>OBLU010002833.1_pt1 | contig 15810 bp, 12 predicted proteins | sample 1518681 | NCBI WGS metagenome assembly OBLU01 (sample SAMEA3539304, study PRJEB22396) | soil metagenome | biome: tundra; feature: field; material: soil | place: USA | collected 2010-05 | depth 0.15 m
ATTCATCAGTTGGGTCCGTTTCCGCGCTCGCTCATCGCTTGGCTAAGGATTGGGGTTTCCCACGCTCGCTTGTTTGGGTGCTCGACCGCCGCCTTTCACCCCACCTGGTACGATCGCATATTCCTCAGGATGTCCGCCCTGGGGCATCAGTCGGTGGTGGTATTTTTCGTCCTGAGCGGCTTCTTTGTGGCCGGCTCCATTGCGACTGCTATTGGCGAGAATCGGTGGTCATGGGGGAAGTATGCGGTCCAGCGGTTGACTCGCCTGCTGGTGGTCCTGTTGCCCGCTTTGATCCTGACGGGCCTCTGGGATAGCCTCGGCTGTTGGCTCGGGGGTGGCAAAGGATATGACGGTTCATTCTACAGGTGTGTCGGGACGGGCCCGGCACCGGAATTTCCGGTCCACAGAGACATGACCACTCTTCTTGGCAATGTGGCTTTCCTTGAGACCATTTTCTGTCCCGCTTATGGGAGCAATCTGCCGCTCTGGAGCCTGGCCAATGAGTTCTGGTACTACCTGCTTTTCCCCTTGGTGTACGTCCCCATTGCCGCGCGGTCTCGAATTCGGACGAAAGTGGCTTTCGGGGTCGCTGCGCTGCTGCTCGTGCTGGTGCTCCGCAGGCAGTTGTTCTTTGGTGAACATAGCCAGTTGCGCGGGCACGGCATCTGGTTGCTCGGGGGCGGGATATGGCTCCTGGGCTACTTCTCCTATCTGGGCCTGAAAGTGAGCTGGTTACGCACGCGCGCCGCGAGCCCGGTTCTGTTCCTCCTTGCTTCGACAGTCTTTCTTTTCACCCTGTGGCAATCAACCGGTCACAGCGAGGATAGCCCGAAAACGGATTTGGCCCTGGCTGTGTCTTTTTCCCTAATGGTGCCATTCCTTGCCAGTAAGCAGGTTGTGTATGAGCCGTACCGGCGGCTATCCGAAGGGCTTTCGGACATTTCTTATACGCTCTATCTAACCCATTTCCCGTTGCTTGCCTTCTTCTTCTTCACTTTCAGGCTGCCGAAAATGCATCCTCCTTCGCTCGTTGGATACCTGGTGTTTCTTGCTGTGCTCTCAGCCGCGCTGCTTTATGCCGTGGGCGTCTGGTACTTGTTCGAGAGGCGCACCGACCAGGTGCGCCGGAAGGTGAATGAAATCATCCTCAGTCTGAGGACGCGCGGTCGAGCGCTGAAACCGTCTGTTTAAATGGAAAAGAGCACCCCAGCAGGCTCACCCGCAAATTTGATACTGTTCCTCGGCGCCGATTGGTGGGGCTCGGATGCCCGGGCGTTGGCGGTGGCCCTGCGCCACTCGGGAAATGCCTTGATCGAGGTAATTGACGAGGATTTCTTTCCGCTGCAATGGTCCACGGTGCCGCTGCGCGCGCTGCGCCGGTTGGCCCGGCCCTGGTTCGTCCAGAATTACAACCGGGCCGTGTTCCGCCATGCCGGCAATCCGGCCATTGATTTTGTCCTCGTGTTCAAGGGACCGCGGCTTCAGGCCGCCACCCTGGAGCGGTTCCGCCAGCAGGGCACGCCTATCTACTGCTTTTATCCCGATGTCAGCTTCCTGGACCACGGACCCGAGATATGGAGTTGCCTGCCGCTCTATGATTGTCTGTTTACGACCAAGTCGTATCACCTGGAGGATTCAGCCCTGGGGAGCCGTGTCAAGCAGATAAGGTTGGTTTCGCACGGGTTCGATCCCGAGGTCCATCGCCCCATTGCGCTCAGCGAAGGAGTGAAGCGCCAGTATGGTTGCGATGTCTCTTTTGTAGGCTGCTGGTCGCCGAAAAAGGAGGCACTCCTTGCCTGTATCGTGCGTGACTGCCCCGGCCTCGATATCCGCATCTGGGGTATGGGGTGGGGACGTTCGCAGGCCGCGGTGCGCAGTCGCTGGCAACGGCGCGGCGCTTTCGGAGATGAATTGTCCATCATCTATGGAGCCTCGAGAATCAATCTCGGCCTGGTCAGTGAAGCAGGGGGGGGGACCAAGGTTGGTGATCTGGTGACGGCACGCACCTGGCAGATACCCGCCGCCGGGGGCTTCATGCTCCACGAAGACACGGTTGAGCTGCGCCGCTATTTCGACCCGGAGCGCGAAGTGGGGGTGTTCCAGTCGGCGTCTGACCTCCCGGACAGGCTGCAGCGCTACTTGAGCAATGAGGAAGAGCGAACGGGGGTCTTAAAAGCTGGGCAGCGGCGCTCTTGTGAATCTGGCTACACCTATGACACCGCTGCGCGCAGCATTCTGGAGTTCCACGACCAGCACGGTGCCGACATACGTCGAGGCGCCCAGCCTGGCGTAATAGCCTGAGATGCTGAAATTCCTGTTTTGGATCGCGGTATACAGTGGCAGACCATTCGGGGGCATTCGGCCACGCCGGATTGTCCACTGGCTGGCACGTAAAGCATACGGTGATGCCAAGCCCGGTCCGAAGGACTTCCGACCATTTCGCGATCGCGATGGCAATCAACTGCTGCTGCATCCGCACTACTTCATTGACTATCAAGTGATAGCCTTTGGCGTCTATGATGCAAAGCTGCGCTGTTTTCTTAAGCGTTTCGTGAAGCCCGGTATGACCTGCCTGGATGTGGGCGCCAACATAGGCTGTGTGACAGTCCTGTTATCAAGGCTGGTGGGGCCCTCGGGCCGGGTGTTCGGCTTCGAGCCGGTTCCTCACCTGTTTGAACGGCTCCGGAAGAATATTGGCTTAAACGAGTTCAGTGCGAACACTTCGCCGCACCAACTCGCGCTATCCAGGCAAAGAGGACAGGCCACGATTAAGGTGGCCCAGCAGGATTACGATAACCAAGGAATGGCTTCCCTGCGCAATACCGACCATCCACAGCTAGCAACGGAATTGGTAATTCACACGGATACGTTGGATGAATTCGCCCGAGACAATAACATCGATCATATCGATCTGCTCAAGATGGACGTCCAGGGCGCCGAAGCCTGGCTCATCGAAGGAGGCGCCAGCACCCTGCGCCGGCTGCACCCGCATCTGCTCCTGGAAGTCTCGCCTTACGACATCCGGTCGTTCGGCAAGACAGCCACTGACTTGCTACAGATGATCGAGGTCCTGGGTTATGAGTGTTATTGCCTGGAGGAGAATGGTGAGCTGGGCAAACGTGTTCTCGCCACGACCACCGCTGGAGATTTCGCAGCCGACGACCTTTATTGTCGGCCGGCTGACATACAGGGAGACAGAGCGTCATAATTGCTTGACCGGCGTGAGGGCACGCGAGGGGACTTTTGTCGTTACGTAAATGGAGTCGAGTATCAAATCAAAGCCAGCCATGCCGGGACGCCCCCAGAAGGCCCCGGCTCCACTCGTGCGGACGCGCACACCCTTCATCGTCGCCTTCGCCTCAGTATGCCTCTGCGCCGCTGGATTGGCTCTGCACTTAGGTCCGTGGCAAGTGTGGATGGGAGCAGAACTGCTATTGGTAACCGCCCTTGCTTTCCAGAGTATCCCCGCCGCCATTGCCATTTTGATTGCGATGAGCCCCTACAACAGCGCGCTTCGTTGGGTGGCTGGTGATACCGCCCTGGTTCGGGGTCTGCGCGACGTGATGTCCTACAGTGTTTTCGTTGTTTTCTTCCTTCGTTACATGGGGAAAGGCCAAATTAAGACGCATTCGTGGGTAGTTCTATATTTTGTCGGCTGGTGCGTCTTGGTTCAGTTGATTAACAGCAGCAGCCTCCTGGTGGGGTCGCTGGGTCTGCGGCAGCTCGTCCAGTTTTTCCTGCTGTTTCCGGTGATCGTTGCGGTCCTCGGGGGCTCAGGAGGTTCTGGCGCAGAAAACCTGCTCGGGGTGATTGTGCTTACGGCCGGTGCTTTGTCCGTGGTCCAATTTGCCCAACACTTTGGCTACATCCACCTCCCGCTGCCTGAGAGCGAGGAAATTCTGCGCCGGCTTGGGGACATTGATGTCCCACGCATGATTCCGATTTGGGACGTCGCCTCCAGCGGCATGGCCATCTACATGGTCTCCGCTGCTATGGTCGTGATCGCCCGGTTTATGGAAACCGGACGCGTCCCGTTGCTGTGGTGGCCTTGCCTGGCTGGAGCACTCGCTTGTGCGGGACTGAGTTTGTCTCATAGCGGAGTTTTGGCCATGTTAGCCGGTCTGGGCGTCATCGCGCTTTGTGGTAAGAGGAAAGCGCTGGGCACCGCGATCGCGGGTTTGGCGCTTCTGGCCTTCCTGCCGATTCTGTTCGGGAAATCTTCTTTTACTGACGAGACCACCGCCGAGTACAGCCAGGTCTTTGCTAAACTATATACAAGCAGCCTCAATACTGCGCTGGCCCATCCGATTTTCGGGACTGGGGCCGCCCCAGCCGGCTACCTGGCGGAACTCGTCGGAGGCGAAGCCCAAAGCATCGGCGACGGCGGCTGGCCTCTGTTCGCCTGCCAAGTCGGGATTCCTGCGGCTGCGGTCATGCTCGTCTGGGCCGTAAGCATCCTGTTCAATGCGGCGCAGGGGCTGCGGGTCGGCACCACCTCGCCTGCGAGCACTCCGCGTTGGATTCCCCTCGCGGCTTTGGCGGCCGCCAGCGTCTATTTTGTTAACGCTCATGGTGTTCCCTGGTACCGAGTAGGTGCAGATGTGAATTTCATCGTGCTGGTCGGCATCCTGGCGGCTTTGGCTCGACCGACAGCAGGAAATGTGCGGTCGCTCGCTGAAAAACTCCGCCGCCCTGCTCTCAAACAAGCCGCTCGGATCGTTGATGCATCGGCTGGGTCTCCAACAGCCCTGGCGTCCGGTAAGTGATCAAACTCGAAGTGAATTCCAAGCCCCTGACCCCACGTCGCGGAGTCCCCGCGCCCTTGCTTGGGCGGTCGGAGCATCGCGACAGTCGATCCGACTACTTCAAGGCAGGGGCGATCGTAGCGGTTGTTGGCATCCACGCTGGGCTGCCATACTCCACTGCCCTTCGCTTTTGCGTGCCGGCTTTCATTGTGATCTGGGCGTTTCACTTCGAGCGCGCCCTATCTCGCCGTAGTCCAAGAGAGTTTTTGTCTTACGTGGCCCAGAGGTTTGTGCGGCTGCTCGTTCCGTACATGTTCTGGACAGCGCTCTACCTTCTTCTGTTTCGCTCCGCGTTCGAGTGGAAACGCATGCCGATTCATACCATCATTGGCGGAGCTTTGGGGGGGTATGGTTGGCCAGGGCAATATTTCTTCGTGATCCTATTTCAACTGACTTTGCTGATGCCGTTCCTTCGCCGATGGGTCAATCCACGCAGCGTTTGGATCTCGCTCGCGGCTGGGCTTCTCCTGAATACGATTGCCTACTATTTGCTATTCAGTAACTGGGTTGTCTCCGGCCTGGGGGATCGACTGTTCATATACTGGCTCAGCTACGTCTTCATGGGGGTTGCTTTTGCCCGAGGCTACCCCAGAGCGGTTCCTGCTTTGGTGATCGTAGCGCTCATCTCACTGCTTGCGGCCCCGAGCGAACTTGGGGAAATGATGATCACCAATCGCCGGGTCTCGCCCTATTTGCTCCCGACCGTAACCGTCGGATCGTTCGCCTTGCTCCTGGCGCTTGGGCCTCGCCTCGGCGCGGTCGCCGCTCCTGCCCACCAACATGACCATTTGCTGCACAAGGCCGTTGTTTTTGTTGGACAGCGGAGTCTGGTGATCTTTGTCGCAAACCCGCTTTTCGTCGAGGGCGCCCTCCGGAACTCTTTCGCACCACGGAGCGCTCTTCTTTCAGGCAAGATCGCGTTGGTCGGCATTGCAGTCGTGGGAAGCCTCATCTTGGGCGGGATTCTGCGCCGGCTTAAGTTAGGTGTTTTAGTCGGCCGGTAATTTCCACCTTCCGCCGTGCGAATCGCGCATCTCATTCCCTACTTGGGCCGGGCTCAGGGCGGACCGGTCTTTGGCCTCGCCTCCAGCGTAAAGGCCTTGGCCAATGAGGGGTGCGATGTCGAGGTCTTCACGGTCCGCCGGCCGGGGGACGGTGAGCTGGTGGCCCTGCCTGGGAACGTGCGGGTGACGGCGTTTGACGACAGCGGGTGGGGCTCGTTTCGCCGGTGCTCTGCTTTGAGTCGGGCCCTTTCTCAAGTTGGCTGCGAGGTGGTCCACTCGCATGGCCTCTGGACGGGGGTGCACCAGGTGGCGGCGGCGCAGGCTCGACAGCGGGGCCTGCCGCACGTGCTGGCGCCGTGCGGTATGCTGATGCCTGGGGCGCTGCGTCATCATTGGTGGAAGAAGGTCCCGGTCTGGCTTTGGTTCCAAGGCCGCGCCTTGCGCGAGGCGCAATGTCTGCACGCCAAATCCAACAAGGAGTACGAGGACATTCGCCGGTTTGGGCTGCGGAATCCAGTGGCCATCATCCCCAACCCCATTTTCTCTCCTCTCTCCTCTCTTCCAACTGCTGCGGTTGATTTCCGCCGCGCTCATCAATTACCGGACGACAGAAAGATCGTGTTGTTCCTTGGGCGGCTGCACCGGGTGAAGGGGGTGGCGCGGCTGATCGAGGCGTGGGCTGGGATTCAAAATGAGAAAGCAGAAAGCAGAAAGCAGAAAGCAGAGGTCAGAGGTCAGTGGTCAGTGGTCGGTGGTCAGTGGTCTGGCTCCTGGCAACTGGTGCTGGCGGGGCCGGATGAGGGGGGATATAGGAGAGAACTCGAATCGCTGGTCGCCGGGCTGGGTTGCCAGGGCAGTGTGATGTTCACGGGGGAACTCGATGAGGACCGGAAGTGGGCTGCTTTGAGGTCAGCCGATCTGTTTGTGATGCCGAGCAACTTCGAGAACTTCGGTAATGCGATTGTCGAAGCGATGTTATGCGGGGTTCCGGTGATCACAACGACGGGCACGCCCTGGAAGGCTTTGCCAGCCGAAGGGGCAGGCTGGTGCGTTGAGCCAACCAGCGATGCGCTGGCCGCGGCGCTGCGTGAGGCCCTGGGAATGGCTGAGGAGAAAAGGAAAAATATGGGGCGCCGGGCGGCGGATTTCGCCAACCGGTTCCGTCCGGAGCAGGCTGGCGCGGATTTGATCCAGGTTTATCGCTGGTTGCTGAAGGAGATTCCTTGTCCGGCGTGTGTTCGACTTGATTGATGCATTTCGCAGCCCAGCGTCTGCAATGTTCCAGCGCGTCTAAACATCCTGAGAATCTCACCGCAAGGCTGTTGAAAGGGCGTCTCAAAGCATTGGCAGGAGTATTCTCGCGGGTGACTACCTCCGGGGTTTTCATCCCGAACTTCGACGGGTTGCGCTTTATCGCGATCGCGCTGGTGGTGCTATTCCACGTGTGGCAGGAAGCCCAGAACACGCCGGGTCTGGCGGTCCCACCGACCGCCTTGTTGAGCGTGGTGTCCGTCGGGTGGGTGGGAGTGACCCTCTTCTTTGCTATCAGTGGATTTGTGCTCGCGCTGCCATTTGCAAATCATTACCTCAACGGCGCGCGGTGTCCGACTCTTCGCCAGTACTACCTGCGGCGACTGACCAGACTGGAGCCTCCCTACATGATCTGTTTGCTGGCCTATTTCGGGATGAAGACCCTCCTGCTCAAACAAGACGGTCTTTTCCCTCACCTGCTGGCCAGCATGACCTACACCCACAACCTGGTGTATTCCGATGTCAGCACGATCAACGGCCTAGCCTGGTCGCTGGAAATCGAAGTGCAGTTCTATCTGCTGGCGCCACTGCTGGCGCAGGTATTTCGGATTGCTCAGCCTCTGGTCCGTCGCGGGTTGCTCGTTCTTGGCATGGCGGCTTTCGGTATTCTGACCAACTGGGTGCTGGCACCGAAGGGCACCACGCACAGTCTATACCTGCTGCCTCAGTTGAACTACTTTCTGACCGGATTCCTGTTGGCAGACCTGTTCGCAACAGACATGGCGATGGGCAAATGCATCCGCCGATCCTTCTTTTGGGACCTGTTAGCGACGGTCGCGTGGATCGCGATGTTCGTGGCTATTCACCGTTTCAAAGTGGACAGCCTGCTTTTCCCTGCCCTGATCTTCATCGCTTACCTGGGCGCGTTGCGCGGGGTGTGCTGGAATGGCTTTACCTCTAATCCGGTGATCTTCACGATTGGAGGGATGTGCTATACCATTTACTTGTGGCACAATCTCGTGCTCGAAGTTCTGATGAGAAAGCTCCAGCTCGGGAATCACATTCTCGCTTTGGTGGGGGCCGGCTGGTTTTGGACACTTTACTTTGTAGCCGCCAGCCTCTGTGTGCTGGCCACCTGCGGCATCCTATTCGCAGTATTTGAAAAACCTTTCATGTACAAGACCTGGCCGCGCGACTTTGCCAATTGGATTCTCGGTCTTCGTTTGCGCGCAGCCAGTGCTGCCCCGTCAGTCGAGCCGAGCCCAAAGGCGAAGGAGAGGATTTGCCGGTGAAACCCATTTCAATGGACGAGCAAACTCGATCCGATGTCCGTATCCGCAACGACCAGCCATCCACATATGGTTGGCGGAACAAAGCCGCGCGCGCGCTGTGGGGCTTGGTCTGGACGCTGCTGTTCCGGCCGTCGCCGCGTGTGTGTCACGGTTGGCGGCGGTTGCTGCTGGGGTTATTCGGCGCGCAGCTTGCGCCCACGGCCCGGGTGTCCAACAGCGTCGTGATCTGGGCGCCGTGGAACCTGGTGATGGATGACAGCGCGGAGATTGGGCCGAATGTGGACTGTTACAGCGTGGCGCCAATTCATATCGGCGCCCATGCCACCGTTTCGCAGTACTGCTACCTCTGCGCGGGGGGCCGTGATATTTCCGACCCGGGTTTCGGACCGACTAAGGCGCCAATCACAATCGCTGATCAGGCCTGGCTCGGGGCGGGCGTGTTTGTCGGCCCTGGCGTCAGCGTGGGTCAGGGTGCGGTGGTAGGAGCGCGGGCGGCGGTATTCGCCGACGTGCCGGCTTGGACGGTCTCGTCGGGGAACCCGGCGCAAATCGTGGGGAAACGGAAGATCACACAGGCGGAAAAAGCTGAAAGGCTGAGAGGCTGAAAGGCTGAAAGCTGAAATAAGACAGAAGACAGAGAACAGAGGTCAGAGGGAATAGGCGAAGCATGTCCGAGATAGGTACGATTACTGATGAAAGACCGCGAGCGGGAGTAGCGGGGTCGCTGGTTGCGCAGTATGCCAAGGCGGTGTTGATCCGGGAGGTGGAGCAGAGGCTGCTCGATTTGTTCGCGAAGGGCGAATTGTTTGGAACAGTTCACACCTGTATCGGCCAGGAATGGACTGGCGTGGCCGTGGCAGCCCACCTGCGACGCGGCGATGCGGTGTTTAGCAACCACCGCTGCCACGGCCACTACATTGCGCTCACCGATGACGTGGAAGGATTGATCGCCGAAATCATGGGCCGCCAGACTGGAGTGTGCGGCGGCCGTGGGGGAAGTCAGCACTTGTGTGCGGAGGGTTTCTTCAGCAACGGGGTTCAGGGCGGCATGACTCCCGTCGCCGCCGGTATGGCGCTGGCCCTAAAGCGATCCAGCAAGGACAGTATCGCTGTGGCCTTCATCGGTGATGGCACTTTGGGTGAAGGCGTGCTTTATGAGTCGTTCAACATCGCCTCACGGTGGCAGTTGCCGGTGTTGATCGTGCTGGAGAACAACCTCTACGCCCAGAGCACGTTCCAGCCGCAGACGCTGGCCGGCGAGATCCTCGCGCGCCCGGCGGCATTCGGCCTGCCCACCTACGAAGCGAACACATGGCAGCCGCAAGATTTGCTCAACAAAACAGGTCAAGCGGTGGAGCAGGTCCGGCGCACGCGCGGTCCATGCTTTCTGCGTGTGGATACCTACAGGCTGATGGCGCATTCAAAAGGGGACGATACGCGCGATCCCGAGGAGGTCCGGAGGCAGTGGCAGCGTGACCCGGTTACGGTGTTCCTGGAATCCAACCTGGACGACGGCGCAAGGATGCAACGGGCCGCGCAGGAGCGGGTCGCTGCCGCCGTGGAGAAAGCGCGGGGATCACCTTTCGCCGCGCCGTCGGCAGAACTGCCGGCGAACGCGGCCAGCCAGGTTCCGCAATGGCGTAGCGCTGAGCTGCCAGCGCGGGACCGGGTGGTGAACTGCATCCACGACGCGCTCCGCCGCAACATGCGGCTCGATCCGCGGATCGTGCTGATCGGCGAAGACATTGAAGGCCCTTACGGGGGCGCCTTCAAGGTGACCAAGGATCTGAGCGCGGAGTTTCCGGGCCGGGTGCTCAACACGCCCATCAGCGAGGCCGCCATTGTCGGGTTGGGTAACGGCCTGGCGCTGGCGGGGCTGCGGCCCGTGTGCGAGATCATGTTCGGCGACTTCCTGACGCTGGCAGCCGACCAGTTCATCAACCACGCGGCCAAGTTCCGTTACATGTATAACAACCAGGTCCAGGTGTCGCTGATCGTCCGCACGCCGATGGGCGGGAAGCGGGGCTACGGGGCCACGCATAGCCAGAGCCTGGAAAAGCATTTCCTCGGCTTGCCGGACACGCAGGTGCTGGCGATCCACCACCGTTTCGACCCGGGCGAGTTTTACGACCGGCTTTTCGCCACTGTGGACCGGCCAACGCTGGTGATCGAGAATAAGCTGCTCTACGCCGCGCGGGTCGAAGGCCGTGCCAAGCAGGGCTTTGCCCTTGAGTACAGCAACGACTCGCTGCCCACGACTCGGATGCGACCGGAAGGCACGACGCCAGATCTCACCATCGTGTGCTATGGGGGCACCTTGCCCGATGTGGAAAGCGCTGTGGACACGCTGTTCGAGGAGCACGAGATCGCCTGCGAAGTCATCTGCCCAATGCGGCTGTATCCCCTGAACCTGGGGCCGATCCTCGAATCGGTGATGAAAAGCCGCCGATTATTGCTGGTTGAGGAGGGTTTGAGTTTTGCCGCTTTCGGCGCGGAAGTGGCGGCACAGATTCTCGAAGAGGCGCCAGGCGTGGTCGAGGTGATGGCGCGGATCGGGTCGCCGGAGCATCCGATTCCGTCTTGCGGGCCCCTGGAGAAGGAGCTGTTGCCGGGCGCGAAACACATCATTTGCCGGGCGTGTGAAATGGTTCTGACCGGGCAGCCACCGATGGACACAGATGGGCACAGATAAGGCACAGCCGGTGTTGGTTTATCTCCCGAAGGAGAACAACAACGACGAGAGCGCCAGGCTGCTGGCTTGGCGCGCAGCCCCCGGCGCCAGCGTCGTGGCCGGCCAGGCGATCGCAGAGTTCGAGACGAGCAAGACGACCTTCGAGTTGCACACGCCCGTTGAGGGGATCATGCAGTATCGGCACCGGGAAGGCGACGAGATCGCGGTCGGCAGCCTGGTGTGCATTGTGAGCCAGGACGGCCAGGCGCCGTTTCCAGAAGAGCCAGGGACGGCAGGTGTGGAGGGGCAAGCCACGCCGACCGTCATCGGTGGCATCCGCCGACCAGTGCCCGCTGCAACCCCGGTTGCGTCGTCCGAACCCGAAGCGCAGGGGCAGCGCTTCAGCGCCAGGGCACGCGAACTACTCAGCCGGCATGGCCTTGATCCGGCCCATTTCGCAAAGCGGGGACTCGTGCGCGCCCAGGATGTGCTCGCCTCCCTGCAGCCACCGAAAGAAGCAAGTATTCCAAGCCAGGCGACGACGCCGAAGGGCCAGAAGGACACGTTTGTTACCGCCTCGGCGGGGGTGCCTTATAGCACGGAGCAGATTCCGCGCAGCAAGCGGTTGGAGATCACTCTCCTCCGCTCGGGCGCACAACACACGCTGCCGAGCGCGGTGACGGTGGCTTGCCCGACGCTGGGCTTGCGCGCTGCGGCGGAGCAGGCCGGGGTCAATGTTTCCGGTGTTCTGGTTTATGAAGTCGGGCGCTTGCTGAAGAAGTTTCCGTCCTTTAATGGCTTCTTTGCGAACGACAGTCACCACTTCTATCAAGAGGCGAACATCGGGTTCGCGTTCGATGCGGGACAGGGCTTGAAAGTGCCCGTGGTGCGCCGCGCGGAGACCAAGAGCCTGCAGGAGCTGGACCGCGAGCTGCGCGAATTGACGGTGCAATACCTCAATGATGAACTGGCGGTTGAGTCGCTGGCTGGCGGCACGTTCACCATCACTGACCTGGCCCAGGAGGGCGCGACTTTCTTCACCCCGCTCATCAACGAAGGCCAGAGCGCGATCCTTGGCGTTGGCGGGGAGTGCTTCGCGCCGGACCAACGGGATGGCTGGTTCCACCTGACGCTGGCGTTTGATCACCAGAAGTCCAATGGACGCGAGGCCACGCAGTTCCTGATCGAGTTGGCCCGCCGGCTCGCCGGCTACGAGAAGGCGTGGGGGGCGGTCGTGCGTGAAGAGCCCTACTGCCATCACTGCGAGCGGACGCTGTCGGCACTGCAGGAGATCAAGGCGCACCTGGTGGAGGAGGTGCGACCCGACGGAGCTAATAGCAGGGTGTGCAGTCTGTGCCTGAGAGGGCTGTGATCGCTTCAAGATGAACCCAACAACGGAACAACCGAATTCAGCAACCCAGGCTGAGCCAACGTCGGCGAAAGCGCGCGAGGTGTTGAAGGCCATTGTCGGCGAGCTGTGCGGCGTTGAGGCAGGGCAGCTCGGTCCGGAGTTCAGGCTCGCGACGGGACGGCTGCGCAGCTCATTGGGTCGTGCCACGCTCGACGCAAAGATCCGCCGGCGGCTCGGGGTGCGGATCGAGAATCTGCACGCCCTGGCGACGCTCGCGGAGCTGGAAGCGGCGCTCGTGGGCAACAATTCCGGCGTGACCGTGCCGGCGCCACAAGTCCCGTTGGGCCGTTCCGCCGAGGCATTGCAGCCAGGGCCTCAGCCGAACCTGCGGTTGCCGGCAGAGATGCCCGGTGCTGATGCGGGTCTGGCCTGCGGCATTGATATTGAGCCAATCTCCGCGTTGCCGGAGACGAAGGACTATTGGGAGGAGCCTTTCTACAAGGCTAACTTTACGGCGGCCGAGATTGCCTACTGTGTCTCCCAGTCCAACCCGCGGTTGCACTTTGCGGCGCGTTGGTGCGCGAAAGAAGCACTGAAGAAATGCGGGGCGGAGTACGCGCCGATGGAGATGAACAAGATCGAAGTGGCGCGCCGGGACACGGGGTCACCATTTCTCCGGGTGTTGGCGGCGGACGGAGTCAGGATTCCGCCGGTGGGCTTGAGTCTGACGCATAGCGAAGAATGGGCATTGGCTTTGGTGGTAAGGCGGGGAGAGTCGCTTCCCATGGCCCCTCCGAACAGTGTCGGGGCAGTCGGTGGGAGCCGGCTGGCTCTTGGTTTGAGCTTAGCCGCTTTCGTTTGTTCCCTTTTCGCGCTGATCCTGGCGCTGATGCACAGGTGATTGCTCACACCCCTTACAAGAGATTTCGGTCCCTGCTCTAGCTGCTCAGGACGCGCCGCCCTTTAAATGATGCCCTTCCCCAAATCGCCTTTGAAGCGTGCCCTTCTTGCCCTCGCCGCTTTCCTCGCACTCTGCGCCGTTCTGGCCTTCGCCTTTCCGCAGCAAGTCCTGTGTGTTGATAGCGGCAATGTGCAGGCGGATGTCCTTGTCGTATTGGGAGGTGGCTCTTATGAGCGGCCCATCCGTGCGGCAGAACTCTTCCGGGCAGGCGCCGCACCCCGGAGCAAGCGTCAGTCCTCATTGGCCAGTGACACTTGCTCGGCCCATAAGCTCGGCGGCTCGTAACACCCTACAGGCTATTAGCTTACGTCGGAATCCGGCAGGTTCTTCCGGGTCGCCAATCGCGCCGTCCTCCCGGAACCCACCGACGAGGCCAACCGTTGCAATCTGGGGCACGAAAGGCCAAAAACGCCCCGGAAAGCACTATAGGTGGGGTACTCCCAAAGCGGTCGGCCACTACAGGTAGTGTGCCTTGGCTGGTCCCAATTTCCAGTCCCACCGCTCTGGTGGCGCAGTGGTTGACATAGCGGCGCCCCCCGCCTAGCCTTTGATTATGAGTAAAGCGGCGGAATTGGAGAGCTTGCAATTTCCCTTTGAAGAGCATGCAGCAGTTGGTGGCCGACGCTCCCGGGGTTTCGTCCGGACTCAAGCCTTGCAGGTGAGCGGGAGGGCGAGTAAATTGGCTGTAGCGTGAACGCCGTATTGGGTATTTTAAGCCATTTATGAGCACTGCGACAGTTGAGACAGAAGCGGAGATTTGGAACCGGACAATCATGCCGGACCAGGGTGACCTGCCCCCAGCCGCCGCACGCGCGCTCCTGGAGTTGAAACTGCCGCTCGCAGATGTCGAGCGCGTGAACGAACTGTCCGCCAAAGCGCGTGACGGGGCACTGAGCCCGGCGGAATCCACGCAATTGGACAATTACCTCAACGTCGGGCGCGCCTTGGAGCTGTTGAAGGCTAAAGCCCGCTTTTCGTTGCGTCGCGCCGCATCGCCAACCTAAATCACGATGGATGCGGCGCTGGAGGGTTTGGTCCGGCAGCGAGCTGGAGGGCGTTGTGAGTACTGCCACTTTCCAGAGGTTTTTGCCGAACTCCCTTTCCAATTTGATCACATCATCGCTCGGCAGCATGGCGGGGCGACCGAATCCGAAAACTTGGCGTTGGCCTGTGGTTTTTGCAATCGGTATAAAGGGCCAAACCTCTCGGGAGTGGACCCAGTGAGCAAAAAAGTCGTTCCTCTCTTTGATCCCCGGCAGCAGACTTGGGATGACCACTTCCATTGGGCAGGTGCAACGGTGGTCGGGCGGACACCCTGTGGACGAGCAACCATCCGGACGCTGAACCTAAACCGAACGGATGCAGTCGCGGTCAGGAGCCTGTTGATGCCCGAAGGGGTGTACCCCGCTTGATCGGTCTCCCTCTCAACCCTCACCTCTCCAACCTGCAACCCTGTCAACCTGCCAGCATTTCAGCCTTTCCGTTTGTCAGCTTTCCGCTCCGAATACGTGAAGCTGGCCGGGTATTGGGTATGCTATGGCATTTGCCCGCTTTAGGGAAAAGCTGAAATTGGGAAAGCAAAAAGCAGAAATCACAAAATCAAGACACTCTGCCCATGGAAAAGGAAACCGATTTGTGCTTTTCGGCCCTTTGCACCCAGCCCTTGCACCCAGGGCCTGACCGGGGCATGCTCATGTCGTGAATACAAAAACCATTTCGATTGCGGGGACCTGCCTGGTGCCGATTGATCCTGCGCTGCTCAAGCAATGTCCGCTGGGGGACGAGGTGGATGTCTCGGCGGAGCGGGACGCACTGGTCATTCGGCCCGTGCGGCGCCAGCCGCGGCAGGGCTGGGCAGAAGCCCTCGCCGCCGTTCCCGACCACGAACTGGCACGCGATCAGGCGGACCTGGCGGCTTTCCGCGAGACGCCTCACGATTGGGATCGCAAGGACTGGGAATGGTAGTGCGCCGATTCAAGGAATGACCGGACAGTGATCACACGAACTGCTCCTCGCTCTTTTGCTCATTCTTGGGTTGAGCGTCTTCCATCCGGATTCCTCGGCGTGCCCGATCAAGGGCGCAGACTCTGGACAGTTCTAGACGCTGAAACACTGAAAGCGGGTGAAGACACGGGCCGCGGACTACTGACTTAAGGCAAAGGGCATAAGGCGGTGCTGAAGAGGACGGAAGACGGAGGACGGAGGACGTTTGCACGCTCGCGTCATTTGAATTGGACGGCGGAGTCGTCCGAAACGTCTGGGCCGGGCGACGAAGGGGAACCTGACCTGGTGAAGAGGTGAAGGGTGAGGTAAACCAGGGCGGTGAAGAGTAGTGCGGCAAGTAGGACCCGGAAAAATCGGCGGAGCCGCCTCCGCCTGTGGCGGCGGTATCCCTGCTGGGCCGAGTGGGTCATGTCATCAGACACGCCCAACTGATAGAGCCTCGCGGGGCTTGTGGCAAGGATGGAAGACGGA
>OBLU010002834.1_pt1 | contig 15806 bp, 9 predicted proteins | sample 1518681 | NCBI WGS metagenome assembly OBLU01 (sample SAMEA3539304, study PRJEB22396) | soil metagenome | biome: tundra; feature: field; material: soil | place: USA | collected 2010-05 | depth 0.15 m
GTAGTAGACCTTGTCGCGGCCGACGTGCAGCATCTTCGCTACTTGCTCGACGGTGAATGCCTGCAGTGGCTTCTCACCTCCTTCCACCTGGCGGACGGGTTGTCATCTCGGTCCCCGCGGTGGTTGGCCACTCCCTGGTGCCGTCTGTTGGGGGAGTAGGCCTACGCAGGTAGACACCGAGCAGTCGCCGGACCATTACGGCAATAAGGCTCGGTGCCACGTGGCTCATCTCCACGTCGCGCGGTTCTTGCCGGATAGCGACCACAACGATCGCCAGCAGGATCAGGACCAGCACGACAACGGCGGAGACGACCAAGGTCAGCACGGCAAGCATCAGCTCTCCGCTCCCTTGTTGATGACCTGAAGCAGCGACGTCACCCGCACGAGGAGCCGGGCTTTAAGGGTTCTGGCACGTGTCCAGTTGGGGGTGCCGTGTCGCCTCGTCTGTTCGGTCTCGCGACGCCAGACAGCAACAGCTCGGCACGTGCGGCACAGCCCATCGCGCTGCTGGGCAGTCGCCCCGCAAGGACAGCGACGTCGGTGTTCCTCGGTAAGTGCGGCGACGAGAATGGGATGGCTCATGGGATTCCTCCACTCTGCGATTCGCGCCCCTGGATGGGCTGGAATCGTGCATGCAGCATGCGTCGGAGTGTCAGGACCCGGTTACTACGCGACAGAGCCGCGGCTAGACGTCTGGGACGTCCCCGCCGAGTCATAGCCGTCCCATATGTCCCGAGGACGCCCTTCAGGACATATGACCTTCCGCGTGATGGGCGAGCGGGGGGTTAGCGGCGTCGGCGAGAGGGTGCCCTGGCGTCGACGGGCAGCACGTGGCCGAGATCTCGCAGGCCGCGCTCGAATCGCTCGAGGATGTCGGGGTCGATCGGTGGCAGTCCCTCGGCATCGCAGCACGATGGCTTGGTCCGAGGTTCCTTGGGCTCGTCGATGCCGAGCGCTGCGTACAGCAGGCGGTAAGGATTGGCCGAGCGCGTGTGCTCGGCCACAAGCAGCAGCACGCATCGGTCCGGTGCCTCGAAGACAGTGAGCAGGCGCCATGCGCCGTACAGGTCAAGCCTGCAGACCCCCGATAGGGCTTCTCCGGTCAGCCGGACACCTGCCGCCGCGCATCCTCGGCAGTGTATCTCCTGGACCGCTAAGAGGAACGAGGCCTTGGTCTTGCCGCGCAAGGCCGCGATCTGCTGGCGGGCCCAGCTTCGTCGGGACGGTCGAGACGGTCAGCGTGGCTCATCTGCGGTCGGATCGCCGAGCTCGCGGCGGGCCCATTCCAGATCCTCATCCGACGGCACGTACTCCTCGCCGAGTTCCCCCGCGCGCAGCTGGCGCAGCGCCTCAGCGAGCTGGCCGTCGGCGTAGTCGGCGGTGTCCTGGCCGGACCACCAGACGTAATCCCGCAGCTCGCGGTCTTTGCCGAGCTGCCGGAGTTCTGCGAGCAGGGCATGCACCCGGATCAGGCTGTCAATGGTGACCTCGTGCCGCCGGCGCTGGGTGGAGGCGGGGGTTAGGACGCCTGCCTGCCGCCACGCCTCAACGGTCGTGCGGGACACAGCTAGCAGACGGGCCGCCACCGCGACCGACACGCTGGGCAGCTCGTGCCGCCGGTGATCCAACAGGACCTGGGCGGCCTCTCTTACTCGCTGCTCGTCCAGTTTCCCCGAGGCCATGTCGTGCAGCAGGGCGACGTCGGCGACAACCTGCTCGGCGTGGTCGTATTCACTCGCGACGGACATCACGCCTCCTACCTACTGGACAAAATTATGCCATATTTGTTCAGCATGGGCCACTGCATAGCCCTATGCTGAACTGAGGCACCTGAGCCCTGCTGAGCTGGCGTGGCGTCCTGTGGTCATGCGGCCGCGATCGCCGCTACCTCGACGTCGATGCCGTAGGTGCCGAGGATCCTGGCGGCGTGAGCGAGGGTGGCCTGGGAGAACGGGAACAGCGTGCCGGGGGTGAGCTGCTTACCGTTTTCCATCAAGATGGCGTACACGACCTTCTGCGGTTTGAAGTCGGCCGGGAGTGTGCGCCCGCCTGGCAGGGCGGCAACCGTGGCAATGAAGCGTTCCCGTACCGAGGGCGGCCCGGCGACCAGGCTCTGGGCGGAGATGAGGCCCTGGGAGAACAGGTGGCTCAGCGGGGCGGATCCCTTGGCGCGCTTGACGTGAATGAGCTCGTTGCCCGGGCCGAGCAGGTCGCAGATCTCCAGGCTGCTGCGCGCTCCCAGCGGGTCACGTACCGATGCGTTCCTGTCCAGGCACAGGTATCCTTTCCGCCGGATTGCGACGTCGGAGTTGTAGTCGTACTCGGTACGCCCCTTCGGCAGGTACCACGGGGGAAGGTCGAGGCTCGGCGCGGTGGGAAAGAGCCTGCTGATCGCCTCTCGCGAGGCGCGCACGTAGTCCGCTCCGATCTCGAACCAGTCGCCGTCCATCAGGAAGAACCGCCGCGACCCGATGGACACGTTGGCCTCGAGCCACTTGTCCGCTCTCGCGTGAGCCAGGATCTCATCCCCGTGATCGTCAGCATTCAGGTACACGTGCCCGCTGCGCAGCACGGTGACGCGCTCGCTGTCTCGCTGCGGCCGGGTGCGGCGGAGGAAGTATTCGAGTTCTAGCGAGGGCACCGCGGCGGTCCGGGCGTGGCCGATCCTGATCGTGAAGCTGTGCGCCTGGCCGAAGTGCTCGAGGACCGACGTCGGAACGACCGGGATCAGCTGCTCGGCGGCGTCCGGGCTCCCGGCAAGCAGCCTCTCGAGTTCGGTGTCGAGATCGTTCTTCGTATCGGCATCAGAGACCGGCTGGACGTACTCGACGAACGAGAGCGCCTGGTCGGGCTCCTCTTCAGCGCAGACGCGCTCGCACTCCCTGATGTCCGCGACGAGCGCTGAGGGCTCGACGCCGAACCGCATCCGCAGGCCGGCCGAGCCTTCCACGTTGACCGGGCGGTTGTTCCGGGAGGAGAACGTGACCTTGAGATCCTTGGCGCGACCACCGATCCGCCTGATGATCTCCACGTTCTCCGCGATCCCGAGGGTCCAGACCGGCGCCCCCGCGGGGACTAGCGTGGAGTCGGTGCGGCCGCGAGCGTCGGGCCGGCGGCGTACCAAGTCGTTGACCTGGCCAGAGTCCAGGCGGCGGACCAGGAACCGAAGCCCGAAGCGCTGGTCCTTGAGCTCGTCAGGCACCAGGAGATGCCCGTTGCCGTAGCTCATGGCGTACGCGGTCTGGTCGACCCCCAGTAGGAGCACGCCGGCCGAGCGGCAGTCGGTATAGGTCAGGTCGAGGCCTGTCGTCATCGATGCGTCAGCGCACCATCCGGCCAGGTCGTTTCCGGCCTGGACCCCGATCCATATGGCAGGGGCGTCGGCGACATCGATGAACTCAAGCTGGGCGCCCAACTCGTCAAGCCGGCGGGCGCTTATGTACGCAGTGTACGCATCGAACATGTCTTCGTGGCCGGGGCTTACTTCCGGCACGAGGCGGTGCAGCGTGGCGAGCCGCGTCCTGGGTCGATTCATGGTCACAACGTAGGGTCGAATATTTAGATTCGTCACTCCGTTTACTGGTAACCCGGGTTACCAGTAAGCCACTTGCTAGTTACACTGTTGGCGCACTACGGTGCCAGTGGCAAGCCGGTGCGAAACAGCGGGAGGTGCGATGGCAGTCGAGTTGCTGGCCGTGCCTGCGCTGCTCATGTCGATGACCGAGATCGCTGGGCTCGCCAAGGTGCAGCGCCCAGTAGTCACCACGTGGCGGCGCCGCCACCGAGACTTCCCGGCCCCGGCGGGCGGAGACGCGGCGCAGCCGCTGTTCGACCCAAGGCAGGTGGCAGACTGGCTGATCAGCACGGGCCGCGCCGACCGTGACCAGATCGAGCCCGAGCTTAGCCTTTACACGCTCACGGGACTAGCGGACCAGTACCCGGGTACGGACCTCGTCGCGGCGGTGACCGCGCTTATCTGCCTGCGGTATGTCACTGACGAGAACGAGCCACTGGCGGACGGCACCGACGACGACCTCGCCGTACTCCGTGAACAGGCCGCGGTGATCGACCCGGACGATCTGCTGCTCCTCTCCGAGGTCTGCGGCATTCCGCCCACGGCGGGATGGCTGGCCGCGTTCGTCGATGAGCTCATCGAAGCGGCCTGGGGTTGCCGTCAGGCGTTCGAGCGGATCATGGCCGCCCGGAACCGGTTCCGAGTAGGCGCGCTGTCAGCCAGCGCGGTGTCCCCGGCCCTGGCCCGGCTGATCGCCGAGCTGTCCGGTACCCGCGAGCTCGCCAGGCGGACCAACTCGCTCATCGTGACCGATCCCGCTACGGGTGCCGGCGACCTGCTGGCGGCAGTTGCACATGTGCTCGGGCCCGACTGCGCGCCGATGTTCACCGGAGCCGAGGCCAACCCTGTCCTGGCCCGGCTGGTCCGGCGGCGGCTGACCGTACACGGTGTCCCTGCTGTCGACATGGACATCCGTGTCGGGGTGGAACTGCCGGACGAGTCCGGGGACCCCGACGTCGTCGTCACGCAGATCCCCTACATGCCCGGTGAAGACCGCGACGCGGTCGCTGTCCTGGACAGCGTCGGCGACGTAGCGGTGAGAATGACCGCAGGCCGTTTCGCCGTTGTTCTCGGACCTGCCGCAGCCCTCGCCGATGACCTTCCGCCTTTCTCTGCCGCTGCCCGCGCCCGTGCGGACCTGCTCAAAAGCGACATGGTGGAGGGCATCGTCCGGCTGCCTGGCGGCCTTATGCCGTTCCGGCCCGGATACGAGACCGCGCTGTGGGTGCTGACGCAGGCTCGCCACTCCAGGTGGCGCGGGCGCGTGCTGCTCGCCGACGTATCGGACCGGTCGCTGACCGCCGACGTGGTCCGCGACCTGGCCGAGGACGTCATCACCTGGCGGCGCGACGGGTACGTGCCGCAGGCGCACCGCCGGACGTTTGGTGTCCAGGCGGAAGTCAGCAGCTTGGTCGACCCGCCGCGCCCGCTCATGACAGCCCGGCGGCTCGACAGCCAGCGGGAGCGGAAGGCAGACGCCGACGAGCGCGTCACGCTACTCACCCGGTATGGGGCGGACCTGGATCGTTTCGGTGCGAACGCCACCGCCGATCGCGGCCATGTGGGAACCGAAGCACTAGCGGCCGCGCACCGGCAGCCGGCGACGGAGGCGATTGGGGTGCTGGTGCGCCAGAGGCGCCTGGTCATGCGGAAGGGCACCCGGCTCGCCCCGGCGGACGTAGGCGGCTCCGGTAAGCATGTCGTACTCGGCGCCGAAGAAGTACTGGGCTTCCGGCGTCCGGGGGAGCGTCGGGTCGATCTTGAGGTTTTCGCTAACCGCTACCGGAACGCGCGGCTGACCGAGCCCGGCGACGTGCTGGTCACTATGAACCCCCGGACCGGCGCCATGATCGATCACGACGGCTACGCGATCGCCGAGTACCCGGTGCGTATCCTTCGGATACCCGAGACGGAGGCGGAACAGTTCACCCCGCGGGTGCTTGCGGCGCTGCTATTCGCCGACGGCTCGGGCAAACGCCCTGCGGGCGCGGTCCGTACGGTAAATAGCTTCAAAGAGCAGCGGGTACCTCTGCTGCAGGTCGCCGAGGTACGGCACCTAGACATCTTGTTCGCCTCGATTGACGCACGCCGCGCCCTCGCCCAGCGAGAGATCGACATGCTCGACGAACTGTGTCATGTCGCAACGGGCGGCCTGATTGATGGAACACTGACTCTAGTTAGTAACGGTAAGTAACGGACGGGATGCTTTAATGCCAGCTCGGAAGAAGAACGGCCAGGCGGCCCAGGCGGCCCCGCCGGGCATGCCCTCGATGGCTGACCTTCGCGACACACTGTGGAAGGCGGCTGACAAGCTGCGCGGCTCTATGGACGCCTCGCAATACAAGGACTTCGTGCTCGGCTTGGTCTTCCTCAAGTACGTATCCGACTCGTTCGAGGAACGGCGCGAGCAGATCCGCGCCGACGTCCTGGCGGACGCGGTCCCCGAGTCGCGGCTGGCTCCGTTCCTCGACGACGTGGATGAGTACAAGCGTGAGGGCGTCTTCTGGGTGCCCGAGGGAGCACGGTGGGACTGGCTGGCCGAGCAAGCCAAGAGCGCGGGCATCGGCGAGCTGATCGACAACGCGATGGACGCGATCATGAAGACGAACGCGTCCCTTACCGGCGTCCTGCCGAAGATCTTCAACCGCGACAACGTCGACCAGCGCCGTTTGGGGGAGCTGGTCGACCTGATCAGCGACGCCCGGTTCACCGGCCACGGCGAGAAGAAGGCCCGCGACGTGCTCGGCGAAGTCTACGAGTACTTCCTGGAGAAGTTCGCCCGCGCCGAGGGTAAGCGCGGCGGCGAGTTCTATACGCCATCAAGCGTCGTGCAGTTGCTGGTTGCAGTGCTGGAACCGTACGCGGGCCGGGTCTACGATCCGTGCTGCGGCTCGGGCGGCATGTTCGTCCAAGCGGAGAAATTCGTCCTTGCTCACCGTGGCCGCCGTGACGACATCGCCGTCTACGGTCAGGAGTCCAACGAGCGAACCTGGCGCCTGGCCAAGATGAACCTCGCCATCCACGGCATCTCCGGCGATCTCAGTAGCCGCTGGGAAGACACTTTCTACGCCGATAAGCACCCGGATATCAAGGCAGATTTCATCCTCGCAAACCCCCCCTTCAACATGTCCGACTGGGCGCGGCGTGCGGACGACCCACGCTGGCGCTACGGCGTTCCCCCTGCCGGAAACGCGAACTTCGCCTGGCTCCAGCACATCGTCTACAAACTCGGCACCCGCGGCTCTGCGGGCGTAGTCCTAGCCAACGGTTCCATGGCAGGAAAACAGTCTGGTGAGGGCGAGATCCGGGCTGCCCTAGTCGAAGCAGACCTAGTCACCTGCATGATCGCCTTGCCGACACTACTGTTTAGAACAACTGGAATACCCGCGTGCCTGTGGTTCTTTGCCGCGGATAAGTCTCCCCAGGGCGCGAAGCACCTGATAGACCGGCGCGGCGAGGTGCTATTCATCGATGCGCGCACGATAGGAACCTTGGTGGACCGCACCGAACGAATCCTCGCGGCAGACGACATTGCCAAGATCGCAGGCGCCTACCACGCCTGGCGAGGAACTCCTTCGGTCCGCGAAGCTGGCTTCGAGCACGAGGACATCCCCGGCTTCTGCTACTCCGCCGGGCTCGATGAGATCCGCAAGCATGATCACGTGCTCACCCCGCGCCGTTACGTAGGCGAAGTCGAATCGGACGACAATGACGGTGAACCCATCACAGAGAAGATGGACCGCCTGACTAAAGAACTCTTCGCTCACTTCGACGAGTCCGCGCGTTTGGAGCAAATCGTCCGCTCACAGTTGGGTCGGCTCGATGTATGAAACAAGCACCGTCAATCTTGGCGATCTAGTTAACAGCGGTCATCTTGAGATCGGAGACGGCTACCGGACGAAGCGATCCGAACACGGAAAGCCAGGGCTTCCAATCTTGCGCGTTGCCGAGGTTCTTGATGGACGCATAGCCCCCGAATTCACAGACTTCGTTAGTGACAGGTATCGCATGGCAATGGGCTCCAAGATTTCCCGGCCTGGCGATGTTGTCCTTACTACCAAGGGAACAGTTGGACGCATTGCAATTATGCCTGCAGGTGGCCCGCAGTTCGTATACAGTCCTCAGGTCTGTTACTTTAGAGCTGAGGACAGGAGTCCACTCGCCATTAACTACCTCTATTATTGGTTCAGGAGCGAGGCCTTCTGGAGTCAAGCGCGGTCGCTGAAGAGCCAGACGGATATGGCAGATTACATCAATCTAGCCGATATCAAGTCGCTAGAAATTGAGCTTCCGTCAGATTCAGTTCAGGCGTCTGTGACCTCTGTGCTGGCAGCACTAGATGACAAGATTACTATCAACGAGGAAATTCTGAGGGCATCACGTGGCCTGATGATGCTCAAGTATGAGAATGCCATTCAGGCAGGGGTAGAGGAGACCACTATCGGTGCCGTCGCCCAAGTATTTGATGGGCCGCACGCCACGCCGAAGAAGACTGAGTCTGGTCCATGGTTTCTTAGCATAAGCAGCCTTAGGAATGGTCGGCTGGTGCTAGAAGAGTCTGCGCATCTGGCAGAGCCTGACTTTGAGAAGTGGACTCGCCGCGTGACGCCTACGGCCGGGGACGTCCTCTTCTCCTATGAGACTCGTTTGGGAGAGGCTGCCCTGATGCCAACAGGGATACGCGCTTGTCTTGGCCGTCGCATGGCTTTGATGAGACCTCATGGTGTGGAGCCGAGAACGCTACTCCAGGCATTCCTGAGCCCATCATTCCAGGAAACCATTAAACAATATTCTGTTCATGGCGCTACCGTCGATCGTATTCCTCTGTCAGAGTTTCCGTCATGGCGAATCGGCCTGCCGACTCAAGAACCCCAGCAGTTGGAATACGTTCTTCGCCATCTTGATGAACTGGCTGAACAGCGTGAGCGCGAGAATGAGACCCTCGCCGAAATTAGGGACGCCCTGTTGCCGAAGCTTATGTCAGGGGAGATCCGCGTGCGGGAGGCGGAGAAGGTTGTCGAGGAGGTGACGTGATGGCTGGCGGGATGTCGGAGGCGGAGTGGGAGATCTTCGCAATGGATCACCTTGCGGAGCTTGGCTGGTTCCCGGTTAGCGGCAAGCGGATCGCCAAGGGCTCCGGCGAGCGCGATTCCTGGGATGAGCTGATCATTCCGGGCCGCCTGCGGGACGCGATCGCGCGGATCAACCCGCAACTTTCATCGTCGGCCGTCGACGAGGTGATGACGACCGTCATGACCGCCGCCTCCCGCGACGCCCTGGCCGAGAATTACCGTGTCCACGAGTACCTGACCAGAGGTATCCGGAGTGTCGTTTACACCGACGAGTACGGCGCGGAGCACAACCCGACAGTGTGGCTTATCGATAGGCGGGATCCGGATAACAACGACTTTCTGGCCGCGAACCAGGTGACGGTGGTCGATGGAGAGCACAGGCGGCGGTTTGACATCGTGCTCTACGTCAACGGGATGCCGCTCGGTTTGGTCGAGCTGAAGAAGGCGGGTGACGACAGCGACGACCTGAAGTACGCCAGGAACCAGCTTGCGACGTACGCGGAGGAGCTTCCGTTGGCTTTCCGCTGCAATGTGGCGTGTGTCGTGTCGGACGGCACGAGCGCGCTGTGCGGCACCGCCTTCACGCCGTTCGAGCATTTCGCACCGTGGAACGTCGACGATGACGGCGAGCCGGTAAGGCAGCCACCGAAACATGATGAGGATCTCCCACTCGTTCTGATGATTTACGGGTTGTTCCAGCCAGCCAGGTTCATCGAGCTGCTGACTGGCTACGTCACGTTCGCCCGGACCAAGGACGGGCTCGTGAAGCGGCTGGCCAAGCCGCACCAGTACTTCGCTGTATCCCGGGCGGTCGGGAAGACCATTGAGGCGGTGCGCAGCCACGGGCGGGCCGGCGTGGTCTGGCACACCCAGGGGTCCGGCAAGTCGATGGAGATGGAGCTATACGCGAACCAGGTGCTCACACACCCGTCGCTGGGCAATCCCACGATCGTGGTGCTGACCGACCGGACCGACCTAGACGACCAGCTGTATGACACGTTCCAGGTCAGCGAGCTGTTGCCAGAAAAGCCGCGACAGATCGCGACCCGTGAGGAGCTGCGCACAGAGCTGGCGAACAAACGGACCGGCGGCATCGTCTTCACCACGCTGCAGAAGTTCGGCCGGACCAAAGCCGAGCGGGAGAGCGGGGCCGCGCATCCACTGCTGTCGGACAGGCGGAACATCATCGTGATCGTCGACGAGGCGCACCGTAGCCACTACGACGACCTCGACGGCTACGCCCGGCACCTGCGGGACGCGCTGCCGTACGCGACGATGATCGCGTTCACCGGGACGCCGATCACGGCGACCGATCGGAATACGCGCGGCGTGTTCGGCGACTACATCGACGTCTACGACCTGACCCGGGCCGTCGAGGATGGCGCGACGGTGCCGGTCTTCTACGAGAGCAGGCTGATACCGCTTGACCTGCCTGCTGGCGTGGACCCTGACGTGATCGACGAGCGTGCTGACGAGGCGACGGCCGGGCTGGATGATTCCCAGCGTGAGCGGATCCAGCAGGCGGTTGCCGTGATGAACGCGCTGTACGGGGCGCCGGACCGGCTCCGCGTGCTCAGCAACGACATCGTGGAGCACTGGGAAGCCCGTTCGGCGCAGATGCGCAAGTTCATCGGCGTTCTCGGAAAGGGCATGATCGTCTGCGCGACGCGGGACATTTGCGCCGAGCTGTACGAGCAAATTATCGGCATAAAGCCTGACTGGCACGATCCCGATATCCGCAAGGGGAAGATCAAGGTCGTCTACACCGGCGGCCCCGGCGACGAGGCACCCCTCAAGAAGCATGTGCGGAGGCCGTCACATAACAAGGTAATCCAGCACCGCGCCAAGGACCCCGACGACGACCTGGAACTGGTGATCGTGCAGTCGATGTGGCTGACCGGCTTCGACTCCCCGCCGCTGCACACGATGTACGTGGATAAGCCGATGCGCGGCGCGGCGCTCATGCAGGCCCTAGCCCGGGTGAACCGGACGTTCCGCAACAAGCAGGACGGACTGCTGGTTGGTTACGCACCGCTGACGGAGAACCTGTATGCGGCCCTGGCCGAGTACACCGCCCGGGACCAGAACACGAAGCCGCTCGGCCGCGACATCGACGACGCGATCGCGAAGGTGCAGGACCTGCTCACTGTGATCGGCGACGAGATCTTGGGGGGTTACGACTGGCAGAGCGTCCGCGCCGGAAAGTCGCCAAGGGCTTATCTGAATGCGGTCCTCGGCGCGGTGAATTTCCTGCGCGACCCGTCGAACCCCGGCAATCAGGTACAAGACGGCGAACCGTCTCTCGGCGAGCGTTTCCGCACAGCATCCGCGCAGCTCGCGCGGATGTACGCCATATGCTCCAGCAGCGGGGCGCTGGCCGATCTCAGGAAGGACATCGCGTTCTTCGAGGAAGTCCGCGTCTGGATGGCCAAGTACGACGCCGAGGAGCGCCGGGTCCGCGGTGAGACGGTGCCGCCGGATGTGGAGCTCTACCTGCGGCAGCTGACCGCCGGGGTGATCGAGGCAGGCGGTGTCACTGATATCTACGCGGCCGCCGGCATCGACCGGCCGGACCTGTCGCACCTGGACGACGCATTCATCAAGCGGATGCAGGAGCAGCGCAACCCGCACCTGGCGATTGAGGCGCTGCGCCGGCTCGTTGAACAGGAGATACGCAAGGTCTCCAAGCACAACATCGTGCGGCAGCAGAGCTTCTCCGACCGGCTGGCCGAGCTGATGAGGCGGTATACCAACCAGAGCCTGACCGCGGCCCAGATCATCGCGGAGGTTGTCGAGCTCGCGAAGGAGATATCTGCGGATGCTCGCCGGGGCGAGAGGTTCACGCCGACCCTGAGCAGCGACGAGCTCGCCTTCTACGACGCGGTCGCGCAGAACGAGTCCGCCGTGACTGAGATGGGCGATGGCGTGCTCGCCGACATTGCCCGTGACCTGGTCCGCGTGCTCCGTCGCGACGTCACTACCGACTGGGTGTCGCGAGATGACGTCCGGGCGAAGATCCGCTCCACTATCAAGCGGCTGCTCGCCAGACACGGCTACCCGCCGGACGCACAGGCCGGCGCGACTGAGCTTATTCTCCGGCAGATGGAGACCTTCGCCGAGGAATGGTCACCTGACGCCAGCCGCTAGCCGAATGAAGCGGCCCATCGATCAGTCGGCGGCTTCGGGCGAGGCGTCATGTCCGGCCGCGAGCTGGAGGATCTTCGCTGCGGGGGTGATCTGCGGCTTGGGCGGCTGGAGGATCGCATCGCGTCCGGGCGGATTCCAGGAGGGGAAAGCGTAGCCGAGGTCGTCCCAGTCGGGGTCATCGCTGGGGATCTTGAGTCCTTGGAGTTCTTCGAGCTTCTCGCGGAACGACTGGCGCTCGAAGGCAAGATCGCGGACCCGGGCGGCTAGCTCAGCGATGTTGTTGTCCGGGGTCAGGGTCAGCTCGGCGCGGGCGGTATCGCTGACGGCGGCAGGTTCGGCGGAGCGCAGGGGCTCGAACCGCTGGTCCGGGTGACGGCGGCGCAGTTCGGCGTCGGCCGCGATGGCCAGGTGGCGGGAATGCTCGGTGGCGTGCTCCCAGTCCAGCCTGTCATCCATGGTGGTGGCGAAGATGGTCTCTTGCTGCCGGTAATGGTCGGTCATGGCCCGGTAGCTGGCGGCTAGGACATCGTGCCGTGCGGCGCGGTCGTGGTGGCCGGCCTTGCGGGCGGCGTCGGCCTCGGCTGCGGCGCGGATGGCGTCTCGTTCGGCGTTGACCGCGCCGAGGCGGGCTAGCCGTAGTTCTTTGCCGACGTGCCGGGGTGCCCAGGCGGTCTCGGCGGCGTAGGTGTCGCGGACGAGCCAGAGCCTGCCGTCGGGCATGGCGCGGACGTCGGGCCCGTCTACCGGGCCGAGGGCGAGGAACGCCTCGTGCCAGGCGGCACGTTGGTCTGGTGCGTCACCGGTGGGTTCGGGCCCGATCGGGTCCTCTGGGTGGTCATAGCCGTAGGTCTCGCGGTAGGCGCCGATGGAGGACGCCCTGTTCTGCCATTCCTGCCGGACGGCCGGGTCGGCGGGCACCGGGCCGAGGGTCCTGACCGCCCATGGGGGCGGGTGCTGGGCGGTGTGCTGTCCGATGCGCTGTTTGCGGTCGTCCATCATGGCCGCGATCTGGCTCAGGTAGGCGTGGCGGCCGGGATCGGGTAGATGGGGCACGCGGCTTGCCCACGGGCCCTGCGGCTGGGGCAGCAGTGGGTGCACTCGCTGTCGGATCCGGGCATCAAGGACGCTGGCGATATCCCGGGAGCCGGCCAGATCCCGGGATCCGATGGCCGAACGGGTGAGGCCTTCGGGGTCCAGACCGGCCAGCTCAGCGGCCCGCAGCGTTCGGAACAGCCACCGGGCTTGGTGGGACAGTTCCTGCCGGTAGCCGGGCGGGAGCGCGGCCATGATCAGGTCGCGGTAGCGGTCGTTTCGGGCGGTGCGGGTTTCGGCGGTCCAGATCGTGGTCAAGATGGCGAGGTGGTCGGCGTTGGCCAGGTTGGTCTGCCTGGTCTGGGAGGCGGACAGCTCGGCGCCGTCGCGGTCGAGCACGGCGGCGAGGACGGCGATCGGTTCCCGCGGGTCCGGGCTGCCCGGCCCGGGAGCCGGGGCCTGGCCGGACAGGAAACCGTCGCGTTCGTTCCGGATGTGTTCGTAACGGTCCAGCTCGGGGGCGGGCCGGGTGCCGGGCTGCAGGTCGGCGGCCCTGGGCGGGGTGGTGAACACGAACGCGATGTTGGTGTCGGTGCCGCGGGTCATCGCCGGGTAGAGCCACTGGCGGTCCTCGCTGCCGGTGACCAGCGTGATCCCGGTGTGCACGGTGGCGCCCTGGGCGGAGTGCCCGGTGATCGCGTAGGCCAGATCGGACGACTGGTAGCCGGTGTAGCGGAAGGCCCGGTCGGTGAACCGCCGCTGCCCGGTCGCGCGGTCCGGCTCGAGGAGACGGCGCACCATGATGGCGTCGCTGGTGATGGTCTCGATCCGCAGGATGTCCCCGTTGGCCAGGCTCCGGCCCCGCTCACCCGCCTCGATGCTGTGGTCGTTGCTGCGGCAGATGATCAGGTCGCCTGCTGATGCCTTGGCGCCCTCGGCGATCCGGACGGCCTGGCCGGGATCGACCAGGCCGAGGTGAATCAGGTCCTCGCGGATCCGGGCGGACAGTTCCCGGCACCGGGCCCAGTCCGACGCCATCAGCATCACGTCCCGGCCCGCCAGGTAGCAGGCCACGTACGCCTTCGCGGCCTGGTCCATCGCCTGCTCGGGCGGGGCGCCGCGGATCCGGCCGTGCTGGTCGTACTCATCGAGCGCGGTGGCGTCCCCGCGGCGCAGCCGCAGCGACGCCTCGCGTTCCCAGGCAGCGGCGAACCGGACCGGCTCAGCGAGCTGCACGTAGCCGAGCCGGTCCGCGAGCAGCATCATCGCGCCGCCGCCCTCGACCGCGGCGAGCTGTTCCTGGTCCCCGGCCAGCACCAGCTTGCAGCCGTTCCGCGCCGCGTACTGCGTCAGCTTGGACAGGTGGGCCATGGACACCATCGAGCCTTCATCGGCCATGATCAGAGAGCCCGGCGGGATCCGGCCCTTGGTGATGTCGGCCAGCAGCCGGGTTGTGTTCGCGGCCACCTGGACGCCCGCCTGGCGAAGCTCGTTGGTGGCGTTCTGCGATGTCGCGGTGCCGAACACGGGCCCGTCCCAGGCCCGGGCGGTGGCGGCCAGGACCCAGGTCTTGCCGGTTCCGGCCGGCCCGGTGATCACCTCGACGGTGCGGGCCGAGGTGAGCACGTGCCAGACGGCGGCGGCCTGGTCCAGCCGCAGCCCGCGCGGCGTGACCTGGTTGTGCGCATCCTGCGCGCGCTCGCGCAGCTGCGTCTCCAGCAGCGCCGGATCGGCGCCCAGGCGACGTGCCGCCAGCTCAGGCGGCAGGCGCGGCGCGCCTTGCGTCTGTGCTTGCGCGACGAGCCGTTCTTCGGCGGATAGCTGCGCGGCGGTGGCGTAGCGCGTGGTGCCCGGCCGCGTGTACACGCTGCGCCCGTCGAGCTCGCGGCGCAGCGAACCGGGTAGTGGTGGCCACTGTGGGGCCTCCAGCGACACGACATCCTCGACTCGGCCGGACAGGGCCTCATCGGCGAGGCCGAGCAGCAGCTCCTGGGCGGCCTGCGGGCTCATCTGCCGGGTCTGCGCAGGCATCACCAGGGCAAGCTGCTTGAGCAGGTCATGACGAGTCCAGGTGGACTGCCTGGTGGCCAGGAGCGCCAGCGCTTTCTGTACCGCCCGCGCCTGCTCTTCCGGCGACGGCGGACCATCAGCCTGCGGGCCGCCGGGTTCGCGGCTGTTGGCGGCCGCCAGTGTGCTCCCGTCCGGACCGCGTGCGTTTGACACGGCCGGGGCGATGTGCGCCAGCTCGCCGCCGATCGTGGCGTCCCACTGCTGTGCGAGCGCGTCCCAGTCGATCTGGCCCGCGTCCTTGCCCTTGCGTGACAGCAGGGTCGCCTTCTGCGTGATGTAGTACAGCTCGCGCGAGTTCGGCGCGCGCCCGTTCTTGCGCTCCCACGCCTGCGCGAGTTCGTGTTCCTTCTCGTGCACCTGGACGGTCCGCGTGGAGTAGGCGTCCATCTGCGCTTGCGTGACGCCTTTGATCTCGTTTCCGCGTCCGTCGGCGCGGGGAATCCAGTCCACGCCGAACTCGCGCGTCAGCTCGCACTCCACCGCGGTGGCGGCGATGCCCTGCAGGGCACCGATGACCGCGCGCAGACTCGCCGTGTCATGCGCGCGCCACCTCCCGTCGCTGACGATCCGGGTGATCCGCGCTAGCTGATTGTGAATGTGATCTTGGGGGTCGCCGTCCCGGCTGGTGCCCTGCAGCCAGGAGGTCACGATCAGGCCCGCTTCCTCGAACCGGCCGGGCTCTTGGCCGTCGACCCGGGTCCCGTGGTAGCCGGTGCGGGTGAACCCGGCCCAGGTCTGGGCGTACTCCAGTGCGGTTCGGTTGGCCCGGTGCAGGATGGCCTGGAACTTCTCCTCTCGGTCGGCCCAATACGCTGCCGCGCGCTCGTCGCCGGCCAGGCGTGCTCGACGCGCGTTTTCCCGGATCGAGGCGTGCAGGACTGAGATGGATTTGCTGAACGAGACGGTCACGT
>OBLU010002836.1_pt1 | contig 15804 bp, 12 predicted proteins | sample 1518681 | NCBI WGS metagenome assembly OBLU01 (sample SAMEA3539304, study PRJEB22396) | soil metagenome | biome: tundra; feature: field; material: soil | place: USA | collected 2010-05 | depth 0.15 m
GATCTGTGGGGTTACCGCAAAACGTTTTGCGGATCGGTCGCCCTCAACGGAAGCATGGCCATTCTCGCAGCCACCGTACTGGCGCTCGTCGGCCGCTACGTCCTTCATCTCTTCGGCAAAGAATTTGCCGGCTCGTCCGCCTTGATTCTGCTCCTGCTGGGGGCGGCCGTCCTGGAAGTAATCGCCAGCAGCCTCTATCAAGCGGTATTCGCCGGATACAGCCTCTGGCGGCAGGTTGTCATCAACGGAGTCTGGACCGTAGTTCTGATCGCCACCCTGCAGCTCACAGTTTCGCGGTACGGCGTGTCCGCGCTGGCTTTCTCCTACCTGGTGGCCTGGAGTTCTTCGGTGATCCTGTACGGCGCCGAAGCATGGCGACACCTCAAACAGTTGGAGGTCCGGAGATGCCAAACCTTGGAGGAAACACTGTGCAACCCATGATGTGCGCGGATTTCCCGCTGGCGGAGAGGCAGCCACGAACCGCGCCGGCCCGGCGCGCAATTTGCTTTACTCACGCATTCTTCCTGTTCACCCTGATCGTCGCCGGTGTCGCGGCTTCCCTTGGAGATGTTGACGCCGAAGATACCTTGCCCATGGCCGGCCTGGTCTTTGCGGCGCTCGCCTTGTGGACCTTGTGGTCGTGGTTCCAACTGCACGGCACGCTGATCGAGCCTTACGGGCTGTTCCTGATGGCGAGTTGGACGTTTAACGGCGGACAGGTATTCCTCGAAGTGCTCCACCTGAATAGCTACGGGATCTTGGGTGGCATGTTCAGTCCCTTCACCACTCTGAAAACCGAATACCTGGTGGCGCTCGGGATCTGTGCCATGCACATGGGCGCTTTGTGGGCGGCGGGCTCCGGAAAGTCGACGTCCAGGGCCAACCTGTGGCGAAGCACGGCGCGACAGGACCTCGCCTGGCACACTCGCTGGGTGGGGTGGTTCCTGCTGCTGGTGTCTATCGGCCCCGCTATCTGGGTTTTCTGGGACGCCGCGCAGACGGTGCTCTCGGGGGGCTACATGTCCCTCTATCAGCGAACTCTCGACATTGGGCTCGCTACCGGACCCCGGGTGTTGGCCAACTTCCTCATCCCGTCCGCTTTATTGCTTCTGGCTGGGAGTAAGGCCAAGAGGATTGGTGTGGTCACTTCCGCCGCCATCACCGTCGCCGGTTCACTGGCGATGTTTTTTCTCGGCGGACGCGGCGCCGCGGCTACAGCGCTGGTGGCTTACGTCTGGCTGTACTCCCGTACCATTCGCCCCATCCCCGCAAAACTGTTGATCTTGCCCGCCCTCCTGCTCGGGTTTGTGGTATTCCCCGTGGTGCGGGCGGTTCGCGACGCGCGCGGCCTCGACCGCACCTCCGTGGATTTCGTAACGAGCGCGTGGTCGGCGATTGACAATCCGGTGGTGGGTTCGGTGGCGGAAATGGGCTCTTCGATGAGCACGGTTGCCTACACCCTGGAGTTGGTTCCGACCACGCGGCCCTTCGATGGAGGCGTGAGCTACCTTTATGCGGCGCTCGCCGGATTCCCGAACGTGGCTTGGAGTGTTCACCCCACCACGGCGCATGGCACCCTGTCCGCCTGGCTGGTCTATACCGTGATGCCTTATGCCGCCGCTAACGGCAGCGGCTTGGGGTACTCATTCATCGCGGAAGCGTATGAAAACTTCGGTTGGATCGGTGTTCCGTTGGTGTTGCTCGTCACAGGATGGATTGCGGGCAGGCTTTCGGACGCCGTCCGCGGCCGAAGCGATCCCGCGATTCTGGCGCTGGCCGCCACGTTGCTTCTGACCGCGATTCTGTATGCGCGCGCCGAGACGGCGGATATGGTACGCAACGTGTGCTGGTATTCGATCCTGCCCTACCTGTTGGTTCGGCTTCTCTCGGGGGTTCGCCGATGATCAACGCGACCGCAATCCGCCCTTTGGTGGCTTCCAGCCCCGGCTCACGGAATCGCACCGTCCGAGTCTTGCACGTGGTCGGCGCCATGAACCGCGGTGGAACCGAAACCTGGCTTGTGGATCTGTTGTCTCGCACCGACCACGCCCGCTTTCAACACGATTTATTGACCCATGCAAACCACACCGCTGCACTGGATGAGGCTGTCAAAGCCACCGGCGCGCGGCTTATCCAGGCGCCCGAAGCCGGCCGTCCGTGGAGCTATTCGGCGAAGCTCCGCCGCGTGATCGAAGAGCACGGCCCCTATGACGTGGTGCACGCCCACCTGCACCACTTCAGCGGTCTGGTTTTGCGCAGCGCCGCACATGCCGGCGTCCCGATTCGCATCGCGCACAGCCATTCGGACACGCGACGGATCGATGGGCGGGCGAATCCGGCCCGCCAGCTCTATCTTCGTCTGGCGGAGCACTGGATCCGGCGGTATGCCACGCGCTGCCTGGCAGTCAGCCGTCCCGCCGCGGCCGGCCTGTTCGGAGAGGCTTGGGAATCCGATCCCCGCGTTTCGGTGGTTTACTGCGGCACCGCCCTGCAGAAATTCAGCCGGCTTAGTCTGAACCGCGCCGCCTGCCGCCATAGCTTCGGTATCCCCGCCGACGCGCGCATCTTTGCCCACGTGGGACGGTTCGCCGAACCGAAAAACCATGTCTTTCTCATCGAGATCTTCACCCGTATCGCGCAGTTGGAGCCCAACGCCTGGTTCGCACTGGCCGGGGACGGCCCGTTGCGGCCCCAGATCGAAGTCTGGGTTGAGCGTGCCGGAATCGCCCATCGCACTTCGTTCCTGGGGATGCGGAACGATGTGCCGCAACTGCTGGCCGGTCTCGTCGATGTCCTGCTGCTTCCCTCCCTTTGGGAAGGCCTGCCGATTACATTGATCGAATCTCAGGCCGCCGGGGTCCCCGCCCTGTATTCCGACGCGATCACCTCCGAAGCCGAAGAGTTGCCACAACTGTTGCGACGAATTTCGTTGCGGGAATCGGCCGCCCGGTGGGCCGTCGAAGCGGTCTCGATGGCGAAATCGCCGCCCGTGATCGCAGGTCGGGATCGGCTTACCGGCAGCCGCTTCGATATCCGGGCATGTGTCGCCAGGCTGGAGGAGATCTATTCGAGCGCGCCGCGCTTGGGGGCGGAATGACACAAGTCTCAATCGGATTACCGTTTTTCAACAACCAGAAGACCCTGGCCGATGCCATTCGGTCGGTTTTTGCGCAAACCCTGTGCGATTGGGAGCTGATCCTGGTTGACGACGGCTCAACCGACGGCTCTCTGGCGCTGGCGCGGAGCATTCAAGATCCGCGCGTCCGCGTGGTTAGTGATGGTGTGAATCGCGGCCTGTCGTCCCGGCTGAACCAGATCGCCGCTCTGGCGCGCGGCCGGTACCTGGCGCGCCTGGACGGCGACGACATGATGCATCCCGAGCGGCTGGAGCGCCAGATCGCGGTGCTCGAATCCAACCCCCGCGCCGATATGGTCGGCACCGCCATGTACTCCATGGACCGCGGTGACCGCCCGCGCGGCATACAGGGTTTCACGCGCCCCGACACCCGTCCACTCGCGGTGTTGACGCGCGCCCTCTTGATTCACGCAACCATTACAGGCCGCACCGAATGGTTCCGGCGTAATCCCTATGCCGAGGTCTGCCATCGTGCCGAGGATCGCGAACTGTTTGTCAGGACGTTTCGCAATCTGTCTTTTGTTCACCTCGCCGAAGCCTTGTATTTGTGCCGGGAGGAACTCTCGGTCCGCCTCGACAAGTACCTGGCAAGTTGCCGGGAAGTTCGCTCCATTTTTCGTCAATACGCCCCGGAACTGGTTGGCCAGCCGCGTACGGCCGCCCTCTGTCTCGCGTCCTGGCTCAAGGGAGAGATCTATCGGCTGTGCATCCACCTCCATGCCGAGCAATACCTGGTGCGAAGACGGAACACCCCGCTGACCGAGGAACAAACCAGGGTAGCGGCAGAAACCATCGAGCGAATCCGGTCGACGCCCGTCCCGGGCCTCCCATCGATATCCCCACACTCCGGCGCGGCGCGGGAATGGGTGTTCAGTTCGCGCTTCGATTTGCCGATAGATCATCGTGCAGGCCGGGCGGAACGCGGCCCTGTGGCTTAGATATGGAAAACTCCCTCTTGCAAACGCCACCTGCCGACGCCTCGCCAGGCTGGTGGTCCGGAAGCTTCAGCCCGTTATTCCGCAAGCCGATCGCGAGCCAGATCCGCCTCGCCCGGAAATTCTACGAGTTCTTGCCCAGCCACCACCGCACCGACGGAAACGCCAACTTTGTCGATCGCCTGGTCTCGCGATACACCCTTGCCGGCGCAGTCGTCCATGGCATGGGCGGCGGCAAGAAGCTCTGGTCGGCAGGTATTCATCACGGGGCTGTGGAAGGTGATATTGGTTGCGTTTGCACGGTTAAGCGGTCCGTAGCGCCTGGGTTGGCTCTTCCCGATCTGGCGGCCTGGAGTTGTTCGCCGGTCTTGTACGGTGTGAATGCCTGCCACCGGCACCGACGTTTATCCATACCACCGTTCGAAGCCCCCGGGGGAGCGGAATGCCACAACTAGTCGACGCCGAGCGCTTAGGAGAGAAGCACTTCGGCTCCGGCGTAGATTCGGAGCGCGGGGCTTTCGTGATTTCCCTGGATTTCGAGTTGCTCTGGGGTGTTCGGGAGATGGCCGTCAACGGACGGTATCGCCGAAATCTTCTGGGCGCGCGATCCGCGGTTCCCCGCATCTTGACGCTGTTCAGCCAATTCGAGGTGGCGGCTACTTGGGCGACAGTAGGCTTTCTCTTCGCTCGGGACCGGGACCAACTAGCGGATTTCTTGCCCGCGGAGCAGCCGCGATACAAGCATACTCAATTCGATCCATATCGTGAGAGAATCGGCCGTAACGAGGCTGAGGATCCTCTGCACTTCGGCCGGTCTTTGCTCGAAATCATCCGGGAAACGCCGCGGCAGGAGATCGGCTCTCACACGTTCTCTCACTACTACTGTCTGGAGAAAGGGCAGAACATAGCCTCTTTCCGTGCCGATCTTGAGAGTGCGCAGCGCATCGCCGCAGCCACGCTTGGTGTGAACTTGCGATCGTTGGTTCTTCCACGCAATCAGTTCAACCCGGGGTATGCCACTGCGATCCGGGAAGCTGGGTTCCTCTGCTACCGCGGTAATCAGCGTGGCGGGATCTACGATGCCGCCGAGACGCTCAGAGCCACCTCGCCTGTTGTGCGCGCCGCTCGACTGGCAGACGCCTATATTCCGGTGTCCCCCGATTGCCTGCAGTCATGGCACGATGTCCCGTCGGATTCCGCCCTGTGCGATGTCCGCGCCAGCCGCTTTCTACGTCCCTACAACCCATGCTCCAAGGTCCTTGACCCGCTGCGGGCCAGCAGAATCGTAAGTGGGATGCGGGCGGCGGCGCGTAACGGGCTGGTCTACCACTTGTGGTGGCATCCTCACAATTTCGCCGCGCATATCGCCGAGTCCCTTGAATTCCTTTCCGGCATTCTCGCGGAGTTTCGAGTTTTACGAGACCAGTTCGGGTTCCGATCGATGTCCATGGCAGAGGCGGCGGAGACAGCGGCCGTCCTAAAGGCGCCGGCAACCGTGGGAAGCAGGCAGCCATGAGATCGCGTTTGCTGATGCTCGCCGGCGAAGGTGACTCCACCTATATTGTGGCCAATGAACTCAGGAAGCGTTTTGGCGACTTTCCATTAATCGTCGAGAAGGGAGAATCCGGCTGGCGGATTGCGCACCGGCGGGCCCGCAGGCTGGGCTATGGCGCTTCTGCCGGGAAGGTGCTCTTCGTCGCCGCGGCCCGGTGGCTGCGCTTGCGAAGTCGAGCCAGAATCGAAGCCATCCAGCGGGAATCGGGACTGGACTCCACTCCGGTCGCTTCCAACGTAGTTCGAATCGAATCGGCGAACGGCGGCGAATCGATTTCACGGCTCAAGGCCGCCGATCCCGAATTGGTAGTGGTAAATGGAACCCGCATCCTGTCCCAAAGAGTATTGGGATCGATTTCCGGCAGGTTCGTGAATATGCACGCCGGCATCACGCCGGCTTTTCGTGGGTGCCACGGAGCCTACTGGGCAATAGCTACTGGGCGGCCTCACTTGGCAGGCACCACGATCCACTGGATCGATGCGGGTGTGGACACAGGACAAGTAGTAAAGCAGGCGCTAATCCAGCCGGGTCCACAGGACAATTTCGTCACGTACCCGTACCTGCAGCTTGCTGCCGGACTCCCCCTGCTGGTCCGGACCATCCAGGAGTTTTTCGAAGGCGAGGTGACGGAATCCGCGGTGTCTGGCCGCGAAGCGATGGACTCTTGCCTTTATTACCATCCGACCCTGTGGGCATATCTTTTGGGCCGGCTTCGTGGAGTGAAATAGCCGTAGTTCTCCTGCATCGCGGATCTCGAAGCCGGGCCCCCGGGGTAGTGCCGAAAACAGGGAGTGGAGTCCGCCGAATCCGGAAGTGAACGGCCGCCCTCTGTCTCGCCTTCTGGCTCAAGGGGAAGTTCCATCGGCTGTGGCATCCACCTCCATGCCGGGCAATACCTGGTGCGAAGACGTCACATCCCGCTGACCGGGAAACAAACCGGGGTGGCGGCGGAAACCATGGAGCGAATCCGGTCTACGGCCGCCCCTTGCCTCCCATCGATTTCTGACGCGGCGAGGGAATCGGTATTCAGTTCGCGCTCCGATTTGCCGATAGATCATCGTGCAGGCCGAGCGGAACGCGGCCTGTGGCTCAAATATGGAAAACTCTCTCGTGCAAACGCGGCCTGCGGACGCCTCACCCGGCTGGTGGTCCGGGAGCTTCAGCTCGTTATTCCGCAAGCTGATCGCGAGCCAGATCCGCCTCACCCGGAAAATCGACGAACTCTTGCCCAGCCAACACCGCATCGACGGAAACGCCGACTTCATCGATCGCCTCGTCCCCGAATACACCCCTGCGGGCGCTGTCGTCTATGACGTGGGCGGCGGCAAGAATCCCCTCATTGGCGCGGAGTGCAAGGCCCAACTGGGCTTGAAGATCATCGGGCTGGATATTGATGCCGGGGAACTGGCGGCGGCCCCGCCAGGCCGCTACGACCACACCATCTGCGCCGACATCGTCGGTTACCGCGGCGCTGGCGGTGCGGACGTCGTGATCTGCCAGGCGCTCCTGGAGCACGTGCTCGACACAGAACAGTCGCTTGAAGCCATCGCGAGCATCCTCAAGCCCGGTGGACGGGCGCTGTTGTTCGTGCCGTCCCGCAACGCCGTCTACGCGCGAATCAATCTGATCCTTCCGCAAAAACTGAAGGAGCGCATTCTCTTTGGCATTTATCCCCACATGCGGCGGAGCCAGGGTTTCCCGGCCCGCTACGACCGCTGTACTCCGGCTGGGCTCGAGGCGCTGGCGCTCCGCCAAGGCCTGCGCGCGGTCGAGCGCCGGGTCTATTTCCAGAGCGACTACTTCCGCTTCTGTTTCCCCATCCATGCCTTATGGCGTCTCTGGGTCCTGCTGTTCCGGAGTCTCGCCGGGGACCAGGCGGCCGAGACCTTTTCCCTGGTTCTCCGCAAAGAGGAAGGAGCGGCCGGCTGAGCACACATGGAAAACCGGGTAGTCGTCTTTGGCATGAACAGCTCTTTCGCGGTTCGGCAATTCCTGCCGGAAGTTCTGGCCGCCGTGCGGCGCCGCGGTTTCGACGCCGTGGTCGCGGCGCCACAACCTGCGGAACCCGCGGCCTTCCAAACGTCGTTCCCCGGGGTTCGGTTCCGGCATGTGCCCATGAAACGGGAAATCTCTCTCCTGTCGGACATCGGAAGCCTGTGTTGCCTTTGGTTCCTTTTGAGGTCGGTCCGCCCGGCGCTGACCAACATGAGCACCCCTAAGATGGGGCTGCTCGGCGGTCTGGCCGCCTGGCTCGCCCGAGTGCCCCACCGCATCTACACCCTGCGCGGGTTGCGCTATGAAACTGCTCGTTCCTGGAAGAGGAAGCTGCTGATTGCCTGCGAGAAGATAGCCTGCGGCTGCGCCCACCGGGTAATCTGCATCAGCCGGAGCGTCCGCCAGGCCGCCATCCAGGAAGGTCTCGCGCCCGCCGGCAAGCTGGTTCTGCTCGGCGAAAGAGTCAGTGAAGGCATCACCATCGAGCCGCGGCCCGAAATCCGCGGAGGCGATCTGGTCCACCTGCGAAAACAACTGCGGATTCCGGAAGAGGCCGCCGTGCTTGGTTTTGTCGGCCGGTTGACCAGAGACAAGGGAGTCTGCGAACTGGTCCGGTGTGTCCAGATCCTCCAACGCGAGGGCCGCGCCGTTCATCTCCTGTTATTGGGCGATTTCGAATCCGGCGATTCCGTGGATCGGGGAACCATGGAATGGATCTGCACCAACCCCGCGGCACATTGGCTCGGCTTCGTCCCCAACCCAAAGCCCTACTACCGCCTGATGAGTGCGTTTGTGTTTCCGACCTACCGGGAAGGGCTTGGGAAGGTGCTGCTCGAAGCCGCCGCCGCCGGCATCCCCGTCGTGTCTACGACGGCCACCGGGGTCGTCGACGTCGTCCAGGACGGTCTGACCGGCATCCTGGTGCCGCCCGGCGACGCACCCGCCCTGGCCCGTGCCGTGGGGCGGATGCTGGATGAGCCGGAAACGGCCGCGCGGATGGCGCGGGCGGCGCAGAGCATGATCCGCGAGCACTTCGATAACTCCTTCTATCTGGCGCGGCTCGGGGAAATGATCGAGTCCATGGCTGCCGCGGACCGCCCGCCCGCACGCCGGCAACTCCTGCAAGAAGCCCGGCGCCTATGAGGAATCTTCCATGTACTCACTCTGCTTTCTCGCCATCGCATCCTGTGTGCTGTGCCTGCTGCTGACGCCGCTGGCCCGCGATTGGTCGGCGCGTCTGGGTCTCGTCGATCGCCCCGACCGCCGGCGGAAAACTCATCGGGAGGCCACGCCGCGCACCGGTGGTGTCCCCATCCTGGTTTCTTACATCGCGTCGTACGCCCTGCTGTTTCTGTCGCCCCTCCGGGCGGGCGGCGTAATCCAGGGCAACATGGGAGCGATCACCGCCCTCCTGCCGCCGGTCGGCCTGGTTTTCTCGACCGGCCTCATCGACGACTGGCTCAGCCTCAAACCCTGGCAGAAACTTCTCGGCCAGTTGGCGGCGGCGGCCTGGGCCTATGAGGCCGGAGTCCGCTTTGTGAGCCTCGCCGGACACCCCCTCCCGCCCTGGTGTGGCTGCCTGATGACGATGGCGTGGCTGATCCTTTGCTGCAATGCGTTCAACCTGATCGACGGCGTCGACGGCCTGGCTACGGGCGTCGGCTTGGCCGCCACGCTCACCACTCTCATCGCCGCCCTGCTTCATGGCGACGTCATGCTGGCGCTCGCCACCGCGCCGCTGGCCGGATGCCTGATCGGTTTTCTGCGATACAACTTCAATCCCGCTTCCATTTTCCTGGGGGATTCCGGCTCCTTGCTCATCGGCTTTCTGCTTGGCTCCTACGGCATCATCTGGAGCCAGAAATCCGCCCCTGGCCTGGGATTCGCCGCACCCGCCATGGCGCTCGCGTTGCCGCTGCTCGAGGTCTGTCTTTCGGTCGGTCGCCGGTTCCTGGCCAGCGAGCCCATCTTTGGGGGAGACCGCGGGCACATCCACCATCGCCTCCTGGACTTCGGTTTCACTCCCCGCCGCGTTGCCCTCCTGCTCTACGGCGTCTGCACTGTCGCAGCGGTCCTCTCTCTGCTGCCCAGCGTGGTGCGGCAACAATACGCCGGCGTCGTGGTGGTGGCTTTCGGCCTGGCCACCTGGCTCGGCGTGCACTGCCTGCGCTATGTGGAGTTTGAAGCCGCCAGCCGGTTCTTGTGGAACAGGCTGCGCCCCATGCTGCGCGGCCATGTGCAGTTGGAGCGTCTGGAGCGCTCGCTGCGCTCGGCCTCCACCATCGGACGGTGCTGGGACGCCGTGGAAGATGCCGCGCGCTCCCTGGGCTATAGCGAGGTCAACGCGCGTCTCGCCGGAACGCGCTACTCGACCACATCCCCGTCCGCGCGCAACAGTACCTATTGGCAAATGCGGCTCAACCTTCCCGGAAACGACTACGTCAACATCACCCAGCGCGATGGGGCCGCCAGAAACCCAATCCTGGTAATCCCGTTCGTCGAACTCTTGAGCAGGATACTCCCCGCGAAACTGGAGAGTGTGCAGATTCAGTGGTCCGCCGTCGAGCCGCAGAACTCCAGCACCACTAGCGTAATGTCATCCGACTGGGCCACGCCTTCCGTAAACCCGGCGACGCCTTCTTGAATCGCGTCGTGAATCGCGGTGCAGGATTTCGTGGCGTGAGCCTTGGCGATTTCGAGCAGCCGCTTCTTGCCAAAAAACTCCGCGGCCCCATTCTGCGCTTCGGTCACCCCGTCGGTATAGATAATCACCCGGTCTCCGGCGGTTAGCTGCTGTTCCGCCACGGTGAACTCGGCGGCCTCCAGCAAGCCCACCGGCATGCCCGTGGCCTCCAACTCCATCAATGTGCCGTCGGGATGCACCACCAGCGGCGGACAGTGCGCCGCATTCACGTAGCTCAGCCGTCCACTCACGGTAAGCAGGCAGCAAAAAACCGTGGCGTACTTCTCACCGCCCGTTCGATCGATGAGGAAGCGATTCAACTGCGCCATACGCTCCCCCATGCTGCCCGGATGGTCGGTTCCCGTGATTAGCGCGCCTTGCAGCAGCGATGCCAGCAGCGCGGAGCTCACTCCCTTCCCCGAAACGTCGGCCACTACCGCCGACCAGCAGTCCGCGTGCACCGGGGTCACGTCGAAGTAGTCGCCTCCCACCTGGTGCGACGCCAGGCTGCTGCCCGCCGCCCGCAACCAGCCCGTCGCCGGCAACTTGCCCGGAAGCAGGCTCTGCTGGATGGTTCGCGCCAGCCGGAGTTCCTCTTCCATGGTCTGCTTGGTCCGTTCCTCCACCAGCAGTCGCGCATTTTCGAGCACGGTGGAGGCCTCAATCGCCAGGGTCTGCAGCAGCTCGCGATTGCCCCCCGTCAAATCGGCCGCCGCCAGACGCGAATCCATGTAGAGCACTCCCACCGTTTCCCCACCCGTCGAAAGCACGCTGGTGGCGTCGCCCTGCCCGGTCCGGATGCGCACCAACGGGACGCAAATCACGCTCCGCAGCTCCAGGTCCACGACGCTGCCCTGCGGCTGCCCCTCTTCACCGGCCATCGGGTCGAAGTTCATGTACAGCAGTTCCCGCCTGTGCTCCAGCGCGCGCCGGATCACCGCGCGCGGCACCCGCAAGTCGGTCTCGTTCAGGTGGTGCCCGCGCTTGTGGCGCGCAATCCGCGTCTCCAACCCCGCCCCCGCGCGCAGCATCAGGAACCCGCGTTCCGCCCCCGTAATCGTCAGAGCCGTATCCACCACCGACGCCAGCACATCGTCCACCGAAAGCGAACTCTGCACCGTCCGGGCCAGGTCCAGGATGGCGCGCAGCTTGCCCAGGTTGCCGCCCACGCCCGGCCCAGCCGCCTTCTCCGACGCCGCCATCTGTTCCATCAGCCGTTTCAGTTCGGCGCCCTCCAGCGCGAAAATCAGTTGGTAGGAATCCTGGGCGCCAAATTCGATCTTGTCGGAATTGCGCAGCATGTGCCGCTTCACGCGTTGCCCGTTGACGTAGGTGCCGTGGCGGCTGCCGCAATCCTCCAGCCAGTATTCGCCGCCCTCGGCGACAATCCGGGCGTGCGTGCGGGAAACCCGGCTGTCCCGAATGATGAGGTTATTCTCCGGCTGCCTTCCAATCTGAAACGGCAGTGGATCGAGCGGCGCCCGCGCACGATGTCCGTTCGGATCGATCACCACTAAGGAAGCCGCCGGAACAGCGGATGGTAAAGCTGCAGCCACAGGTCCGCCTAGCCGCGCCGCGGCCGGCTTTTCGCCCCGGCCGCCGCTCGCCGCTTGGCAGCCGCCTTGGGAAGTTCGGCCGGCTGGTTGCGCACCGCTTCCACTTCGCGCGCCCGCAGCGTCTGGCAGTGCGCGCAATAACCGCCTACTTCCGTGCGCGCCAGCAGCACCTGGAAACCGAAGTGGCTTTCAATCTGCTTGCGCAGCCGTTGCAGCGGCTCGCCAAAAAACTCTTCCACCTTGCCGCAGCGGAGGCAGATGACGTGCGCGTGTTCCTGCTTGAGGCGCGTCTCGTAGTAGTGCTGGTCGCCCCCGTAGTGCATCAGATCCAACTCGTCCACCAGCCCGCCCGTCTTCAGCATCTTGATGGTGCGATAGACCGTCACGCGGTTCAGCTTCGGATCTTTTTCCTTGGCCAACTGGTAGAGCCGCTCGGCGTCCAGATGCTCGCCGGTCTTGTCGATCAGCTCGAGCAGAATCTGCCGCTGCCGCGTCAGGCGGACGCCCCGTTCCTTCAACGATCCTTCTATTGAGTCGAGCGCCATATGGAGGACTTACCAATTCTAGCAAGCCTGCGGAGGGCTTAGAGCCTCTCATAGAAGCCGGCCTTCACAGCTTCCGTCCGCATTGGCCCTGTCGAATCGGCCAACGTGATGAACACGCCGATTTTGGCGTTCTCGCGGTCGACAACGTTCATGAACCCGCTTAGGATATCAGGATTCGTGTCCGGAACCGGGTGCACAGCATAAGAGTCAAATCGTTAACACGCCTGTGGGGTCAGGCTTTCAGCCTGCCGCCGGGCTTCTGCCCGGCGTCTCGCGACAGACCGAAGAACGCCGGCTAAAAGCCGGCGGCAGGCTGAAAGCCTGGCCCCACAGGAACACGCCCAGCGTTGCGTCCACATACGTTCTCCTCGTGCCGCGCCCCCACAGCGAGCCTGTGCCGGGCCTGGCAACTCCGCTTCATCTCCCCAATGCCAGGTATCCTCGAAAGCTTCAATCTGCGCGTGAGACTTCTCGCCTGCCGTGCTTCGAAACAGGGCATTGTACGTCGCCTGGCTGTTGAATGGCGGGTCGGAAGCGGATCAACCAGGCTCAGGATCGGCAGGCCGCGGCGCTCGATTTGCGCGCGCAGATCCTCGGAAGGGTTCCGCGTCAGCACCACACAACGCACTCCGGACAAAAATGATTCAATATTGACATCTAGCACCCTGCGGATATGCGGAATCATCTGAAACAAAAAGTCACGGTTGGCGCCCCGCACGTGGTCGAGTTGGATTTGCGGATCGAAAACGCGAATTGGCCTTCCCTTCCGGAGGAGTGTTTCGATCAGGTCAACGGCCGGGCTTTCCCGGAGATCATCGGTGTTCTCTTTGAAGGCAAGCCCAAAAATCCCGATCGGGCCGGCGGGCAGATCCAGCACCGCACTGACCGCGCGTTCCAGATGCTCGCGGTTGCTCGGCAGGACCGATTCGAGCAGAGGGAGTTCAAGATCCAGCCGCGAAGCGCGATACGTGAGCGCGCGTAGATCCTTCGGCAAGCACGAGCCACCGAAAGAGAAGCCGGGCTTCAAATAGGCCGGGGAGATGTTCAGTTTGGTGTCCGCGCAGAGGGTTTCCAAAACTTCACGGGCTGGTATCTTTAAGTTCCCGCAGAGTGAACCCACTTCGTTGGCGAATGCGATCTTCAGCGCGTGAAAAGCGTTGCAGGCGTACTTGATTATTTCTGCCGTGCGCAGGCTGACGCGGCAGGGCTCGACACCCAGGGGAGCATACAGCGACGCCATCCGGGCCAGGGCCGCGGCATCATCGCCCCCGATCACAATTAACGAAGGTTCCATAAAATCGCGCACGGCGGCCCCCTCTCTCAGGAACTCGGGATTGGAGACCACGGCGACCGCCGGATTCCCGATCTCACGGCTCACGACGCCGTCACACGTACCCGGAAAGACGGTGCTCCGGACGGCAACGATCAATGGCTTGCGGCCCCTGTTCGCCCGGGCTCGACATCCGGCACCGATCTCGGCGGCCACGCGGCGCAGGTGGTGGAGTGCCTGATCCCCGTTCCGGTCCGAAGGTGTGCCCACACAGATCAGCACGATATCGGACTCGAGGAGTGCCTCCGGCAAGGACGTCGTGGCACGGAGCCTTCCGTCCTGTACGTTTCGCTCGAGCAACTCCCCCAGTCCGGGCTCGTAAAACGGCGCTTGGCCCGCCTGAACGCGTTCCACCTTCGACGGATCGATGTCGACTCCGATAACTTGGTGACCGATCCCCGCGAGGCAGGCCGCAGTTACGCAACCCACGTAGCCTAGCCCCACAACTGCGACTCGCTCGAAGTCTATTTGTGATTTCATGAATGATCCCAGCCTTTCTCCGAAAAACTGATTGATCTTTCTAAACACCCTGCTAGTCTAAACTTGCAGCCCAAGGGTCTCGACCCGCGGCGACGGACTTCAACTGCTCCAACCACCGCCCCACGATCCAGCTCCATGAGAACTCCGCCTCCGCCAATTCCCGCCCGTTCGCTCCCATCCGGCTGCACGTATCCGGGGAATCCGCAAGCGTCCGAATCGCAACCGCGAACTCCTCGGCCCGGCCGGATTCCACAACCAGGCCGCAATCGTGCTCGCGGAGGAGCCGTACCCATTCACCTTTCCCAACATAAATGACCGGCCGGCCGCAAGAGAGTGGGGGGACCACCTTCGACAGCCGCATTTTCGTCGCAGCCTGCATATCGGAGATGGTGGCAATGGAAGCGCGTGTAATCGACATGAGTCTCGGCATTTCGGCAAACGGAGAATCGCGAAAGAGGAGATTCGATAGTTTCCGCTCAGCCGCCTGGCGCTTGAGGTCCTGCCGAATCGGCCCGTTGCCTACCATCAGCAAGACGATGTCGTCGCGGTCGCGAAGCTGCTCGGCGGTGTCCAGTATGATTTCCAATCCGTGATAGGGAGCATGGGTACCGGCATAAGTGAACACCTTCTTGCCGCTGACCCCAAGAGCACGGGCATACTCCTCATCCGGCGGCAGCGGGCGCAGAGCTTCCGTGTCCGCTCCGTTGGGCAAAAAGGTGAGGCGCGACTTCGGGAGACCGCGGTTCTCAGAAAAGTGGTCGATGAAAGCATCGGTCACAGTGGACACGCAAAGCGCTTTCTTCATTAGGTAGCCCTCCAGCCTGGCCGCGGCTTCAACTAGAGCCTTCAACCCGATCCAGCGCTGTTCGCCGGCGATTTCGACCTGCAAATCCGGCGTGTTGTAGATGAACGGCGTGCCGCGGAAAGCTTTCAGCAGTAGGCCCGCCAATGCGAGGGTGATCGGCTGCGCCTCAATGAATACGACATCGGGCCGGTAACGAACGATCCGGGCCGTTGCGCCCAGCGTGAAAGTAAAGTAGCAAAGCAGTCTTGCAATCGGCTTGCGGCCGGTGGCCGGATACAGCCAAATCCGCTCTACTGGTATACGGTCGCGCAACTCATTGACAACCAAGCGCCCCCGATAGCCCGCGGCGATCTCGCCCAGGGGGTAGTTCGGGACCGCCGTGAGTACTTCCACGGAGCAACCGCGGCGTGTGAGTTCCCGCGCCAGGGCAGAGAGCCTGATCTGCGGCGCGCCGGGTTCCGGAGGATAATACTGTGTCACAATGAGCCAACGGCTGAACGGCGCAGCCGGATTGGAAGCGGCGACCGGATAGTCCACTAGAACAGGGGGAGTCATGGGAGTTTCAGGCAACCTTTCGCTTTCTTGTCAGCAGGATTTTGCTGGAAGGTCGGGGCGGTGTCAAGGGCGCGCGTTTTTTGCGCGGCGGAGCGAACGAGGTAGATCAAGTCCACGCTCTCATCGTCAATAGAGCCGCGAAGCACGGTAAGGTTGTCGCCGTAGTAGAGACGATTCATGAACCCGCTTAGGATATCAGGATTCGTGTCCGGAACCGGGTGCACAGCAT
>OBLU010002837.1_pt1 | contig 15802 bp, 14 predicted proteins | sample 1518681 | NCBI WGS metagenome assembly OBLU01 (sample SAMEA3539304, study PRJEB22396) | soil metagenome | biome: tundra; feature: field; material: soil | place: USA | collected 2010-05 | depth 0.15 m
GTTGAAGACCGCGCTATTCCCGGTCATTGGGAGGGCGATCTGCTCGCAGGCAGCAAAAACAGTCATATCGCAACCCTGGTGGAACGACATTCGCGTTTTGCCATGCTCATCAAAGTGCCCAGCAAAGATACAGAGACGGTCGTCGCCGCGCTGAGCAAGCACGTGCTTAAACTCCCCGCGACCCTGCGGCGCTCGTTGACCTGGGACCGGGGGCACGAGATGGCCAAACACAAGAGCTTCACGGTGGACACGAATGTGAAAGTCTACTTCTGTGATCCGCAGAGCCCCTGGCAGCGCGGCACCAATGAAAATACCAACGGCCTACTAAGACAGTACTTCCCTAAGAAGACCGACTTGTCCGTCTACTCTCAAGCCGATCTCAACAAGGTAGCTCTGCGCCTCAATCAACGCCCGCGAGAGACCTTGGGCTTTCAAACGCCGGCGAGTAAACTGCAAGCCAGTGTTGCATCGACCGGTTGAGCCCGCACGGGGTTTCGGTAACTTGCTCAGACATGGCAGTTGACGCGGCCTCAGTTGGTACAAAATCGCGATTGCACTCATCCACAACTCATCAGGAATTGCATTCGGCTGGTCAGAAGCAGCTAATCTCCAACTGCGCCTAACCTCTGCCGTGTAGGGGCAAAGATCGAGGGGCTTTGCCTCGACAATCAGCTGGTCAACACTACGGCGTTTTATGAGGAGTATTCCTGCTAATCGCGCGGAGCCCAAGCTCAATGAGTGACAAGGCCCTTCTCGTCAAGCGACACCGGTCGACGCTGGCTTGGGTCGATTTGGATTTCTGGTGGGGAGACAGTTTGAAGTAGCGCCTCCCCTTTGTGGGAGCGGTTTCGGTTTTGGTCAGCCAATCTCGCTCGAAGTTGTGGATCCGGTCGAAGTCATCTTGGCAGGCTGATACTCGCTGCAGGTGGGTCCGCACCAGACCCCGTGCAGATTGGATTCTTTTACGTGGGTCTACACCGACCCGCTTATCGGTTTTTTGTGCTAATTCGTGTTAGCGGCCTGCGGAGAGTGCGTTCTATGCGTCGCATACTCTCTTTAGCATCTATAAGGTACGGATTCTAAGAATGGCATCGCCGGTTCGATTCCGACCCGCACTTCTCCATTTCTTTCAATCCCCTAACTGTCCTCCCCCCCCAACCTATTGATTGGCATGGGGTGTGATACGTTGGCAGACATGCGCGACAATCCTATCCTTCGGGCTGGCTGTGCGGCGTGGTGTGCAGCGATGGCGATCACGAGCCTTCACGGCCAGCAGCGTCAGATAATGGCTCACGTTCTCGATGTAAAGGGCGAGTGGCGGTTGGACGGCGCTACCGGACTGGTTGCTGCGGGGCAAGGTCTGGTTGCCGATGCAAAGATTACGGCAGGTTCGAATCGGCCCGGCGATGCGATCACGATTGTGCGCGATGAGGACTTGTCGCGGCAGCGGACTGCGTGCGACGGAAGTGCTACTAATCCATGCCGCCATCCCATCGTGGTGGAGGGTGTTACTGCTAGCACCGTAACCGTCGGAAGTCAGTTGAGGAGTATGGCGCAGGCCGCTATTGCGGTGTTGTTGGACAGACCGCCGGAAATTACGAACCACTATGCGTTGACCCTGACCCGCGGCAAAGAAACGGTGGCGGAATCGGAGGCGGTGGTTGCGCTCGATCCAGAGCAAGGGGTGTTGCTGCCGCCCGCACCGGCTGAGATACCTGCGGGACACTACAGCGTCTCAATCACGCGCGCTGGAGAGATACCTGCGGCGGCGGCGCAAGATGCGACGTTGGCTTCGGAGGGCGTGTGGTTGCCGTTGGCGGTGAAGGCAGCCGGCCTGTACGAAGCGACAATTGTGAATGCGGACGAGGAGCAGGTGGCTGATGTGATGCTACTGGTCGTGCCGCCCGCACAGTATCCATCCGAGTTGGAGGCCCTCAAGGTCATGAAGAGTCACACCGCGACCTGGACGGGGCCGAACGCAAGGGCGGACGAGCATCTTTTCCTGCGGGGATTCCTGCTCTCCGAGTCCCAGCCATGATGGATGCCAACGCAGTTCTCGATCAGGAAGTCTCACGGCTTCAGGGCTTCATTGAGAATCAAAAGTTTCCTTTCTTGCGGCGGCTTTCTCATTCGAGGCCGGCGTTGATTACCATCGCGATTCTGGTGGTGCTATTCCAGATGCGAACTATGCCGGAAACGCTGGCGAACGATTCGCTGGACGCTGCGATTGCGGTTGAGCGGCCGGTACAGGCGAAGTCAGTCCGGCTGGTGACGATCGACGATGACGACTACAAGGTAAAGTTTCAGTCGCGCAGTCCGCTCGATCCCGATGTGCTTTCGAAGATGCTGGCTGCGGTGGCACGAGGCCATGCGCGAGCCATTGTCGTAGACATCGACACTTCGGACCCCTCGTTTCTGAGTATGGCGACACCGCAGATTCCGATTGTCTGGAATGTGTCCGGCGAGCAACTGGAGGATGGCAAGTTCAAGCTGGACGCGCCGCTAGGTGGGCGTGAGTTGCCTCCGGGATCGGTTGCGGCGCTGGCTGTTGCACCACGAGATGATCGTGGAATTGTGCGCGGGTATCAGCATATCTATCCGCTGGAGAAGGGCGGATCGGTAGACTCGCCCGGATATGCGGCGGCACGTATCGTTGCGGGTCATGCGCCGGAAGCCGCTAGCAGTGAAGGAGCAACCCATTATCTCGACTACCGGTATCGATTTGTACCGATCAAGGCGCGTGATTTGCTGTCGGATGCGGACTCCCCTACGTGGGAGAACATGGCGCTGTTTAATGGCCAGGTAGTAGTGGTTGGAGGTGCTTATCGGGTGGCGCGTGATGAGTACGCCACGCCTCGTGGGCTATTGAATGGTTGCGAGATTGTGGCGCAGGCGGCGGCGGCGGAGATCGAGGGGACGTTCATTGGCTCGGTGAGCCGATGGATGACGGGCTTGCTGATGATCTTGGGCGGCCTGGCGACGTTGGCGGTGTATCACTGGCTTAAGTTCAAGCAGGCTTTCCTGGTGTCGCTGGGGCTGATACCAGCGCTATCGATCGCGTCGAACTGGATACTCTTCCATCGCTTCGCGGCGTGGGGCGCGATGGTTCCATTGGTGGTTGCGGTGATCGTGGCGGAGTTGTACTCGAAGGCGACACTTTACCTGACGTTCTACCAGAAGGTAGCTACGATCAAGGCGAAGGGGCCGCCGGTGGAAGCTGCTGCTGCGGTGCCCGAGCCGAAATAGTGAGGCTCTATCGAACGCCAGTGTCTACGAACGCAGCCCAGTAGAAGGGTTGCGGAAACTTGCGCCGGACTTGCAGTTCAGCATGACGCAGTGCGAGCGGTGTGGATTCTCCAGCTCGCAGATGAGCGTGCAGCGATTCCATGAGGAGAGCCGTGGATTCGTCGCTTACCTTCCACAGACTGCTGACGACGTTTTCTGCGCCGGCTTGCAGGAAAGTGCGCGTGAGCCCCGCGATCTCGTCTCCACCGGTTATCTGGCCACGATCGGTTTCGCAGGCGCTGAGAATCACGAGGCGAGCCTTGAGGTTGAGATCCATGATTTCGTAGAGGGAGAGACGCGTGGACTGACCCGGGGCGGGTGCGGTGATGAGCGCGCTGAAGAGTGGCGCCTGCTCTTCGAAAAGGCCATGCGTGGCGAAGTGGACTTCCTGGTGCTCGAGCAACGCTTTGGTGGCGGCCTCGTGGGTGAAGGCAGGGCCTGTGACGCGGGTGGCGTGTGGGTAGAGTTTCTGAATGTCGGCAGTCTCATCCAGGCTTCCAGGCAATGGGGGCAGGCCTTCTACGGAAACATCGCCTATCGCGCCGAGGAAGAGGTCGGGCGAGGCAGCGGGAAGTCCGAAGTGCAGGAATTGCAGGGTAGATGCCGATGGAAGATAGGCTACGGCGAAGCGGTCGATCAGCAGCGTGCGAGTGGCGTAGTCCTCCGTCGAGGCGGTTGGCTGGGGGTCATCGCTGACTAGGCCGCGGGTGGCAGAGCCTCGCTTCGGGAGCGGTAATGCCTGGAATGGGATCAGGGCAAGTGACTGCGTGGGAACGAAGATGAGGGTGTCGATGTCGGGCGCAAGCGCGCGGAGGACTGGCGCAAGGAGCATTTCTGACGCGGCCGAAAGTTGCGTGTCGAGAGCGTCCTCGGAGGGATGCGCAGAGGCTAGCAGGGTGTTGAGCTTGCGAAACTGGGTTGGGAGCGCCGCCGTCTCTGCGGGCCAGTGAAGTTCATTTTCCGAGGTGTGAGTTACGACGAATGCAGCCAGCTCGTGGTCGAGGATCGCGTACTCGATCAAGGCAGTGTGCGCGGGCAGGTGCGCCTGAGTAGTGGTGAGGCTGATGGGGTGCAGCGCGAGGGGTTGCGTTGCGCGAGAGGTGGCCAGCGTCTGCTGCTGACGAGCGAGGGCGAAGTTGGCCTCGAGCGAATTGAGCTTGGCCTTGATGACCTCCGGGAGACGGCCTGAGTCACGCAGGGTGGACTCGTTTTCGGGAGAGAGGGAGAGGCGTGCGGTTAGGATCTGCTGCTCGATTTGGTCGAGCTGAGTAGCAGTGTGCTTGGCGGCGGGAGTGCCCGGTACGGCAGGAGTGGCGAAGTGGCGGCCGTGGAGCGTTTCGAGAAAGCTGCGAGCCTTGTTACGCTCAAGATACTCCCACGCCTGATCGCGATTACCCGCGGCTGTGAGTAGTTGAAGCTGACGGCGATAGAGTTCCTGCACCGAGGCAGAGTCGATGAAGGATTGGCGAGCCTCCTGCTCGGAGAGGCCAGCGCGAATGCGGTCGAGCGCATCGACTGCGGACGAGTAGGAATGGATGGCGGCGGTGGCGTCTCCGGCGTTTTGATCGAGGATTCCTTGCAGGAACTGGACACGCCAAGTGGAATCGGCAAGCCCAATGGAGGTCGAGGCTTCCCGTGCAAGGTTGAGTTGGTCGCGTGCGAGGGTGTTGGTTGCTGCGTCGTGCTGGCCGTTGGTCGCGAGGTATTGGACGAGTTGCAGGCGCGCGTAAACCTCGGTATTGATGTCCTTCTCTTTATGAAGCGCGGTGATTGCTTCGACATAAAGTCGGAGCACCTCGTCAGGATGCTGGTTGGCGGTTTGTTCGAGCTTGGCTTGCTGTAGCAGAACAGTTGAACGCGTAATCCGTCCGAGCGAGCCGGGCGCAGGATCCAGAGACTTATTCAGAAGATCACGTGCATCCTTCAGCTTGCCGTCACGTTCGAGCACTGCGGCCATGCCGAGTTGAGCTTCTGCATAAATGAGACCGAGTTGCGAGCGAGTCTGTGCGGAGGTGACTGCCTCGATGCCGCTTAGCACCTCGGTAAAGGCAGCCCGCGCTGAACGAAGATCGCCGCTGGTGAGTTGGGCATCGCCGAGAGAAGTGATGAGGCGGTAGCGGAGCAGAGGAGAGATGTTAGCCCCCTGAGGCGTGTGCAGAATGTCTGCGCCCTGTTGCAGCGCGGCAATCTTCTGAGTCGATTCGCGCAGGTAGGCGTAGTCGACGGCGGTGGTCAGGAGCGCGGAGACTTGGCCCGAAAGATCGTTCGCAGCACGCGCGCGATCAAGCTGCGCTGCGTCGTCACGGAGGACGAGATCGAACTGGCCAGAGAGTCGGCGGCGGTGATTCCCTATTTCGCGAGCGAATCCTGATATGGATATGGGCAGCCCGGGAAATTCCTTGTCGAGACGATCGCACAGCGTGAGTGCCTGGTCGTACGGGATGGTCTGCATCGCATCCAATCCGAGCGCCATGAGCGCGTCGATGGCCTGATAGGCGACCAAAGTCGCATCGGGCACACCCTTGATTGCAGTCAGCGCTTGGTGGATTTGGGCGATCGCGTCGTCGTAACGATGGTCATCCATTGCGAGGTTGGCAGCAGCGAGCAGAGCGTGGGCACGGAAGACGGCAGGCGCGGATGGGACAGCGGCACGGAGGAAATCGTCAGCCTCGGTTCGCGCTACCGTGGAGTTGCCACGAGACGACTCAAGGGAGATGATCTCGCCCCAAAGGTCGCCCGCAAAGGACGAGGTTGGATCCTGGACGAACTTGCGCGCCTGATAGAAAGCAGCAGCGCCCTCGTCGATACGTCCGAGGTGGATCAGGTCCTCGGCAAGATTTCTCCAGGGAATAGAGAGCGTTGCGGTCTCTCCGGAACGTTGCTCCAGATCGAGGGCTTGGCGCGCAGCGGCGAGTGCAGCGGTGTAGTCTTCCTCGTTGTGCTTATAGGCGGCGTCCTGCAGATTGGCAAAGATGCTGGCTGCGAAGAGTCGCTGCTGGCCGACATTCAACTCGATCAGAGCGTCGTATGCGTGGTGCACTTCGGCCCAATCGTCCGAGGTAGCCGTTGACGCTAGCCCGTTGGCAACTACCGCTAGCAGTAATTTCTGTGAGCGGTCAACACCGAACTGCTCGAAGACAACCTGATCGGCGGCCTGGTCCGTTGACGATTTAGGGCTTAAATGAGCGAGGATATCTCTGCCCTGGGCCAGGTCCGAAGGCGGAGATTGCTGTGCACAGGCGACGCCGATTCCGAGAGCGAAGACCCATAGGAGACAGGCAAGAACCGGTTTTCGCTTGGACGACCGATAGGGCAAACTAACTCCTTAACGTGGCACCAGCACATGCTCCCATGCGCGCTTAGAAGTGTCAAAGAATCTATTTTTAGTGGAATTGACCCCCGTACTGTGCACGTCGCGCATGCGGGCATTCAGGCAGTAAGTGTGGCGCCAATTATGGAGGAATGCCAGTGCGAGGGTTATCCTTTCACGCAGATCGAACAGTCAAGCCTGCGGCTAAGCTTACACGACGGCGGTGAGACCGCACCCCGGACGCAAGGGGGCGAACCACCAGCCATTCGCAGGACCGCAGCCTACTCCTGCTACAGTCGAACTACGCCACCTTGTCCTCGGACTGTCTCAAACCGTCCAAGGCTGCCTTTCACCACGATGACACGCATCGCTCCTAGAAGAGACTCGCCGGAGATATTCATGAAAAAGCTAACCGTTTGGATCTCATCTATTTTCGTGCTTGGCCTCGGTTTTTGTGCCCCGAAGCCCATGCAGGGCCAGTCCGCTCTATTCAAACTTGGTGATTCTGTCGAGGTCCAGTACGCCGGCAAATGGGTAACTGGCGTCGTCACCAAAGGCCTTGAGTCCGGCACCTATGTTGTGAACCATGGAAGCCAGATCATGTACATCAACGAGGGACCAGCCAACATCCGCGCTCATCAGATGACCCCGGAGGAGAAGGCTGCCACCGATAAGTCCGCGCAGGCCTTCGCCAGTCGGCCAACCGGCACCGGCATTGGCGCTCAGTACGGCGCCCGTGAGCCAATGACCTGTAAGAGCCGCACCGCTTCGCCCGCCACCGCAACTGCACGTCAATACCTCCTGTGCGACATGGAGGGTGTCGACGGTTTCGGAAACCTGTTGCTCTATACCGATGTGACCGTTCAGCTCGCGGCCCCGCGCCCCTTCAACTACAACCTTGACTCCGGCCGTTCGCAAATCGATGCACGCGCACCTGTATACGACATCCGCGGAGCGTTCAAGGAGTATCAATGCGGCAAGCCGATTCTGGGCGGGGGTGCCTATACGGCCACACACAACTGCAACTTGTACGACCAACCACAAGCAGCTGGGACCTGCTATCGAGATACGTTCGGTGACTGGCATTGTCTAATGACTGGCAGTCGCCTCGCATCCTCGAACCAGGTCCGAGAACAAATGCCGCCGAGGTAATTCTCGTCCTGTGCTAGCGAGATCTAGTTTGACGTGAGATCGCCTGAGCGCTCTTCGAGACGGTAGGAGCGAGACGGCCGCTCCGGTTCGGTGAATTAATGGCATACCTGCGGCTGGGAGGCTGCTTGTATGCGACGGAAGACCAAGAAGCACAGCCGCGCGCGGATCGTCCTACGCCTGCCTGATCTAGACTATTCCAAGTCGTCCGTGCTCAACAGCCTCAGTTCTCCCAGGTCGCGACGAAACTATCGGTTCGCGATGGACCAATTCATCACCTGGTACTGTTCTGAACCGCGTCTCGCGTTGAACCGGTCAATCAAACCGCAATCTCCGGCGTCCAGGTCCTCTCCGGTCTGCGCCAATCGATGCCGTCGAGCAACATGGAAAGCTGCGCCCGCGCCAGGCACACAGTTCCTTCCGTAGCCTGCGGCCAGATGAATCGGCCTCGCTCCAGACGCTTGGCAAACAGGCACAGGCCGTCGCCATCGAACCAGAGAAGCTTGATCATGTCGCCTCTGCGCCCACGAAAGACGAACACGTGACCCGAGAACGGCTGCTGCTCCAGTACCGTCTGCACCTGCGCACTCAGGCCGTTGAAACCGCGCCGCAGGTCGGTCACACCCGCGGCGATCCAGATCCTCGTTCCCGTGCGAAGATCGATCACTTGCGCAGGCTCTCAAGGTGCGATCGCCATGACTAGCCCGATATAGCCCCCTCAGAAAGCCAGCCTGGTGAATGCCACGGCTCTGTTGGACAGGGAGGCTACGCCGCCGCCGACGCAGCCGACGAAGAAGAAGGAGGAGTTATGTGTTCGATCTGATCGGTGCGAGCGAGACGGAGCAACTCAGAGTGCGGGATCAAGATGCGTCCACCGATTCGGCGAACCCGGATCGCGCCCTGAGCAACCATGTAATCGATTGCTCTAACGCTCAACGAAAGCTGGTGGGCGGACTCGACCCTCGAGTACAACAGCCGAGGCAGCGGTACGGCGGCAGTGCTGGCGGAACGGGTGGGTGTTTCTCGGTTCATACAGGTCCTGCAAGTCTTCCGGTTCGTCGATTCCATAAGTTGTTGTCTCCTTGAATAGGATTGCATCGCAATCCGCGCTACCAAACTTGGTGGGCTGTGGCATCCTCACTATCGCAGCCGGTCGGCAACCGGCGGTAGAACCCGAAGGTCCATCGTCCTTCGGTACAGTGACCCACACGGAGCCAGCAGATCTCAGGCACCCATCCCCATACAAAATCGCTACGATGACCGGGAATCCCCAGTCAGCCGCTCCTGCGCACCGCTGAGATTCCGCCGGTCAACGCTGGCTGAGAACGTCAAACCTGGCAAACAGAAGTAGCCGGTCCACGTAGATGGCGGACCTGAGACCACAAGACGGTCGGCCGGCTTCCGGTTAGAACCGGCTCCCCAACGGCCAGTACCCCCATGTGATCGTTGATCCAGGCGACTGGGATCATCGTCGCGGATTAGCGGGTGATGCGCTGCCGTATCCCTTATCCTCAGCGGCAGTATCCCCACAACCAGCAGCGGAGGTTCAGCAACGACCGCAGGATGAATCTCCGGGTTGAGGGTGTGTTGGAGGATGGGGAGCCGACCTCGTGTGGCCGGCATCAGAGTGGCCTCGTTGCTGCTTCGAACTGGTCACTTTCGGTTACCGTCGTGTTACCGATGGACGGCTGTTTTCAGTCGTTTGTTCAAATCCGGCTATACTACGGGATCTGACCGCTGGACTCAAAGTCTGGGGTGCCGCATAAGTCTCCAGTAAAGGCGTCGAAACAGCCTGAAACCACTATCTCTCCCTCTAATCGGTCGACCCCTGACTAGGAGTCAGGGGTGTCGCTAATCGGACGATCTTGAAGATTTGTTACTGGATTGGTGGTTACCTTTGCCGCTGAGACCAGATCGGCCGTGGAGAGGATGGCGGAGATGATGCAGGCCAGGCGTTGAATTGGAAGTCAGCCACTGCGGCAGCCGCTCGAATACAGGCGCAGGTTTCTATGCGTTAGAAATGCTTTCACCACCTGGTGCTCCGCTGCGGGAAATGTGAAAATCCCCCTCGTACGCGAGGGGCGTTCGACTTGTGCCTTTGACCGGCAATCGGTGGACGGCATTAGACGTCGCTAGGAGGTCCGTCCCGCCGTCCGTCGACTCAGAGCACCTCATAGAGTGTCCAGAGCTCACGAGTGGCTCTGTAGGGCTCCGCAGACGTGCAGGCTCTTATGAAGACTAGTAGTGCTGGTGCGGGTCCGAGCGCTGTTGAGGGTCCGAGCGCTGGTGCGGGTCCGAGCGCTGTTGCGGGTCCGAGCCCTGGGCTCGGACATGAAGCGCGTCGCATGCGGTCGGCCGTCGGGCAATTGGGGATGCCCGTGAGTTCAAATGTATCCGGTGCGCCAGCATGACCATGCAGATGAGATCGCGGGTCACAGTTGCAACGCGGGTCGAGTTGGACCCGGCGCTATATAACTCGGTGGCCACTCGAAGGAGTGATCGCAGGTCGGAGACGATCGTGCGCCGGCGTTCTATTGGAGAGAACGGGCTCGTAGTCTCGTAGTCTCGTAGTCTTCATGGCGTCGGGTTTTCGCCACTGCGGGTGAGAACCCTTGCAGTTGCTCCATGCTTCCCCTTGTCCGCGATGGCCATAACATCGCGGAGAGCCTGAAGTCCAAGTCCCGGATTTACCCGGGCGAAAAGGTTGAGGATCAGGTATCGAAGCGCCATAGTTTCCCGGAGAATCATCGGTTCGAGCGAGGGAGGGAGCGTCGGCTCAGGCCGACCCAGGTGTGACAGCACGGCGGCTCTGAACCACACTGACCGATTGGTCCCAGCAGCGTCGACAGCTTCGTCGACGTCCCGCATCTCCGACTGGCTAAGACGGGTTGCCACCATCTCTGGGCGGAGTCGATTTGATGTCGATGACGTGACTGATTCATGATTCATGATGGCCTTTCTGGACATTCTCGAAGCTTGCGGTAAACGCTGGTTTACACGCCAGCGATGGGACTGGGGTTGTTATTGTGAAGTGTGCCGAACGAGAGGCAGTGAACCTGTTCAGTGGGTTTACCGCGGTTTACACTACGCGACCGATCGTGGGCTCTACCGTGGCATGTCAGTGGGTTCCCAACGCCGGCGCCGCGCTGCGGAGAGCGCAGGCCAATACAAACTCGTTGAAGAACCGGTTCAACCGATCCTCGTCTGGGTCGTACATCGCCGCGGTGAAGAGAAGCAACTGCGCCTGCAATGCGAAATGAGCGATCAACTCGAGGTGATCGTGTTCCGGAGCTACGAGATCATTGTCAGCGAAGACATTCAACACCCGACGGATTGGGCTTGTTGTTGAGTAGCTGCGGCTGGAGGTAAGTCCAGCGGTTGAAGTTGGTAGAAGATGGTCGACACGGGGCTGGACCGCTGGACTTGTGACTCGCATGATGTACACCTTCTTACATTGGAAACCTGGAAATGCTTGAACCAAAGCCCCGGGGCGCGGCAGGCTTTTACGCTCCCGTGTCGAAAGAGTCGGATATACGGGGCTCGTCTGCGCCAGCCCATGCTGAGGCGCAGCGATATGGTGGGCCAGAATGGATCGTAGAATCAACGCACTCGAACAGCGGCAGGAAGCTTATGAAGGGGCTCAGGCGCGCTCCCTTGCGGAGCGTCCCTGAGCCGAGCATGGCGGGAGCGATGAGAAGACCGAGCATGCTGAAGATGTCGGCTTGGCGTCCCACGATCGGCTCATGTCGCGGAACGACGGACGCCGACTACAGGTCAGGGCGTTGGTAGCAGTGCTAAGTAGTCTGCGAACGACTTTGCGATCACCCCGGGAGATACGGTCGGTTTTGGCAGGTAGTGTGTCTTACTTGCCTTCACCCAAGGGTCCTTCCGTCCTCTGCTGGGTCTTGTCCGTTGCTCCGTGCCCGGTTTCTCGAGATGAACTCTGCGGCGCTGGATACGTCCCTCCCGCGTTAGCTTGCAGGCACGCAGAAAATCCTCGCCAGCCTTCGGGAAACATGTCCTGACGTGATCCGGTTGCATGACTGAAAGAGTGTCGTAAACCCATCGGTAGTCGGACCTCCTCTTCCCGAAGGAAAGTTCATGCGGCGTGAACTCTCCTACTGGGGGGCGGGGCCATTCCCAGTTGTCGTCACTGACATCCGCCAATGCAGAGGAGATGTAGAGGTCCACATCCTCGAAAATGGACCCCGTCAAAGTTCCAACGGGCGCATACCGCTTGAACAGCCGCTTTGCCGCACCGATGAGTGCTGCTCTGGCGACCTTAGCGGCCTCAGCCTGTTTCTCCTTTGCCGCGAGGCCCTTTTTCCAGTGCAAGCAGATTCGTAAAACCTCAGCTTTGTTGTAGCCGAACTGGCTCATGGCCAGTTCGACCGACATCTGGGCGGCGATGAATACGCACTGACGATGTTCCTTGGGTTTACGCTCAAGGCGGCTGCACCAACGTTGCCACGCGGCGTTGGCGAGGTAGACGCTGACGCCGAATCGTTTCGCGGTCTTCTTGGCTCCCTCCAGTACGTAGCACTCAAAGATTCTTTGGACCGTGCGGGTTTCCATTGATGCAGCTTCAGCTCGGTGAAAGCGATCGAAGCACGCCCGCTCTAGGCATCCGCAAGACTTCGTCTGATACTTCTTGTCGGCAGTCGCCTTCAGACAACTAAACTTAGCCCGTCCGACACCCTTCTTGCAGTGCGCACACTTAAACGTGACCGCGATATGACGGCCTATATGGCCGTCGAAACGAAGGAGCGTGCCGGCGAAGTATCTGGTGCCGGGGACGGGCTTTTCTCTCACTATCGAATCATTTCTGTCGTGGCTTCAACGAGCACAGCCAGCTTGAGGCTCCAGTCCAGCGCTGCCGGACGACTGAGGTATGAGAGTCCAAACTCTTATCTGTCAATACATTGTGACAGTCCGCGGCTTTGAAGCGGCGGGTATGTAGTTTCAGGAATTCGACATCTGGAGTCCCGGGCGGCTCTCCGGGAGGCCCAGCAGGTTCGCCAGCGCTCCGGCGCTGCGGTACCTGGCATCGGTGGCATTCGGCCGTAAGCCGGCGGTGTCTACTGTTCGGTGCTGGTACACCCGGGGCAGATCCAACTCTCGCGAGGGAATCAAACCCCAGGCCCAAGTCCGTCGGCGGAGTAGCGCCAGACGATCGACGACCAGGTAGCCATAAAACACGTCGCCAGCCCGAACGGCACCCCAGAAGCCGCGCAGTAGGTCACGCTCGGGGGCGCCGGAGAATATGGTCTCTGTGGCCTGGATGCCGTCATCAACGATCATCTGGATGCAGGTCACGACTTCCGTGCCGGCGGGTACTGCTGGGTTTGATTGAGCACGATGGGGAACTGCTGTCTGGACATCGATTACAACGATGCGTCGAGCGCTTGTCGGATTGATGATCATGTTTTCTCCAATGAATAAGGCGGCCCATTGGCCGCCTTCCTGTACTGCGTGTTAGTGAAATGCGTCAGGTTGCGGAGCAGCAGCTCCTTGACGCGCCAGGAACCTGAACGTTATGGGGCTGCCAGTAACTACACCCTGCGCTGCGGTTTATTCCAAGTCAGGCATCTCGCTCCTGATCCTGGTGGCCCTTCTTCGGCTGATTCCCGCGACGGCCTTCTGACCCACACGCGGCTGGGGAAGTGCAAAATCTTAGGTGCAGAGGGGTCGTGCGAAGATAAATCGATCAGTCGACAGACGAGCGCACTTCGTTGGTCATCGAGTAGAGCCATGGCTCGGTCGATCTTCTCGATCGCCGCATTGAGTTCCTTGTTGTTCAAACGTGAGGTCCTTTCTGGTTGCGGCGCCTCTACTAGTGGATAAGCGCTCTGTGTGGGGGAGCGACAGCAGTGATCGATCAGACGGCAGTCGACTTGATTTGGCGTGGGCGGGGAGGATACGAGCAGGAGAGGGAGCGATGATTCCAGATGTGGATATGAAATCGCCGCAGTGAATCCAACTGAGACCGGCAATAGATCCCACTGAACCAGATGGTTCCTTATGCGAACGAAAATGGAAATGACCAGGAGGGCTACGGGTCTCATCTGGCGGAAGGGAAGTGAGATATCTTCTTTGAAGTAGTACCGAAACCACTGCTGAAGCATATACACAAATCCAATAGGCCCTGACTGAAAGTAACTCGCGGGCGCCGGCCAGTGCGGCCCACGCGACCAGCCCATGACTTTCTTCTTGACAATGTGGCTGGTGAGAAAACCCTTACTAACCAGAGAGCGCAGAATCCCAATGCAATCGAAGCCGACTCGAGCTTCAAGTTGCTCGCGGGAGAACTCTTGCGCGGGTAGTTCACTGATCACCTCACAGACTTTTCGTGTCTTGTCCGCATAGTATGGATCGTACTTCCGCGCCGCCTTCATGAAACAGAAGACGAGCGTGTCATAGATCTCTTCCGTCGTCTGCTGCTTGAATGCCAGGTGCAGCGTCTTACAGACGTAGTCGGTCAGAGCCTTGCTGGGCTCTGCCCCGCGCGGCGCCAGCGTCCGGAGTAACTCTTTCGAATCCCGCCCGGCATAGGTATTCGCCGGAGGAACCGTCCCCCGGACAATCATGCATAAGTACTTCATCATGTACCCGTGAAACAGCTCGAGCACATGAAGCAGCTTGGCTTCTTTCTCAGGACCGTCGGGCGAGGTCGCGTAGGCATACCCGAGCAGATTCACCTGGCGAAGATCATTGTGCTGATCTTTCTCCGGGATAACCCACTGACCTGCGTAGTGTGACGGTTTCAGAATTGTGCTTCGGTACATGTGCAGCTCCAGTCCCCACTGGAGTTGGGGCGTTTCACTGCAGGCAGATTTGAAGTTTTTTCGAAACGGCACATGAAATCAGACGGCGTTCACGCCTTTGGTGACGCATTAACGGTGGTGGCTCAGATAATTCTGTCCAGACTCGTCATTCTCATCGGTGAGAGCAGCGGCTACTTCACTTGGAAGACCCTGGGGACCCACCGCAGTCTCCGTAGCCGGCAAGGGGATTACAGCGGCAAATGTCACACAGGTCGTCTCGCGACCGAGCAACCTCAACTTCTTTCAGGTTATAGGTCACCGAGTTCTCCGCGAACATCACCGGCAGCGGCTCAAGCAGGAGCGGCTGGAGCAAGTCGTGTACAGCAACATATACGAGCGAAGTGAGCTACGACTGTGCTCCCCTGGTTGCCGCTCCTGACTCCGGCATGATCTCGACGCTGGTCTGGTAACTTAGCAACTATGCCCTTCCTCGCATCACCGGATGTCGGCTCTGCTCCCGTGGGAAACGCCGCCGAGGGATCGCCGCCTGCATCAGGCCCTGCCGGGTCAACCTGGAGAACGGCACTACGGCTGCTTCGGTTCATGGCCAGCGTCAATCCTCGAACGCTTGCGCTAACCGTTGCGATGGCGCTGGCGGGTTCGGTCGCCGAGGGCGCCGGCCTAGTGCTGCTGCTGCCGCTGCTCTCGGTCGCTGGAATGAACTTTGCCGGCTCGCCTACGGCGAGTCGCCTGGCTGACGAAACTCAGCGGATTCTAGTCTGGAGCGGTATCCCGCATTGGATGTGGCTGCCGGTGGTGCTGGGCGTGTTCCTGACGATAGGTGGATTGCGTTCGGTGCTGCGCCGGTCCCAGTCCGTTATGGCTTACACCACGATAACAAGAATGGAACTAGCGCTCAGCCGACGCGTGTACGAGTCGGTGGTCAAGGCGCAGTGGGGTTTTCTGGTGCGCCAGCGCTCCGGCAAATTGACCCACCTACTGACCGAGGAACTGCGTCGGTGCGCGGAAGCCATGAGCTATTTGCTCTCGGTGATCAACCTGAGTTGCCTGACACTGCTCTACCTGGTGGTCGCGCTGAAGCTTTCCACGCTGATGACGGTGCTGGTCCTTGCGATCGGCGGCGCGCTGATGCTGCTGCAGCGGCGCTCGCTGGAGCGCATGCGGGCGAGCGGCGAATACCTGTGGGAGAGCATTAGCGAGGTCTACGCGGCTACCGCAGAGCACCTGCTGAACCTGAAGAGTGTGAAGACGTATAACGCCGAGGATCGCGACG
>OBLU010002838.1_pt1 | contig 15801 bp, 8 predicted proteins | sample 1518681 | NCBI WGS metagenome assembly OBLU01 (sample SAMEA3539304, study PRJEB22396) | soil metagenome | biome: tundra; feature: field; material: soil | place: USA | collected 2010-05 | depth 0.15 m
GGAGCCGAAATCAGCGTGGTGTGGCCGGCAAGAATGTGGGGCCAGCCCTGCTCCTGCGGCTCCGTCGGCGTCGAGAAGCGCGCGGTGAACCACTCCTGAACCAGCGGATGAGCCCAGGCGAGGGAAGGGGAGACTGGGGACGGCATGGGAAAGATTGTAGCGAGAATTGATGGTTTCGTAAAATGTTCGCCTGAATGAGTTCTTGATCAATAGACAATTATCGGACTCATCGGCGCGCACGGCCTGATCGTCCCAACTCTCGAACCAAATGCTGAAAATCGGCGGGGGGTTTGCACTCAATCGAAACGCTCTTGCCCGAGCGCGGATGGACAAACTGAAGATGCGCGGCATGGAGCGCAACCCGCGCAATCAGCGGCTCCAATGCTTCCACCCGATGGTATTTTCTATCGCCGATAACCGGATGGCCAAGCGCCAAAAACTGCGTCCGGATTTGATTCTGCAATCCCGTCACCAGTTCAACCCGGACGAGCGAAGCATCCGCAAAAAGGCGATCCACGGAATATCGCAGTTCGGCGCGGGCTGCTTGGGGGTCTCTCGCCGTGCGCAACTGTTGGAACATTCCTTCCCGTCGAAAATAGTGGACGAGCGTTCCTGCCTTCACCTCGAGACGGCCGCGCAATACCGCGAGATACTGCCTTGCCGGAGTATGGTCGAGAAATTGACGCACCAGCGCAGCCCGATCCGGAGCGGTCTTAGCAAAAAGCAGAGCCCCCGAGGAGTAACGATCGATGCGATGTACGATAAACGCTCTTTGCTTTTTTAGTTCGAGCCTGGCGGAGAGCAGCGACCAAGCCGAAGGGGTTCCCGAGCCCTTAATCGGCACCGCCAGCAACCCAGCCGGTTTATCGATAACGATCACGGCATCGTCCTCGTAAAGCACGGAAAGCTCACGGGAGAAATGAGGGCGGCGCCGGTCTTCCCCGGTCGACCCACGGTGGGCCGAAACCCGATCCGGCGGGGCGGTACGGTTGCGGGCTTTTCGCTTAAGCTTCTTCATGGGCGGAGTGCGAGACGATCACGCTATTATCAAATCATTCCGCGGACATCGCAAACAGAGAGAGTCGCTTCCGACTACCCGGCTGGCCGGTAATGTGTAACAGAAGGCAAAAATCGTGAGCAAGGCTCGTGCTGCTGCTGTCGCCAGAGGTTGGAAGCCGAGCTGTACTCGGCTTGACGGGCGAGGGCGCCCGTCCCTACACGAGCCCGACTGCCGCCTGCTAGAATCGCGGCGATGCCCAAATTGTCCGCCACCGCTCGTGCCCGCAAAATCAAACTCATTCTCTTCGACGTCGACGGTGTTCTTACCGACGGCAAAATCTGGATTTTTCCCGCCCCTGGCGGAAGCCAGCAACCGGGAGCTCAGCCGAGCGTTAGCCTGATCGAGGCCAAGGGCTTCCACGCGCACGACGGCACCGCCATCATGTTGGCGCGGATTGCGGGGATCAAGAGCGGCATCATCACCAAACGCATCTCGGAGACGGTTGCCCTGCGGGCGCGTGATTTAAAGATTGACCACGTGTATCAGGGCATTCAGGACAAAGCGTCGGTGGTTGAGCAGATTCTCGAAAAGGAAGGAATCACCGCTGCCGAGGCTGCGTTCGTTGGCGACGACGTGATCGACCTCTCGGCGATGCGCAAATGCGGACTGGCGATCGCCGTGAACAATGCGCGCCCTGAAGTGAAGGCCGAAGCGCACTGGACCACGGCGCACACCGGTGGAGACGGAGCCGCGCGCGACGCCGTCGAATACATCCTGAAGGCGCAAGGAAAATGGAAACGGGTGGTAGGAGAATATATTTCGCAGAAAAGCTGAAACATGCGTCGTTCGCTATTCGCTGCCGCGAAAACCGTTCGCTTGGCGAAAAGCGAATAGCAAAAGACCAACAGCGAACGACCCGGAGCCAAGGAAATTTAGTTTCACCCACCGGTTGCTTGCTTGGGGCGTGCTCGGGTTAGCCACCGGTGGGTGTTTTTCTCCTTACTCACCCTGTCGTTTTCAGGAGCAGTGACTCTGCAAACCCCACCGGCGTCAGGAAGTTTCGTAATGCTCCTGATTTTTTCTAACTTATTTCCTGTCAGGAAGTTAGTCGCTCTTCATCCTGAAGCGGCGAACCGCGGCTGTGGTGACGAACCGCGGGAGTTCGCTCGGGCTAGCGAAGCATCACCCCGCGCCCGCTTCGCATGACACGCCGGCTAATCGGGGATGGCCGTTGTCTTCGCCGCCATAAGCTCGGCGAAACGTGGATCTTTACGCAGGGTGCCGAACTCGTTGTCCTTATAAACGTCCTTTATGTCCTTGTAGCCCTCTTCCAATGCCTTTTTCAGATGGTGCAACGAGCGGTCGGCTTCGCCGGCTTGGGCGTACATCTTGGCCAGGACGTAATCGTAATGGGCGCGGTCCCCGGGAGAAGGCAGCTTGGCTTGAACGCCGGCGTGCGAGCTTTGATCAAAGATGTCGGGATCAAGCTGCACGGCTGAGGCATAGGAGCGAATGGCTTTGTCGAATTGTTTCTTGCCGAAGTAGGCCGTGCCCAGATTGCTGTAGTAGGGGGCTGCGTCATGGTTCAGCGAGATCGCCTTCTCATAGTGCCTGATGGCCGCGCCGTAGTTACGCGTCACATAATACGTGACACCTAGATTGTTGTAAGCGTCGGCATGATTGCGATCGGCTTTGACGGAGCGTTCGAAGCTTTTCCGGGCATCTTTGTAGCGCTGCATCATGAGTTGGCAGATCCCGATTTTGTTGATCAAAGATGCATTGCTGAGCGAGCCCTTCAGCGCGGCACGATAGTAGTCGATTGCGTCGAGGAAGTTTTTTTGCATGCGCAGTTCGTCCCCGCGGTTTTCGAGTTCTTCGGAGGTAGCGCCCGCGCTGGGAGGTTCGGCGCGGTGGAGCGGCGGCGGGCCGACTTCAACTTGTTCGGTGTTCTGGGCTGGCGCGGAAAGAACGAGGAATAGGGAACACAGAAGTGAAACGGAACTGATGCGGATCCAGGAAAGCATATTCCACCCCGGGCCGAACATACAAAATTTCAGAGTTTCATGGCATTTCAGCGTACTTTGCTGCGTTCCTTGCAAGTTTGAGGCCGCGAATCCAGCCCCTAGAGCGGGAATTCGATTCGAAAAACTACGGCATCGCTAAAGCCATGCCCTGATACGAAACCGAGCTGCGCCTTGACCGTACAGAGCTGCTATTGCGGTGGCGTGTCGCTGCTTTTAGACGGTGCAGCCGCGTTTTTGTCACTCTTGGAGGAGCTACTATCTCCTTTGAATACGCCCACAATCTTGCCAAAGAGGCCTTTCTTCTTCTTGGCCTCTTCCTCTGCTGAGGATTGGACACCGGTTGCCCCCTGCGGGTTCCCGTTGGTGGCGGGCGGAGGCAGCGCTTTCTCGGAATTTCCACCGAATATGCGGGAGAAGAACCCTTGCACTCCGCCCGTCTGGTCGCAGGTATCGTGCGGCTCGGTGCCGGCGATGAAGGCAATCGTGTAATCGTCGGGGCAGGATGGCGTTGCCAGCCGGTTGGTGATTTTATCGAGTTGCACATCCACCACGCCCTGGGGCTGTGTAAAGGGCTTTACATCCGCGTACTGGGGCAGAGTCATTGCCTTCTTCATGAACTCGGCCCAGATGGGAGCGGCTGTTTGCGCTCCGCTCAAGCGGAGGTCGCTGTAATCGTCGTATCCCACCCAGATGATGCATAGCAGATTGCTGGTGTATCCGGCGAACCAGCCGTCGTGCGAGCTGCCGGTCTTGCCCGCTGCGGGAGCCGTGAATCCACGGGAGCGCACCCCGTAAGCGGTGCCGAAGTTCATCACGCCTTCCAGCATGTTGGTCATGACGAAAGCAATACGCGGATCGAGGACCTGCGTCTTCGTGGTTTCAAAGTTGAGAACGATGTCGCCCTTGGAGTTGCGCACCGAATTTACAAACACCGGGGAAAGCCGCATCCCGCTGTTGGCGAAACTGGTGTAGGCGGCCGTCATGTCGACGGGTGTCGCGTCATAGGCGCCAAGCGCCATCGCCGGAGTGGCTTTTACTGAAGCGATTCCCGCGGACCTGGCCAGCTCGGCCACTTTGTCATAGCCCACTTCTTCCGCCACCTTCACCGTGGCATTGTTGAGCGAAAGCGCCAGCGCGTAGCGGAGGGTGACGTCTCCGTGATACTCCTCTTTGTAGTTGCGCGGCTCATAAATCTGGTCGCCGTAGGAGAACGTCGAAGGCTGGTCTGGAACCGTCGACGCAGGAGTGATCACTGTGGTCGAACCATCGAGCGCCGTATTCATGGCGGCCGCATACACGAACGGTTTGAAGATCGACCCGGTGGGACGCTTGGCGAGCGCGTGGTTCAGCTGGCTCGTTCCGTAGTTTCGTCCCCCGACCAGAGCCTTGATTTCGCCGGTGTGCGGATCCATGGCAACGAGCGCCACCTGCGCCTGCGGGCCGGGCGTGACGGTGGTTTCAAACTTGTTCTTCCCGACCTTGATCTTCTTGGTGCGCATTTTGGTGACCTGATCGTCCACCAGCTTGATGCCCGTCTCGACCGCGAGCGCGGCTGTCCGTTGCAGATCAGGATCGAGCGTGGTGTAGATGCGGTACTCCTGCTCGTTGACCTCATGCTCGCTCAGTTTGTTGACGATGGTGTCGCGAACCATGTCCACGAAGTACGGGGCATCGCTGGCCTCCACGTTCGGCGGAGCAAGCTTGAGCGGCATGGCCTTGGCTTTGTCGGCTTGCTCGCGGGTGATCGCGCGAGTATCGACCATGGCCTCGATCACGGTATTGCGTCGCTCCAGCGCTCGCTCGGGATGGCGGTAGGGCGAAAGATAGCTGGGCGCCTGGATCAACCCGGCCAGCAGCGCAGCTTCCGGCAGGGTGATGTCTTTCAGGTCTTTATTGAAGTAGGAGCGGGAGCCCTCCGCCAAGCCGGAAATGGTGAACGATCCGCGTTGTCCCAGATCGACGCGGTTGGCGTAGAACTCGAAGATCTGTTGCTTGGAAAACTTCTGCTCCAGCTCCACCGCGATCAGCATTTCGATCAGCTTGCGCTTGAATGTTTTCTCCGGAGACAGAAAGAATGCCCGCGACAACTGCATGGTGATGGTCGAGCCGCCCTGCTGATGGCGCCCATGGGTAAAGTCGATCCAGGCGGCTTCGGCCAGCCGCATGAAATTTACCCCGCTGTGCTGAAAGAAGCGGCGATCCTCGATGGCCGTGACCGCTTCCATCATGACCTTGGGAATGTCGTCATACTTCACCAGTTGGCGCTTGGAGCGTTGCTCGGCATCGAACAGCGACGCCAGCATCTGGGGCTCGAGCTCGTAAGCCTCGAGTTCTCCGGCAGAGCGGCTGTTGATGGAGGAAACTGCTCCCCCGCTAACGGTGATGGTCGCCGCCTCGGGACTGTGATACGACTCGGGGCCCGGCACGATTTCAATCGAGCCGCCGCCGTGAAGATGATAGGCGCCGAGCGGCGATTGGCCCTCTTTTTCCGCATAACCGGCGTGGTGCAGTTCGGCCGCAATGGCAGAGACGGGCAGCTTCGATCCGACCCTCACCACCTGCGGGGCAGCAAAAATCTTGGCTGAAGTGGCGAACGCCGGACCGCGGAAGCGCTGCTCGATGATCCGGTCGTACTTCACATACCAGTACGTGAAGAAGCCAATCACCACCAGCGATGCCGAGAGAAAGCCAAGCAGGGCAAAGCGCACGATGGGATCGTGGAAAAAAAAACCGTTCCTGCCCCGCCCTCTTCCACCATGGCCGCCGCGGCGAGCCGTCGGAATTTTCAGCTTAATTGCCATGCAGATACAGCCGTGCATCCACCCCACAAAAGCAAGCAGCAGTCCGAAATTCATTTTCGGGCTAAAGTGCGTTTGGTATTGATTCTAAATCACAAGGCGGTCCCTACAACCATTTGGATGCGTGTCAAAGGATAGACGGCGGTGGCAGCGAGTTGACGGGTTTTGTCACGAGACTCGATCTAACGGCGGCAACCGGCGTTTTATAGGGGCCACTTATGGATGATGGGCGCCTACCAGATAATCTTTGCCCCCAGTTGGATATGGCGCGAGCCGCCGGAACCAATGACCGGATTGGAAGCCGCGATATCCGGCGTGAACTGGGCGAGTCCGAGCGTTGCGCCGTCTGAGAGGTCGTGATCCGGATCGGCAAAGTTTGGGTGGTTCAGGATGTTGAATACTTCGCCTCGAGCTTCGAGCCTGAATCGGTCTCCGAATTTGAAAACCTTGATGACCGAAAAGTCCAGATTGACAAAACCCGGGCCATACACGACATTACGCCGCATATCGCCAAACGTTCCTGGCGCGGGCGGTGTAATCGCGGTTCCCCCCTCCACGTAGCATCCGAAATTCGCCAACTGGTCGACGGCTGACGGTCCAGCCGCTGCTATGCATTGGGCATTGCCCCCGATCACGTGTCCACTGCTGTCTGTCGTGAACGTGCTGGGGTCGATGTAGGGGATGGGAATGTCCTTCGACCAATGAATATTGGATGGGCTTCCGGTGATATTCCAGCGGTCATTGGAGGCGCCGGTACCGCCGATGTCATTGGTGCTGTCGTAAAAGAAAATAGGCGAGCCGCCCTGCACAGTGAATATGCCGTTGAGCCTCCACCCTTCCAACAATTGCGCATAGCCGGGTTTGGCAGGCAACTCATAGGTCGCCGCCAGGGTGAATCGATGACGGATGTCCGAGTCTGCATTGGACCGCTCCGCTGCGGGATTGAAGCTGTCCTGAATGTTGAACTGGCGATTGCTGCTCGAATCGTCGATCGCATGGGCCCAGGTATAGCCGGCGACAAAGTATAGGCCTTTGTGGGTGCGCTGCTTAAGAGTAACCTGCAACCCGTGGTAGATCGAGTTGTCCCCATTGGCGAGGATGTAAATGTTGCTCAGGGTAGGAAACTGGCCATAGAAGGGGCGTCCGGTTTGCTCATTGCCCGCAGAGTCGTTGGCGTAGATATTCTGGTTGATGTCGCGGATACTGTAGAGCTTATCGCCCTTGTTTCCGACATACGCAACGGTCAAAGCCGCGTCCTGCCATAAGGCTTTCTCGATGTTGAAATTCCAGTTGATTACATAAGGTGTTACTAGATTTTTCGCCGTCTCGAAAACGGGGCATGCGGTCCCGTCGCTCACGGTAGGATCGGAACAGGCGAGATTGCTGATCGAGAGATCTCCAAAGACCGGCGCGCCGCTTGCCCAGGCGGCACTCATCATGCCCGGGTCCGGACTGATCGTTGCCGCAGCAATCGTGCCCCCGCCCGCACCCGTGGGTGCCCCAGTTACACCGGTCGGGTTCAGCGCCAGCCCGCTGGCATTGGTGTTGTTCTGGCCTATGTATACCGAGATGTGAGGGATTTCGTAGATGATTCCGGCGCCGGCACGAATAACGGTCCTGCCATTTCCCTTGGGATCAAAGGCTACGGACAGCCGAGGTGAGAAGTTGTTATAGTCGGTGTTGTAGGGTTTGCTGATCTGCTTCCCCACTTGCACCAGGCCCACCGCCGGATCGAAATTGCTGAGCAGGTTGTTCTGCTCGTGAATCGGCAAACTCAAATCGTAGCGCAAGCCCGCATTCACAGTGAGCCTGGGTGTCACTCGCCAATTGTCCTCAACAAACAGGCCGAATGATTTTTGACTTACTACGCGATGACTGCTCCCTACGAACACAAAGTTTCCGCTGCTGCGGACGTCACCGGCAACAAACTGTTCCAGTCCGCTGAATCGTATCTCTCCGGAACCAAAAGTATTCCGCACGTTGTCCGTGCTGCCCGTTCGAAATTCGCCTCCGAAGTTCAGGCTGTGTCTGCCCGTAATGTAAGTGGCATTGTCAGTGAACTGCAAGGTTTGATTCGGGGTGGTGTAGAGAGGCCATGCCTCGTTGCCTCCCAGTTGGTGGCTTGTGCTAAATCCGCCAATGCGAATCTCAGGCAATCCAAAATTAATTGGATCGGTAACCCCGGTATTCAATCCGAAAACGTTGGGATTCGTGTTGCTGTCAGCCTGGACAACCTTCTGCCAAAAACGGTTGTAGCCAATGCGAAATTGATTCGTCAGCCTTGCCGTCGGAGTCCATATCCAGCCGCCCCCCAAAACTTGAGCACGTGTATAGGATTGAGAAAGAAAGAGCGGATTGGTCACGGTCGTATCTTCCTCAGTCTGAACGCTGTCTCCGATCAGATACGTGCCAACGAGAGTGCTTTTATCGGAGAGGTGATAATCCAGCTTCAGAATCCCGTTGTCCTCTCGATTGAGGTTATTAAGATCCAGGTTCAGCGTGGTCGATGCGCCCGGGTTGAAGGGGAGAAGTTTGGCAAGCGTTTGACTCGTGGTAGTGCAGGGGCCATAAGGTTGAGTACCACCGGGGCCGCATTCGGCGAAGGCATCGGCAATGCTGGTCGTGGGATCGCCGGTTGGGTTGGACGCGGTGGCCAGCGAACCGGTGACGGGAACGTCCACCGTACCCGGATTTCCGACCTTGTCCCGCACCCCTTCGTAATTGCCGAAGATAAACAGTTTGTTTTTTATAATCGGTCCGCCCGCGGACGCACCGAACTGATTCAGGTTCAGGGCAGCAACGGGATTCGGCCCCGGATTGAACCAGTTCCGTGCATCCAGTGCTGCGTTACGGTTGAAATAATAGGCCGAGCCGTGGAACGAGTTGGTACCTGATTTAATTCCAACGTTGATGATGGCACCCGGCTTTAAGCCATACTGCGCTTCCGGGCTGGATTGAATGTTGAATTCCTGAATCGCGTCGATCGGCAGGTGGGTCGCGGGAGTGCCTTCGACGCCCTCCGCATTGATGACCGTCGTTCCGTAATAGGCGTCATTATCGTCAAGGCCGTCCACCACAAAATTGTTGTCTTCCGGACGGTTGCCATTGGCGTTGATGGACAGGAATCCACCGCCGGGCGAGCGTTGAATGCCCGGCTGCAAGATGACGAGATTTTGGAAGTCGCGCCCCAGGAGAGGCAATTCGTTAATCGCTTCGTTCGAGAACGTGCCGCCGAGGACATCCGAAGTGGTGTCGACCATGGGCGCCTCACCCGAAACCGTCATGGTTTCGGTGATCGCACCGGTCACCAACTTGAAATCGATTCGAACGTCCTTGGCCACTTCAAGCGTGACCGCCGTATGTTGAGCCTTCTGAAACCCGGGCGCTTCCACCACCACCACATAAGGGCCGGGCTCCAAGTTCGGAGCGGTATACTCGCCGGCCGCGGTTGTGGTGATGCTGCGGGCCGCTCCGGTGGCTGTATTCGTAATTGTCACCTTCGCATGAGCCACCACGGCGCCCGACGGGTCAACTACTGAGCCCAGGATTCTGCCTTCTGAAGTCTGCGCCATTAGAGAGAAGTTGACCGACAACCCGAGCGTGAGAATGAGGAGTGCGACCAGACGAATGACTTTCATAAAGGCTCCTTGACTTCAACTTGATTTCACATCTCAGATAGGTAAAACGGCCAGTGGAGGTGGCTTACGTCAAGGAGAGATCACAGTCCGGCTTCGAGTTTGCCGGCATCGACGAGGGCGCGCAGCCGCGGAGAGGGTTGGGTTCGAAAACAAGAGTCGCTGTAGCTGCTCATCGTACGCCGCCAGACTCAGGAAGCGAAAGTTTCGCAGAGGCGAACGTGGAAGTCAACGCCGTTCGCGCTTTCCGTGGCGGGTTTGCAAATCCACGTCAGTAAATCGCACCGTCGGACTGTGTGCTCTCAATCTTCCCGTTCTCAACCGATAGCGAATACGCCGTTCCGCCCTCTCCCGTCCACAAGGCCAGATTGAAGCGCCCGCCCGCCGGAACTTTGAAGACGCTGATTTTCTGAAAAGTAAGGGGCTCGCCCTTCTTGCAGGTCTTGGGTTTCTGTGTGGGCCGGAGAAAGTATGCGCCTTTCCCAGTCCCCACCACGATTGCCTTGCCGTCGGGCTCAACCAGCACCGCCGATTTTTCGTCAATCGCAATTTCGTGAGGAGACTTCGACCACCTATCCTGCATAATGCGCGCCAGAAAGCCCAGCGTGCGGCCCATGCGGTCGCGCTTCGCAAAGTGGGAATCGGTCAGCAGGTTCTCCAGATGTGGAACCTTCAGAAATCCTCGAATCAGCGTGACTCGCTCAAAATAAGGATTAGGCAGAACATCAGTGGAAGCGAGGTCGTTGTCGTCGGGCTTGTCTCCCAGAGCTCCATAAACGAATTCCCCCTGCACCGCGAGGCCGGCGCTGGTTCCACCAATCGGTTTGCCGTCCGCAATATTCGCATTGATCGCATCCTGAACCGGAGTGCCTTTCCAGGAGCGGATGTAATGCGCCTGATCGCCTCCGGAAATAAAAATCACCTCGGCATGGCGAATGATTTCGGCGACTGCGGGATCCTCCGCTGCCTGGCGATCGGGGAGAACGAGAGTCGCCACTGAGTTCAGCTTGCACAACCCGTTGACGTAGGAGTTGTAGTCGTCGTCTCCGCTAGCCCGCAAGATCAGAAAGTCGCCGCCATTGCCCTTCTGACACAACCAGCGAAACGCTTCGTCGAGATCGCTGCCTCCGCCCATCATGGCCGTTCCCGCAGCAGGCGTGGTCTGAATGTCGTCCTTGTTCCCGATGCGAAAGTATTGGTAAGAGGCGGCTTGAGCGAGACTCGCAGCCAACAATAAAGTCAGCGCAAAAAGCGATCGTCGGGAGATGTTCATAATTTTCAGGCTGCTATTGTAACTGTCACTCCGTGGATGATGAGAACAGAGGCGACACTATCAGCGTTTCCAAAAGTGTTCTACTGCATTGTGCGTAGCCGCTCGCCGTGCGCCGCGACTCGGGCACCTGGTCTATAATTGCGCGCACCATGGCCCTCACTTCTGGCACGAAGCTCGGTCCTTATGAAATCCAGTCTCCGCTGGGCGCCGGCGGCATGGGCGAAGTGTACCTCGCCCGCGACACTCGTCTCGACCGCACCGTCGCCGTCAAGATTCTGCCGCAGCATCTGTCTGCGAACGTCGAGGCCAAGCAGCGTTTCGATCGCGAAGCCCGCGCCATTTCGTCGCTGAACCATCCCAACATCTGCACCCTGCATGACGTTGGCCACCAGGACGGCACCGATTTCCTGGTCATGGAATACCTCGAAGGCGAGACGCTTGCCGATCGACTCATGAAAGGGCCGCTCTCGCCCGAACAGGTGCTGAAGTATGGAGTCGATATCTGCGAGGGTTTGGAGAAAGCGCACAAGAGCGGTGTGGTCCATCGCGACCTGAAGCCGGGCAACGTCATGCTGACCAAGTCCGGCGCCAAGCTGATGGACTTCGGATTGGCCAAGGCCACGCCGGCCCAGGCGCCGCCTGTCTCGAGTTTGACCATGACGATCTCCGGACCCTCGGCTGGTCAACCATTGACCGCACAGGGCATGGTGCTGGGCACGTTCCAATACATGTCGCCGGAGCAGTTGGAAGGGAAGGAAGCCGACGCGCGCTCCGACATCTTTGCCCTGGGAGCGGTGTTGTACGAAATGGCCTCAGGCAGGCGCGCCTTCACGGGTAAGAGCCAGGCCAGCATTGTTGCCGCCATTCTGGCATCCGACCCACAGCCCATCTCGGCCGTGCAACCCATGTCGCCGCCCGCGCTCGACCGTGTGGTCAGGACCTGCATGGCGAAGGATCCGGATGAGCGCTGGCAAACGGCGCATGATGTCAAACTGCAACTGCAATGGATTGCAGAAGCCGGCTCGCAGGCGGGAATCCCAGCCCCAGTGGCCGCAAGGCGAAAAACATCGCAGAGAGCGGCGTGGATGATTGCCGCAGTGGCCGCCGCAGCCGCCATTGCACTGGCCGCTGCGTTTCTGTTGCGCGCGCCCGCGCCCGCCATCCACCCTTTGCGAGTCAGCATTCTGGCCCCGGATCAGCACACCTTCGATTCGCTGAGCATCGCCCTTTCGCCCGATGGCACCAAGCTCGCGTTTGTGGCCACAGCCGTCGGCGGAGGACCCCAACTGTGGGTGCGTCCCTTGGATTCGACCGCGGCTCAGCCCTTGGCCGGCACCGAAGATGCCGCTTTCCCGTTCTGGTCGCCGGACAGCCGTACCTTGGGCTTCTTTGCGCAAGGGAAATTAAGGATCATCGATGCCAGCGGAGGGGCGGTGCAAACCCTGGCCGACGCTACCGCGCCGCGCGGCGGTTCATGGGGACCCGATGGCACCATTCTGTATACGCCTGCCTCGCAGTCGGCCCTGTTCCGCATCCCAGCAGCCGGCGGAACTCCATCCCGCGCCATCGGCGAGGAGAAGGCAGCCGCCGATCTAGGTTCCCCACGCTGGGCGGCATTTCTGCCCGATGGAAAGCACTTCATCTTTTTCCAGTTTAAAACCGGCAGCCAGGAAGGTGGAAACATCCATCTGGGCGCTCTCGATTCGCAGCAGGACACAATCCTGGTCGACTCGGATCTCCGCGGACAATACGCCAATGGACATCTGCTGTTTGTCCACGGCGGGAATCTGATGAGCCAGAGTTTCGATGAGAAAAATTTGAAGTTGACCGGGAATCCCGTGCCCGTAGCCGAGCAGATTCATGGAGACACTCGGGGCGCGGCCGCATTCTCAGTCTCGAGGGAGGGCAAGCTGATCTTCGCCGGCGGCCAGTCCGCCACCCTCGACCTGGCGTGGTACGACCGAAGCGGAAAGAAGGGCGACGTCATTGACAGTGGGAACTTTCAGGATGCTCACATCTCGCCCGACGGAAAGAAAGTTTCGGCGGCACGCACCGACGCCGGAGGACACCTGGAGATTTATATTTACGATCTGGTCCGCGGCACCAAGTCACAATTTAGTTTCTCGCAGTCCAGGGATGACGATCCTATCTGGTCTCCCGATTCAAACACGATTGTTTTCGACTCCGCGCGCAACGGCAAGATTGACCTGTATACACGGCCCGCCAACGGCGCCCGCCAGGAAGAATTGCTGTATCACGACGACTTGGACAAATATCCCTTCAACTGGTCGCTGGATGGCAAATACATCGGCTATGAAACCTTCGCCAGCGGCCACTTCAATATATGGGTGATGCCCATGTTCGGCGACCGCAAGCCTTTTGCGTTCCTTCAAGAGCAGTACAACACGCGTTATCCCGTCTTTTCGCCGGACGGAAATTGGGTGGCTTTTACATCGTTCGAAGCGGGACACAGTCAGGTTTATGTCGTGGCCTTCCCGAAGCCTGGAGGCCGGTTCCTGGTGGGGGACGGTTCTCTGGCGGTGTGGAACCGCAATGGCAAAGAAATCTTGTACCTGGATGACCACTTCCGCATGGCTTCGGTGGAAGTCACTGCGCATGGCGAAAGCATGGAACTGGGCAAGCCGCAGATTCTATTTCCTGCGCAGACGGTGGGAGACGGCCAGTTCGAGGTCGCTCCGGATCGCAAGCGCTTCCTTATGGTCCAAGCGCCGGTGCAGAATTCGGCCAACCTCACGTTGATCGTGAACTGGCCGCAGGAACTCAAGAAATAGAATCTGTTCTTGTGGGCTGAATTTCTTCGTGCGCAACTTCCGGGTTTGCGCTGCGCCTAAAAGACGCCTTTATTTTTCGTCGAAGGATGGAACTCGATGGTTGTCGAGTAGCCCGGCAGGTCGATGGGAACGCTGTAGTCGGCCTCGATGGCGAGAGTTCCGGTGGCGAAGCCTCCAACCCGCGAAACATGCACTTGCTTGGGCGTCAGTGCAATATCGTATTTACGGGCACCTTTAATGATTGCCTCGCGAATGTCGTCTTCGGTGCGCGTGCTGTAGGTTGCCTGCAGCGCTTCGGTCTTGAGCGTGTCCTCGAGTTCGTAGTTCGAGAAATACGGCGGAATGACCTTGGCGCCCACCAGAACAAAGGCACCCAAAATGGCCAGGACGAAGACTAGTTTTACAGTTGCCATAAGAAACAATCGCTCAGTTGCTGATCGCTAAATCGAGTTGCGAAGTTCCAGTTCCGAGCTTCCCTTATGCGCTAGCCGTATTCCTTCGCCTGATTTCACGAACTCGGCGGAGGCCTAGCGCAGCTTCTGGAAATGCTCGGTTATGGCTGAAATCTTAACGTCCTCCTTGTGCAGAGTCGAGCGCCGAACGACTTCAACAGTATCTTCGGTAACCTTCTTCCCCACATTGATACGAAAGGGGATACCGACCAGGTCGGCATCTTTGAACTTCACTCCTGGCCGCTCGTCGCGGTCATCGAGCAAAACATCGAATCCAGCGGCTTCGAGCTGGCCGGTAACGTCCTCGGAGGCGCGGCGGATGGCCTCGTCTTTGGAGTTCGTGGAAACGACCACCACGTCGAAGGGTGCGATGGAAGGCGCCAGCCAGAAGCCATTTTCGTCATTATTCTGCTCCACGGCCGCGGTCAGGATACGCTCGATGCCAATCCCATAGCTGCCCATGATGGGCGCGACTTCCTTGCCATTGTGGTCGAGCACACGCGCGCCCATGGACTCCGAATACTTGTAGCCCAGCTTGAAGATGTGTCCAATCTCGACGGCGGTATCGATGCGCAAAGGCGCGCCACAGTTCGGACAATCTTCGCCCGCGGTCACGCTGCGTAAATCGACGTAGGCCGTGGGATGAAAGTTCCCTCCTGGCGTCAAATTCTTGACGTGATACTCCTCTTTGTTCGCGCCGCCAATCAGGTTCGTGCGCCCTTCGAGGGCCTTGTCGACGAGGACGACCAGCGTTCCTTCAGTGTCCCTTTCATTCAACCAGTCCTTCGTGATCGGCATTTTAGTTTCGATGGGACCGAGGAATCCTGCTGGTGCTCCGAAGCTGTTCTCGATCTCGTCTTCCTGCATCGGACGAAACGTGTTTCCAGGCATAGCTGACGACAGCTTCGCCTCGTTCAACATGTGATCGCCGCGGAGAAAAACAGCGACGTGCCGCCAGAAAGGGCGGTTCTTCGCGGCGTTCCGATGCGAGTCATCAATCGCCATCATCGCCAGGGTCTTGATCGTATTCTTCGGCGATACGCCCAGAAATCGCGCCACATCTTCAATCGTCTTCTGTCCCGGAGTGTGCACTTCAAGGGGCGCGCCATCGCCTTCGGGTTTCAGGTCTTCGACTGGGGCAAGCTTCGACGTCGCTTTCTCCATGTTTGCCGCGTAGTTGCATTTCTCGCAGCTCACGATCAGGTCCTCGCCCGCCGGAGTGCGCACCATGAACTCCTGCGATTTCGATCCGCCCATCGCGCCCGAGTGCGCGTCGATCACCATGTACTTCAGGCCGCAGCGATCGAAGATGCGGCAGTAAGTGTCGTGATGCTTCTGGTACGAGACATCGAGTCCGGCTGCGTCGATATCGAACGAGTACGCGTCTTTCATGATGAACTGACGCACCCGCAGCAGGCCCGACTTGGGACGAGGCTCGTCGCGAAACTTGGTCTGAATCTGATACCAGATCTGCGGCAGTTGCTTGTAGCTGCGGAGTTCCTTGCGCGCGATGTCGGTCATGACTTCTTCGTGAGTCATGCCCAGACAAAGGTCGGCGCCCTTGCGATCCTTCAGGCGAAACATGTTGTCGCCCATCACGGTCCAGCGTCCGCTCTCCTCCCACAGATCGCGCGGATGCAGCGTGGGCAGGTAGAACTCCTGCCCGATCTTGTCCATCTCCTGGCGGACGATGCCCATGATCTTCTGGGTAGTGCGGTTGCCCAGGAAAAGAAACGAGTAGATCCCGGCGCCCAGTTGACGGATGTATCCAGCGCGGACCAGCAGCTTGTGGCTAGCGACCTCGGCATCAGCCGGAGCCTCGCGAAG
>OBLU010002839.1_pt1 | contig 15799 bp, 10 predicted proteins | sample 1518681 | NCBI WGS metagenome assembly OBLU01 (sample SAMEA3539304, study PRJEB22396) | soil metagenome | biome: tundra; feature: field; material: soil | place: USA | collected 2010-05 | depth 0.15 m
TGAGATTTCTTTCCTCGCCCTACAGTAATTGTTGGGGGCTACTTGTCTCACTCATCTTGGCACAGAGGGCAAAGGCTGTGCTGCACCTCAATTTACAACTCTTGCCGGTTTGAGATTCCGGCGGAATCGGGCAGGGGCCAGGAGCCCCCAATCGATTCACTTATCCTTTGCCCCGGAGGTTGGAGGGGCGGTTAGAGTACCGGGGCTTGGGTCCCCGGCGTAGCGGCATCCTTCGATCTTAACGCCTTTCAGGGATGCACCTGCTTGTTAGTAAACATCGAAGAATCAATGATGTGAGCTAGATCACAGTGCCGACTGGTTCGGTGTCGCTGCGAGGGTAGAATCAGTCTGACGAACCATTTGCTCCGGAGAGCAATGCAATGCCTAGACGTCAACCGATGAAGAGCGTGCGGGGAATCTTCGAGCGTCCTAAGAGTCTGGTGTTTGGTGGGTTAACTATTACGCAGAGGGAAAGCAGCACCGAGAGAAGGCTGGGACTCGATCCAATGCAATTGACCTCTACCGCATCCGAAAAGCGGACATCCTCCGAGGACGCAAGTTACCGGATCTGAGCCGAGGGCAGATCACGCTTTCATCGCTAATTGACGACGCTGTGGAATTTGCCCGCACGCACAATCCGAAAAGCTTTCGAGACTACGAATGCAAAGCTGGGATCGTGCGCGAGACGATGGGCGATCGAATTGCCGAAAACATCAAGCCGCAGGAGATTGATAGGTGGCTGACGAATCACTGTAAAACGCCAGGGACGTCAAATCGCTACAAATCGTTTTTTAGCTTGGTCTACCGCGAAGCGATGCGCAACGGTAAAGCCGAAGTCAATCCTGCCCGGCTGGTGCAGCAGCGAAAAGAACCGAGTGGCCGGTTACGCTTCTTGAGCCGAGAAGAATACAAGAGACTGCTGGCAGCAATATCGAGGAGATGCCGAGAGCACAGGGCCGAATTTGTAGTCAGTGTCCACACCGGCATGCGATTGACAGAACAATACTCGTGCAAATGGTCACAGGTCGATCTTGACCGTAGGGCAATCGAACTCCCCAAGACGAAGAATAGTTCCCCGAGAACCGTTCACCTGAATGCCGATGCGGTTGCCGCGATCAAATCGGTAAGGAAACCGCGGCAGAGCATTTTTGCATCGGTGTTTCCTAGGGAAGACAGCAAAGGACGCTATGACACTCGCTCTTGGTTCGAGCCCTGCTTAGAGGAAGCCGAGATAACGGGATACGTTTGGCATTGCAATCGACACACCTTCTGTTCCTGGCTAGCGATGGCGGGCGCAACGATCAAGGAGATTCAAGTGGCGGCGGGTCTTAAGACGATTACGATGGCGGCGCGATACGCCCATCTTTCTCCGGAGCACAGTCTGTCAGTAGTCGATCGAATCTCCAGTGCAGCACCTGCAAAGCCCCAAGCTTTAAGGGGACAGAACATGCACCAAAACATGCACCAGAGAAAAGCAACGATCTTGCCTTAGCGGCCATTTTGTATATAACTCTTTTGTTTTGTTGGTGCCGGGAGGGGGGGTCGAACCCCCATGACCTTGCGGTCGGCGGATTTTGAGTCTCTCAAGAATACCGTAAGTCTATGATAAATAAGCGAAATTGAGCGTAATGTCGGATATCCACAAGTGACTGCCCATCAGCAACTTAGCGTAATTATCCGTAATCGAGCCAAACTGATGTCTGTACCCGAACTTGTACCCGACAATCAAGTGTTGCCCCTCGCTATTGAGATTAGCTTGACGCCGTTGCAGATCATTTCTGTTCGCTCCAGTGAAGGCCTGGTACTGCTGCTGGTATCGCAGCATCTTGATGGCGGATTCGCCGAGAACGGTGAAATAGAGCGCAGGACGCTCCGGGGTGGCATTGGCAAACACGAACTGGTGTGCCAGCGTCGTCTTCCCGCTTCCGGGTGCGCCCGCGATGATGTTGAACGAGAACTCGGGAAGACCGCCGCCCACAATTTCGTCAAGGCCCGGAACCCCGGTGGGTAGTTTGTTGATCTTCACTTTGTCTTGGGTGCTCACGCTTTTCTCCCGTGTACCGAATTGCGATCGTCAAATACTTCGCCAGGCCATGCATTGCGCAGCAGGCTTAACGTTAAGGCTTCGCCTAGGAAGGTGCGGAGCAGTCCGAGTAAGCGGTCGATGAGAATGACTCCTCCCTCGCCAGCCGGATCCTTGTTCATGCCGATTTGAGTCTCAATCTCGCTCAGGCCCAATAATGCACCATCCCCAGAGACCTGCGCCGCGTTCAGACTGGGAGCTTCCGGCTTGGCCAACGCCAAGGCGCGAGAGGCGAGCGAATAAAAACACGCAACTCCAACAAATTCACCAAGACTCTGGCGCAGCTTCTGATAGACGCGAAGGGTCGGAGACTCGATTGGCTCGGAGTTCTTGCCCGAACCGGCTTCATACGTGAGAAGTCGATGGGCTAAATCTCGCATTCCGGGGGCAGCCGTCATATTCAAACCAGCATCGTTCAAGGTAGAAGAATTCAATTGCCGTTATACGCTTCGTAAGATTTTTTCCGCAATGGCGGCTTCGCGTGGATAGGCACGGATGACCGGCGGCTCCATAGGGAGCAACACTGGAAACGAAGGGAATTCCGGCTCTGGATAAACGGCGTCGCCAAATCCAATATCGACCTGCATTGGAATCCGCGCACCGGCCAGGACGGCGTGGCCCGAATTGTTTCCTCGACTTCACGAATGGCCGACGATCCCCATCCGAGGAGGTCCAGATCCTTCGTGGGCCGGTGGGTATCGCCCGTCCAGAGCGTAAACAGCGTTGCTCCCTAGATTGCGAATCTGTCGCTGTAGGTTGAGTTGCCCAGACGATACAGGAACCGTTTGATCGCATATCTTCCCAAGACTCGCTGGTAGTCTTGCCCTCTGCTTTGGGCGAGAGCGAGCAAACGCGCCCGGATGGAAGCTGCGGGATTCTTCGCTGGTTCGCGGGTCATAGCGCCTCCATGTAGGGACGGATGACGTTGCTCACGCGGCAGATCTTGGCATAGCGGTAGATGTCGTTGATGGTGGCCTTCTTTTGGCGGAGGCTGTCTTTCAGCGCCTCGATTGCAACGTCCAGGCCGATCTTGTTGCGGAACTTGAAGCAGTCTGCCACGGTCTTTGCGGCTGAGTAAACGCGCACAGGCACGCCCTCAACCGTATGCTCTTCGACGCCTTCGGAGAGAGAAGTTCCCGTGAGACGCACCACTCGGAGTGAAGGCGACAGGATGGCAGGCTTTCTTGCCCCTTTGCCTAGAGCAATCCAGACTGATGCCGGACTTTGCGTCGTGAATTCGTGAAAGGCCAGGGCCGAGAGCAGGCACAGGATTGATTCCGGCACCCGTTTCGATACCTCCGCGTAGGAGTGACGTTCCGTGACCGCCGCGTCTGGCAGAGTATAGAGCCCGCGCCCGGTTCGGCTCAGCTTTCCTTGACGGTGGAGACGTAGCAGGTACTCTCGCGGAATGCCGAGGGCCTCCAAGTCGCGGGGCCTCACGATTCCTTTCCGGCGGACGTACTGCATCGTTCTCTCAATTGGCTTTGTAGCGCTCATTGCGTCAAACCACCATTAGTTAATCACTTGTAATGGCATAATGCAACAACCCGCAAGGCGTATTGGGTTTGCGATGCGTTGACCGAACCATAGGACCGCCTTTTGTTGAACTGTGCCTCTCAGACCTTCTCGCCTGGAAATGGCGAAGAGCGCCTAAATGAGCTGACCGCCCGGCTGACCGGCGAGTTCGGCGGCGGGTTCGCCACAACAAATCTCGCGTCCATGCGCCAATTTGGAGGTGAAATCTCCAACGACGCACAATGCTCTAAAATTGGTGCATGTAAACATCTGAGGACAAATGAGTCAGACAGCATATCACGCAAAGTTCTACGCTCATGAACTGACGAAACGGTCCAGTTCAGACAGCGTGGACAAGCTTGCGTCTGCGCTATCTGATGCCCAGGTGGATTTGAATCCCCACCAGATTGAGGCCGCGCTCTTCGCTTTCAGGTCGCCCTTGTCCAGGGGGGCCATCCTCGCCGACGAAGTAGGACTCGGCAAGACAATCGAGGCGGGGATACTGCTCGCCCAGAATTGGGCGGAACGACGGCGTACCCTGCTCGTCATCTGCCCGGCGAACCTTCGCAAGCAGTGGAGCCAAGAACTACTCGATAAGTTCTTTCTTCCCAGCGTCATCTTGGAGACAAAGACGTTCAATGAGGCCATTCGTGCCGGCAATTTGAACCCCTTTCAACAGCCGAAAATCATTATTTGTTCATTTCAGTTCGCACGGTCGAAGGAACCCTATCTCCGATCAACAGCTTGGAATCTGGTCGTCATCGACGAAGCACACCGTCTACGGAACGTCTACAAGCCCGGCAACAAGGTTGCGAATTCCATCAAGAACGCCGTAAGCGGCTTCCAAAAAGTCCTGCTCACTGCCACACCTCTACAGAACTCTCTTTTGGAGCTTTATGGTCTCGTAAGCATCGTCGATGAGTTTACCTTCGGCGATCTGCGCAGCTTTCGCGCGCAGTTTGCCCGTCTCTCAGGAAAAGCCGACTTCGACGCTCTCAAGCAGCGCCTCCGTCCCATCTGTCAACGAACGCTCCGGCGCCAAGTGCTGGCCTACGTGCCGTACACCAACCGGCATGCGATGGTGCAGGAGTTCTCCCCCACTGCCGCCGAGCAGCAGCTTTACGAACTCGTTTCCGATTACCTCAAGGGCGAAAAGCTGTACGCACTCCCAGCCAGCCAGCGTCAGCTTATGACACTGATACTGCGGAAACTGCTTGCCTCTTCCACCTATGCCATTTCAAACACCTTGCTTGGACTTGCAAACAAGTTGGAGGCCGCGGAGGCCGACCAGCAGAAAGCAGCCGAAGTCCCTGCCGATCTCGCCGAGGACTTCGAGACACTCCCCGAGGTGCAGGAAGAATGGGTGGACGACGACGAAGGCCCCGAATCCGACGCCAAAGATGAGAACGTCAAGAAACAGTCGGACAGGCTGACCCCGGAGCAGCTTGCCGAGCTTCGCGCGGAAAAGGAGAAGTTGCGGCAATTCCACGCACTCGCCAAAGCCGTTCAGGTCAACTCCAAGGGCGAGGTGCTTCTCACCGCCTTGCAGCGCGGATTTGAAGTTGCGCGTACCGTTCGCATGGAGAACGGCACCGGCGCGCTCCAGCAAAAGGCGATCATCTTCACTGAATCGCGCCGCACCCAGGAATACCTCTTCAACCTGCTACAGAAGACGGAGTTCGCCGGGAAGGTGGTGCTCTTCAACGGCACCAATACCGACCCGCTGAGCCAGGCAATCTACCAGCGATGGATGAAGCAGCACGCGGGAACCGACCGCATCACCGGCTCGCCAACGGCGGACAAGCGCGCAGCACTTGTCGAGAACTTCCGCGATGAGTCCAGCATTATGATTGCCACTGAAGCCGCGGCCGAGGGCATCAATCTCCAGTTCTGCAATCTGGTCGTCAACTACGATATGCCGTGGAACCCGCAGCGCATCGAGCAGCGCATCGGAAGGTGCCACCGGTACGGCCAGAAGTACGACGTGGTAGTCGTCAACTTCCTCAACAAGGCCAACGCCGCCGATGTTCGGGTCTACCAGCTCCTCGCAGAAAAATTCAAGCTCTTCGATGGAGTCTTCGGAGCCAGTGATGAGGTCATCGGGGCCATCGAGTCTGGCGTCGAATTTGAAAAGCGCATCGTAGCCATCTACCAGCAGTGCCGCACAACCGAGCAGATTGAATTCCAGTTCGACCAGCTCCAGCAGGAACTGGAATCGCAAATTGCCCAGGCCCGCAGCGATGCCAGCGAGCAGCTCCTCAACAACTTCGACCAGGAGGTCATCGAACGTGTCCGGCTATCCAGCGGAAATTCCCTCAGCCGCTTTGAGGATTTGCTCTGGCGTGTGACGACCTATTTCCTTGCCCCCTACGCACGCTTCGACACCCCAGGGCATACGTTCTACCTGGAACGTGATCCCTTCGCCGCTTCAGCCGACAAGTCCCAGCCAGTCAACCCAGGCCCCTACCGAATGGGCAAGAACGTCGAGGACGCCAACATCTACCGCGTTGGCCATCCTCTTGCCCAGCAGGTTCTCCGTGTTTGCTGTGACTTGCCGACACCGAAAGTGGACCTTCGTTTCGATCTTAAAAACAGCGGCAAGCACATCGCCATTCTGGAGTCGTTGTCCGCACGTAGTGGCTGGCTCGCCTGTGCCCGCTTTACCCTGGGTGGCTTTGAGACAGAGGACCATATCCTACTTGCCGGCGTCCTCGACAACGGCCAGTCTTTCGACCCAAGCGCATGCAAGCGCCTCTTTGACTTGGCAGCAGAGCAGGGACAACCGCTCTTACTTGAGCCGCCCGATCAGCTCACTGCCGAACTGGGCAAGGAGCAACAAAGAGTTCTGGCAGAACTGGAAGAACGCAACGGGAAGTGGCTGGACTCCGAGATCGAGAAGCTCGACCGCTGGACGGAGGACCTCAAGTTTGGTCTAGAGCAGGAGATCAAGGATCTGGACAGGGAGATTAGGGAGGTCCGCAGGGAGGCGGTTGCCGCCGCCGGTTTGCAGCACAAGCTGGAGCACCAGCGACGGATCAAGGAGCTAACAGCCGCCCGCAACCAGAGACGCAAAGACCTCTTCATCGCCCAGGATGAGGTCGAGGCGAGGCGTGAAGCGTTGATCGCAGACATTGAAGGAAAGCTAAAACAGAAGCAGGAGTTGACACAACTCTTCGCCATTCGCTGGAGGTTGGAATAATGGAAGCTACAATTACATGCCCAAAATGCAAAACAGAGTTTCCGTTAACAGAATCTCTTGCAGCGCCATTGATTGAGGCAACTCGTCAACAGTTTGAGCAGAAACTATCTCAGAAGGATGAGGAGATATCTCAGCGTGAACAGACTGTGCGCGACAAGGAAAAGCAGGTTCTCGAAGAGAAGCGAGCACTTGAAAAGCAAGTGACGGATAAGGTGTCGGAGCAGCTTATATCCGAACGAGCGCGAGTGGTAGAAGAGGAGTCGAAAAAGGCAAAGCTCGCGAGTGCGGCAGAACTTGAAACGAAAGCACGGGAAGTAGCGGAGCTTCAGGATGTGCTTAAGGCGCGCGACGAGAAACTCGCCGAGGCTCAGAAAGCCCAAGCGGAGCTGATCAAGAAACAGCGCGAGTTGGATGATGCAAAGCGCGAATTGGAATTGACCGTCGAGACCCGCGTACAGGAAAGCCTAACCGAAGTCCGATATCAGGCGAAGCAGGAGGCCGAAGAAGCGAACAGCCTCAAGGTGAAAGAGAAGGATCAGGCCATTGCTGCCATGCAAATTCAGCTTGGAGACCTCAAGCAGAAGGACGAGCAGATAGCCCAGCGCGAGCAGGCTGTGCGCGATCAGGAAAAGCAAGTTCTTGAAGAGAAGCGCGCTCTTGCACAGCAAGTGACAGACCAGGTTGCGGAGCAGCTCAATGCCGAGCGAGCACGATTGATCGAAGATGAACGGAAAAAGGCCAAACTCGCCAATGCCGCGGAACTTGACACAAAGAATCAAGAACTGACTGAGCTGCAAGAAGTCCTGAAGGTCCGCGACGAAAAGCTGGCCGAAGCCCAGAAGGCGCAAGCAGACCTAATCAAAAAACAACGTGAACTGGACGACGCAAAGCGTGAACTGGAGCTGACCGTTGAAACGCGTGTGCAAGAGGGGCTCACTGAAGTCCGCACACAGGCGAAGCGGGAAGCCGAGGAAGGACTCAAGCTCAAGGTGATGGAGAAGGATCAAACCATCGCCTCCATGCAACAGAAGATCGAAGAGCTCAAGCAGAAGGCGGAGCAAGGTTCCCAGCAGTTGCAGGGCGAAGTTCAGGAGCTTGAACTGGAAAACCTGCTCCGATTCAAATTCCCATACGACACGATTGAGCCTGTAGCCAAAGGGGAGTTCGGCGGCGACGCCCTCCAGCGCGTCGTCAGCCCCGGTGGACTGATGAGCGGTACCATTCTCTGGGAGTCCAAGCGCACAAAGAATTGGAATCAAAATTGGCTGGTCAAGTTGCGCGACGATCAGAGAACGGCCAAGGCTGACCTATCTGTACTGGTTTCCCAAGCTCTACCGGAAGGCATTGAGACATTCGATGTGATTGATGGGGTATGGATCACGCACCCGCGCTCACTTTTGCCTGTCGCCACCATTCTGCGCCACACACTTCTTCAGGTGAGCAATGCGAGGCTCATCAGCGAAGGCCAGCAGACAAAGGCTGAAATGGTCTACCAGTATTTGACCGGCCCGCTCTTCCGCCAACGTGTTGAGGCGCTCGTAGAGGCATTCTCATCCATGCAGGATGACCTAGACAAGGAGCGCAAGGTCATTATGAAGCAATGGGCAAAGCGGCAGCAGCAAATTGAACGCGTTATGGGTGCGACTGTTGGAATGCACGGCGACTTGCAGGGGATTGCGGGCAAGTCGATTCAAGAAATCGAAGGGCTAGAGCTTCCAGGAATTTCAGCAATGAGTGAAAGTTCGATGGCTCCAAAGGAACTGTTGTAGGAAGCGATGAGGATGGCAAGACAATGACGGTCAATTCAATTGCGTGGCCACGGGGTGCAGAATGGCGTCGGTGGGATTTGCACGTTCACACGCCAGCGAGTCTTCTTGGAACTTCATTCGTTGGTGTTCAATGGGACGACTACGTAAATGCGCTAGAAGAAGCGGCGGTCCGACATAAGATTGCGGTTATCGGCATAACCGACTACATGTCAATTGATGGGTACGAAAAACTCTGGGCGCTCCAGAACGACGCGACAAATCCAAGACTCCCATCAATCCTTCTCTTGCCGAATATTGAGTTCAGAAGTCTGCCTAATACCAAAACGGGGCAGGCATTGAATATTCATCTCCTCGTAAATGTGGCAGACCCGCTTCACATCGACAAACTAAAGAAATGTCTCAGAAACCTGAAATATAAGTACAACCAGCAGAGCTATGGCTGCATTCGCGAGGAATTAATTGAGTTTGCTCGGCAGCAAGACTCCACGTTGCTTGACGATACGGCTGCGTACAAGTTCGGCGTCGCGCAATTCAAGCCCTCGCATACAGACATCTTTGAATGGCTTCACAACGACAAATGGCTAACCGACAATAGTGTTGTCGGAATTGCTAATGGAAACGACGACATAAGTGGCCTACCGCTGGACAGCTTTGCCGCGACCCGAGATGAACTGTTGCGGCGGTCTGACTTCATCTTCAGCGGAAACCCCGCAGATCGAAAGCACTATCTTGGCTTGAAGCCGGGAATCCCGCCAGCAAGCATAAAGAGCCAATACAGGACGCTGAAGCCCTGCTTCCACGGTTCAGACGCTCACGACATTCCTAAACTCTTTGAGCCAGATCAAAAGAGCGGAGAGGAGAAGCGCTATTGCTGGGTCAAGGCTGATCCTAGTTTTCTTGGCCTATTGCAGGCAATAAAAGAGCCCGATTCGCGCACCTACATTGGAGAAATGCCACCAAAGCTAGCTGAAGTGGCCGGACAGAAGCGGTACTTCATCGACAGGGTTGAAGTTGAAAAAGTGCCAGGCTCGACGTTTCCCGAGAAATGGCTGGATGGCTGCGCGGTGCCATTAAACACTGATCTTGTTGCCATCATCGGGAATAAAGGAAGCGGGAAGAGCGCACTTGCTGATGTCATTGCTCTCCTCGGTCATTCTCGCCAGAACAATCATTTCACATTCCTCAAGCGAGATCGCTTTAGGGGAAAGTCTGGAATACCTGCAAAGTATTTTGTCGGAAAACTTGTTTGGCGTGACGCAAGCAGTGAGGACCAGAACCTGAATGACGACTCCTCCGCGGACAAAGTTGAACTTGTTCGCTATATTCCCCAAGGACACTTCGAGGAACTTTGTAACGAGCATGTATCCGGGAAATCTAATGCGTTCGAGCGCGAACTGAGGGCGGTGATATTCTCACACGCCGGAGAATCTATTCGGCTCGGCGCATTGGATTTCGATCAACTCATCGAGCAGCAGGAGAGCAGCTTCCGAGACCAACTCGCGGACTACCGCAAAGACCTTAATCGTCTCAACCAGGAAATCTCCGGCATAGAAGATCAGTCGCAGCCAGAGATACGGAAGAATCTGAATGAGCAACTCGGCCTTCTCAAAAAGCAGATTCAAGAGCTCGAAAGTATACGGCCTACCGAAATTCCAAAGCCAACAGATGCGCTGACACCAGAACAGGCCCAAGCTGCTACGGAACTTGAGGCAGTCTCTGCCTCTATCAAATCCATCGACGACCGTGCGGCAAATCATTCAACCACACGGTCATCGATTGCCGCAAAGACCAAAGCAATTCAAAACATCCGGGAACGGATTCGTTTGTTGAGGCGCTCATCCGAGCAATTTCAGGAGGAGGCTTCCAAGGACTTTCAGACATTAGGAATTGACCCGTCAAGTGTGGTCAAGGTGTCAATCGACGAAACATTATTGATTGAGATCGACAAAGAACTCCCCGTATTGCAAGGACAACTTGACACTGAGGTCTCAAACGACGCAACCGCAAAGAAAAAGCTCCAGGATGCACTAGATATTCTCAGGGCAAAGCTAAATGCTCCGCAGTTGGCCTACCAGCAAAGCCAAAGGGCGCTTGCAGAATGGACGTTGAAACTCAGTGAACTTAACGGCGTGTCTGAAAAGCCTGAGACGCTTGAGGGTTTGAATGCCCGCATAGCACAATTAGACGGCTTGCCCGAGCTTCTCAAGCAGCGCCGCGAACAGAGAAGCCAACTTACGGGAGAGATATTCGACATTCTCGATGCGCAGCGTAAGGCGCGCGAACTATTGTTCAAGCCGGTGCAAGATCTGATTCAAGGAAATAGCCTGATTCGTGATGAATACAAGCTACAGTTCCAAGCCACATTAGGAGGCACATCTGAATCGCTGGCAGCGCCACTCTTTACGCTGATCAAGCAGAATTCCAAGTCATTTAGAGGCGAGGATGAAAGCCTTGCCACTGTAAAAAAGATTGCCGACAAATACGATTTCAACGTCCGGCAAGATGTTGTGAAATTTGTGGAGGAGCTGCACGATGAAATTCAAGCCGCCGCAAGTGGAACGCCGGGCAGCGTTGGAATTGCGAGCATCCTAAGGAGAGACAAAGCGGTCAAGGACAAGACGGCAGGTGATGTCTACGATCTCTTATACAGCCTTTCATTTCTGGAGCCGAGATATACGCTGCTGTTCCAGGATACGCAGATCGAACAATTGTCCCCTGGGCAGCGTGGCGCTTTGCTCCTGATCTTTTACCTGTTGGTGGATAAGGGGCGGACTCCGATAATACTCGATCAGCCAGAGGAGAATCTCGATAACGAAACAGTTGTGAGCCTTCTTGTTCCTGTTCTGAGCGAAGCAAAGAAGAAGCGGCAGATCATCATGGCGACGCACAATCCAAATCTTGCAGTAGTTTGCGATGCGGAACAAGTGATCTATTCGAGCTTCGATCGAAAGAGCGCGTCCACGATTGCCTACGTTTCCGGCGCGATTGAGAACCCCGAGATTAACAAGCATTGCGTCGATGTGCTTGAAGGCACAATGCCAGCATTCCAGAACCGGAGAGAGAAGTATCAGTAACCTTATGCAGAAAAAGCAACGATTGGAATTGACATGGATTGGCAAGGATAACCGGCCGCGGTTGGAGCCGCGCATCTTGCTTGAAGACCCGGAGAAGAGTTACCACGCCAAGCAGCGTGTGACAGAGAACGACATCTTCGATAATCGGCTCATCTTTGGCGACAACCTGCTCGCACTGAAGGCGCTGGAGCAGGAGTTTGCCGGCAAGGTGAAGTGCGTCTTCATTGATCCGCCGTACAACACCGGCTCTGCCTTCGCGCACTATGACGATGGTGTAGAGCATTCCATTTGGCTCTCGCTCATGCGAGATCGTCTAGAGTTGATTCGCCGCTTGCTTTCGGACAATGGTTCACTATGGATTACGATTGACGACAACGAAGCTCACTATTTGAAAGTGTTATGTGACGAGGTGTTCGGACGATCGAACTTCATTACCTCCATAACCTGGATGAAGAGAACGTCACCAGCTAATGACGCGAAATACTTCAGCTCCGACCATGATTTTATTCTTGTAATAGCCAAAGACAAGACACTTTGGCGACCAAGACGACTGCCACGCACAGAGCTTCAGGATTCTTACTACAAGAATCCCGATAAGGATTCGCGAGGCGCATGGAACTCTGTCACATACACCGGCAATAAAACGCGTGCCGAGCGGCCCAATCTGTACTACGGAATCATAAATCCATTCACACAAGAAACGGTTTACCCACCAGAGACGCTGACGTGGCGGTATGGCCAGGAGACGCACGAACTGAACGTAACCAAGAATCTGCTCTATTGGGGCAAGAATGGAACCTCAAGGGTTCCCAGGCTAAAGATGTTTTTGTCAGATGCTGAGGAGATTGTTCCGCGTAGCGTTTGGTTGGCCGCTGAAGCTGGTAGCACGCAGACGGCAATGGTCGAGCAGAAGATACTTTCGACCATTCCATTTGGGACACCTAAACCCGAACTGTTGATTGAAAGAATTCTGAACATTGGCTCCGGTCCCGGCGACCTCGTCCTTGATTCCTTTGCGGGATCGGGGACAACTGGCGCAGTTGCACAGAAGATTGGCCGCCGTTGGATCATGGTTGAACTCGGTGAGCACTGCCAAACGCACATCATCCCGCGCTTAAAGAAGGTTATCGACGGCGAAGATCCAGGCGGTGTGACGGAAGCGACCGGATGGAAAGGCGGCGGTGGTTTCCGTTACTTCCATATCGCTTCTTCACTGCTCGAAAAGGATCGGTTTGGCAATCTGGTCATTAGTAAGGAGTACAACGCTGCCATGCTGACTGAGGCCATGTGCAAGATCATGGGCTTCAATTATGCGCCCAGCGATGAACTGTACTGGCAGCAGGGCTGCTCCACTGAGAATGACTTCCTCTACGTCACGACACAGACTTTGACGAGAGAGCAGCTCGCCAAGCTGAGCGATGAGGTTGGTGAAAATCGAAGTCTGCTCATCTGCTGTGCTGCCTTTCGTGGAAAGTCGGACGCCTTCCCTAACCTCACGATCAAGAAGATCCCATCCGCTGTGCTCGCCAAGTGTGAGTGGGGCCACGACGACTACAGCCTTAACGTCGCCAACCTGCCCAAGGCTGCTCCTCCGCCCGAACCCATCCCGCCAGAAGTTGCGCAAGCCTCGACCCCAAAGCAGGCTCGCCGCAGGGCATTAGCCACGCAACCCGACCTCTTTTCTTCCGAACAACAGGGAGGTGCGGAATGAAATCGGCTGGAAACACTATTGCCAACCGTCTGAGTTTGCGCTCCCCGCAGCGAGAATCGCTGGAGATCCTTGACCGTGTATGCGATCTGCTTTCACTGAGCAAGGATCAGGATGCGGCGCTGGCGCTCGACGCCATTCGCGCCGAGTTCGCCAACGTAACGGACTTCGAGCGCGACTTCCCGTCCCTCTGTTTCGCACTGGCAACCGGCGTCGGAAAGACGCGCCTGATGGGCGCGTTCATTGCGTACCTTCACCAGGCCGAGGGTATCCGCCACTTCTTTGTGCTCGCTCCAAACCTAACGATCTATAACAAGCTGATTGCCGACTTCACACTTGGTTCCCCAAAGTATGTCTTTCAAGGGCTGTCCGACTTCATCATCCAGCCACCGGAGATCATCACCGGCGACAACTATGAAAGCGGGCGCGGCGTGCGCTCGGAACGGCTGATTCAACCAGCGATTCCGGGATTCAAAGACCCAGACGCGCCAGTACACATCAACATCTTCAACATCAGCAAGATCAACTCCGAAGTGCGTGCCGGAGCGGAGCCGCGCATCAAGCGCCTTCAGGAGTACATCGGCGAGAGCTACTTCGAGTATCTCTCCGGGTTGGACGACCTTGTTCTCCTGATGGATGAATCGCATCGGTATCGCGGCAAGGCAGGAATGCGCGCAATCAATGAATTGAAGCCGATCCTGGGCCTTGAGCTTACAGCCACGCCGCGAACTGAAACTGCCGGCGGCGGCGACTTCAAGAATGTCATCTACAGTTACCCGCTGTCGTCTGCGTTGCGCGATGGTTTCGTTAAGGAACCCGCCGTAGCCACCCGCGAAAATTTCCGTGCGGCCAACTACGATGAGGCCGGACTTGAGAAGTTGAAGCTGGAGGACGGCGTTCGTATCCATGAACACACCAAGGTTCAGCTCGACATCTATGCCCGCGAAAACCTGAAGTCGCTGGTCAAGCCGTTCATGCTGGTCGTTGCTAAGGATACAACCCACGCCAACGAACTCCAGAAACGCATTGAGGCGGAGGACTTCTTCGGCGGCCGGTATAAGGGACGGGTGATTACGGTTCATTCCAACCAAACCGGGGAAGAGAAGGATGAGACTGTCCAGCAGCTTCTCTCTGTGGAAGACCCCGCGAATCCTACCGAGATCGTGATTCACGTCAACATGCTCAAAGAAGGCTGGGACGTGACCAACCTTTACACCATTGTCCCGCTCCGTGCCGCCAATTCCCGAACGCTCGTTGAGCAGTCAATTGGGCGCGGATTGCGCCTTCCCTATGGCAAGCGCACTGGTGTCCCGGACGTTGACCGGCTGACCATTGTCTCTCACGACCGATTCCAGGAGATCGTTGATCACGCCAACGATCCGAACTCAATCATCCGCACTGGCGTTGTCATCGGGCGGGATATTCCCGACGCGCCGACAAAGGCCGTCACCATCCAGCCAGTCTTTATGACACAACTTGGACTGGCGATCCCGCCTGCAACATCAGGCGCAGGCACTTCAGCGGCTGGCCCGGCCCCGACGATTACGGAGCCGGAGCGCAAAACCGCTGAATTAACAATGCAGGTGATTCGTCAGCAGTTTGAACGACTGGCCCGGTCTGGCGATTTGAGAACTGAGGATGTTCAGCGGCGCATCACCTCGCGTGTAACCGAACTGATGCAGCCGGTTCAGGGCGAGCTTCCCGGCGTGACGCAGCCTGTGGATGTGGCTTCCGTTGTGGACCGGGTGACCAGCGCCATTGCCGAGCGCACGATCGACATTCCCAAGATTATCGTCACGCCCAAGGGGGAAGTGACCGTCGGCTATCAGGACTTCGATCTCGATTGCGGCAGTTTTCGCCAGCCACCCGCAGAGAAAGATCTTCTCGTGCAACACCTGATGAACAACCAGCGTTTCAAGATCGTCAGCGGCGACGGCGTTGTGGTAGAGAAAAACCTTGAGGATTATATCGTCCGCGGACTAATCGACAAAGACGACATCAACTACGACGAGCAGGCCGAGCTCCTCTATAAGCTGGCGACGCAGATGGTGGGTCATCTTCAGTCGTATCTCCAGACATCGGATGATGTATTGAACGTGTTGCAGTTTTACCAGGCACAGATTGTCAACCTGATTCACACGCAGATGAACCAGCACTACGTCGAGCGGGCGACGGAATACGAAGTCACAGTTTCCAAGGGCTTCCAAACTTTGACGAGCAGCATGGCGGCAATGCAGACCGACCAGGAGATTCTTCCTTTCCGCGCGCCGGTCGAGGAAAGGTTGCTCATCAAGGGAATGGTGTTCGGTTGCTTTGCGAAGTGCCTATATCCCGCGCAGAAGTTCGACTCAGATACAGAACGGCGCTTCGCCATCATTCTTGAAGATGAAAGTTCCGTGCTCAAGTGGCTCAAGCCTCCCAAAGATGTTCTCAAAATCTATTACCACCAAG
>OBLU010002841.1_pt1 | contig 15797 bp, 13 predicted proteins | sample 1518681 | NCBI WGS metagenome assembly OBLU01 (sample SAMEA3539304, study PRJEB22396) | soil metagenome | biome: tundra; feature: field; material: soil | place: USA | collected 2010-05 | depth 0.15 m
TCAAGCAAACGCTACAGCTTAACCCACGTTACCGATTGTTAATGGGAATTGGTATAACGATTCGACACACCGGCCATCGGTCCCGAGGCATAAATGCTCGGAGCCTGACGGCGCAGCGTGTCCTCATCCAAGGCGGAGGCCTTGAAGTTGATGGTGTCATGCAGGTTCATGCTTTTCTTTCCAGTGCCGCCGACCGGGTTTGAACCGGTCTGCGCTGGTTTTAACGATTCTCCAACCGGGCGCCAGGCGGCACCGTTTCAGGTCCGGCTGGAGAAATTTCCCCTCGCACACTCCGTCCCACAGTGGAACGAAGGTGAGGGGAAAACTGATTTGGAAAAGAATGCGCCGACCTATACGGACAGCGAAGCAAGCATGAAATCCTGAAGCAAAACCTTCCTTCTACCCGCTGGCATTAATGCCCTAAAATGGGTCTCAAAGTCAACCTGGCGAAGGGCACCGCGAATACACGTTCATTCAGCCGCAGTTCACGGCTTTGAGAGTGAGTCGGCTCGTTGAAGGAGTGAAGCGCGGAACAATTCGTGCCGAATGAGCCTTGTGTGTCTTGCGCGCGGAGTTACCGCAGAGAGTTCACACCCAGGTGCCGGATGCTCTTATGGTTCCAGCCCGGGATTTTTTGGCTGCTCTCGAATTTGCTGGCGGCGCAGACGGTCGCGCTCGATGGCGCCTTCAATGATTTCATCGGCCAGGAAGATGGCGGTCTTTTTAAGCGCGTTGGTCGCCGTGCGAAGATCTATCAATCCGCGTCCAGCCGCTTCCTCCAGAACGCCAAGCGTGCCCTTGACCGCAACGCCATTCTGAACGGCAACCCGGCGGCCCAGCGTTTCATCCATCAGCACAAAATCCGCTTTCACTTCGAGCGCGAGCGAAATCGCCTCCCGCTCTCCCGGCCCGAGGTTGGCAAATCGTGAAGCGTCTTTTGGTGCCTGAACACTGGCCCACGCAGGAAGGTTGCCGGCCCAAGCCCGCACTCCGCCGGGCGCGAATGGATGCAACAACTCCTGATGAACCGCAGCGGGAATGAGCAATGAACCAAACAGGTCTGGCAGCAGATTGACCTGACCAGACAGGATCAGGTAATTAACCGGGCCGGTGTCGGCGACGATGATCATCAGCCTTTGGGCAGGCAGGCGTTCGACAACAAATCATCAGTGCCGCTCTTGAGGGGATACGGCAGCCGGCAGGTCTTGAACAGCCGTTCAGCTTCATGGAAGGTCAAGCCGAGCAGCTCGGCCACTTTGCCGCGCGACAGCCGGCCACGCGAACATTCATCCACCAGCAGAGCTTCCAAAGCCCGCCTGGGCAGCGCATCCGCAGGGTAGCCAAGGCTCTCGGCCACCTGCTCCGGAACGTCCATGACAATTTCCATAAGTTTTGATTCCCGAAAACCAAACGGCTTTCGTTTTTGACTGCAATTATCTTACCACAGTTTGCGTGAACTGCGCAAGTTTACCACAGCCACCCTGCGAGCGCACCGTGCCTCGCCAAGCGGCAATTTTTCAGTATTCATAGTCAGGGAACCCCATTTCCCGCAAGGCCACCGCACCTTGCTCGCTGGCCACCGACACGTCTTCGTCAATTTCCGATTCAAGCTGGCTTGGAGCCTGGTTCTTCGTCAAGTCCAGCGCCTCGGCGATTTCCTGCTGGCGCTGCATTAATTCGGAAAGTTTGCCGGTGTATTCAAACGGCAGGGAGGCTTGTGAAGTGTATTCCGCGATGCGCTTTTGTTCATCTCGAATGTTTTGTTCCAGATTGGTAATCTTCTCCTCCAGATTCCGGACGGCATGTTCCATGGAACGAGTGGTGCCAATCCGCGCGGTCACTGAATCAATTTCGATGCCGGTGATTTGTGAGCGGCTGTGCATGGCCTCCGGCATCAAGCCGATGAAATGACCGATGCCGCACGCCGGTTCCAGAATGCGGCCCTGTTCAAAGCCAAACCGTTGCAACGCCTCATACATGGCCCGAATAATCGTCGCTGAAGTGTAATGGGCGTTCAGGGTCGTGGCCCGCGCGGAATCCAGTTCATCAGGTGTGAGGAGCTTTTCAAGTTGTTCACGTTCTTCATTCCACGTTTCGTTCAGCGCGTCGAAGATGTGCGGTAGTCCGCCCCAGCCAACGTAGCGCACAAGAATTTGCTTTTCGTCCAGCGACGCCAGCCGCGAACTCGCTTCCAGATGTTTGAGCAGTTCGATGGCCGAAAGATACGCGTAACATTTGGTTTTTAGACCGCCGCTGCCCAGCTTGTCAGTATCGGTGATGCGATAATTATTTTCGTTGCGAACGGGAATTTCTTCGACGGGAAAATTCTCGACCGCAGGAAGGCGAATTCCATCGCTTTCAACCGGCACTGGTTTGATTACGGGTTCAGGGGATTTGGAGGCAGGGGTTTCGGCCGGGCGAATGTCTTCGTTCGAGGGATTTTGCGGTGCGGCAGCCTGTAATCCGCCAAACATGAGCGTGAAAAAATCCAGTTGTGAATCGTTGTCTCTCTTGCTTCGTCTTGTCGAGCGCATGGCCATTTGCCCTCCCCGAACCTTGATTTGAGCGATCTACGACAATAGGGTGTTATGGGTCAAGCAGCGGGTTCGCGAATAGCCTGGGATTGTTTTAGCTTCGCAAACACTGTTCTATAAATTCCACAAACTTCGGGTCGCGCGTTGACTTGGTTTGCCCCCAAACGAATTTGGGGATGGGGAGGCTGAAGAAGCTCCGGGCGTCCGCTCCAAGGGTCTTCAACGTCAGCACGGTTCCCTCCTGCGCCAATTGCCAGCCGGTATGAAAATGCACGATGACCAGATTAAGATATTCCTGCTCCGCGACCGTGAGCGGACTGGCGACGAGATCAACCGCCCCCTCAAAAATCCGATTCAAATCTTTACGCCGGTGAACTTCGCTCCACAGTTCGCGATGTTGCTGCATCAAAGCCAGCGCATCGCTGCGTCTTCTGCCTCTGGCATCACGCCGCAAGGTGACCGTCGTGAACAGGAGGCCAAATACGATGCCTAAGCCTTGAAGAAGCGCAAACCAATTGTCCTTTAGCCACGAAACAAACCTCTCCATTCGCCCGTCATACCACAGATGCCAGCTTCAGTGAAGTGGCGGCGGGCTTAAACGGCGTTTGGAATATCTTCCCTTGCCAGCACCAGCACTTGGCGCGGAATGCGGACCACGCGTTCAGCGGGGCCGCACCCGCACCCCGGCGGCAGTTTGCCGGCAGCAAGGTCGGTGATGTCGGAACCGATGACGGCGAAGTCGCCGGACTCCATTTCAAGAATTTCGGGGCAGGAATGACCTCCAGAGCAAAGCGCCGCTGGAGCCGATGGGCCGAGTTTTCGTAAAAACATATTACAACATGCTACTCTAGTAGCATCTTTCGTCAAGTGCTAATTTTTGTAAATGTTGCAGCGTGCCAACCGAGAAATTGCGAACGAACATCTGCTCTGAAATTGCCCGACGATTGAAAGCGGAGCGATTGCGGCAAAAACTATCGCTCAATGTCGTCTCGGCACGCGCTGGCCTCAACCGTCAGACGGTGACTTTCATCGAGCAGGAGCAACGGACACCAACGGTGGACACGCTGCTGCGCTTGACCGAGGTGCTCGGCATTAAACTGGAGGATTTGATTCGCAAGGCACGCAAAACCGCCTTGACCAAAAAGTGACTGATCCAGTCATTTGTAACTGACCTTGAATGTAGGCGAATCCTCTGGCCGCATTTTCCGTTTGTCATAAAGCCGGGTGGTGGAGATATTCGAATGCCCCAGCCATTCCTGGACTTGTGCAATGTCTGAACCGTTTTGAAGTGCGTTCGTTGCCGAGGTGGCCCGGAGTGCGTGCGGTCCCAAAAATTCCATCGCGATGCCAAGGCGCTTGCAGTAAAACATGACCACGTTCCGATAAACGGAATCCGGTGAGAGTCGCATGGCGGACTGATGGGGTATTTTTGTTGCCGGCCTGAACAACCATCCTTCCATATCCGCCCGGTGCCCGGCGGCATCAAAATACTCCTCCAGAAGCTGAATGGCGCGCGGATGCGCCGGAATGTAGCGAATCTTTCCGCCTTTGCCATGCACGCGAATATATTTGACGCCTTTTCGCTCCGCGCAGTCTTTGACCCGAAGACCGCAAAGTTCGCCCCGCCTCACCGCATGAAACAGAAGCACGGCCAAAATTGCGCGATCCCGCTTGCCTTTTAGCGTGTCCGGTCGAGGAGCTTCCAAAAGCGCTGCCGCCTGAGCGTCAGAAAGCGCCGGAGTTTTCCCTTCGTTTACTCCTTCCTTTGGACGGGCAACGCCGTGTGTTGGATTATCCGAAACGGCGTTCTGGTCGCACAGGTAATTGAACAGGTCTGACAAGGCCGCAAATTTTCGTCTGACCGTGGCCGCCGAAAGCCGTTGCCGTTCGAGTTCTTTGCGCCAGGCAATCACATGCGCGCGACGCACGGCGCGAAATTCTTCCGGTGCTTTTATTCCGATGAAACGCACGAAGGAGCCGACATCGTTGCGATATGCGCGGCGCGTATTTTCATTTGTGAGGTTTGCAAACCATTCCACTTCTGGCGGGACATCGCTCAGGCGTTGAAATTCTGTTTTGGAGAGAAGCCGTGCTTCATTGGCTGAAATCGGGGCGTTTGAATCTGCGTGTTGATCATCCTTGGAACCCATTGAAATTGCTCCCCTCTTAACGTCTGATAAAATAGGTTATCAGACCCAGTGAAATCACAAAAGGGGCGGATTGGCGATCTGCAAACCCTGCCGCGACCAACGCACATTTCATTGCGCTGCGAAAACCTGCGCCGGCCCCCAACCCTCGGCTGCGGCTTTCTTCGCTTCATTCCATGCGCGCTCGTCGCGGCGTAGCGAAGCACCGAAAGCGACAAAAGCTCGTGGGCAAGCTCTTCCACCGACGAACGGACGGATTGTCTGACAAAATGTGCCTTGAGCCGTTGAAAATCCTCATGGGTGATTCTAACGCTTACCCGTGCCCGTTCGCCAACCTGCCGATAGCTGATTGAATAACCGCCGACCACCAATGGCACCCGCCGAACATCGCGAATGTTCTTGGCTTCCTCGACAAAAAAACGATGCTCACCCTGAGTTGCTAAGATCACGAACTGCCGTTCGTAGCGCACATACTGGACGCTGGCCTGCCCTCGCTTGCGTAACCGCGCCTTGGCCCACTTCGAGCGCGCAATGTCATAGTGATTGATGATTTTCTGATCCGTTTTGGCCGGGTCTTTGTGTTCCCGAATCTCTCCCTTCACGCAATAATAATAGCCGCGGCTGATGTAGTTCACCGCCAGGCGCCGGATAAAATTGGCGAGATTCTTTGCCTCGTGGCAATACACAGGCTTCCTCCAAAAAGGCTGGTTAGGAAATTGTTTGCGGCACAATCTCCCCAAAGCGCAAAACCATTGTTTATGGCAAACCTTTCTGCGCGCCCCATAACCTTGCCGTGCTCAAAACCTTTGGTTCGCGCTTCGCGCAGGTTTTTCGCCTGGCGATTTCGCGCGCGCTGTATTCCAGTATTGTGGTTGCGCAAGGCTGTAATAACAGCGTTTTGCTTATCCGGATTCGTTCATCGCAACCTTCGTTGCACGCAGTTGCTTTTCACCATCAGGCGGTCATGCGCTTTGTCCCCAAACGTTCCCGTCTGAACGCATTTTCGCACATCGGCGGGGCCGGTGAAGACCAGGCTTCACCGGCCGCCGACTTTATCAAGACGGGTTAATCCCGTCACTCCTTTCGGTCTGTGCAATTGCCCGGCACCACCCGTTGGCACACAGACACGGTTGCGCACTGCCTTGCACGCAACGTGCGGGGGAAATTAGTCCCCGCTCCTACTCAGAGCACTCTCATCCGATTGCGGCGTTTGAAGCACCGGCTGACATTAAGCCGGCACCGGATACCACTCCGGCAGCCACATTCGTTGCGCGGTTAGCGATGCGACCTCGTCATTGCGTTCAAGTGAAGTCGCCAAACAAGCAGTAAGCCGCCCAATCTAACCGATCAGGATACTTTTTTCTGATGACAATTTGAGCGGTGTGCAGCGCGTTTGCCTTGCTGCCACCGGTTAACCAGGCGCGAAAGAATTCTTCGGCCAGATCGCCCGCCAAGCGCGGATCAACGTGAGTCAGCGGGGCGATGAGAGATCGTGCGCCCCCGAGCAGAAAAGCCCTAAGAAATCCATTAACTTCGCTGCGCGCCACAGGTCGGAAGCGGCCGGATTGGCAAGCATTCAGGAACACGAGGTCGGCGCACAGTTTCCAGGTGGAGACATCACGCGCAGTGAGGCGGGAGCGGCCCGCCAGTTCAAGTTGCGAGGATTCCAGAACGTCGCGGGATTCGGATGAAACGGTTCCGTGGCAGGAAAAGTAAAGCACGGTGTAGTGTGGCGCTTGAGTCGCCACGGCCGCGGCGGTCGCGTCAGGAGCGCGTAGTTGGAAAGGAGGGGTCGGCCACGGCACCGATGAAATTTGGTCGAGGTGGCTGTGGAAATCAAGGCCCGCCACGGCCAGGCAGTTGCGTGAAGCACCAAGGCCGCGGCGCGAGGCGCACCACAACAAAATTGTGGCGGAAGGAATGACGGCCAGCGGACAAAGGTCCATGAATATTGGACCATTTGAGGAACCATCAAGTTGCAATGCGGCAAAGGGGGCATTGAACAGCAGCCAGTCGGGAATGATAAAAAGCACCTTTGCTTGCTTGGTTATCTCGCGAAGCCGTGGCAGCAGAGGATGTATGAGTCCGGACGAAAGTCCTGGTATGGCTCCAAAGATAGTGCTCGTCCATGCCTCGCTTCCAAGCTCCTGCTCGGAGTCCAACAGGCGTCTGAGTTCCTGCCCCGTGAATTGGTCCAAAAACTGCGCTTGCGGCTGGGTGTCGTTTGGCCCGGCCGTCAACACCAAAGTGCCCCAGTGCGTGGTGGCCAGAGTGAGCATGGCGGCATGTTCGGCGTGCAGCCAGCCGCGAATGGCACCGAAGCTGGCTTCATCAAAATGGCAACCCGAAGAGTTTCTGGCTGCAATGATTTCGCGTTTTAGGCGGCGCGAACGGCCTTCTTCCGCGGCTTGCCAGGCTGCCTCAACTCGGCCGACTTTGGCAGGGAGCCAGGCTTTCATTAAATAAAGATCTTCCTCCTCCTTAGTGCGGCTGTCGAGTTCACCCGCAGCCACAGCACTATCGGCGGAGAGTTCGGCGGAGAGCAGCGCGATACATTCATCCCAGTCGGCTTCAGCCTCGGTGAACCGTTCTAATTCAAATAACGCTATGGCACGTTCGCGGAGAACGGCTCGCCGCAGTCCTGGACTGGAGGCCCGCCCCAGGACGGCGTTGGCCTGCTTCAACGAATCCTCGAAGCGATGTGCGAGCAACGCTTGGTGGGCGGCATCAACGCCTCGCATCACTTGGTCAGTTGTGTTTGTTTCCAGAGTTGGAAAGGGACCGCCGGGCATTTCCTGGCTGCGCGCCAGCAATTGATTTAACTTGTTGGAAGCCTCGGTTTTTAACGCACCTAGTTCAATCTGTTCGGACGCTTTCACCGCCTTTCTGGCATGGCTGATGGCAAACTGCTGGTTTCCGAGCCGGTCGCAATGATCCGCCCAATTTAGATGGACTCTGCAACATTTTTCCGGCAGCTCCTCGCTCAACTGTTCCGCTTTCATTAGAACGTCTTCAGCGGTGTCGGCATCGCCAAGTTTGTTGCGGAAATCGGCGGCAAGTAACAGCAGTTCAATGCGCAGGGACTGACAAATGAGGGCGATTTCCGATCGGACACCGGCAGCGATGTCATGAACTTGTTGGATTACGGTTAGAGGCACCGCCTGATTATTAGCAATTAAACCGAGTGCCTCTTGAAACTCTCCTTGTCTGTGGACGAGCGAGAACGCCTCGGCCTGCTGCCGTGCCAGTTGCAGAGCAGCCAGGAAACTTGGAGCCGGCTCGCCAAGGTTGGCGGCCAGGGCATCACAAGCGGCCAGCGCGTCGGCACTGCGCCGCTCCAGTTGCGCGCTGAGGGAACCCGTCAGTTCCGCGCCGGTTGGCCCAAGTTCACAATCCAGTTCTCCTCGGAGTTCATCAAGGATCTGCCCGCTGTGGTCCAACAAGAGCATATATGTGAACCGACGGATGCGGGTATCTATCTCAAGCCGAATCAGCCCATGTTCCTGCGCCAACTGGATCGCCTGTTGCATGTTCTGGCGAAAGGAATCCGTGCTCCCCCGCATGTAAGCCAGCGAAGCCGCCTGCACGCGATTCTGGACGGCCAACTGCCAACTATGATCATGAATGTAATGCGCGCAGAGGCGATCCAGTTTGTTGCGCGCTTCCGTTTCGGTCATGGAAATCAGCGGCCTTAGCCTTTGGCCTGAAAAATGGTGATTTCGAGTTCGTCGAGCACAGCGCCGGCGGGATGATTCGGATCAGTCACCAATGGCCTGGCGGCGTTGATGGCCTGTTGCGCTTCACCGTAACGTCCGAGCAGCACCAGCACCTGCGCTTTGCCGGCCTGTATTTGGAGTCTGGTTTCTCTCCAACTGCCCTGTGCCTGCGACAATTGCTGCGCGCCCCAATCACCCATCCGTTGGAGGAAGCCGAGTTCATTCTTTTCGAGCTGCTGGATCTGATCCCCGCACTGATTGAGGCGGGCGAGTGCCGCTGCGGGATTGAACCCCGCTTCGAGCATGGCGTCGGTGAGCTCCTTCTGGAACCGTTGATTTTGTGTTTGGATCGTCTTAGCTAACAAAGTCAGTGATCCTTCGTCCTCAGTGCTCATAAGTCAGGCTCCTTTAATCCTAGTTAGAGCGTCCCAGATACTCTTGGGCAGGGCTTTGATTACTGGCGCCAGTTCGTGAATCAATTCCGGCAGGCGCAGCGCTTTTATTGCATCAACTGCGCCGCCTCCGAAGTGGACCTTTCTCCCTTGGGGTGTGGCATCAATCTTCGTAGTCGCCAGCAACAAGGCAATGATGAACACCCCTGTAAACGGATCCACGGCCATGCGCGGCTGAAGGGCTGTCTTAATGGCGCGATCGGCCACGGGTTGCAAAGTGGCGGACTGCTGTAGTTGGCCGAGGATCAAACGGCAGACTGCTGCCCGCGCGGCAATGTTGCCGGATTGACCGTCTTGCATCAGCCAAGCCACGGCCGGTTGAATGTCGTCGGAAGCTTGTTTGACCAGCGCCGTAGCGATGGTGCGCACGCGCTCGGGCGAAGGTTTCTGTTTTTCTTCCCAAACCTCGGGTGGGGCAAAGTCGTAGAAAAGCTTGATGGCATGAATGGCTTGTTCATCCGTGAGGGAATCAAGTTTGTTCGTCACGGCTTTGATTATTGCCCAAGTTGAGAAAAACACCAGTGGAAAATCTGGCATCAGCATTCGTGGCCAGTTTGTATCCGCATGGAATCCACACCTGGCCTGGCGGCGATTCATTGAGATGTATCGGCCTTGCACCCGCCTCACAACCACGAGATTCGGGAAGGTCGAGTTGGTTGGCGTGATTGGTTATTTCCCTCATTTTGCAGCGCTTGCACTCGCCGCGTTTGACATTCCACTCATAGTTTGAGGGTGCCTTGGTGAAAAACGGAATGAGGGAATCGCAGAAATTATTATTACTGGTGCGGATCAGCGTCATACCGATGTGTTGGCGGGGACCCACCGCAATTGGCGCGAGAAAGGGCGGATCACGCAGTTCGGGCGAGTGGTCGCCCTGGCACAACAGCATCAGCCGCGTGGGGTTCAACGGCCCGTCAATGAGATACAAATCATCCTCGGTCAGCCGCAAGGTTTTCAGCAGCGTTTCCCAGATTTGCGCCGGACAGTCATGTGCAATCTCCAACCGCACGGCGTCCCCGCGGCGGCGGTTGTGCAACTCATCCTCCACCGCTTGGAGCAGGTTGGGGGTGTCTTCCTCATCCACGTAAAGTTCGCTGTTGCGGGTGAGCCGGAACGGCCAGTAGCCAAGAATCTTGGTGCCCGGAAAAAGATCGGGAAGAAAATGCCCGATCAACTGGCCCAAAAAAACATATTCATGCTGGCCATTGATGCGCGGCAGCCGGATGAGCCGCGACAGGATGGCAGGACATTGCACCACCGCCAGACGCGTGTTGGGAATATCATTTTTGACGATCTCCAGCCGCACCATGAAGTTGAGGGACTTGTTGAGCAGTTGGGGAAGGCGGTGCGTCGGCGGCAAGCGTGCGTTGTAAATACATATATCGTAAAAACAGTTCGTTTTTTTATTGACGATCCATAAGATAATGTCAATTTTTACGCCTGATTGATTTCAATTGTGAATTCATACTCATTATGAATATAATAACAAAAACAAATGGCCTTTCTCTAAACCCCTTTGTCACTTTTTGCCGCGCGCTAATTCTCGCGGGCGTTGTGTCATGTTTTGGCGGCGGCTTTGCCCAAACATCGCCTGCCCAGTCCGTTGCGGCTATCGGCACCGTGCAACCGGCCCCGCCGGATTCCATCGTCCAGCTTACAGCCGATGCGCAAGGCCTGGCCCTTGTGCCACCCGATCAAATGCCGCCCTTTGGAACCTTCTGGCTGGTGCAACCGGGTGCTGGCGGTTGCATGGCGGTTCCGTTGCCCTGCCCGCCCTTTGATCCAACGCTGCCGGTTTATGCCATCGCGGACGGACAGTTTTTGGTGGATGCCACAGCCAATGCCAGCGGCCAGAGCGCCGCCGTGCTGGAAGCGCAGGCCAGCGCCGTGGTCAATCTGATCACGCAGGTTCAAACCACTGCGGCCAGCCAGCAGTTGCAGACGATGGCGCGGGCCATGGGCATGGACGATTTTTCCCCTCCTGGCGGCAGTTCTGGTGATGACAGCGGCGGCGATTACCCGCCGGCTGATAGTGGCGGGGTTGCGATTGACACGAATTCCTTGTGGCTGGAAATCACGAATGTGGCGAATGGGCTGGCGGATTTGAACCTGCACAACGCGACCAACCAGGTTTATGCCATCTGGACCACAACCGATCTTTCAATTCCGTTCAGCTACTGGCAGGTGGAAAAGGAAGTGTGGCCGACGGACACGAATTGCATGCCCTTCACGGTGCCGACGCTGGGCCGGGGCACGTTATTTTTGCGGGCGGAAGATTGGACGGGCGTTTATGCCAACGGCTTGCCATGCTGGTGGTCTTGGCAGTATTTCGGTGCTCAATTTCTCAACGAACTGGCCAGTGACATGGATTCGCAGGGCGTCAACACGCTCGGCTATGATTACACGAACGGACTCGATCCCAATGTGATTTCCTTCACGCTGACGGCGACAAATTACTATGTCAACCAGACGAACGTGCCGGTGCAAATCATTTTGACGGGAGGCACGCCGGATTATTATGCCGTGCTGGTCAATGACACCAATCAGGCAGACGCCAACTGGCAGTCTTATTGGGGAACCAATCTCACCGTGACGCTCGGTTCCACGGATGGTGTTTATCAGGTATGGGTGGGCTTGAAGGGTCTGCCTGCCAACGCCACGCAGACTTGGGGTGCCAGCGATATACCATTTACCCTCGACCGCGTGCCGGCGATGATTGTCATCACCAATCTGGCTCCTTTCAGCGGTTCGCGCCCGTATATTGACCCCGCCGGTTACTCGACCAAATCTTTAAGCAGCCTGATTTTTTTTGTGACCAACGCCGATAGCTCGATCAGCCAGCATGAGGGCGCGATATTCAGCCAAGGCTGCGATCCGGCGGATATGAACCATGTTACAAACTGGCTTCAATGCCTGGATGTGGCGCTGACGGAAGGAACCAACTACCTCGGCATCCAGGCGGTGGATTGGGCGGGTAACGTGACCCATTGTAATTTCAGTTACGTGTTCGACACCAATGGCGACACCACGCCGCCAGCCATCGCCCTGCTCTGGCCGCAGGACGGTATGGAAGTGTGCGGCAACAATCTCACCTTGCGCGGCACGTTGGATGACGACACGGCGACTGTTTATGGTCAATACGTGGACGCCAATGGCACGACAACCATTGTCAATGGGTTGGTTGAACGCGGTGGCCGTTTTTGGCTGGAAAGCCTGCCACTCCAGCCGGGAACGAATGTCGTTATGGTTACTGTCACGGACGCTGCGGGCAACAGTGCCACGACTAATTTGACGCTGGCCAAAAGCAGTGTGAGTTTGACGATGAATTCGGTGGATAGTTCGCAATTGAATCAAGTAATGGTGAGCGCGAACGGCAACATTTCCGAGCCGGCTTATGCCGTATGGGTTAACGGCGTGCAAGGAACGAATAACGGTGATGGCACATGGAGTGCGAACAATGTTCCGGTAACCTCCGGTGGCACGGCGAGTTTTGACCTGACTGCCTATCCCCCCGCCTATGTCCCAACGGACAGTTCCTGGACGAATTTTGCAGTGGAGCAGGCCGCATATCCAAATCCGTTCCCCGCCGACCCTGCACAGGCCAGCATCAGCGAGGACAAGCCATCGGTAGTGTATGTCCAGCAGATGGCGTTGGGTTACAACAATTATTTGGCATGGAATCCTCAACATCCTGAGGCCACCGCCGCTTCTCAAGGGTGGTCACAAGGGGGTGGCGGCTCAGACAGCACCACTTGGTCAGGACAAGTTTATGGAATAAACGAATCAAGTTCAGCGACCATCAACTGGCCGAAGGATGCCGGACTGGTGCCGACATTACCGGGACATTATCATTGCGATATTTATACGAATGGCAGTCTCCAAAGGGTTTACGACGGTGATGGCAATCCCACGCCCTTCACCTTTTTCTTCGATCTTCCCTTGGAAACATTTTGGCATCTCGTCGGGAGTGGCCAGTATCCCACCAATGCCAACGGCTGGGCCGTGCCGCCGACATGGTCGGAATCCGCACAATATGTGGTGGCATTGTTCACCGGCGGAAAAGCGGGGCGGCAGAGCAAAAGTTTGTTTATATTGAGCCAGTCGTTGGACTGGTCAACTGGTGACGATTATGACCTTGGGCAGTATGACCAGTCCGGCCCCGTGCCTTCCACAGCAATCACGCTGGGCGCGCTGGGAAGACTCGACACCAACGGCACCTTGGCGGTGTTGGTGGAAGACGGGCGGACCGTAGTCATCACGCCACGCACCGGTAGACCGAATTATTTTGGCGGGCTGCCTGGAAATGCGAAATACTCACTTGGCCATCTTGTTTGGGCGTGTTCATTGCCACTGAATCGGACAACAGTCGGTATTGGCGAAACGGTTTCCTTGTATGGGATGCCGGGCGAAACAATATGGAGCGTTACCGGCGGTGGGACGGTCAACCCGACCAATGGCTCCAGCACGACCTTTTTTGCGGGCTTCAGCCCCAAGGCTTCCACGGTTCACGCCAAATATAAAGGGCAGGAGTTGACACAAGGCTTTTCTGTCATCGCGCCAAGTTCAATTACTGTCGTCGGTTACACCAACTCACCGCCAGGAAAGGAGAATACCAACGGCATTCTTATGGGCGCACAGACCATTTATTCGACCATTATCGGGCCAACTAACGTGAGTTTTGAAAATGCTAAACTTCGTGAAAATACTCAACCGTTCAACGTAACATGGCCAAATAGCACTAACTGGACTTACGTTGTCAACAGCACAACAAACCCGTTTAGCCCTCCCTGTGGAGGTTTTGTGCCGGATGATATTCAGGCTAACAATGTTCCAATAACATGGCTGTTTAATGGGACAAATTATATCGATTTTTCGTTTTCAAACTCATGGACAGATCAATATCAAGACGATTCGGGGAATTGGGTTGATTACTTTTCGCTTAACGCCAAATATGAATTCCGTGCTAGTGATAAGAAATGTCGAGTGACATATCTAGGTATGCCGGGCAGTTGGCAAGGTCCTTATTAACTGGAGCAAACAAAATATGAAAACAAAATTGATTTTTACAACTTTGATACTCGTAACTGTCGTGACTGTCGCCCGGCAGATTACGCCATTCCAAGGCTGGGACAGGCTTGAAAAAGAATCTACCGATATAGACATTGTTAACTGTGGAAAGCCAACGCCACCATACCCGACGATTAATGGTCCGGCTTCCGATTTCTCTACCGGAGTGTTGGCTGTTCTCAAAGGCGATACGAATGTGAGTTCCGCGCGGCTTTGGAGTGATTACAAATTGCAACAGGGTGAAAACTATTTAATTTTTGGATATTACGACAGCGGGATATATCAAGCCTTTGAAACATATCGGGTCATTCCATTGGGCAAGGATTTCTCGACAAGCTTGATTGTCGGGAAGTCTTTGGATGATCAAATTCGCATCCTGTTCAAGTTGCGGATCGATCACTTGAATCAGCAAATGAAAGAAGAGCAGGAAGAAAAGCAGCGGTTGGAGGAGGGTTTGATGAAATGAATTAGGTTTTATCAATGGACGCGAATGGAGCCGTGACGATCACAAAATTTGACCAAACTGTGACCCGCACAACAAACAATGTTATCTCCACTCAATAAATTATGAAAAAAACAGGACTAATCATATTAAGCTTCGGCGCAATTACAACAGCGGTATTTGCCACGTTCATTACTCCCTACGGCAACGCCAAACCGCCAAGCCTTTCGTTGCCGATTGCGTATGAGCGCGCGATGACGGCACTTGGTGTAGCGACCAATCAGTTTCATTGCTTGAGCGCGCAGGTTACCACAGACTTTGGTGCTGATGGAGAATGGCAGTTTGAGTTTTATTCCACTAATTCACCGCCGCGCCCAAAATGGGTCTCGGTTGAATTTAACGGCAAAATTCATATTGAAGATTATTAAATCGTTAATCGTGTTTACCTTCCATCAACTGAACTCGACACGCCAACCATAGCACGCGTGTTGCCAAGGAAAATTAAACGCTGGGATGGCTTCTCGGCTACGAAAGCTTCTCAAAACTAAGGCAAGCTCACCTACCAGGACTTTGGGGCGTTCCAAAGTGCGCTGTGACCGTCAAAAACCACTGTTTGCACCGATCCCGCGCAGCATTGCCAGCCGGTGACGCGGGCAGGCGGATTGGAATTAAAACTCGGCCCGGCCGTAAATACTTTTGGCGGGTAAAATCAGGAGCGCGAAATAACTGGCCGTCTGTTCCGGCACCGGCTGGCCAGGGCGATGGAAAAAAGGGGCCAGGGTCTTGCGACCGTGGCCGGTGTGATTATTCCGTGATGACTGGCTTACGGTTCAAGATGTAATCCGCCGCTTTCTGCGCCTGCGCCGCTGATGTGATAATCAGGCTGCGGTCGTTGTCGAGGGCTGATAACCAGCCTTGCAGATAGGCGGCGGAGTTGTTTACGGTGCGGTCAAAGATGCCCGCCTCGCCACACAGGAACGCCGCGCCCATTTCCGCCACCAATTCCTCCCGCGAATAATCCCCGCTGCCATAGTTCATCCGCTTGTTCTCCAGCCTGCCCAGTCTCGACTTATGGCCGGTCGAATGAACACATTCATGGTATAACGTGGAAAAATAGTCCGCTGCCGTGGCAAAGCTGCTGGCGGCGGCCATCTGGATTTCGTCGGTGTGCGGACAATAACAGCAGGCGCGAAAGCCGTGCTTGATGGCCGGGCGGTTCGGCATGTTGGCCACGATTTCATGGGCGGGCGTCGGTGTCGTCTCGGCGGTCGGCGGCGGGGTTTCCGGTTTTACATTCTCGACTTGTGCCAAATTGAAAACTGAGTAGTAACGGAGAATAAAAGCGGATTTCTTTTGCTTGGTCTGCGCGTCCTCGGTTTCCAGCTTTTTCCAGAACACGACCGGCATGGATTTCTCGCCGCGCTTCACGTTGCCGCCTA
>OBLU010002844.1_pt1 | contig 15791 bp, 20 predicted proteins | sample 1518681 | NCBI WGS metagenome assembly OBLU01 (sample SAMEA3539304, study PRJEB22396) | soil metagenome | biome: tundra; feature: field; material: soil | place: USA | collected 2010-05 | depth 0.15 m
TTCGCTCAAACGAAAGCCTCTTGTTTGGTGAAAAACTGCGTAGACAACAGCTTTTTACCATGAAGAGGCTTTTCGTGTTTCTAAATTCGTGAATCTTTCAGGCTAGAGACAGTTTAGGGAAGGTGGGTTATGCGCTTTGCGTTTCTTGGCTTGGTCATCTTCACCTGTTTGTCCTCAAGAGGACAAGAGTCTTCTTCAAGCCCGAATGGCACGTGGCGAGGTACCTATCAGCCTCTTGCATCGCAAGTACCCTTTGTGATGCAGGTAGAGCGGAACGCACAAGGCTGGTCCGCGAAAACGCAGAGTCCGAACCAGAATTTCAATTTTTTTCCCGTAGATGCGCTGTCCGTCGACAAGACCCATGTCAGCTTTGTGCAGAGCCAATTTAATGCGGTCTTCTCAGGGACCCTGACTGGCAATACGCTGTCTGGAACCTTGTCGCAGGGAGGCGCGAGCAACAAGGTATTTCTCGTCCATGTTTTCAACGACAGCGCCTCCTGTACTGCGTCTGACCCGATGGTTGGGGAGTGGAGAGGCACTTTTGAAGTAACCCCCGCGCCGGTGCCACTTGTACTGTCCGTGGCGGGTAGCGGTGTGAATCTAGGCGCGACAACGCAGAGTCCATCAGTCAATCCAACTTCTTTCCCGGTTGATTCGATCAGCTACTCCGGGAACACGCTAAGTTTTCGCCAAGCACAGTTTGGTGTGGAGTTTGTTGGCACCATAAACGGCGATGTTCTGTCGGGAACGATCACCCAAAATGGCTACAAGCGTCCGATCATTTTGCGACGCTGAAAGTAACGACTTGGTCCCGGCGAATGGTTCAAGAACTTGGCGATGGGAGTTGCAAAGCGGGTCACGGCGGAACTACCGCGAGAGGCGAGAACAACACATGAATTACGCGCGATCTCCAATTTTGTGGGTGGCAACGCTTGTCCTAAGCTACGTACTAGATTCTGCGGCTCAAACGGCACCTCAGTGCCAGCTCTCTCCGGCCTCTGCAGAAACGCTTACCGCTTTCTCGACGCAGACGAAAGGATCGACCCTGCATCGCATGCAGGGCTTGGTCTATCTGGAGGTCGGCTGTTTTTCAGAAGCCCGTGCTCTGTTCGAGCAGAGCAAGAACGAAGCCCTGGATGAGACGGACATTAGCCGGGACGCCCAACAAGCATGGGCCGAATACTTAATCGACCTCACCCAGGGTTATGAGGCCTGGAAAGGCGGGAACATCGCATTGGCCAAGACGATCTTCAGCAGGAACGCCGATATGGCTAGGCCTCAGGACGTCAATACCCGGGCCGTGTTTGCTCTTGCCGAGCTTCTGATGCAAAACCCAGACCCCCGTGCATGGAAAGATCTCGCGCCCAGCCTCAGTTACTTCGTCGAACACAAGTTCTGGCAAGCGAAGCGGTATGAGATGGTTTACGGGTTCACGTCGGCAAATGCCGCCGCCAGAATAGCGTCTCTAGAACGTAGCTTGGCCCAGAATCTTCCGGTGCAGCAGCGATTAGAGGACGAAATCATCCTTGCGGAACTTCTCGAGCTGGCGGGGCGCCTAACCGAAGCTGAGTTACTGACTCATGACATTGAAAAAGCAGTGGGCACGCAAGCCATTTCGCCGGACTTACGGGCCCAATATGTGCGCGTGCGTTCGGCGATAGAAAAAAAGCGGGCCGACTCGGGAGATCCTCTGGCACAAAGTCGCTATCAGAAATACCAGTCTGCATTGGGAGAGATGTATGCACCACAGTAAAAGCCGTTCCAGGTGGGCTCTTCCGGCCTTCTGCATTTTGCTCACCGTAGGAGTAGTTGTCGCTACCCAATTTTATCTGGGGTCACAGATCCTGAAACCGAATGAGCCGGTCAAAGAGGACCTTACAGATCGCGAGAAGCAGCTACTAAGCACGGAAGCCGACGTTTCGAAATGGCTCTTCGGGATTGCCTCGGCAGCACTCGCCGGCCTCGTCGGCCTGAAATGGAAAAGCGAGCATGAGGACTCGTTGACGTCAGTCGTGCCTATGTGCGCGTACGCATTCCTGCTGCTGTCTATTTACGGAGGCTTCTTGTCGTTCGAAGCGACACTGGACATCCTTCGTAGGGGTCCTTTGATCTACGTCTACGCAGATCAGTTCAAGTACCCCGTTCTGATCCAGTTTTGGTCTTTGGTGATGGGAATGATCCTGCTGGCCGTTTGGTTCTTCTCACTAGAGAAACGGACCCTGGCTATAGCACTAGCCCTGAGCGCTTGTTGCGCGGGGGGTGACGCAAGAGCACAGGGGACTGAAAGACAAGATTGCGTCCGCGCCTGGTACGGCGACCGGCTGCACGCCCCCACTGAGTCGGGCGAGCTAGCCCTTTCAGTCCTTCACAAGATCGAAGGCCAGCCCAAGGCCGTGCCGATGAAGACTTGCATAGATGCGGACTCCGTAATGGACGAACTGCGATTTGCATCCTTTAGTTCCGGGAAGAAAGACACTGTCACAGAATTCAACAGATACCTCACGAACCTTGGAGAGGAACTCAACCATCCAGATCTGTCGTTGAGCGACGTAGTTGTGAAGGCAATTGACATAATGTCTCCCTGGGACAAACCAGTCGCGGTACTCGCAGTACGCTCGGACAAAGGGACCTATCGAATCATATTGAATGCCTCCGAAGTCGGTATTACAAATTGGGCGAGGAGGCTCCTGCCCGGGACATACAGGATCCGCGTCGTAAAAGACCTCAGAGTGGTTTACACATCCGATGCGCTGCTGCTCGGAGCAGGCGAAAACCGAACCATTGACATCGACAATTTGCCGCGATGAAAACCGCTATCCTCTTGGCGATGATGCTCTGCGTTGGCACCGCCTCGGCTCAGGACCAGCTCCGCGACCAAATTGCAGGCATAAAGAGGGATTTCTCCAGACCGATCAGCGAATGGACCGACGAGTTTGTACAAGAAACATTTCAGAAATTCCTCAATCTGTCCGTGCAACAGATTCTTTGGGACGACGAGTTTCATGCGCGAGTAAAGGATCGTCTCCCCGCCCGGCAGCCAAAGGTACGCGTGACGATCGAGTCGGAATTGCGCACCCCGTATATCAACGGCAACGAGATAGTCGTGCCCGTTTCCTACGTGCGGTACCTATACGCCATCGCGATGCTAGTCGGGCACGACGTTTATGTTCAGGATAACTACGTACGCATGGGACGGCCGCTACTGACGACTCCCTTCCGGGAATCGGCAATCCTTCCAATACTGGCGCCGCCCATCCATAACGCCGTGGATGTGGAGGCCTTCAACAGCATGCAAGCGTACCTGGTGTGTCCTCCGGAGAACCAACAATGCCAGGTGATCCAAGGACAGGCGGTTCTGGCCGCAATCTTATTCACGGTGTTGCACGAACTGTCTCACCAGTTTCTGCACCACGTCGTGTCAGAAGAAGGTGTGAATGTTGACCAGGAGATCGCGGCCGACCAGAACGCATACCTGGTGTTGCTGCAAATGGCCGGTGAGTTCAAAGACTACAAGGATGAGGTTCAAAAGGAGATCAAGCTGACGATCGAACTGACGCCGATCGTCTGGTTGCAGGTGGAATCGTCCCGGGAAGGCATCGCGAATGTCGTTGCCGCGGCACGTGAACGGGCACTACTCAATCATTTTAGCGGCGATGAACGCGAAGACATTGACGATTTCATTCGACCAGAACGCACAAAGGAGAACGTTCAGCAGCTCGAGATCGCCGCACGTGAAACTCCCCAAAGAATCCTGATCGACGGAGTCGAGTTTAGACCAGACGATGTTATCGGGAAAAAACTTACGGTCGCATCTATGAAACATACGATTGTTGCCCTGCGGCCGGGAGAGATTGCATTGGCGGTCTCCGATACGTCTGACGGCGATAGCAAGATCCAACTCATGTTCCAACCGTTTCCTACATTTGATCTGGTCGCGGTCCAGAACGCACAACACCAGAGGAAATGGTCAGAAGTGTTGTTCCGGACATCAAACGAAAAACTGCAACCGAGAGATCCGACCGTTGCATTGGCGCATTGGGAGGCCTTGCATCGTTTCGGCATGGATTCATGCATCATTGTGGCCGATTGGAATTCGATCCCGAGCTCAAAATGGGAGCGTGTTCTCCAGTGGAAACGTGATGGCGAGCCACTTGCAAGTTGGTACTGATCGCGAAGAGCGCTGGCGAAGGCAAACCCGCAAGCCTGCTTCTCCCACTGACCGTGCAGCGCAATTGGCTTATTAGGAACTTACTTCCGCTCCGGGGTGTCCACCAAACTCATCGATCCATGGACGAGGTGTGATACCCTCCCGCCCGACTCATTCTCTCCGCTGAATGAGACGCCCCAACCGCCCAACTACCGACACACGGTATTGTTTTAACTTCGCAGCCTCCCTGCAAGTCCTTCTTCGCGAAGGTCTTTTGTCTTTTTCATCTTTTCTCGTCGAAACGAGTAGCTTCCCGACGTCCTAGTCTTTAGTCGCACACCCGCCGGGTCGAAAGACACGGGTTAATCATTAATCCCATGGCTTATGGCTTGGCGACCAAATCTGAATCTCCTTGATGGTGAACTTTCGAACCGTGTACCGGGCAAAGTCACCGGATGGATGCGATTCTTTCGGAGGGGAAAACGGCCCTTACGGGTCGTTTTCGACTTGGGGGGCGATTTCCACGAGGATATCCGCGGATCGGACATCTGGCTCATGAACGGCAAACCGACCGATAGGAATATCTCGCTCGAGAGGGACGGAACGTACATGGAAGGGTTTGACCCAGTGCAGCGCGGCACCGTCGGCGACATGACTGCCGGCTTCCCGCTCGGACCCTGGACCGAAGAACTTGCTCGTCGTCTCAAGACGCAACTTGAGATCGTCTGGCAAGAAAATGGTCTTATGGGTACTGAGCTGGAGGAGCGACGGCTTGCTGTTGCCGCGGACTACGCCGCGAAGATCGCTGCGGACGAACTCTATTATCCATACGCCACCTACCCCTACCTCGAGTGGTATTCCGACAACGGCCGGGTCGTGCTGGAGCTCGATCCCTCCCAGATCACGGTTATCCGACCGGAGACGCCTCCCACCCAGAAGAGCCCGCAAGAGCTCGCCCAAGACGAGAAGAACCGCACGAAAGCATTCGGCGGATTCATGACCGGAATCCTCGGCGACCTCGAAAGAGAGAACCGCAAGCGAGGTGGAGACGGAAACGTCACTGGCATCGTCATCGGAAAATGACCGACCGGGGTGCTTCGCGCCCCGGCGGGTGTGTGGCAACGTCGATCCCCGTCTGTCGGCGCTTCCTTGAGTCATTAATGCAAGGAGCTGCCGGTTTTTTATGGAGACCACGATGCTAACGCAGCTTGAGTTCCTCGGCTTCTGCTTCAGTATGCTCGCGATGCTACTCGTCATCGTGAAGTATGAACGCAGACTCCGCCGATGGTCGCTTAGGCATCCGCGGCGTCGCGGCAAATTCAGGAAACGTACGTGGCATCCTGCAGTGCCGAGATGAGCTTCGGCAGCGCGGGGACCGGCGAAATATATAGATCTGCGTTCAAGGATGAAGCTGCCGGACGTACGTCCGGCATATGCCACGAAAGTTTTGTTCTCGAAAATCAGCAGGTTCGTCTCGGCGTTTGATGATCCTGACTCCAGGCGTACCCCTCCCCAGAATATTTTTCCAATCCGACGATTTTCCTTTCCCTCCGCGTCGGAAGCGGACAAACGGTCTCGTTCCTACTTTGCAGGAAGAACCGCTTCCTATAAGAGGACACGACGCCATGACCGCAGACCATCGATTCATGACCTATACCCAGCTGGAAAAGGCATACCGAAGAAGAGTTGCCCGGCGCATGCCCGGCCGCCAAAAACTCCGGACGCTGCAAACTCGGTACCGCCAGATCGCGGATGCGGTGGACGTCAACGCGTGGATAGAAAAAGGACAGTCGGACAGCCTCGCACCCCTGCGTCCAATGACCGTAGTGGGTCAAGCGAAGGGTCGCCCTTTGCATGATCACGCACACACACTCGAAAGGATAATCGCATGAGCACTCCTGACTTCCTGAACGCCGACCGGTGGATCAAGCTCGCATTCCACAATTTTGTCGTAATTCTTTGCATCCTGCTTTTCGTATCGCTTGCCGCCCATGCGTCGTTCGGCCCACTCCTCGCCCTTGGCGCCTTCGCGTACATCGCCTACCGCATTCGGACAGTGCGCCCCGAACGCAGCAGCAGACGTCAGCAACGCAACACCGCGGGCGGGGAGCGTACCCCGGTACTGCCCGGTGAGGCCCGCCGATGAAAAGCCTGCAGCTCGTACAGCGTCTAAACGCACGGCGCTTGAAAGAAGCGACGAACACCTATCTCGAGGCGCTCCAGACGGCACCCTTACAGGCGTCCGAAGCACGTACCAAGAACATTCTCACGCGTCTTGCCTCGGACCCCGGTCCCCACGTGTACTTGGGCGAGACCCCCTCCGGCCTGAAAGTCCGGGTCCCGTTGGCATTCCTGATCCGCGCCTGCTGCATTACCACGGGAGGCACAGGTGCCGGCAAGACGATGGCGGCTCTTTTACCCTTAGAGGCGATCGTGCGACGCCTGCCGGGGTTGAAAACCGTCGGCTTCGGAATACTCGATGCTAAAGGCGAACTGTTCGATCGCGCGGTATATCTCCTTGCCGCGCGCCTGGCCGAGCTTCACGGCCCAGAGCGGCAGGAGCTCCTCGACCGCATCGTGATCGTGGACTTTGCAAACCGGGTCTCCCTTTCCCCCTATAACATCCTGGCGCGCTGGAATTACGCCGAACCCGACTTTTTCATCACCAGCCGCCTGGAGACGCTGCGGGAACTCCTGCCCTCGGGCGAGAAACTTTCGCTGCGGGGTGCGAGTGTCTTAAAGCACATTCTGACCTTGCTCTCTGAGTCAAATCTCCCCCTCACGCACCTCGACCGGGTGCTCGGCGACGAACCGTTCCGAAAGCGACTGATCGCATCCAGCCGCAACGAAGAACTGGCGCTCTACTTCCGTACGCACTTCGGCGCGGAAGGCAAGCAAACCATTGCGGCTCTGCGCGCTCGCATGGACTCGTTATTCGCCTCTGAAGGCGTGCGCCTCGCCCTGTCGGGTTCCTCCGCGCCGGATTTTCTGCGCCTGCAAAACGAGGGCAAGATCGTCCTGATCAATTGCGCGGGGCCCACCATCACCCGGGGCGTGCGCCTCTTGCTGCAGGGTCTCGTCCTGTCCGACATTCGCCAAGCGATCTTTGCTCGTCCCAACAACCCTCCGGTCACGTATTGGTGGTGCGCGGATGAGGCGCAAAACTTTTTCTTGACGCGCCAGATGCAAGAGAACCTGACCGATATCCTGACCATGGCCAGATCCTTTGGCACCTTCTTCTATTTCCTTTGCCAGAACCTCTCCACAGCCGTGCCGGATTCCCGGATGCTGGAGACGCTCTACACCAACATTCGTTGGAGCTTGACCCTCAGGTCAACGCAGCATGACGCCGGATTTCTCAGAAGCGCCCTGCCCGTTACCGGGCGTATGCAAAAGCCGGAACCGAACCCGTTCCGTCCGGCAGGCACCTACACCCCGGAAGAGGAACGCAACATCGCCCTCGCCGGCATTGCCACCCTACCCGATCGGGAGGGATATCTCTGGTTAAAGACCCTGTCCGACAAAGCCATTCGCATTCGCACTCCCTTCATCGACCTGGGAACTAGCGAACACTTCCGCACTATTGTCGATTCCATCCTCCAGGACACCACTATCGGAGGCCGCATCACGAGAAGTGAATATCTGGACCAAATCCGGGAGCGTGACCGGAGGTGGACGGACGCGCCCGTCGCCGAAACGCAGGATCTGGATGTGCCGATGGCGCATGCGTTCGCCCGTGAGCAGGGGGTGAACGTATGAATGGCAAGGATGCGCTGCTCTTTACCCGCTGGGTCGTGACCCTGCCGTTCAGAATTCTCGGAAGTTTCTTCCGCCTCCGGAACCATATCGAGTTCCTGCGACTTGCAACCGCTATCCAGATCTTCTGCGAATGCGGCGCCCCCATTTCCCTCGTTGGACTTTGGCGGTGCTCCTGTACGTTCACGTACCGCGGGCATCTCCTCCAGATGTGTCCTCTCTGTCTCAAGATACCGAGGATATGCCGGTGTTATGCATGCGGACTGACAACGAAACTCCCGGAGCCCTACTATGACCAAACTCACTAGCCGGGATAGAAAGATCCTCCGCACCATAGCCGCTTGCCAGGTCCTCGACACCTCCCAAGTCCATCGGTGGCACTTTGGGAACGTCAGCCTGAACATGGCGCAAAAACGTCTCCGCAAACTGGTCGAGGGCGGGTACCTCGATGCCATAGAGACGAAAGTCTGTACCGATAACCTTCTCATCCTCGGCAAAGAAGGACAGCGCCAGTTGCAGCAACAAGGCTGGAACGTAGAACTCAAGAAAGAAATCCCCAAAGACCTGGCGCACCATATGGGAGTAGTGGATATGCGCATTGCCATTGAACGGGGACTGGAACACATGCCCGGGCTGCAGCTACGGTACTTCTACGCCTATTGGGAACTCGGCCGGTTTGCCTGGTCGTATCCCGTGATTCCGGACGCGATCTTCTCCGTCCGCAATGCCTATACGGCCCAAGCTGCACTGGAATTCGACCGTAAAACAGAAACGCTGGGAGTGTTTGCCCAAAAACTCCTGCAGTACCGTCTGCTCCTGCATCGCCATCCGCTGACCACCATCATTGTGGTTGCCGAAAAGTCCAAAGATGTCGAGCGACTGCAGCAGGGATTGGAACAGGTCGGGACTCGGATCCCCCTCCTTATTATTGCGCTGGAGGAATTGAAACAACGCGGTCTTTTGGCAATACCGCAGCCGCGGTCACATATGGTCGGGACGAGAACGATATATGAGCAAATGGAAATTGACCTGATCAGGTTCAAGGCCGAAGACCAACCAGAGTAAGACGGCCAGTCCTAAAAGGGATCGACGTCACCTGCCGAAGTACCGGAAAACAAACAGGATCCTGGCACGAAAGTATCCCTATGGAGGACACGTGCAGGATAGGCTAAAGGATACCCGTCGGATGTGACGAAACGCCCCCGTCCTAACGCAGTGAAGGTAGCTCACAAGAAAGGAACAAGCCCTATGCCCAGAGTGCAGGACACGGATGAAGTACGCATCCTCCGGTATTTCGAAGAAGAACCGCTCCAGAAAGCGGAACTCCTCTTCCCGATCATTGCCGAGAAGATGCGTAAGCGCATGCCGCCGGGGAGATCGTCGCCCCAAAAGAAGGACGTGCGCCGGAACGCAAAGAACGATGAAGAAGCCGGCGTCCCCTAGAGTCCGGCCAAAAAAAAGATTTTCACGATCTTGTACGCACGGCTGCATTGACCGCCACGCGTTCGTTTATATAAACGGTGCGGTGCATTTCAATACAAGCCTGCGCTGCAGGGCAAGGCGGCAGGACCGATCTGCTTGTGACGGATCTTGGTTGCACCAAGATCTCGCACCGGTGGAGACGCCTGCCGCCTTAATGGTTATGTGGCATTGGGAGCCCACCGTGCCGCGCACGGCAACGCTCCCAAAGCGGGAACGGGAAGGGACAGACGCCCGACAGGCCGTATGGTAGAGAACCATGGACCGGATCAAGTAACCGCAAAGTTCGAGCAGCCACCATATGTCACATGCTCGTGCTGCGGAGAGCTGATCGAAAACTCAGCGGATCAAAATGCGTGCTTTGGCATTGAACCGTATCCGCACGACGAGGGGTTCGGGAAGTGCTTCGCGTGCGGTGGTGATCCGCACTCGGAGGATATCCGCACGCGACTCGGCTGGGCGGGTCGGACGTTCTACGAAGTTCGAATGAGCATAGTTCGGGAACGCCTTAAACCAGAAACGCAAGCCAAGTTTGATGCACTGGACTACGGACGGAAAGTTGTGTTCATAGGACGGTGCATTGAAAAGGGCTTACTGATCTAAATGCGGGAATCTGGAACCTTCCCCGTTACCGTTAGCAGAAAACTCCGGAACAAATCAGTACGCGAGATTCGCAGCAAGCGCACTCGGCCAGTGCGGAGATCTTTCTAACCCCTCCGTACCTGGAACGGTATGGCGCACAAACTCGGTAAGAAGCTGCTCAGCTGGGACGAGTCAATCGATGATGAAGTGAGATTCCGCCTTGAACAGCAGGAAGAAGGGCTGAAAGAAGGCGTCATCTTTGAGTTCGAGAGGAAAACGGAAAAGGATATCGAGCAGGAAATTTACGCCGATCAAGACTACTGGCACTCCCGTTGGGAAGACTTCACGGAATGCCTGGCGTCGATCCTCGATCGCAAGAATCCGGACGGGTACTGGAAAGCGCAGGTCCGGAACTTCGGTTGGAGGAATCTGGACGGCGCAAAGTTAGTGCAGGCCGGCGATGGCGCAAGCTTTCTCCGCGAGATCCTTCCGCAGACCGATTGCCATTACCACATCTTCAACTATGGCAAAGGTCTCGCGATCCAAAACTTCCATCACGACTCGCCCGTCGGCAATGAGTGGTATTACGTTGTCCCGACAACTGCACGCATGTTCGCGGAACATTGAGACGCGTAGCCGAGCAGGTTCTGCTTTGGCCGTGGTGACGCAGGCCGCGAGTGGCCTTGGATGGCGTGGAATGGACCAGGTTTGAGAACCCGGCTCCTTCCCGCCGTCCCAGGCAGAAAGATCCGCGACCGCATTTATATATTTCGTCGGAATCTCCCCATCGACTGCGTTTTACCATTTGAAGCCAGTATCCGCCTCGAAGTGAGGCGAATGGCAGGGACAGGGAACAGTCACAACCTATGACCCATCAACAGGTGATCGAGAATTTTGTAAAGGAAGGACAGCGAGGAACCGGAACATACGTGAAGGCCACCAAAGATGTGCTGTACTCTCGGATTCCATCTCTGTCGTATCGATCGGCCGAGCAGGCTCCCCTAGCAGTACGGCTCAAGGATGACGGCCTTCTCGTGAATGGTGCGGGGTTCAATTGGCCTATGAGCGGACACCAACGGACAATCCTCACGACTGCTGAAGCCTCCAAAAGTCGCTTTGGCGTCGTTCCATTCCACTCGATCGTTGCCGCTTGGACCGATGGCAAAGTTGACGATTGGGACCAAGCGCCTATTCCGACACGGGACCTCCAAAAAGAGGTGAGCATTGTCGTTCCGAGCCAAGGGGAGCGGTGGAAGGAAGTGATAGTCAAGGATAAATATGGCCGGGAAGAAACCACAATGGTTCATACGCTGGGAGACAGCGTAGTGCGAGTCAAAGACCGCTACTACCTCTCCTCAGTGGATGAGACGGGGGTTGGCGCCCGGGGCATGTATTTCCTTGCTGAACTTATCACCGACCACGCGCCCCAAACGCTCGAGGACGCTTTCAATGCGTTGAAACCTCCGGTGGTCCGGGAAGCGGAGGCGCGAGGTGCCAACATCATGCGCCAGGGCGAGTGGTTTGCGATCCCAACAATGCTCCGCACGTCCGAGCTCATGCGGGACGTAGAGCAAGGGATTGCAGCGTACCGGCTGAATCATGTGCTAGGAAAAGATGGTCATCACCAGCTCGAGGAAGCAGTCATCTATCGAGCGGGCGACCGCAAGGGCCAGGTGTTCGCGCGAGGCGTGCTCACGCATACCAAAAACGAACACACTGACCTGGATCTTGGCACGATCCGCTGGTATTTAGTCGTCCATAACGTCGCAGGCGCCGCCTACACCCTTACGGGGAAGGGCACTGCGCAATTTGACTAGACCTGGAACCTGTACCATTCGCCTCTCCTGGAGGCGGACGTCATTCATATATATATGTACAAGTTTCGTTCGGTCCCCGTCTGTCGGCACTTCCCCCGTAAGCGGATGCGCCGAAGGCACCTATGCTCGATCAGTTCGCAGGGCTCGGCATGATCTTCGCCGTCCTGACAAGCATTGCAATGCTCGTCAGGTACGAACGGAGGCTCAGCCGGTGGCTGCAGAAAGGTTCGAGAAAGCGCCGGAAGCTCCTCATCACAGCGGCAGTGAGGTGAGTTCTCGACAGGCGGGGATCGACGAAAGCGGGAGGCCCGAGACCAGCTCGCGACCCTTTAAGCGTCGCGGGGTGGGACACTATGCTCTACACGCGGCACAACTTCGAGGTTGCGGATTTCTGCGATGCCTCAGGGATACGGCCGGAGCTTGCCGGGATCCTCGTTACGCCCATAGGGACGGCGGCAACGGACAGTTACGTTTTGCTGGAGGTTTCCAGTCCTTCCGCAGACAATGCAGAAAAGGACTTTCCAGCGATTCCCGGTCACGCGGTAAAGGCGCGGGACGATCAGTTCATTTTCCCGAGGGAGGCTGCGCGTCAGGTGCTTAAAACGATTCCCAAGAAAACCGACACCAGTCGAGGCATTTTGCTACGGGCAGCGGTATTGGAGACCGACAAAGGTTTTGCCGGCTTCGTCGCCGCCGACCCCGTTCAAATACGGCCAACGATCGCGAAGGAAATCGAGGGAAAGTTTCCCGAGTACCAGCAGATCTTCCCGACGGCAGAACCGAACTCGATCATCTCGGTCAACGCCAAGTACCTGGAGAAGCTCGCGAAGTTCTTTGCGGGATTATCCAAGACTGGTAACGTGACCATCAAGACGTATGGTGCCCACGACCCGATTTTGTTTGAGGCGTCAAACGAGGTTCAGACAGCTCGGGCGCTTCTCATGCCGTTGCGGCAAAGCTGATTCCGGCGGAGAAGCGCGAAAGAGATGAGCGTCCAGCTCCACTACCCATTCAGGTAATGGGCTGGTCCAGGAGCCTTCCGTTACTGTTTTCATTTTGCATGTTTTGATCAGAGGGGAAGAGCAGGGAGATGGTCCGTCCTTACTTATGGCCATCAACGAGGAAGATGTCATCTACATCCTGACGAAATCCGATGTGGAGGATTGTGCCAAAGCTATCGGTATTAAGAAACTGACCGAGCTGCATTACCAAAAGGCGCAGAAATACCTTGAAGGTTTCGTCGCTGATGGTACGTACAACTGGGCCGATGCACTTACCGATGGGTTGCGGACTGCCGAAGCGGAGCTACGGAGCCTTGACGCTGACGTTTCCGTGAAAGGTAAAATAAGCTGACGGCCTGTTGAACCTCGCGCTTCTCCTCTGCTGAAAAAATGTGTTTTCTAAATATGCGTCGGACCCGCGCCATTCTTCTCGTCTGTTCTCAAGCAGGTAGTCTGACGCGGGAGTGGGTGCGGTTTTAACCCACCGCGCCAACTCTTATGTGTAAACATGAGAAAGAAAAAGTGGAATGGGATGATGATCCGAATATGAAAGACAGCGTAGACGGAGACATCCCATGGTACGGAACATGCTCCTGCGGAACGCGCGTATACGAGGTATACAAGCAGCAGCCGGAGGTGTACGAGGCCTAAAGCCTCGCCCATTCCCGTCGTCAGACTACCTTCGGCTATGGCCGGACTCTCCACAAAACATTTCCACACAAAACATTTCCACTTGAACCCATGGTTTTCGTATGTCACACTCCCGTCCTCCCCTGAAGGGAAGTGACATATGGCAACTCAGCCATTGGAAAATGATCCCTCCGGCCCCGAAACAGAATATTCCCAAAGTGAAAATGTCCAGGATTTGGCACCTGTCCTGGTGTTACGCACGGCAAAAAGCCTCATTCTGCCGCTTCGGATCCCAGACCAGTGGGAAGAACAACCGTTTGCCTCGGCCGCACCCTCAAGGTCGATCGGAGCTTCCCCGGTCGTGGCGTTCAAAGCAACAACCCAAGTTCTCGATCCGGGAACGCAACGCTCCCACGCCATAACGCTCTCCATTGGACCGGGCATCGACGACGGGAGCGCAAACGTTTTCCTGCAAAGCGACTCGATCCGGAACGAAGGGAGTTGGAGAGCGTATCTCTACCGAGGAACTGAGCTGCGTGCCGGCGTTCCTTTTGCCGATGGGTATGTGGAACTTCACCGTGGGTTGCCCGCCGGCATCTACACAATTAAACTGACCAGTGCTGGCGCACCAGTCCTTCCCGCTTTAACTGTTGCACTCCAACCTTTCAATCTTCCGGAAGCATTACAAGTCGGTGAGACCTATCTTACTCGTCGGCAATACATCCGCGCCGCAGCGGTACTGAGTGAGACCGCGGAACGCTACCCCGAAAACGCGGATGCGCAAGACTTGCTGGTGCTCGCCGAGACTCTCGCAACTGCGGATCCTGCTCGCGTACAAGAAGAGCAGGCGGAGTTCGGGGTCTTCCGCGGTGCTGGCAGTATGGCAAGAGAAGCTTCGCGCGTCTTCCAACAGGCACGATTGAAGTTTGGCGAGCGCGTGGGAACCCTGATCGCCGGAAGAACGCTCGATGCGTCAACTGTCTCGGATGCGGTTCTCACGCAGAGTGCCGAAGCCATGGTTTCAACCGCTGTACTCAGGTCGCTCATACTCCTCAAAGAAAACCTTGAGATACAGAAAAGCGCCGAGAACCAGCCATTACTCCGGGTACTCGGCATTATCGCCAGTCGCCAGGAACATCTGAAAACCCTCAACGGTGAACTCACTAAGGGCCTTGATGCTGTCCGAAGCGATGCGCGAGCGACCGACGATGAGAGGTTTGCCCTCGCCCAACAGCTTCTCCAGCGTTATACGGACGAGATCGCACAATGCCGGATAGCCTCCCCGGACTATAAACCATTCTTTCGGGACGAGCTCGGTGAGGCATGCTGGAACTGGCTAGGAGTTGATGTGCAGAGGGTATTTAACACAGCCGAGGATTTATACCGGTACCAAGAAGCTAAGCCACCAGGCGCTCCTCTGGACCGTGCTGACTTCACACCCCCGGTGCTCGAAATCTGCCGCGGTCTTGAAGAACTGCTCAACGACAAACTGGGCGGGTTTTGCAAGAACATTCAAGACGCGGTAAGTAGAGATTCAGGCTGCAGGGATGCTGCTCTTACAGAAGTCCCAGAAGACACGTTAAAAGGAATTCTTAAATTTGAAAGGTCAATGTCCATGTGGAAGGTTGGGACCATCCTCCGCGTGGGCAGACTCATTCAAGCTGCGCGGCCAAATGTGTTTGACCCAAAGCTGGGGGCACTCCTTGCGCTCTCGCCGGGACCCGCAGACATCGAACAGGTGGTCTTTCTCAATTACATCGCAGCCGAATTACGCAACGGCAAGGTGCACTCTTCGGAGTACACGTCACCGCACGGCATGCGACTCGCGCGGAAGCTCGTTCTAGGACTCGATGAGGGACGAGTGGGGCACGGCAGCATTATGGGCTGGATGAAAATATCCCGGTTTAAGAAGGATGCAGAGGTCCGCAGGAGACTCTCTGCAACATGGGCCGAGTTCCCGGGCATTGTGCCAATGTTGTGGAAAGCTCTAGGGGCGTCGGAGGCTGCATCGGCAGCATAAAGGTTCCGCTGAGACAAACACGGATGCATCAGTTCCATCAGTTCCAAAAAAACAGAAATACAGTTAAACCGTGCGACATTTGAGAGATATGATGGAAATGAGATTGTGTTAAGATGGCTGTGTTCACAAGGGTTTTCGCCATCCCCTTGGTAACAAGACAGTTCGAAAAACGGCCGGGCTCGAATCCCACTCTCTCCGCCAGTTTTCTTAAGGCGCTTTAGTTACTATCGTTTACAAGCCGCGAAGTCATTTCTCTCAAATTTCTCTCCAAAGGGACATACTCTTCTTTGGAGGGAACACACCGGTGCGTCGAACCGCTTGGATCATTCGTGTAACGAAAACCCCCGAAGGAAAGTGGC
>OBLU010002845.1_pt1 | contig 15785 bp, 8 predicted proteins | sample 1518681 | NCBI WGS metagenome assembly OBLU01 (sample SAMEA3539304, study PRJEB22396) | soil metagenome | biome: tundra; feature: field; material: soil | place: USA | collected 2010-05 | depth 0.15 m
TGCCGGAACAGCAATACCTGCTTCGCATTCATCTTAAGAACGCCACGGTATATGCTATAACAGTAAGGGAAGGCCAATAGCAGGCTGTTGCAAACATAATCCCTATGAACGTTGCCATCAAAATGGCAGCACCAGCAACAGGTCCGCAATTAGCTTAGCCCCTCGCGCGCACGATGCGGGTTTCCGCCTCCGTCCAAAGGAAGACTTTGTGGCCCAGGAGTCTAGTTTCCTTTTCCTGGCCCAGTTGACACACGCGGTCCTACTTGGCTCAAGTCAATCGGTTGAAAACCCAACATCAACGCGGGTGACCCTAGCTTTAGGCGAAAGTCGGCGTGCTCGGGGTCCACAAACAGCGGGTCAGCATACATCGAGTGAGTATCCTTGCCGCGCTGCTGCCATTCGGCCCAAGTGTCGCCGGCAAATTTCACGTCGCCGCGCTGGCTGGCTGGGTTGAAATACAGGTTCCAGTCGCAATCGAACGTGCTGGCGAGCGTAGCGGTTCCGGCTTGGCCTTTCGGCTGAGCCGCAGGGATTGTGGACTCATCTTTCCAGTTGCCGTGGTATAGCTCGCCGGTCTTCCAATAGACGATATTGTTCTCAAAAAACACGCTCTTGTGCGGCTCGCTCTTTGTGCGGTTGAGCTGCTCGAGCCGGCCGAGGGCGAAGATGTTGTTGCGCACCGTGACTTCTTTGGAAAAGTGAATATTAAACGCGGCGAACTTGGTCCGATAGACGACATTGCTCTCGACCAGGAGGTGCGACGAGGCCTGATCGTGGTAGATGCCCCAGCCACCATATTGATTGGCATCCACGTCGTGGATGAGATTATTGCGGATAACCGTGCCGGGCGAGACTCCCAGGGTGTAGATGCCGCCCATGTCGGAAAGCAATCCCTGGCCGATGTCGTGGAAGTGGTTGAACTCAATGCGATTGCCCCAACTGACGCTGCGCGCGTAATTCCAGACCCAGCCCACCGATACGCCGGTGTAATAGCCGTGGTGGATGTGGTTGTGCACGACGCTGTTTCCCTCCGTGTGCATGAGCAGAATGCCGACGGCTGAAGGATAGACCCGGCCATAGTCGTGAAGGTGGTTGTCTGCAATAAGGTTGTTCGAAGTGCGTTCCAAGGGGTGGTCACGTTCGGTGCCACCATTGACCCGGAAGCCGCCCGCGGCAATGTGGTGAATCTCGTTGCCGAGGAAGGCGTTCTCCGTGCAGCCCTTGCCGGCTTCGATGGCCCAGGTGCCGAGATTCCTGAACTCGCAGTTCTCGAAACGGCAATGGCGCGCGCCGGTCAGGGTGATGGCAGCGGGGACGCTTGAGGAACCTTGTTGCTCGTTTGAGTTGCCAGGAGGAAGTTCAAAGCGGTTGAACTGGAAAGTGAGGCCCCGGAAGGCAAGATGCTCGACGAATTCCCGCTGCTTCGGGCTCCCTTCCAGGCGCATGAACACCGGCAATTCCGGGGCAACGACTTCAACCTGGCTCATTTCCTTGCCAGCTTTGGGCATGTAGTAAAGCGCGCCCGTATGGCGGTCGAGATACCATTCGCCAGGCGCGTCGAGTCCCTCGAACACATTCTTGACGACGTAGCGCGCTCCGTTCGTAGTGAAGTCGTCCGTGAATACCTTGCCCGCCTTATACGCAAAAGTGACGAGGTTGCTGGCGCTGTCCACTGATTTGATGAGCAGGTGCGAGTCAGTCCAGAAATGATAGACGATGACTTCAACGTCCTGGAGGTTGGTCCAATCGGCGCGAATGTCTCCGGGCTTGAACTCAAACCTCTGGGAGTCTTTATGATAGCCGGTCTTGATCGTGCCATCCGGGCAGCCGGCCACGCGGGAAAAGCCCTGATGAGGCAGGCGCGCACGCGACCGGGATTCGCCGTTGACGAAGAGCTGGTTAAATCGCCAGGCCCCGGCTTTGACTTCGGGTAAGTCAACAACCCACAGCCGATCGCTGAATTTCCTCCAGCCGGCGATGCGCCGCCCTCCTTTCAGAACCGGCCGTTCACCTGGGGCCGCCGCGTAGGTGATCGGGGCAGTGGCGGTGCCCGAATCCTGCGAGTCGAACACGACCGGCTCTCGGAGCGGATAGCTGCCGCCATAAAGCGATACGGTAACGGGTTCGTCGAGTTTGCCCGCCTGCTTCAAAGCCCGCACCGCCCGCTGGGCTCGCTGGAGTGTGGCAAAGGGTCTGGCAGCGCTGCCCGAGTTACTGTCATCGCCCCCAGGCGCGATGTGGAAGGTGGCACCGTGGAGACTATGAGCCACGAGTGCCACCACCAAAAGAGCCGCCAGGTCGAGTTTCTTCATCTGAGACCGCGGTCCCGCATCCACGATGGCAGATGGCACATAAGCCAGCTAGATCGGTTGATTTTTGAACCCGGGTCTAAGGCTATTTGGCACGATAGAATTGGGCGGGCGGCGGAGGTTCGGTGGGGTCTTCGAAGTCGAAGAGTCCGCTCGGGCCGAGAGTGAAGTTGGTAAGGGTAGTCCATGAGCCGGTCAGGTCGGCCGTGGCTTCGACCGTGTAGCTATAGCCCGGAGAGCCGGCGTAGCCGATATGAAAATGACCGTTGGACAGAATGTCCGGCCCACTGACGATATCCAACGGGGGCGCGGTCGCGGCGGTAACGATGACCAGGAACGAGCAGGTATTGCTGTTGCCGCTGCTGTCGTAAGCATAGCTGGTGACCGTGTTGGTACCCGCCTGGAAAAGGAAGCCGCTGGGCGGGTCGGAAACCACCGTTGGGCTGGGGTCGCAGGCGTCGGTCGCCGTGACGGTGAAGCTGACGTTGGCACCTGCCGGATTGGTAGCCGTCACCGAAATGTTCCCCGGGCAGGTAACCGCCGGCGCCGTCATATCTACAATGTACACTGTGCGGGCGTTGGTTGCCGAGTTGCCGCTCGCGTCGTTTGCGGTGTATTGAATCGAATACGCCCTCACGGAGTTTGGATTCACGGTGTTATTGGTCAGGACATCCACGACGCCCGAGCAATTGTCATTGGCGGTGGCACCGGGATCGATGAAGGGCGCGTGACATTCATTGGTTAGCGGGTTGGCCCCAAGCAGCGTGATTACAGGGGCGGTGAGGTCAGCCACGATCACGGAATTGGTGCTATTGACGGCGTTGCCAGACGCATCAAAGGCCGTGAGCACCAGTTCGTTGGTGCCGAGCGACAGGAGGGTGCCGGCGGACGGCATTTGGGTCACGGTGACCGAGCTGCAAGTGTCGAGTGCGACAAGATAGTTGGTGCCGGTCACGTCAGGCAGCAGGGCTTGGCAGTTAGCTCCCGCGCTTAACGTCAGGTTGGTAAAGCAATACAATATCGCTGGCGGGGTGGTGTCACGAACAATAACGGTACGGGTCGCCGTGGCAGGGTTTTGACCATCCGTGGCGGTATAAGTGACTAAGTAGGTTCCTGGCGAGTCGGCATTTACGCTGCCAGTAATCTGCACGTCCGCGTTGCCGACACAGGAGTCCGTGACTGTTGCGCCGAGTTCGCTGTAGCCGGAATGGCACTCCACCGTCACCGGATTGGCACCATTGAGAGTAATGACCGGCGGCTGCGTATCCACGACCGTAAGCGCCCCGACCGCGAAGCCCGTCCCTGCGGCGTTCGTGATGACCAGGGAGTAGTTGCCGGCCTGAGCGGCATGAGCGTTAGAGACCGTCAGCGTGAGATTCGTCGCGCCGGCAATCGCGTTGGTTAGATTGTCATACCATTGGTAACTGAGCGGGGTTGTGCCAGTGGCACTGGCCGTGAAAGTCAATGTGGCGCCGCACTCGACGTTGGTGCTTGCCGGGGTCACTGTGACTGCGGGCAGGACAACCACGCTGATGCTGCCGTTCTGCGCCAGCTTGCTGGTATCCCACGTCAAGCCGGTGGCGAGCCCGGGCAGAGCCACGCTGGCGAAGGCGCCGCTATAATGCGCGGCGCTGAAGAGAGTGAAGCTCTCGCCGCCAGTCAGCGAGTCACTGCCGGGGTTCAGAGTGACATTGAGCGCCCCGCCGTAAGTTACGGTGCTCACGCCGGCGACCCGATCGCTGCTGAGCGTCACGCCACTCTTGTTGATCCTGTATGCGGCACTGCCGCCGAGGTTGAGCGAGTTATTGATGGTAAGAGTGCCCAGCGAGCTGGCGCCCGGGGCAAGCGTGCCGCCCGAGGAAACGGTGATGGGGCTGTTGATCGAGCCCAAACCGCTCAGTGTCCCGCCACTGGCCGTCAGGGTGCTGGCCGAAAGGGACCCGTTGAGCACCACCATGCCTGCGCCAATGAAGGCACCACCGGGATAGGTGTTGGCGTTGCTAAACGTCACAGCTCCGGAACCGTTCATGAGGAGGGGGGCAGTGCCGGAACCAACAACCGCTCCACCGCTAAAGGTGTAGTTGTTGCCGCCGCTGATAGTCAATTGCCCGGGATAGACGCTGCCGACGACGTTGACGTTCGGATTGGTGGCGCTGCTGTCGAAAGCGACGAACTCAGAGATCAGGAACTTATCCGGCACTCCGGCGTTGAGCCAGTTGGTGGTGTTACCGGAGTCCCAGGTATTGCCGTTGGTCCCAGCCCAGACCAGCGCGGGCGGCGTTGGGAAATTGGTATTGAGCTGGAAGGCCTTGATCCCATTGTTCGGGTCCAAGACGAAGAGGTAATTGGTGCCCGCAATCTGGCCGAAGACCGCCGCGCCCACCCCAAAGGGTGGAGAATTGGAGATCACGGTGAAGACCTTCTGGGCGAGCAGTACCGGGTCTTGCGCCGGGTTGGCGATGCTATAGAGGCGGACGTTATCGGGCATGGTGTTTTCGAGAGCCGCCAGTAGGTTGAGGCTAAGATTCGCGCCGATAACGCCGACGCTGCCGGGCACGGCACTAAGGCTGTAGGCCTGCTTGACGAAGCCGAGCCCGCTGGTCAGGTCGAATTGCACCAGATAGAGCTGGTCGGGAACAAAGGTGCCCAGCGCCTTGGCGAAGAAGGTGTTGGTTCCGGGACCGAAGGCCAAGCCCGCCTGAGCGAAACCCACGGGGGCATTAGTGATCCAAATGGCCGTGGATTGGAAGTTGGTGCCATTGGCGGTTTGCAACATCGCCACTATGTTCGTGCTCAATAGGCCACCATAAGCGGCCCCACAGACGGGATTGAGGAGGATCTGGGTATTGGCGCCCGCGCCGCGGACCGCCATCGCGTCGCCCCAGCGCATGGCCGGGTAAGTGGGCGCGCCGGGATCGCCGGAAAACGCCACGATCGGCGCGTCAGCGCCCGCGTCATTAATCCAACGAAACACCATGAAGGGGTTGCTGCTGGCGTTGACGGGCGCCGCCAGATTGCCGACATAGACCGCGCCATCATCGGCGATGCCGACCTGGTTGATGGGGTAAGTGCCGGCGCCGATTCCGGTCAAATTGAGGTTGGTCTTGTCGGCTCCCGTCAAGGCATCCAAGACGTTTACCGAATTGAAGTTGCGGTTGGCCAGGACCAGATTCGCGGTGACCGGGTTATACGCCATCCCGCGCTGCAGGTTGAGCCCCTGCAGGTAGCTACGATCCGAAGGATTCAAGGTCCACTGATTAGTCAGCCCGGCGGTGTCGTAGAGGACGTAGACACTCAAGATCGCATTGGAGCTGGTGAGCGTGCCGTAGCTGTTCGTAACCACGACGCTGTAAGTTCCCGATTGAGCCGGCAATGCGTAACTGAGTGTGTAACTGCTGCCCGTGGCGCCGGCGAGGTTGGCGCCATTCAGCCGCCACTGATAACCAAGTGTGCCAATCCCGTTGGCGGTGACGGCGAACGTCACATTGCTCCCGGCCGGCACAGTCGCCCCTTGCGGCTGCGTGGCAATACCCAACGTCAGGACGCCGTCTTGCAGGCGGATGGTCTCCAGATCGCTGGAGGAGAGCACAGTGTCATAGATGCGGACATCGTCCAGCCAGGCAGGCGGAGTGCGGTCCGAGCCCGAAGCCACTGTGCCGCCAATACGCAGTTCATTGGCGTTGTTGGTCACGGGGCCTTTGTTCCAAATCACCTTGGTCCCCAGGCTGGCCACCGAGTTGGTTGGTGTGCCGTAGTAAAACGCAACATTCTGAAAACTTCCGTTGCCCGTGGCGGCGGTCCCATCATAGGTCGCGGCCACGAATACCCATTGGTTGGTTGCGTTGAGGTTGGCGGTGGCAGACGCACCGGCGGTGTTGTTGACATTCAACATCAGTTGCACGCTGGTCGCCGAGCTGCTATTGATCTGCAGGGCAAATCCTCCGCCCGCGCTGTCCTTGCCGATGAGCCGGTCCAGCGTCACCGGATTGGCCTGCAGGTTCAGCCATGTGACGAGGGTGAAGTTGGTCAGGTTGTTCAGCTTGACCGCATTGGTGACGCTGAGCCAGTTGTTCACTCCGGCATTGCCCGCGACCAGGTTGAGGCCATAGCCAACTCCCGAAGGCGTCTGGTTGGTCAGCGTGCGGGTGGCGCCTTTGAAGTACCCATTGGTCGGATTGGCGCTGCCGTCGAGCGCGAAGGTGCTGTTGGTATAGTCGTCGAAGGTGTACTGCAACAGCATGGTGGACCTGGCGGGCTGGGCCCCCAGCAGGAGGCAGGCGGCGACCAGGCCGGCGGGGGTACATTGCCGGCACGATTCAGCCAGGCGGTGCAGGAGGTTCCGAATCCGCTGGGAGCAGTTGTTTTTGGGGAGGTGGTTGGGGTTCATACGCTTATTGGGCCGTTGGTGGTTTCTGGATACCGCCTTGCGGCGGTGGTTTGGTTAATAGGCATGTACACGGTAAAACTGGCGGGCGGCGCCGGGCGCGAACCCGTTGGTCACGGAAAGCGGTGCTCCACCAGCAACGATGGGCGTTCCGACGGATGACCAGTTGAGATCAGTAAGTGAGTTCTTGGCTTGCAACTGGTACACACCGCCCGCCGCCGTTGGCCAGGAGAGCACGAAGGCCGCACCCTGAACCCGGCTGGCGATTACGAGTGGCGCTGCATAGGTGACCTTGAAGGCCTTAATCCCATTGTTGGCGTCCAAAACGAACAGGCAATTCTGCCCGAAGGCGGCGGAACCCACCCCGCCGTAATACGTGTTGGGGTTAGCTATGGTAAAGGCTTCCGAGTCCAGCAGCAGCGGAGTCTGGGCCAGGTTGGCCATGCTGAAGAGCTGGACATTGTCCGGCGTCTGCACCTGGAGGGTGCCTAGCAGGTTGCGAGACGTGTCCGCGGCGATGGCGGTGACGCTCAACGGCACGGAATTGGTGCTGTAGGCAGCCTTGACAAATCCCAAACCGCTGGCGGCATCGAATTGCACCCAGTACAAGGGCACGCCGCTGCTCTTGGCAAACAGGGTGTTTGTTCCCGGCCCCCAGGCGAGACCAACGGTCGCAAAGCCGCTCGGGGCATTGGTAATCTGGAGGACGGTCGGTTGGAAATTGGTGCCATCCGCGGTCCGCAACCACGTGACGATATTCGGGCCGAGCGTGGGCGAGAGGAGAATTTGGGTATTGGTCCCCGCCCCGCGCACCGCGATGCTCTCATCCCAGCGCAAGCCGGGGTAAGTGACGCCCCCAGGGTCGCCGGCATAGGCAATCGCCGGTGCCTGGCTGCTGGAGTCGTTGGGCCAGCGAAACAGGAAGTAGCGGTTGACGCCAGTAGCCGCGGCGCTGGTGGTCAGATTGCCGACATACACCACGCCATCATCCGCCACGCCGACCATGTTCACCGCCAGCGCTCCGTTTGTGGCCCCGGCCACGTTGAGTGAGTTCTGCTGGGCTCCGGTCAAAGCATTCAGCACGACGACGGAGGTGCCGCCGTTACGGTTGGCCAAGACCAGGTTCGTCGTCGTCGGGTTGTAGGCTAGTCCTCGTTGGTAGTTGAAAAGCGACAGGTAAGGCTGATCACCGGGAAGAAGATTCCAAAGCCCGGTCAGCGGGGTCGTGGTGGTATTGTAAGGAGTTGTGACCGTCAAAGCTGCACTCAAACTGTTGGTCGAGCCGTAGAGATTGCCTATGGAAACGCTGTAAAGGATGGGAGCCCCAGCCGGGTCCGGCAGCGAGTTGGTGACCGTGTAACTGGCAGCGGTGGCACCGGCAATCGCGACGCCGTTAAGGCGCCACTGATAAGAGAGCGTCCCGACGCCCGCAACGTCCACAACAAACTTCACATTGCCCCCCGCCGGGACGGTTGCCGCCGACGGTTGGCCAAGAACGACCGGCACGCCGACAAAGGGGACCGCTTCCTGGCGGACAACCTCCAGGTCTGCCTGTGACAGAACCGTGCTAAAAACCCGCACGTCGTCGAACCAGGCGGGCGGCGTGCGGTCCGAAGGGGAAGCCGGCGTGCTGCCGATGCGCAATTCGCTGGTGGTGTCGGGAACCGCGCCGCCGCTGCGACTGGCAGTACCCAAGAGCCCGACGCCGTTGTTAGTGTCGTCGCGGTAGAATTTCACGTTGCCGGAGGCCGAAGTGCCATCGTACGTCACCGCCAGAAACACCCACTGGTGGTCCGCGCCGAGGTTTGCGCCTAGATCGACCTCGGAATTGAGGGTGATCTGGAGCGCGAGCGAAAAGCTGCTGGCACTGATGGAGCCGGCGGTTGAGGCGATGATTCTCCAACCAAACCCGCCGGAGGTGCTGACCTTGTCGATCAAACGGTCGTTGGCGGCGGCGTCAGCGCGGAGATTCAACCAAGTGGTTATGGTGAAATTCGTAATCCCATTCAGTTTGGCCGGATTGCCGGCGCTCACCCAGTCGTTGTTCCCGCGACTCAGGTCCAGGGCGTAGCCGACGCCCCAGGGCGTGCTAGTGGTGCGCGCCGCCAGGTTGATGAACGTGCCGCTGTCAGACGGAGTAATTCCACTGTCCAGCGCCAGACCGCTGGTTTCGTCGAACGTGTAGTGAAGGCGCAGATCGGCCCAACCGGGCGTGGTGACCAGGCCCGGAGACACGAACTGATCAGCGCCGGCGTCGGCCCCGCTAGAAGGTCGCGGATCGCCATCGTAATCGTCGGACACGGCCACCGGCGGGGGGACTCCCAGCGCCCGCGCCAAAGAGGAAGCCGTGAGATGAAACCCGCTGACGAGGGCGCTGTTCGTCAGGAGCGGGTTGGCGACAACCGAGTTGGCATCGCCGCCGCTCCAAGACTGCCAGTCGGACAAACTATCCGTTCCTGGCTGGCCATAGAGGTAGAAGATCGAGCCGGGCGAGGAACCACGCCAGAAGATGTTGCCGTCGTGCGTATTGCTCTGGGCCTCAGCGAGGCTTTGTCCGGAGATATAGGCCTGGTACCCGACTCCGAGGGAACCACTGCCTCCTGTGGAATTGAAGGCGAAGACGTTATTGAAGATCTTATTGTGGCCGCTGGCGTTGGTAACCCGGCCGTCGGACATGATGAACAGTCCGTTGCTTGCGCAATCGAAGACGGTGTTGTGGACGATGTTGTTATTGGTCGAATCGGTGAGGCTGATGCCGGCGGCATAGGCTCAGGGGTAGTTGGGCGTGAAGCGGGTGGCGCAGACGACGTTATTCCGGACCGTGTTGCCGGTGGAATTCAGTTTCAGAAAAATGCCCGATCCGGTGTTGCTATAGACCAGGCACTTCTCGATCAGGTTATTCACATTGTCCGTGTCCAGCCAGATGCCCGGGCCAATGTTGTTTCCCGCCTCGTGAAACCGGATGGTGGATGACGTAGTATAAACCCATTTGCCACCGCCGGCTTCCCAACCCGCGTCATAGCCCTTCCAATTGTTTCCCAGAGATTTGTTGTGGTCGTAGAGGTTGTTGCTGCCGCTGTCGGCGAAGCCGAGTTGCCCGTTATTCTGAACGACGTTATTGCTGAAGATGTTATTGTTGCCTGCGGCAGAAAGGCCGCCCGCGTTGGCCCATTCGACCGTGTTGTTCTCGAATAGGACGCCCGTGGCGCTGCCATCAATTTGCACCATGAGGTCCTGGACGACGTTGCAGGCGTAGCGGAACGTCAAGCCGTTAATCACCAGGTAGTTTTTGGAGCTGCCATCGAAGGCATGGCTGCGCGTGGCCGCTTCCACGACGTGCCCAGCCGGAGCAACGTTGCCGGGAAAGAGGGCGTAGATGGCCAATGGATTGGTCGGCGGGCCGTCCACGTAGAAATCGCCGGCGGCCAGCGCGGCACGGGAGCCGACCGGCAGCATCACTTGGCTGTCGAAAATCACCATCTCACGTCGGAGCACAGTCGGATCAGTCGAGGCATTGGTGATGCTCGGGGCCAGGTTCGTTGTCCAGGGCAGCTTCCAGGCGTTTGGGCTGCCACTCGTGTCCCAGGTCCAATTCGCGAACACGTCCGCCCCGGAGATCACGGGGGTCTCGCCCGGATAGGCCTGATAGGTAATCCGGCTGCTGGTGCTCGAGCCGCTGTGAGCGGGCGTGACGGTTTCCCGGTAGGTGCCGGCCCGAATAAGCGCCGTATCGCCCGCATTCATGGTGCTGGCGGCCCTGCTGATCGTTGCCCAAGGCGTGCTGAAGCCGCCGCTCGCGGTGTTGGTGCCGTTGGTGGCCACGTAAAAGGTCGCGGCATGGAGCGGCAAGGAGACGAAACTGAGCGCCAACACCAGCAACCGTCTGCGATGGGGCGGGCAAATCGAACTCGGGTTTGCAGCAATCATTCAGCAACCTGCGACGCCCGAGCTGCTCTCAGCGAGGGGGTTGGGCGTTTTCGGTCAGTTGGTACTGTTTGGGCAATCGTTATTGACGGTCTGCTGTATTCGCAAGGCATCGAGGTCTGTGGCCGGGCACGCGCTGCCGTCTGTGGCAGTAGCGACAGACCCGCCGTGCCACCTCCAACTTTCGGCATGGCCGTCGGCGAACGTCAGGACGCAGCCATTATTGTGGCGGGTTGTGGGAACATTCCAAAAATAGAGGCCGTGATTAACCCCGCTGATGCCGAAAGCACCATTGCGGATGCTGTTCTTGGTCAGATCGTCATCGGACTTTTCATCCCAAAACACCGAGTATTGGGAGGGCAACGCTATCTGACCGCTTTTCTTGTAGAGGACCACCTTGGCTTGCTCGTCCGAGCCGACGCTCGTGCCGGAGTTAATCCAATTCATGGCAATGCTAATGGAGTAACTGCGTACACGCGGCGTTGTGGTGCCGGTTATGTGGCTCATATCGGAAGGGCATTTGTAAATGCCCAGCGACGTGCTGTAAGGGAACAGCGCGCCGTTTCTGATGTTGTTGGTCTGGATGATGATCGGGTCGCTGGCGCAATCGCCGACACACCACGAGACCGACGCTCCCCGGTTGCCATCGGTCCAGTTGCAGACCAGCCGATCGTCGTTATCGCCCTGGTAGAGGGTCCAGCAGAGGGTCAACTGTTTGAGGTTATTCAGACAGGTTATCTTGTTTGCCTGTTGCTTGGCTCGCCCGAGGGCCGGCAAGAGCAACGCCGCCAGGATGGCGATAATTGCAATGACCACCAGCAGCTCGATCAAGGTGAAGCCTTTGCCAGCGCGCCACGCGGGTGTCGGGCAAAAATGTTCCTTCCGTTTACCGGGATTCGGCCCTTTGGCTGTCATCATAAAACGCATCGACATTTTTCTGTCGCGGGAGGCTTTCTCCCCGGTTCACCTTATCGTGCGCGGCTTTAGAACCCACGCACATGGTAGAAACGCTGGCCGGCACTGGCCCCGGGCAAATAATAATTGGTGACCGACAAGGTTGTACCCCCTGCCAGCGCGGCCGCGCCGACCGGGAACCAGTTGGTGGCCGTCACGGAGTTCTTCCCCAAGGCCTGATACATGTGGCCCGGTTGGGTTTGCCAGGTCAGGAGCGGCAACCCTCCTTCCGTAGCTGCCAACTGCGTAATACTGAACGGCGTCACGGCGGGGTAGTTAGTGTTGATCTGGAAACCCTGGATGCCGTTATTCGAATCCGCTACCCAGAGGTAGCCGGGACCAAACACCACCGCGCCCAAGCCGCCGTATTGGGGATTCGAATTGCTACTGGGGAAGCTTTTTTGGTCCTCGATCACGGGGTCCTGCGTCGAGTCGGCCACACTAAAGACGCTCACCAACTGCGGCACGGCTGAGGAGTCCAAGCCCGCCAGCAACTTCAAGCTCGGACTATAGCCAATGGCGGTTACGCTGCCGGGAACCGCTCCCAGGCTGTAGCTGTGCTGGACGAAACCGGTGCCGCTGGTGGCATCAAACTGGACCAGAATCAGCAGGGCGCCGACGATTTTGAGGTAGAAGGTGTTGGTGCCCGGGCCGAACGTCAGGCCCTCGGGAGTCGTGTGCGTGGAGGGGGTATCGAACTGGATCGGGAAGGCTTGGAAATGCGTGCCATCGGTCGTCTGCAGCAGCGAGACGATGTTATTAGTGGCAAACCCCGGCGCCAGGAGAACCTGGGTGGTTGGTCCGCTGCCGCGCACGGCGATACTATCTCCCCAACGCAGCCCGGGAAAGCTCGAGCCGCCCGGATCGCCGGAGAAGGCGACGGTGGCGCCCACCCCGGAGTCATCCGGCCAGCGATAGAGGATGTAAGGTGAGGTGGTGGCGGCCGTAGTCAGATTGCCGACATAAATGGCGCCATCATCGCTCGCCCCAACCATGTTGATGTCGAACGTGCCTCCAGCGACACCCGTCGTATCGAGATAGTTCATTTCCTGATCAGTCTGCCCATTGATGGCAACCACGAAGTCGCCAATGTTTCGAGTGGCGATAATCAGGTTGCCAGAAACGGGGTTGTAGGCCATGCCGCGCTCCAAGTAGGCGCCAATCGAGGTGTAACTTCGCGCGCCGGGCAGCAACGTCCAGATATTACTGGTGAAAGCGGAATTGAAAGGGTTTAGCACAGTGAGGACCGCACTCGGGCTGTTGCTGGCCCCCAGACTATTGGTCGCCAGGAGGCTGAACTGCGCCCCGGAAAACTCGGGCACGACCGAATTGAGCGTGTAAGAGACATTCGTGGCGCCCGAGATGGGCGCCCCATTCAGCATCCACTGGTAACTGAGCGCACGGAGACCAGAGATCGCGGCGGAGAAGGTCGCATTGCTGCCGATTAAAACGCTGGTGCTTTGCGGCAGGGTCGCGAAGACCGGCGGCCCTGAGCTCGAGACGGTATCCTCGCGGACATTCTCCAGTTCGGAGGCCCGAGAGCGCGGTATTGTAAATCCGCACGTCGTCAAACCAGGCTGAGGGGGTGCGATCGGCGGTCGAAGCCGCGGTGCTGCCGATGCGGAGCTCGTTCGTGGTGTTGACCACGGCCCCTTTAGTGAAATTCTGGGTGCTGAAGAGCGCCGCGGCATTGGTGAGGCCGCCCCGGTAGAACTTGGCATTTCCAGACCCTAACGTGCTGTCATAGGTGAGGGCGAGAAAGATCCACTGGTTGGTGGCCAGAACGAGATTGGCCGTGTCTGCCTCCGCGACCAAAGCGAACTGCAGGGACAGCCGAAGATTGGTCGCGCTGATTGTGCCGGTCGTCGGGGTAATAATCCTCCAACCAAGACCGCCATCCGCTCCCTGTTTCTCCATCAGGCGATCATTGGCGGCCGGATCAGCTTGCAGATTTAGCCAGCAAGCCAGGGTGAAACTGCTCAGTCCGTTCAGCTTGGCGGGATTGCCGACACTTACCCAGTCACTGATCCCATCGCTGAGGTCCAGGGCCAGGCCCGTACCCGATGGGGTGTTGGTCGTGCGTGTCGCCTTGTTGACAAACGTGCCGTTGGCGGCGGGCGCGATTCCGCCGTCGAGCGCCGGCGTGTTGGTCAAGTCGGTCTCATCAAAGGTATAACGCAATAACAGGTCAGCCCGTGCCGGTTGGACAGCCAGCAGCGAGCACGTGAGGGCCAGCACCAGTCCTGCACGCGTTGCCGCTCCACTTCGGGCCCAAGTGGCGAAGACAGCTTGCATGGACGGAGGGCGGGAAGTCGGCGAAAAATTTGTAGCTATCATGGTGGTGAGCCTAACAGGTTGAGTTCAAAACGGTCTAGAGACGCTCGCGTAATTAAATTAAGAATTTGCGCCATTGAACCAGACATGCTATCGGGGGCGCGCTTGCTTACGAAACGCCAGGGGCGTCATGCCGAAATGCTTCTTGAAGACGGGAATCATGTGCTCCACGTACTGGAAGCCGCTGGCTTCGTCGACCTCAGGAATCGGCAGGTCTGATTCGATCAGTAGCCGTTTGACCTTTTCCAGATGAACGCGGCGGATTTCCTCGGCGGGAGTGCGTCCCAGCAATTGTTGGAACCGGCGCTCCAGGACTCGCCGGGCCATCAGGACGACGTGCAGCACATCGCGGACATCGATGGATTCGGATTCGTGCTCGCGGATGAACCGGAGCGCTTGGCGGACACGGTCGTCATCAACGGCCAGAACATCGGTGGACTGCCGGGTGGTCACCCCCAGCGGGGGGATCCGAAACGGCTCAGCCGGCGGGCGGGCGCCTTCCATAAGACCATCCAGAATCTGCGCCGCCTCATAGCCGATGCGTTGCAGTGCGATATCAACCCCGCTCAACGGCGGGTGCGCCGCCCGGCCAATCAAGTCCTCGGTGGACAAGCTGATGAGGGCCACCTCGTCGGGCACCGCCAAACCGGTCCATTCACAAGCCCCGGCCAATTCGCGGCAAATCTTGGTGTCCCAGCCGATGACCCCAGCCGGCTTGAGCAATTCTTCCAACCAGCGCTCGCGATCATGCTGGATCGTGGCGTAGCCCGAGCGTTGAGTAATGCCCGGGGCATGCGTGTAGATATGCGCCCTGAGACGCCGCTGTTTGATGACCTGCTGGTAGGCCACCGTCCAGTACTCGACGAACCTACGGCCACGCTCGCCGCAAAAAGCAATCGTGCGCAACCCACAGTCATATAGATGATCCACCGCCATGCGCCTGACGGCGGCCGCGTCGCTGCTGACCCGGGGAAAATCAGCCCCCGGCACGGTGGACCCGGACACGTTAACGACGGGCACCTGGTACTGCTTGAGCGCCGCCGCCAGCGATGCGCTGCGCACTTGGGCGATGATGCCTTGCCGGCCCAGCCGGGGTGCGCGCGGATCAAGTCTTCCCCGGCGGTGACTTCCAGGTGCAACTGCCACGGGCCATGCCGTTGCTGGTAGTTCCAGATGCCTTCGATGATCCCGCGCCCGTAGCTGTTCCATGTCTCCACCAGCACATCAACCCGCGGCGGTTTCTTGTCGCTGGCCTGCTTTGGCCGTTGTTCGTTAGCTTGCTCTTTCAATCTTCTGTTCTCCATGGATCGTATCTGCATCCGTCTCGGCCCTGTGCGCTTTGACTCACCCCGACAACAGCATAAGCTAGCTATGCGAGCAAGGTCCTGCTGGTCCTCCCTTGCCACTCTGCTTACATTTCTTGCTCTTGCCCGAACAGAATTAGACTGTCTTCGCTGCCTCTCACGCCGTCGATATGACGAATTCCTTTCCTTCTACCCGTGCCCCACGATCACGCCTAACAAGAATGCGAGGTAGGCAGCGCGCCCGGCTCAGGGGTTGGGGATGTTGAGAGGCTTGACCCGGGCGCGCTGCTTAACTCGCTGGTTGGACGAAGCGGCTGTGGCGGGCCGGGGGCGTTAGAGGAGAAGTAGGAGGAGGTGGTGCGAATTCCCCAAGTGGCGCTGCCCGGCGTGTGGTGCGGCGGGCTGGTCGGAGCGGCTGCAGTCAGCCGTGGACGGCTTGGCGAGGCGTTTCTGAAGGCGTCTGGAGCGGGCGGAAGGGCCTGGAGACAAAGCCTGGGCGTAACCGTTGCGGCTCTGAGGCAGCACGGCGGTTGCGGGCGGACATTGCCTGCGGTGGCTGGGCCGAGGGTTCATGAG
>OBLU010002846.1_pt1 | contig 15777 bp, 15 predicted proteins | sample 1518681 | NCBI WGS metagenome assembly OBLU01 (sample SAMEA3539304, study PRJEB22396) | soil metagenome | biome: tundra; feature: field; material: soil | place: USA | collected 2010-05 | depth 0.15 m
AAGGACTTTTGGATAGGGATAAATGAAGTGCAAACGGATTCGTTCTTGCACTATTTGAAACTGGACAAAAAGAAGAACAACTGGCCGCGCAAAGCGCCGCAGGACTACGACGGCTGGAAACGCGGCGAATTGCCCATGGTGCGCGTAACCTGGGAGGAGGCCGTCGACTACTGCGGGTGGGTCGGCGGCCGCCTGCCCACCGAGGCGGAATGGGAGTACGCTGCTCGCGCCGGCGCTTCCGACGAGATCTACCCTCTCAACAGCGAAAACAGCCGCGACAAAGCGAACTTCTCTGGTGTGCAGGGTAACGACAACTACGAGGGCGTCGCGCCCGTCAGGAAGTTCGATGAAAACAAATTCCACCTGTTCGACATGTTGGGAAACGTTTGGGAATGGGTCTCCGATTGGTACGGTCAGAAATATTATTCGGAACATCCCGAAGTTGATCCGAAAGGTCCGATGACCGGCAAAGAACACATCGTCCGTGGGGGCTCTTTTGAAAGTGATTGGCGGGAACACCTCCGGCTGTCGGTGCGGTGGCCTCAAAACGGCGAGAATTACAAGACAGGATTCCGCTGTGTACTTGAGGATAGCCCGGACACCCGGGATCGCCTCGCTATTCCTCGGGATTAACTATCGGGCGCCCAGAGTGTATAATCGGGAGTCCCAGTTTATTCGATTCAACGTAAAAGGAGGTCGTTCGTGAACATCAGCCGGTTTAGTCTTTGCTCCTTGGTGCTATGGAGCGTGCTGGTATTGCTAGCTCCCGCAGTATTCGCGCAATCGTCGGTGGTGCGCTCGGGGAGCCTGGAGGTTGGGCCGTTCCTTGGCGCCTCCTACGGCATCGATAAATTTCGCGTGATGGGCGGAGGAAACGTCACCTACGCCCTCTTGAATAGATTCGTGCTCCCGTACTTCGAATTCAGTTATTTCCCCGGCTTGCCTCACACTAACACGGACGCGAGCGGCACCGTCTACGCCTACAGCACCGGTCTGACCGACGTTCACGGCGGAGTCCACGTCCGCCTCCCGATTTTCAAGGAGAAACCGCTGGTTCCTTACCTTGTGTTCGGGATGGGCGAGCTTCACGCGTTGGCGACCTCAGGTACCCAGACGCCGAAGGGACTTTCCCCTCTGCCAATTAACTTCCTTGCGGCAACGTCATTTGCGGTCAACGGCGGCGGTGGTCTGCGTTATTACCTGGGCGGCTCCGGAAGATTCGGCTTCCGCGTGGAAGCCAAAGTCTACAAGGCCACTTCCGGCGATTTCTCGAACGCCACGATTGGCAAGGTGGAAGCCGGTTTCTTCTTCCAGATCCATTAGAACTAGATTCGGATACCGGAATCTGCCCGAAATGGCATATCAACTGAAAGGAGTCTTTAGTGAGGCAGGACTTTCAAGATAGTGTTAAGAAAGCCGCGATCGAAAGGCAGCATGGCAGGTGCGCGTATTGTGGCATCGCGATACGTACGGCGTGGACGCCGGGTCACTCTGAAGGTAATGCACACCATCTCGTGCCCGATCTTCATGGAGGAAGGCCCGACTTGGACAATTGTGTTTATCTCTGCTGGCCTGACCACCAACTGATCGGGCACGGGAACGCACCGTTCGGAATCGATAAGCAGGGAGGAAGTTCACGTACCAGAGTAGCCTTCCCGAAGTCGCAGTTCCGGTACTGGGATGGATAATATTATGGCTTCTACAACAGCCGTGCCTGTTGGACAGAGCCGGACAATAGGTGTTCAACACGTTACCAAACCGTCACGGGTGTTCCCGATTCGGAGCCCACTCTTAGAGCTCTTTCTTGCATCTTCATCGGTACGACCCGGCCCGCCCGCCGCCCCCCATGCCGTGGCACGCTGAGCTGAGATCACCATAACGGGCCAATTCCAACCCTCGGCTTGCCAATACCCCGAAATATTCTGCTTTATTCGGGCTACATCAAGTCCTCCAGTATTCATGCTGTCTACCTCCAGCAACTCGCCTATGGCAAAACGACCAAGATCTCTGGCTGGGACTCGGCGATTTCAGGCGGAATGAACAGGCTGAAGCTGCGCGTTTGCACGATCCGGTCCCAGAGGCGACCGGTCTGGTTCAGTGAGAAATACTGATTATTCATTTTGAACGTTATCGCACTGGGCGCCCTGGGTTCGTGCCTCAATTGCACGCCGGGCAGGGCATACTTAATCAACTGCTGGATCTCATCGGAAGGAGAAATTTTTACCAGATCCGGGACTCTCTTGATTAGCTCGCCCACGTCAGTCTTAGCTGTCACCGCGAGGAAAAAGCCGCCGTCCTTGAAGTAGTCGTCGTTTGACACGGCCCCCGTCCAAAGGGACCGTTCCAGCACACGAAGAGGAATGGAGAAGCACTTGGAATGAAGGACTGTCTCTAAAAGACCTCGGATTTTTTCTTCCAGAGCCGTGAAGCATTCACCCAGGCGGCGATGATCATACGACGGCACGTCGCGAGCTTTGGGGTCAAGTGAAAACGTGGCTAAGGCACCGGCCAGCCGCAACATCACCACCCAAAGGTCCTCTGGGTGGCCGTGGCGAACGCTGCAAATATGCTGTAACTCCGGCACACTGGAGTTTACCGCATGGAGAAACCAGAAGTTTCCTGCTTCGCTGGCATTAAAATCGGCCAGATTCTCGCCTCCCTGCCGCCGTTTCGCATTGAGTGAATCCCCCTTCGAGACAAGGATTTCGATTTCGCGCCGTAGGAGATTCATCAGGTAGTCGCTGGAAGCAATATCCAAACAGGGCGTGACGAAAGCCGGATCGAGTGCGTATTTCCCGGCTTCGGTACGAACCACCCGCGCGATCTGTAAAGCAACGAAGCCATCCAGGTTTTGACCTCCGAACAACAAACTGAAGTTCTTGGTTGCAACCTGAACGCTCTTCGGCTCGCCATAGCCGTTCTCGTCGACGACTTCGAGAGTCTCAGCGACGTACCGGGTGGTTGCAACTCCATCCCGCAGTTCAGTGGCCTGGGTAAAGTTCTTGCCTGCGGCTTGACGATCGGGGAGGGCGAGAAAGACGTCGAGGGAATCCTGGTTGGGTGTGAAGTGGTCCACAATCTGCCGTCCGCGGGGCGAGGCATCAGGCGTTGGAATGCTAAATATGGTGCCATCAGGCAGTATGCCCTGGCTGCTGTGGAGCCTGAAGAGGCCGTTCGCCAAACTCTCCTGATCTATGCTGAGATCCAGTACTCCCCAGTTGGCGAAGTTCGAGGCAGTAAAACGGAACTGGTATGTTTCATCGACCCACTGGTCCAGAGTCTGAAAATGCTGCGGGGTCAGGAACATGCCCCGAGACCAAACCACCCGGCGAAGATTTCTCATAAATTTCGGTCAGCCCATAATACTGAGAGCCCGTGGCGAGCGGCGCTTCCGTAGTCTAGTTTATGATATTCCAAAGTCAAGCACTTCCCCGAAGCGCCCACGAGCCCTAAGCGGCTGCGGACGAACGAACCCTCAGGACGAGGTCTGCAGCAGGTTCGCGAAATGTCTCCGTTTTCAACCACGACGACAGCCCCAGCCTGGGCGATTGCGGGTCATCCGAAACTTGGCACCACGGCACTTCGTGGGCCAGCAGGATTGATTGTACTTCAAAATCCATAGCCTGGTTGGCAAAGTATCTGGCTAGAGCCACCAGTTCCCGGAATGCTGGGGCGTCCGGCAGGAAGCTATTGAAACGCTCCCAGGTGAGGGGTCCGATCCGGATTCGAAAGCGAGCCTGCGGGTTCCATACCTGGTCCCCAGCGATGGCTCCGGAACCGAGTTGACTGGAACTAGCGCCCGCATTAAGGTACGGGAGTTCGTCATGCTCCAGGGGACACCATTTGCCCACGAACTGGTCAATTTCGATTGGCACGCGAAAATAGTCGCGCAGCAGGCCCGCCAGGGTGACAGCCGAATGCGGGCGTTGAGCGATCAGCCCGCAGTAGGAGACCAGTGCCGAGTCGGCAAACTCAAGGCGTCCCTGCAGGCCGGGCGTCCCCATTCCAATAAGGTCGAACAAGTATCCAGTGAACCGCTTCTGGGTGGCCGGCAACTGACATTCCCGCTGATAGGCGACTGGGAAATGGTGTTTCTCCCAAGCAAGATAAAATAGCGAAATCAGCCGGTGGTTGAACAGATCGAAGAATGCTGCTGCCGCGTCGTCCCGCGAATAGCTGCGGGCTATCAGATACTCCGTATAATGTGCTGGCAGTACACCCGCCGGTCCGGTTAGCCCCATGAAGTTGACGGTCATGGCCAGCGGGCCGTTCTCCTCCGTTCGGGGCTTGATCTCTCGAATAGCACTCGGCGCAAAGGCCATTGATAGGTGCGCATGGAACCGGACGATTTCCTCATGGGGCTGCCTAAAGCCGGAGAGAAGGCGACGGCTTGGGTACAGGAGTCCGAGCAATCGGACAGCCTGAAAAAAATCGAAGTCCCACGGGTACTTCAGGAGGATCTCGGCTACAGAAGGATCTGTTCGCCCGACCGGGGTGGCCATGGCTTCAATTCTCCTTTCCGTTGCCGCGTCTTGGCCGTGAGCTGTGTGAATGAATTGATGGCCGTGTAGAGGCCCAAAAAGCGCTCAAGCACTGCGGCAAAAAGGAACACGCCAGTACCGATGAAGCCATCTTCGTCGAATTCGATATTCACGCTCAGCCCTTGGGCGAATACAATGCCGTGCTCGGAAACAATGCGCCTCATGTGGGGCTCGCTGGAGAGAGCAACAATTCCCGAGATCTGCCTTTGTATGCCAGGGTTCTCTGTGAAATCGTAGAGCTTCAGGACCTCCTGTAAGGCAGACAGGCCACCGTCAACAAGCGACAGGTAGTTCAAAGCCAGATGGGAAATCAGCCGCCACTGCAAGCCATGCCGCACGGGAGGTCGAACCGTTTTGGTCGGCGCCATGATGCAGCGCGCCCGAATCAGCGAGCTCGACTCCAGTAAGATCTCACCGAATTCACCGGTGAATGGCAGTTGCCCGGCCAGATCCCGATTGGTGCACGTTATGCTCACCGTCAAGGTCTCAACAGGGGGCAAGGTCGGCTTGAATCCCATGTTCACCAGAGACAGGTAGACCTCCGTGCCCCGATCACCCTTTCTTTCCGAGAGCCGTCGGCTGGCATACCAGTAGGCCTGACCAGGATTATCGTTATAGTTATGCCTGACGGAATAAAAGGGCTCGTAGACCTGTGCCGTTTCGAAATACGGAGCAGTTGACGTTACCTGGTCCACAGAATAGACTTCCGTGGATGGCTGTTTGTGAACATCCGGGATAATCCGATATTCCGCCGTCGTGTGGGTCAGACGAACCGGCTCGGCGAGCCTCTCGAAAAGGTTGATGATGGGCGAACAGCCGAGTTGGAAGGTGTCCCGATTGACGTTCTGCTCCAGGAGCTGAAGGCGCTCCTTTCGCTCAAACGCGCTGAGATAAATCAGAATCTGGAAGCTGTCACCGAATCGTGAACGTTCGGTCTTATCGAAGCCAAGAAGATCGAAGAAAAGGTACTTCCATGGGAAGCTGAAATACTCTTGTATGATCCGATAGCCGAGGAAACTGCGGTCGGGATAGGGCAGCATTCCCTCATCACGGCCAAACCCGACGGGCTGAACCGCAGTGGTGGGCAGGTCGGCCGCGGCTGACTGAGTGCCGGTGGACCGGAGTACAATCCGAACCACGTTATTGAAGAGGAGTTCGTAGAGTACGTGTACGACGTTGCTCTCGCCGCTCAGATAAAAGCGCAGCTTGTCCAAATTGAGCGCCGATAGTCGAGTTCCGCCCATGCATTTCAGATCGATGCCGATTATGGCCACAGCTCTTTCGGTCACGGGAGCGCCGGGTACGGCGGCTGCCGGCGCAACCGCGGCCGCAGTCACCTGCAGCGGCCAAAGGGTGACCGGATAGCAAGTGCGGAAGTTGCAGGAGGTCGCCTTGCCGGCAATTGCCTTCGTGTACAAACCGGTATTTTCCTTGATTGTGTGCCCCGTGGTGAGTGGCCCTTGTTCAGGGTCGATGTGAAACTGAGCGATCGACATCGACGGAATTGGCCGAAGGTAGTGTGGATAGAGGATATTCAGGAGTGATTCGGTGATCTCCGGGAACTCGTCGTCGATCTTATGGTGAATGCGGCCCGCGAGCAGCGCGAATGCTTCGATCAGGCGTTCGACGTGCGGATCCTCGCACTTGCCTGGTTCGAGGGCGAGTCGCTCGGCTATCTTTCCCCAGTCGGCAGCAAACTCCTTGCCCAGATTCCGGATGAAGCTGAGTTCATTCTCATAATAAGGAAGCAGATCTTCCTTCACCGGTTTTCCCCTACGACAACAAAGCGAGCGCTCTCCGGCTGCAACAGAGTTTCAAAACTGATGGGTTCGGGGGCTGGTTCGACGCGCAGCAATGCGTCCACGCGAAAGCGTAACGCTGGGGCAGTTTCCTGCGGCGGCTCCAAAGTAACCGTGACTTTCTCTAGGCGAGGTTCAAATCGTCGAATGGCCGCCTCTATGGCACGACGCAGGCGGTGCTGGTCGGCTTCACTCTTGAGACCGTAGGAACTGAAATCCGGCAGGCCATACGTCAGGAGCGAACGATTCGCCTCGGTGAACTGTTCGGAGACTTCTTCCTCCCGGCGTTTGGTATTCAGCAGATTGCTCAAATCACGCCAAAGGGATGCTCTAAGGACTCGCAACGCCTGCAAGCGGCTCGCGGGGCTCTCCTCACGAGAATTCGGGGCATGATCCGTCAAGCGATCGAGCAAGGACGGAGTAACGCGGGCCTCGAACGGTTCCACTATTCATCCCACCTCAAGGCCTGCCATGGATCGAGCTTACACAGCCGGTCTAGATACGCCGCGGCGCGAGTGGCTTGCTCCGATTCCGGTTCTGCCTTTCTGTAACAACGATGCAGTTGGCCCCATACTCGACCGAGCAGTTCGGGAGATTCCCAGTTTTCCAGGTGCAGTTCCTCAATGCTCTTGGCCAAGTCTTCCAATATGGCAATGGCCAACCGGTTGCGGTCGATCGACAGGCAGATTTCCGCAAGCCGCAACCGGTGCTGGAACCTGACTCGCCCATATTGCTGCGAGGCCAGCCGAGTCATCTCGGCCAGGCCCTCCTGCACACTGCCCTGACGTACTAATTCTTCCGCTTGTGCCCAGAAGCCGCCGATGTCAGCCCCATCCGAAGAAAACGGCGGTGGCAACGAAACCAACGGGCCACCCGATGCATTCTTGTCGGCCGCTCCGGAATCGCCCGGCGAGGCAGGGTCAGGCTCCTCCTGACGCTTACGCTTGAGCAGATCCTCGAGCACGCGGCGGCAATCCTCTAAGGCCTCCTTGGTATCGGTGGTTCCAGGCACATCCGTCTTGAACTTCTCATCGAGGGTTTGATCCAACCGCTTTAACTCTTCCCAAGCCTCGTTGAAATGAGCGTGAGTTGTCTCGGTGCCTGCACGGCGAGTAGCCTTTACCGCCTCTTCGAACATTTCCGCAGAGACGCCCCCCGCCGCAAGCGCGACCTTTCGTTTCTCTTCCTTCGCGGGGTCAATGTCGCCCAAGGAATTGCGCAGATCCTTTTCCCAACCAATCGCGCGAGATTGGCGATAGTCTAGATAGGAGTAGTCCGGGCCGCCGTCGGTCCGCGCCGTGAGTGGTATCTGACGAACGGAGCGTGGCAAATTATCTTCCCCGAACCAGTCCAACGGCATGGCGCGAAACTGAAGGTCGCCGCCCTCGATTTCCGGGTAGAGACCCGAATCCCAGTAATTCACAATTAACCCGCGGAGTAATTGCAGGCTATCCCTAAGGCCCGCGAAACCATACAGGTTCACACGCGCTTCTGTTAGCCAGACGGCGAGACGAAGATCCTTGGATTTGTGCGCCAAGGCCTGGCTGAGTAGTTGTTGAATCAAAGGCCAGTCGGCATTTTGACGGCCCAGCAGTTTGTCCCTGCGCCGCGCTTCATTGATTCCTTGCCACTCCGGTGTTAGGGTGATGTCTTCTCCCGCGGGATGGTCCTCCGAAATGGGAGCTAGGAGATCTTCGAGAATTGGTGCCGGTGCCGCCATCAGTTTTTACTCGACGGGTCAAATTCCAGTTGGCGGACTTCCAGGAGCGGCCAATCGCGCTCCCCGGCCATGAGCAATTTCTGACCGCTCACGAGAGCTAAGCCCCCCGCATCGGCTCGCCACTCCGTCATGCGCCCCAATTTCACACGATCGTCTTGGTGCAGATAAGAGTCTGCATACAGCACGGGCAGAAACGCCTCCCCGAGAGGGCCGATCTCGAGTTCCACGCGGGCTGGGATCCAGACCAAGTCACGCAGATGCCTCGGCGCCTCCATGGATACAGAACGGACTACTTCCCAGGGAATCCAGGAGTAATTGTTCGCGGTGATGACTTCCAAAAAAGGTCCGAGCAGATCATCCGCGTCATTGAGGTCGTCAAAACGCTCGCCATTAATTGTGCCTGAGACTGGTGGTCTTGCGGTTTCACTCTCCTCCAATAGCGCACGAGCTTCCGAATAATGGCCTTCGCGGATGTGGTTGATCGCCTCCAGGTGAAGTCGGGTATAGTCGGGAACCCGCTTGGGCAGGCCAGGAACGCGGCCTTCAGAGAATAGCAGGCGCCGTTTCCTTTCCCCCGCCAGCACGTTATGGTAAGGCTGTACCGCGATGTCCCTGTCGGAACCTTCTGCTGCTAATACGTCCAACTGTTTTTCGGCGCGGTCGAGATCGCCGGCGCAACAGAGCAGCTCAAATAAGAAAGTCCTTTTGACCCGATCCGCGGGGGCCTCTCTAAGGTCCGTACTAATCTGGGCGATGGCAGCCGAGAGATTGCCCGCATCCAGAAGCTCCTTGACCGTCATTTCAGCCCCCAAGCCAGTTCACAATGGCCCACGCGCTCGCCCGATTAGCGGCTCCACGAATACCACCTCAGTTCACAGCACGGCCGTCTATGAATTAATCTTGTTAGCCGTAAGGTCCCAGCCGCCAGTGACATTGCCGCCGCCGCTGCCGTCGGTGCGCTTCTGCTGTGTGTATGTCCACTTGATCTTGCCGAAATTGAAGCTAACCGACTCCGTGGGAAGCTTGTCGGTGCCCCTGCCGCCCCGCCTGGTTGCACACCGGAGATGATGACCTGCTCCATCTTCACCTCCATGTACTTCACCTTGTCGCCGCCCGCCCGGCAAAGTTCCAGCGTCACGTTGGCGATGTGCTTGCCGGTGCAGCAGAGTTCGTACAGCTTCGGGGAAGCCTTGTCCAGATGTTTCACCACCGAGAAGTCTTGCATGGTAACCCGCTCCGTCGTTCCGCCGCCGGCGGAACTCGCCGTGGCCGAGGAGGGTTGGGTCATGCCCTGGTTATAGGACAGGATTTCGATCCAGTCCTTGTGCTTGTCATCCGTGCTCTCGCCAGGGATTCCATCGATTTTGAGGAACGCATCAAAAGCCATCTGTTCACCGGTCCCTTTCACGCCAGAATGTGTACTTCTGTATGGAGCTGCCGAACCCGTCCGCTGCTAACCTTTCGGTTGAGGCAGCCGCGCAACAAGGCGTAGCGACACGTTGATCTCATCCAATTGAAAGTGGGGACGCAAATACGCCACCGCAGTGTAGGCGCCCGGTTTCCCGGCAATTTCGCTGACCTCAATTCGGGCTTCGCGCAGCGGGAATTTCGCCTTATGCTCCTGTGGGGCCGTGTCATCCAACAAGACATAATTCGCGATCCAGTTATTCAGGAAACTTTGGCACTCATCCCGCGACATGAACGAGCCAATCTTGTCACGCATCATCACTTTCAAGAAGTGCGCAAACCGGGAGACCGCCATGAGGTACTGCAACTGTGCCGAGAGCCGGGCGTTCGCATTGGCATCGTCATTCAAGTATTGCGTCGGCTTGTGTGCGGACTGTGCGCCAAAGAAGACAGCCTTGTCCGACCCCTTGTGATGACATAACGGGATGAAGCCGAGCTTGGATAATTCAGCCTCACGGCGATCGGTGATGGCGAGCTCGGTAGGGCATTTCAGTGCCACGTCGCCGTCGTCGGTCATAAACGTATGAGTCGGCAAGCCTTCCACCAGCCCTCCACCCTCCACGCCCCGGATGGCGGCACACCACTCGTACATCGCGAAAGCGTTGGTCAGCCTTGCGGCGAAGGCGTAGCCAGCATTCCCCCAAAGGTATTTACTGTGGTCTTTGCCATCTACCTTCTCTTCGTAGTTGAATTCCTCCACCGTGATGGTGTCCGCGCCGTACGGCTGCCGCAGGAGGACATGCGGCATGACCAGACCGACGTATTGCGAATCTTCGCTCTCTCGAAATGACTTCCAGCGCGCGTACAGATCGTTATCGAAGATCTTCGCAAGATCCCGTGGGCCGGCGAGTTCCGTAAAGTCCTGCCAGCCGAACATTTCCGCCCCGGGCGCGGAAATGAAGGGAGCATGAGCGGCCGCTGCGACATTGGACATCTTTTCAAGCACTTCCATGTCATCGGAGCCGCGTCCGAAATTGTAATCTCCGACCAGGACGCCGAACGGGCTACCGCCCAGCGTGCCATACTCCTCCTCGTACACCTTCTTGAACACGTTGCTCTGGTCGAATTCGGCAGCCGCCTTGAGATCCGTCAGCAACTCCCTCTTGGTGACATTCATCACCTTGATTTTGAGGGAAGTGGACGTTTCGGTTTGATCGACCAGGTAGTGCAGTCCTCGCCAGGTAGCCTCCAGCTTCTGGAACTCGGGTGCGTGCAGGATTTGATTAAGCTCGCCGGAAAGCAACTCGTCTAGTTGACAAATCCGAGCGCTAAGCATGGCCTCTGTGTCTTTCGAGACCAGCATTTGGGACGTCATGATCTCGCCAAGAAAAGCCTGGATCCAATCCCTCCCTTGCTGCCGCTCTTCATGGCTCTGACCGAGCCGACCCTCTTCGACGATCTGATCGAGGAGGCTAGCCGGGACCTGAACTTCAGCTTTTCCCGGGAGACCTTGTTGTTGGCTTTCGGCCGGCATATTCTAACCTTTCTTTTCTCCGGATTCCGCAGGTCCGGCGGCTTCACCCGATTCTTTTCGCAGGGCTTCTGTTTTGGCGATCGCGTCCTGCAGAAGCTCTTCGAGCTTATCATTGCCATAGAGGCTGCTGCGCAAGTTCGCAAGCTTTGTTCGCAGTTCCAGAAGCTGGTTCAACGGCTGAACTTGGCGCGCGACGTTTTGGGGTTCGAAATCAGTTAACCTTTTGAAGCGCAACTCCACGCCCAGTTTGCCGCCGGCCGGAGTAAGCGTATTCTCCACTTTGAATGCGAGCCGGGGCTCCTGTTTGGCCAGAACCTGGTCAAAGCTGTCACGGTCGATTTCAGTGAACTTGCGGTCTTTCAACCTGACCAAGGGCTTGTCCGATTGGGCGGACAGATCGGCCATCACTCCGACCACAAACGGGATTTCCCGTTTCTCGATGGCCCCTCCCGTCTCAACGTCATAGGTAATGTGGACGCGCGGGGGACGATTCCTCCCCAACTTCTTGGTTATGCTCTGTTTCGTAGCCATGTCTCAACTCCCGGAGAGGTTGCCTCCCCCGTCGCAGCAAGTTGCTCGCTCGGCACTAACAATGACACAATGCGGATGTCGATGATAGCACAGCCCGGCGGTGCCGTCCACCGAAATGGCGCCGACTCGCCTGCACATAAGGCCTTCGCACATTACGGGCCTCCTATCCACGGGCCGAAATCTCGCCTATCGAACCCCCTAGGCATTTGATTCTAAGGGAGAAAACGCATATTGCAGCGATTCTCTGGCCAGCAACCCTCTTTCCGCAGCATTTTTGGCTCTGATTCATATCTTTATCTCACTCAAAAATCCGTGCCGGGCACTTGACCTCGAAGAACCCCTTCTTGAAAGCGTCCTGCACGCCATTCGGGAACCGCGTCACTTCCAGGGTAATGTCTGACCCGTCTGGCAGTATCGTTTGCGGCTCGCTCCCTTTTTCAGCCTGGAGGTTTCTAAACTGGAATTGATTTGGTTTCGCTGCTGTGTGAACTGCGTTGGACAATAATTTGAATATCCCCCAGAGACCCGTGAATTTACGCAACGGGGCGTTGCCACCCTCAGCCTGCTCCACGCGGAGATCGATTCCCGGACGCGACCCCGGCCACGGGTAGTCGGCTGGGGACATAGAGATCTCTTGCCCGTCGATCGGGCCGGTAACCCGTTTCACAGCCGTATTTGGCAGCACGGATAACCTGAACTCCATTGCTGCAGCACCGCCCTGTCGAGGAAACAGAGCAATTGAAATCTCCGACAGCTTCGTGAGGAACGTCCAAAATTCGCGGGAGAGCTTGATCGAAGCATCCGGCTTCTGCGACCAACTCCCGTCTGGCTTCTCATCGCCAAAATCGCTGACCGTCTGACGCAATGCGGTGAATAACGAATCTCTGGGGTTAAACACCCCGCTCACTTGATCTAGGTCGGCATCGCTTCCCCCGGTATTAAACGGATACTTGCTGTTGAGGGCACTCAGCCCCTTGCATAGTTGGTTCTTGGCGTTTGCTATTTTCCCTCTTGTTGCGTCCGTAGGATTTGTTGCAATCAACTTTTGAACGGCAGTGAGCGGGGATTCGAGGAGCGTTGTGACCTTTTCGGAAACATCCCCGCGGTTAAAATCTTGCGCAATGGCTTGGACGACCCCATCCGCCTTGTCGAGTGCGGCAATAGTGTCACTGTTCGCGGGCTGATTGGTTTCGTCGCACTTGCCGCCGGGAGCGAGGGCATCCCGGAGCTTGCTGAGAGCCATAAGATAAGCGTTGTTGCGCGAATCGTTCCAGTGCTCTGGGTTGGGTGGCGACTTTTCGAAAACTGCGTGCGCCGGCTGAAAAGCCTTGGCGATTCTGTCTTCACTATCGTCGGCGCCCAATAGATCGCCCACGGCCTTGTTGGCTTGTCCGGCGGCTCCTTCGTTATGTACGAAGCGGGACCAGAGGCGGGACCAGAAGCCCGTGACTGCTTCCTTCATGGCCCGGGCTCCCTGCTGAGCAGTGCTTCCCGGCTGGAATGTCGTGTTATTACTAGCCAAAACCAGCACGGCCAGGATAGGCGATTCATTCTCTTTGAGGATGCCCAACTTCTTCGCTGCATCCCCACATCCGGCGTAGGCCCCGACGCTGGCATTGGCGAGGAAATTGCTCCAACGCTGGATATAGTCATCGGCATACTTTTTGCGGAGTTGTGCTTTGAGATCGGTCGGCGCTAAAAGAGTGGTAAGGTGCGAACCGCCATTTCCAAGCACACACGAGTCAGCGGCATTCCCTCCAACCGAGCTCTCGATCAATTTCTGTACGCTATCCCATCCGGCAATCGTGAAGGCAGCCGGCACTTCTTCGTCCACCCGCATCACTGAACGGTATCTGTCATTCTTCGTCAGATCCATCAGCCGGGCCGGACGCAGCTTTTCGAGTTTGGCCAGTTCCATAATCTGCCGATACTGAGGCTCTACGCCTTTGAAGTCACTCAGGTAGCTGCGACCCCGATTGACCACCCGGTCGTCTTGGGACGGAATCTGCAATTTGTCGAGGAGAATCTTGTGCGATGCGAGACCCCTAACATAAAACTCGAAGTTCGCACGGGCAGATTGTTCGGCTTCAGCGTTGGGAGACTTGTCCTGAGGGCGACTGTTCATCAATTCAGCCACAAGCGCCGAGTCCGCAGGGCAACTCGCCTCCCTTGGGGACCAAGTGATTGTGCGGTAGGTCTTCATCTCGGTGTAGACATCCCCATAACTGTATGAAGAAGCCTGCTCGGAGGGCAGTCCTGAAAGTTGCTCCTTCAGCCGATGAACGATGGCATCGAGGAAATACTGGTGGAAACGCGCATAGTAGGCCCTCCAGGCCGGATCCATCAACTTCCCTCTTTGGCTGAATCCAAAGTGCTCCAAAATGCCTGCCTGATCCAGTTTGCCAACCTCTTCCCGGAGGTCATCAATATCCCGGAGGTTCTGCAAAGAGGGAGCTATTCCCTCCGGGACCGCCGGGCAATTCTGCGCAGCCAACTGAACATCGCTCACGAGGGAATGGTTTTGCACAAAAGAGTTGACAAACAGCAGGCTGGCGACTGCCGACACTCCGACCACGGAAATGTAAGCCCCTTTGCGGTAAAGCTGTTGCTTCCGATTCATGTGCAGACTTGCACCGGCAGTCTGCCGCCGGCCTAGGATCTGCCGCCAGAGGTCTGGCACAAAGCTCCAGCGGGTAATTTCCGGCTCGCGTTCACCAGAATCGGGAGGCTGGGAACGAAGCCGCTGAAGCTCGTCGGCGCGCAACATGCGGGTGACGTCTCCCACTTTGTGGATGGCGCTGCGGTCCAGATCGGCTGCTTGGCCAACCACCTTTCGCGTCCCGGTAAAATACACTCCGAGCAGGCGGGGGTTAGGCTGCAGCGGGTTGGCGCGAAAAACATCCACGAGGAACTGCCCCAGCGGCCCGCGCAGCCGTTTGAGCTCACGGGGAAACTCGTAAATCCCGGGTCTTTTCGCGGAGTCCTTTTCCCGCTCCAGAAACTCCAGCCGCTGGTCGGCTAGCGACAGGTAGAGCTTGTTCAGACCTGCGGTGATGGCTTCATTGGTCGGGGATTGGGCGGCGGCCGCTTCCGGGAATGTGCAACCGAGGACTTGCGAGTCTTCCGACTCGGTCAGACGCCCGAAGTATTCGCCAAAATAGGGGATCGAATCGGACTTCGTCAACACTACGTGAACCGAAAAATCCCGGCCGAATACTTCGCCTATCACCCGTAGCCGCTGTTGCGCCAGGCGGCCCATCGCCGCCAGCCGGGCGGAATCGGGAACACCCACGAACGCGCCAGCATCGCAACACAGCAAGACGCCACTGAGCTTGGTCTCCGCGTTGGCGCCGAATATCCTGGCGAAGCGAGACTTGCCACCTGGGCGGTGAAAGGATGCAAGAAAGTCCTTCCAACGGGAATCCTCGCCGGAGAAGAAATCGCCGGCTCCTTCTACGACTACCGCGCCGTCGGCAAACCAAATATTCCCCAACCTCGTGGGCACGACCACGGATTCGCGATTGACCTGGCCGGCGAGCAACTCCGGCTCGAATTTCGATGCCAGAAAAAGGCTGGTCTTGCCGCTGCCTCCTGCGCCCAAAACGAAGTATAAGGGAAAGTCCGTGATCGTGCTCTTGACCCGCTGGCTGGCTAGCGTTGGAGATTTTGCCAGTTGCTGGTTGGCTTCCTGAATCAGCGCGAATACCGGGCTGGGACCAGGAGATGCGGTGCTGGGCGCCAGTGCACGAGTTTCGGGCGCGGTCGCCGGGGTCGGAGCTTGCGTGGCGCCAGATAATCTTGCCACCAAGGCGTACACCAGCAGCACGGTCAGGCCGCAGAACGTGAGGACAAACCCGATCAAAGGGCCCGAATCGCCCAAAAGACGAAGCGAGCCAAGCCACACTAGTGCATCGCAAAAAATGAATATAAGAATGAGCAAGAACAGTTTGCGTTTCGTCATAAACTTGCTCGTGTGCGCCGTCTATCGGGGCCCGAGTATCGCCTGTAGTTCACCGCTGGCCCCCTTAGTCGCAGAATTCAGAAACACCCACAAAACAAACCAGCAAACGATTGCAAAAGCCACACTGGCGATGGCGGCGGTTTTCCACCTTCCATCGGATTGATCGGGCGCCGCGGTCGTCTGGGGCATGGCCGGAAGGATACCTTCCGGAGAGAGAACCGTGCGCCGCCCCCGAATGCGTTCGATCTGCTCGCGGAGGTCTTCAATCAACCGGTCAAGCTCAG
>OBLU010002847.1_pt1 | contig 15776 bp, 16 predicted proteins | sample 1518681 | NCBI WGS metagenome assembly OBLU01 (sample SAMEA3539304, study PRJEB22396) | soil metagenome | biome: tundra; feature: field; material: soil | place: USA | collected 2010-05 | depth 0.15 m
CCAGTCCACAAATAGGCGCGCAGGAAGGCGAAGCGGTCGTAGAGCTCGAATACGGTTCTGGTGCATCTAGGGATTTCGGGCCTGCGAAGACTTCCTCGCGGATAGAAGACCCACAAGCCGCGAAACAGAAATGCCTTATTTCAAGCCGTTTCCCGTCGCTGACGAGAGTGCCCTTAAGCGCTTCGGCGCCCGAGCGCAGACTGTTGTCCGCAGATGCACCAGAACCACCTCGACTACTTGGCGTCCGGTTTGAGCACTTGGCGGTGCAGGCGTGCCATCTCACGCGCTTCCGCCGCCGCCGCCCTGAGATTTTTCGCGAGGCGATTGCAGTGGTCCGCCAAGCTTTGATAGTAAGCGTGTGGGTTTGAAGGGGACTGTTGGTACTCTGCCGTGATCCGATCGTGCTCGGCGGCTTGTTTCTCGAAGTCTGCCGCCTCGGCCTCGAAGCGCTGAGCGGCCGCTTCGTGGTCGGCCTCGGATGGGAGTGACTCAATCCCGTGTTGGGCGGCTACGCGGTAGGGCTGAGCGGGCATCGTGTGGTCTTGCGCGGCCGCTGGCAACGAGGCAAACGCGAGCAGTGCAACTGGGAGGGCGAAGGCTCGAATGCTGCGAGTCAACATGATGATCTCCTGTCTGTCTCTAGATCCCTGTCGACGCTCTTTTACAGGCGTGCGAATCGCAACCGTAGCGAATTTGCGATCACCGACACTGAACTGAAACTCATTGCCGCCGCCGCGACAATCGGGCTGAGCAGCAAACCGAAGGCGGGATAGAGCACGCCGGCCGCGAGCGGAATGCCGAGCACGTTGTAGAGAAAAGCGAGCACGAGGTTCTGCCGGATATTGCGCATCGTCGCGCGGCTCAAGGTCCGCGCTCGCGCGATGCCGGCAAGATCGCCTTTGACGAGAGTCACGCCGGCGCTTTGCATGGCTACCTCTGTCCCTGTACCCATGGCCACGCCGACATCAGCCTCGGCAAGCGCAGGTGCGTCGTTCACACCGTCACCGGCCATGGCGACCGCGCGGCCTTCGCTGCGCAGCCGTCTAACGATCGCATACTTCTGATCCGGCAGTACCTCGGCCTCGACCTCAGTGATGCCCAGCTTGGCCGCAACCGCCTGGGCCGTCGTGCGATTATCCCCGGTCAGCATCACGATGCGGATCCCCTCGGAGCGCAGGCTTGCCAGAGCGGCCGGTGTCGTCGCCTTGATCGGATCGGCGACCGCGATGAGGCCGGCGGAACGACCGTCCACCACAATGAACATGACCGTCGCACCGTCACGGCGAAGCTCGTCGGCTCGCGCTTCAAGGTCCGCGCTGGCGACGTGAAGGTCCGCGAGCAGCTTCGAATTGCCCACGGCCACCTGCCGAGCATCCACCCGGCCGGTCACGCCCTTGCCAGTGACGGATGCAAAGTCGGCGACCTCTGGCATCGCCACGCCACGCTCTTTTGCCGAGGCGACGATGGCAGCGGCCAGCGGGTGCTCGCTCGATCGCTCGAGGCTCGCGCCCAACGACAAGACCGTGGTTTCGTCAAATCCCTCGGCCGGTACGACGGCAACGACGCGTGGCTTGCCTTCCGTCAAGGTGCCGGTCTTGTCGACCACGAGCGTGTCGATCTTCTCGAAGCGCTCCAGGGCTTCGGCATTCTTGATCAGGACGCCGGCCGTAGCGCCCTTGCCGATGCCCACCATGATGGACATTGGTGTGGCCAGTCCCAGCGCACAGGGGCACGCGATGATCAGGACCGAGACGGCTGCGACGAGCGCGTAGGCGAAGGCGGGGGGCGGTCCCCAGATCATCCAGGCGACGAACGCGATGACGGCAGCGGCGATGACGGCGGGAACAAACCAGGCCGAAACCGCATCGGCTAGGCGTTGGATCGGTGCGCGGCTGCGCTGAGCTTCGGCAACCATATGGACAATGCGCGACAGCAGGGTGTCAGCCCCCACTTTGTCGGCGCGCATCACCACAGCACCCGTACCGTTGATCGTGCCCCCGATCAACTTGGCTCCTGACTCCTTCTCCACAGGCATCGACTCGCCAGTGACCATCGACTCATCAATCGCGCTCTTGCCCTCAAGCACGACGCCGTCTACCGGCACCGCATCGCCAGGGCGCACCCGAAGGCGATTGCCGACCTGCACCTGATCCAGCGAGATTTCTTCGTCGTTGCCATCGGCACGAACGCGCCTGGCAGTCTTTGGCGCGAGTTTCAGCAGCGCGCGGATGGCACTGCCGGTGCGCTCGCGGGCGCGCAGCTCTAGCACCTGCCCGAGCAATACGAGCACCGTAATGACGGCAGCCGCCTCGTAGTAGACCGGAATCATGCCGTCTTGCTGCTTCAGCCCTGCCGGAAACAGGCCGGGCAAGAAGCTCGCCGCGAGGCTGTAGAAGTAGGCCGCGCCGATGCCGAGCGTGATCAGGCTGAACATATTGAGCGAGCGGTGGCGCACGGACGCTACGCCGCGCTCCAGGAGCGGCCAGCCGGCCCAGAGCACGACCGGGGTTCCGAGTGCGAATTGAATCCACATCGAGATCGACGGGGAGACGTAGCGGTGCAGGCTGATACCGGCAACGTGCGCCGCCATTTCCAGAATCACCATCGGGAGGGCCATCGCCGCGCCGATCCAGAACCGTCGCGTCATATCGCGCAGCTCAGGACTCTCACCACCCTCTGAAGTGGCCACGAGAGGCTCGAGTGTCATGCCGCAAATCGGACAGTTTCCCGGCGCGTTGCGTCGGATCTGCGGATGCATCGGACAGGTGTAGACGACGCCCCTCGTGCCGGATGAAGGCGCTTGCGGGGAAGTCGCTGCAACCGGCCCGACCGTTTTCAGGTATTGGTTCGGATCGGCGAGAAACTTCGCCCGGCAACGCTCGCTGCAGAAATACGTCGTGGTACCGCCGCGTTCGACCCGATAGGGGGCAGTGTTCGGATCGACGCCCATGCCGCAGACTGGGTCGCGGGTCCGGTCGGCGAAGCGCGGCTGTGCGGTGGCGTTGTGGGAATCAGACCCCTGTTCGCGCTTTTCGCTCGGGCTCATGTTGCGATCTCGATGAGGCGAAGTCGGCCACGACAGCCTAATCCATTGCGGCCATCGCGCGTCACCTCAGGTGCCGTGGTGAGCGGCGGTGTCCGCCTCGCCCCAATGCGGCAACCACCGTGGTGTCACGGCGGCGTAGCGCTCCCAAGGCGCACCGAATTCGCGTTGCGCGTCGCGTTCTTCCGCGAGCGCCAGATGAACATACATCCACACGAGCAGAGGGAACATCGCCAGGGTCAGAATGGTCGGCCACTGCAGCAGGAAACCAAGCATGATGGCAATGAAAGCCACGTATTGCGGATGTCGCAGCCGGGCATAGACCCCGGTCGTAGCCAATTGGTGCGTCCGCTGGGCTTGGTACAGGACACGCCAGGCGGCCGAGAGCAGGATGAAGCCACCGAAGATCAGGAGGTTGCTCAAGATGTGCAGCACGCCGAAATGTGGATTCCCGTGCTGACCCGTCAGCGTCCACCACAAGTGGCCGGCGTCATGCGATAAGGGATCGAGACCCGGGTAGCGCCGCTGCAGCCATCCGGACAGCAGGTAGATGGTCACGGGGACGCCATACATCTCGGTGAACGGCGCGACGATGAAGGCGCTGAAGCCACTAAAGGATCGCCAGTCCCGCGGGGACTGGGGCTTAGCAAAACTATAGGCAAAGATGATGAAGACCGCGGAATTGATGATGACCAGCGTCCACAGGCCATACGCCGACATCGCATCGTGACTCATCGTCGCTCTCCCGGCCGGTTGTGAGGCGTGGCATCGGCCGGCTCATGAGGGCCCGAGTCTTGCTCGCCGTGACCTCCATGGTGATGAAAGAGATGCATCAAGGGGCACGCGGCCAATAACAACCACGGTAGCGCACCGAGCACGTGCGCCGTGTGCTCGGTGATCAGAAAGAAGCCCGCCACCACAAGGAAGCCGATCAGAACCACGCCGGTTCGGCTGCGCCAAAAGCTGGGCTGATTATTCTCGAGCAAGTTGCAACTCCGCGCGGTCGAGACCCGAAACCTTGCGCCGTCTGATTGTCTTCAGCGCACTCGTGCGGCAAAGAAGTTGTAGAGCGGGCCGAAGAGCAACGCGATGTACCAGCCCCAGGCCAGACTTTCGGCCAATCCCAAGAAGAAGCGCGACCAACTGAGAAACTCGAAGCCCGGAAGGACGATCGAGAGGGCGCCGTGAGCAATGGGCAGTCCAGGAAGGAGGAAATAACCCAGCACACAGAGCGTGAATGAGATGGCAAAGAACAGGCTCAGACTCAGCCCCAGCGCTCCCACCGGGATGCTGTGCAGGTTTTGGTGTGTGCGTCGGGTGTCAGAATTGGCATGTCGATGCGCGTGACTAACAGCATCCATGATGGTGCTCCTGGCGTTGTGTGGTTGAGTTGCCTTGCGCCGCAAAGCTGGCGGGTGCGGCTTCAAATTTCTCGCGGCAAGCCGGCGAGCAGAAGTAATAAACCTGGCCTTGATATGCGGAAGTCTTTGCCTCGGCCTTGCGAACCGGCATCCCACACACGGGATCCACGGTTTTCTCGAGCTCCCCCGCACCAACACCGCCCTGCGATCCGCTACCAGTATCGCTGGAAGGCCCCCCGTGCCCGTGGCCCATCACATGGGCACCACAGCCGAAGCGCATCATCAGGGCAAAGGCGCCGGACCACAGCAGGAAATACAGAACCGCTTGCCACGACATAAGCGTCATCCTCTCATTTGGGCGGTGCGGTCGGATTCGGCGTGCTGGGCGTCGCACCCATCGACATCCCGCCCATGGACATTCCGCCCACCTGCTGCCTATCCATCATCATTTGCATCATCATCGTCATCATGTCCATGCGCATCGACATCATCTGCGAGGGCATTGGGCCCTTGCCGGACTGCGAAGTCATCTGCTGCATCATGGTCATGCCTTGCTGCATGGCTTTCATGTGATCGGCCATCAGGGCCTGGCGCTCGGCGGGGGTCTTCGCGGCCATCATCTTCTCGTGCATCGCCTGCATCTGCTGCATCACGTCGCCCGCGGCCGCACGGTCGACCTTGTTGCCAGAAGGTGCCTCCGCGTGAGTGTGGTCGTGATCCGACGGCTCAGCACTCAGTATCGTGCTGGGTATCGCTATGGCCAGAATGCATAGGGCTCCCGTCAGGCTCATCGCGGTGAGAATCGGGCGCATGGTCGGTTACCTTCCTGAGATTGCGGAGGGATGGGGTTTACTGACGGCGAGGCTATCTACGCCACGCCCGGCGTCCATAGGGACAAACCGTAGAGTTAACTGAGAGCGCATCATGCGACGGAGACCGGCGGCTCCAGTGTCCCAAGTACTGCGACCGCAGCGAGGACCAGGACCGCAAGCGCGCTTTCTGCAATCAAACTGACACGCAATTGTCCTAAAACACCCGCTGCTGAGGCTGATCTGCGCAGAGTCGCCTGTAATTGCGGCGCGAGCCAGAACCGATGGATCGCTGCGAGCGTCAGCATCAGGACAAACAGCACGAGTTTTGCGATCAGCGCTAGGCCGTAGGGTGTGTTGAACAGCGCACGCCAATGCTCAAGGCCGACCAGATACCAGCTGTTGACCAAGCCTGTGAGCGTCAAGATCGACACTGCAGACGGACCGATCGCGGAGAACCGAGCGAGGCCGTGTGCGATCGATCGAGTGTCAGCCGGCGTCAGTAATTGCAGCGAGCGCACGACCATAATGCTCAGTGCCAGCAGTGCGCCTACCCACACGCCGGCCGCGAGCAGGTGAAGCACGTCAGCGCCACGATGCAGGAGACGCGCCGAACCTATGCCGATCGACCCATGGCCGGTCCACGCAAAACTTGCGACGACCACACCGCCAATAACAGTTGCAATCATCCAGAGGCCCTTCGCGGGAGGCCAAATCAGGGCGGCAACGAGCAATAACCCCAGCAACCCGGCGCGCAGCGCCGCGATCGCTCCAAACCGCGTCGACATCAGTACGGCTCCCCACGATGTCCACGTCCCGGTCAGCGACTCGGCCTCTGCCATCAGCGACCCGAACGTCGCCACGATCCCGACCGCGGGGGCGACCAGCAATACGGATCGGGGCCACGCCCAATGTTGGCCCGGCACGCCAATCGCTTCGAGCTCCCTCCCATAGAGACAAAAGACAGCCGATCCGAACAGCATCAAGATCGACGCAAACTGCAGCAGCCGGGTAACGCTGAGGGTCCAGTCGATCATGGCGGGCCTATTGCACCGTGAAGCTGTAGCTGCCCGTCATCTTGTGCCCGTCGTCGGTTGAGACGGCCGTCCAGGATACGGTGTACACACCGGGACTAAGTGCGGCATTCGGCATGGCTTCCAAGGACTTGGCGTCCTTAGCCTTCATTGTCATGACGGCAACCGCGTTACCGTCGGTGTCGGTGAGTTTGAAGCTCGAGAACTTCTTGGCGATTTCCTCGCTAAACTCCAGATGAATGGCCTTCGGGGCGGCGACGGTGGCACTGGGGGCGGGATCCGCGCTGACGAGCTTGGCATGAGCCTGCGCCTGCGCCGCCCAGAGCGAGGCGGCGATGCAGAACGTTATGAGACCAGTGGTAGTGCGAGCGTTCCTGGCCTTGGGCATGATGGTCTCCCGCTCGACTTCGAGGCGTCGCGCGATGGTCGACGCATGGTTAATACGCAGAGGCTGTGCTTACCCCTCTGTTGGGCAAGACTCCGGCGCCGTGCCGGCCCCTTTAAAAGAGGGGTACCACGGAGATGTGCGTAAACGTTCTACGGGTCAGTGATGAGGGGGTAGGCGATGATTGAGAGGGAGATTCAGAGCCTCGCCGAGCGGGCGCCGGACCACGCGCTAAGCACACTGGAGGCGGATATCTGGGCGGGCGTGGCCGAGCGCGAGCGGTCGATGAGAACCGCCAAGAGGTTGCTGGCGGTGCAGGCTGCGGTATTGGCCGGCGTGCTGATCGGCAGTTTGGCGGCCGGACAGTACTGGGGCAGCTCGCATGCTACGACCAGCCTCGATGTCTTCTCCCCACACATGGCGTTGAGCGCCTCGACACTCCTGGTCGGGGATCAGCGGTGACCGGCCTGACGCGCACGGTTGTCGCAATGCTCGCCCTCACGGTGCTGGCGGCGGCTGCCGGTGGCTGGATCGGCGTGCACTACGGGTTGCAGCAGGCCCGCCATACGTCGAGCCTCGACGAGCTCGTCCACCACGAGCTCAAGCTCAATGCCGATCAGCAACAGCGCCTCGCCGTGATCGAGCGGAGCTTTGCCGCGCGCCGCAAGATCTTGGAGGATGAGATGCGCTCGGCAAACCGTGAGCTGGCCAGCGCCATCCTCACCGAGCATCGGTATGGACCGCAGGCCGAGCAGGCGATTGAGCATTTCCACACGGCCATGAAGACGCTGCAGGAAGAGACGATCATGCACGTGATGGCGATGCGCTCGGTGCTTACACCGCAGCAGGCGCAACAGTTCGATCACACCGTTGCGAAGGCACTCGATTCGGATCAGCCGTGACGCAGGACTCGGACGAGACCCAGCTGCGGCTGGCGATCGCCGCGCAGGCTGGGGATCGACAGGCGTTCGAGCGTCTGGTGCTCTTACATAAGGCCGCCCTCTATCGCTTCGTGCGCCGCTATGTCGGCGACGCCGACGACGCGTACGACCTGGTGCAGGAGGCCTTCATCTCGGCGTGGCTTGCATTGCGGCGCTTTGATGCGCGGCAATCGTTCTCCGGCTGGTTGCGCGCGATAGCGCTCAACAAATGCCGCGACTACGGCCGCCGTCGCGCCGTGCGCCGAAGGCTCCTGGCGCTCTTTGCTGCCGAGCAGGCGCCATTGGGTGCGCCATTCGTCGAGACGGATCCGGCCCCCGAGCGGCGCCATGAGCAGCGGCTGCGTCAGCTCGATCAGGCAATCGCCGCGCTGCCACGGCGCTATAAAGAGCCGCTGTTGCTCACGATGATCGCTGGTCTGACACAGCAGCAAGCCGCCGAGCAGCTCAAGACCACCACCAAGGCGATCGAGATGCGGATCCGTCGCGCCAAGAAAAGGCTCAGCCAGGCGCTGTCGGAAGGGCCGGCGGCTGGCCCGGCGCGAGAGGGGTAGAGCGAGCCTCTGCGTATCTACAATGCGCTGTTTGGACAGCGGCAGGTTTCACATCCGGTGTGAGGGTATGGTTTTGAGAACGGCGGTCGCTTGTCGCGGACAACGAGCCGGCTCGCCTGACAAGGTGCACAAAAATGGCGCAACTCCCGTGGCAAACGCATCGTCACTGCATGCGCACGCTACGCATTCTCCACAGTTGTTTGCGTGACGCGTTTCTTTACGCTGAGTACAGTCGCCAAAGGGATTGTATCCATGTCGGGGATGCACGTTCGACTTCAAATCGCGCCCCAGCCGGTTGCGTCTCATTTGGAAGCGTTGGCAGCACACTCGAGCAGTTGGTCGAATGAATCCGAACGCGTGTGATGGCTGAACGCGACTGCAATTCAGTCACATGTCTCAATTGAGGGGAATCAGTATGAAAAGGAGATCAGTATGAAACGGTTGGTTACGATAATGAGCGCGAGCCTAGTCGCGTTGGCAATTTCCGGCGGAGTTTGGGCGGCCGAAAGCGACAAGATTGAGCCGGCGTGGATCGGGGCAGCCCATACCCGCGCGGATCACGAGGCTCTCGCCAAGAAGTACGAAGCGGAAGCCGAGAGTTTCGACAAGACGGCCGCGATGCACGAGGACCTGGCCGAGACGTATGGGCAGCCAGGGCTCAAAGAAACGCAGGCCGCGCAAGCGAAGCACTGCGCCAAGGTTGCCTCGAGCCTGAAGACGGCGGCGAAGGAGGAGCGGGCGCTGGCAGCGGCGCATCACAAAATGGCCGAGGCGGCCCCACAGTAGCGCTCCAGCGTTGGTATTGCCGCTGCCAGCGGTCAAAGTAGCGTGCCGCGGCGGCGCGCTTCGATCGCTGGCGGTGGGTATGCGCGGATTCGCGTTCGAGGCACTGATGTGGCTCACCTCGCCGAACGGCAGTATTTGCCGTGAGATCTTGTTGGAGTCGTGTCATGCGTGCTGAGATGCTCAACTCGCAATTCGACGGAACTCATTCATACAGCCAGCTGCAGTCGCGGCAGCGTGTCAGGCATGTCTCTGAACGAATGCCATGACGGATGCTGCCGGCACGAGCCGGGTTGTCATGCATTTGGGCGACAGACTCACCCGCGCGTAACTATTACCATCGGGTTGGGAATCGCGATCACATTGAGCTTGGGCGGGTGCGTGCTGGCCCCCAAAGGGACAGCAGACGAACAAACAAGACTCCAAGCGGCCTCGCAGCCCTTTGAGGCGCCGATGGAGGCTCGCCAGGTGCCGGATTTGCCGGCCGCGGCGGACTGGCACGATGTTCTGAGTCGGGCATTCCTGGTGAACGGCGAATTGGAATCAGCCTACTTCGAGTGGAAGGCGGCGTTTGCGCGCATCGACCAAGCCGCGACCTGGCCCAATACCAACCTCGCACCCTCCTTCAGCTACATGTTCTCGTCAGCGAACATGAAGACTTGGGATCGCACCACGATAGGCGTTGGATTCGATCCGAGCATGAACCTCTCACTGCCGGTCAAAGCCCGTACCGCGGGCAGGGTAGCGCTGGAGGCGGCGCGGGAGGCCGGAGAGAAATTTCGTGGGGTCAAATTCGAGCTTCAGCGTAAGGTGCTTTCCGCGTGCCTGGATCTGGCGCTGACCGAGGAGCTCATTCGAATCGAGCACGACAATTTGACGCTGCTCAAACTCGTCGCGGATTCCGCCTCCAACCGCGCTCTGGCGGGCGGTCCGCTGCAGGATCTGCTCAAGGCGCTGATCGAGTCACAGACCGCGGAGGATGACCTGGCGAGCCTGCAGGCCAAGGTGGCCTCGATGCGCAGCATGCTCAACGGAATGCTCGGACGCGAAGCCAACGCACCGCTGGCCCTGGCGTCAACACTGCCGCCACCGCGCTCTGTTGCAGCGAACGATGCACGCCTCATCGCCGTGGCTGCCGAGCAAAACCCGGAGCTTGCCGCGCTGGCGCATCAGGTGGCCGGACGCACGGATGCGGTGGAGTTGGCAAGGCTCGCCTACTTGCCGGACTTCAGTCCCTCCGCAAGTATCAACGGCAGTGTCTCACAGTCGCTCGGCACCATGCTGATGCTGCCGACGAAGAGGCCGGCGATTCGGGCGGCGATCACGGAGGCGCAGGCGATGGCGCGGTCCTCGCAGGCCATGCTGTGGCAAACCCGGCAAGACCGTGCGGCAAGCTTCGTGGCGAACCTGTATCTGATGCGCAATGCCGAGCGACAGACGCAGCTCTACCAGCAGCGGGTCCTTCCGGCCTCCCAGCAGTTGGTGAACAGCTCTCTGAGTGCCTATGCGGCGGGAACGCTTGGCTTCGCGGACCTAGTCGATACCGAGCGCATGTTTCTCGCGGTGCGCCGCATGGTGGCCGAAGCGCAGATGGAACGCGAGCAGCGGTTAGCCGATCTCGAGGCACTCGCGGGCGTGGACATCGAGACCCTGGGCCAGCCCCCCGTAGACGGGATGCAACCCGCGGTGCGTCCGCTCCCATAGTCCAGCATAACGATGAGAATCCCCATGACGACGAACAGATACCGAAGCTTCCTGGGATTGGCGCTGGCAGCGGTGGCAGTATTCAGCATCGTCGAATCTGTGTACGGTCAGGAGAAATCTGCGCCGGCGCACGCCATGCCGGGTATGGACATGTCAACACCGGCCCCAAAACCGGCCACCGCCGCCGGCGCGGACACCGCGGCGGCTCCGGGCATGGCGCCTGACATGAAGATGCCCAGTTCCCCCAATCCGGCCAGCGCGAACGGCGCGGCACCGCCAGGTTATGCGCCCATCCGAGTTTCCCCGGAAGTCCAACAACGCATCGGAGTCACGCTGGGCAGGGTCGAACGGACGCCTCTGATCATGACGACGCGCACCGTGGGAGTGCTGCAGCCCAACGAAACCAAGATTGCGCACATTCACGTGAAGACCGAAGGCTGGGTGGAGAAACTGTACATCTCCTACACCGGCCAGAAAGTCGAAGCCGGTGAGCCGCTGCTCTCGATCTACAGCCCCGCCTTCTTTGTGGCACAACGCGAGTACCTGTCGGCGTTGCAGGCGGCAAAGTCCGGGCTCGATCAGATGGCCGATCAGCAAATCGTGGTGGAAACGGCACGCCTGCGCCTCGGACTGTGGGACATTCCCAAGGATGAGATCGATGCACTCGAGAAGACCGGTGAGGCGCGAAAGGCGCTGACGTTGCGCAGCCCGATATCCGGCACCGTGTTGGAGAAGCAGGCATTTGCCGGTCAGTACGTCATGCCTCAGAGCGATCTGTACGTGGTCGCGGACCTGTCGACGGTGTGGATGCAGGCCAAGGTCTTTGAGTATGAGCTGCCGCATGTGGCGTTGGGGATGCCTGTGACAGTGTCTTTTCCATCCCAGCCGACGCAACAGCTCTCCGGCAGAATCGTGTTCATCGACCCGGTGGTCGATGAGATGTCGCGTTCGGTGCAGGTGCGGATTGAGCTGCCCAATTCCGCCGGCCAGCTGCGGCCTGGCACCTTTGGCGATGTTTTGATCGCTCATTCGATGGGCAGTGGCCTGACCGTGCCGGCCTCCGCCATCATCCGCACCGGCGAGCGCGACATCGCGTTTCGTGCCATTGGAGCCGATCGCTTCGTACCGGTAGAAGTGAAGATCAACCCCTTGGCGTTCGGGGATCGCTTTCAGGTGATCGACGGGCTGAACGCGGGGGACGAGGTGGTGACTTCGGCCAATTTCCTGATCGACTCGGAGAGCCGATTGGAAGCCGGCGCCAGCAGCATGGCGGGCATGCCGGGGATGGGCGGCGGCGATAAGAATGGCGGCAAGTAGAGCGCGGTGAAGCGATCATGATCGCCCGCCTCATCGAATGGAGCGCTCGCAACGCGTTCTTGGTCCTATTGTTCGCTCTCGCCGTGATCGGCGGTGGGCTGTGGGCGATCTTCAACACGCCTCTGGATGCGATCCCCGATCTCTCCGACGTACAGGTGATCGTCTCGACGGATTGGGAAGACCGCAGTCCCAACATCATCGAGGATCAGATCACCTATCCGATCGTCACGCAGCTGCTGTCGGCGCCCAAGGTCAAGGCGGTGCGAGCCAACAGCTTCTACGGTTCCTCCCTGGTGACGGTGATCTTCGAGGACGGCACGGATCTTTATTGGGCGCGCAGCCGCGTGCTCGAATACCTGAGCGGCATGGCCGGCAAGCTGCCGCAAGGCGTCTCGCCGCAGCTGGGCCCAGATGCGAGCGGCGTCGGTTGGGCGCTCGAGTACGTCCTGATCGACAAGACGGGAAAGCACTCGCTCGCCGACCTGCGCACCCTGCAGGATTGGCAGGTCCAATACCAGATTCGCGCAGTCCCGGGTGTGGCGGAAGTGGCGTCGGTCGGAGGATTCGTCAAACAGTACCAGGTCACGATCGACCCCAACAGACTGCTGGCGTACAAGATCCCGATCAACCGAGTTGTCGAGCAGATTCGCGCCAGCAATCAGGAAGTGGGCGGACGGGTATTGGAGTTCACCGGCAAAGAGTACATGGTGCGCGGCCGAGGCTACATCCAGCAGCCGGCCGATATCGAGATGGTCGCCCTGGGGGCGCGATCCGACGGAACCCCCATTCTCGTGCGCGACGTCGGCTTCGTCCAGATCGGGCCGGATATTCGCCGCGGCGTGGTGGATTTCAACGGCATGGGCGATGCGGCCGCCGGCATCGTCGTCGTGCGCTTCGGCGAGAGCGTCTATGACGTGTTGAAGCGCGTCAAGACAGTCATCAAAGAGCAGGTCCAGCCCTCGCTGCCTGACGGCGTGGAATTGGTCATCACCTATGACCGCTCAACGCTGATCCAGCATTCGGTGGAGACGCTGCGCGAGAAGCTGATTGAGGAAAGCGTCATCGTCAGCCTGATCTGCGTAGTGTTCCTGTTCCACGTGCGCAGTGCGCTGGTTGCGATCATTACGCTTCCCCTGGCGATCCTGCTGACGTTGCTCGCCATGCGGTGGATCGGACTGAGCAGCAACATCATGAGTCTGGGTGGCATCGCGATCGCGGTCGGGGCGATGGTCGATGCGGCCATCGTGATGATCGAAAACGCCCACAAACACATCGAGCATGAGCAGGGCAAGCCGGAGAAAATGCGCCGTGCGCGATTGGAAGTCCTGATCGAGGCCGCCAGGGAGGTAGGCCCCTCGTTGTTCTTCTCGCTCTTGATCATCACGGTCAGCTTTCTACCCGTATTTGCCCTTCAGGACCAGGAGGGGCGGCTGTTCAAGCCGCTCGCCTATACGAAATCCTTCAGCATGTTCTTCGCGGCCATGCTGTCGATCACCGTGACGCCGTTCCTCATGACGCTGCTGATCCGGGGCCGGATTCCGTCAGAGGAGAGAAATCCGATCAACCGGTGCCTGAGGTGGGTTTACCAGCCGATCGCTGCCCTGACATTGCGATTTAGGTACCTGACGATCGGCGTGATGTTGCTCGCTATCGCCGCAATCGTGCCGATCTACCTGCAGCTGGGGAGCGAGTTCATGCCGCCGCTGTGGGAGGAAACGATCCTCTACATGCCGGCCACCCTGCCGGCGGCCTCGATTCAGACGATGACGCGAACGATTCAGCTGCAGGACAGGATCTTGATGGAGTTCCCTGAAGTTGACAGCGTTTTTGCCAAGGCTGGTCGCGCGGAGAGCGCCACCGACCCCGCGCCGCTCGAGATGGTCGAGACGGTGGTCAATCTCAAGCCCGCAGCACAGTGGCGCAAAGGCGAGACGTCCGACAAGCTGATTGCGGAGTTTGACCAGGCCCTGCGTACAAAAATGACCGGGTTTTCCAACAGCTGGACCATGCCGATCAAGGGACGGATCGACATGCTCTCGACCGGCATCCGTACGCCGATCGGCGTGAAGGTGTTCGGACCGGACCTTGAGCAGATCGGGCAGATTCTCTCGCAAGTGGAAGGAACCCTGAATAGCGTTCCGGGCACGCGCAGTGCGTTCGCCGAACGCGTGAGCCAGGGTTACTACCTGGACTTCAACATCAATCGCCCGGCGATCGCCCGCTATGGGCTGTCGGTCACGGACGTGGAGGACAGCATCATGGCCGCCGTGGGCGGGGCCAATGTCACGCAGACGATCGAAGGCCGCCAGCGTTTCCCGGTGAACGTGCGCTACGGGCGCGAGCTGCGCGATGACCTGGGAAGGTTACAGCGCGTGCTCGTCGCCACGCCCAGTGGTGCTCAAGTGCCATTGAAAGAGCTCGTCGATCTCAAATTCGTCGATGGTCCCGGCTCGATCAAGAGCGAGGCGGCGCAGCTCGTGGGTTACGTCTACGTGGACGTGACCGGCCGGGATGCCGGCGGCTACATGAAGGATGCTCGCAAGGCCGTCGACAACATGGTGAAGCTACCCAGCGGCTACCGGCTGGAATGGAGCGGCTCCTACGAGGGCATGCAGCGGGCGGCACAGCGCCTGAAGTACGTCATCCCCATTACGCTGGCGCTGATCTTCGTGCTGCTCTACCTCAATTCGCGATCACTCGCCAAAGTGCTGATCGTGCTGGTCGCAGTGCCCTTTTCCCTGGTCGGCGCATTCCTTCTATTGTGGCTGTTGGGCTATCACCTCAGCGTTGCGGTCTGGGTAGGGATCATCGCTCTGGCGGGTGTCGATGCCGAGATGGGGATGGTGATGCTCTTGTACCTGGACGCAGCCTATGAGCGTTGGAAGAGGGAAGGCCGGATGAATAGCCTGGCTGATCTGGACGCAGCCGTCATGGAAGGCGCCGTCCAGCGCGTGCGGCCCATCACGATGACGTTCTTCGCAATCCTGATGGGCCTCTTGCCCATCATGTGGTCCAACGGAACCGGTGCCGACGTGATGAAGCGAATCGCCGCGCCCATGGTGGGCGGTATCGTCACGACCGCCATCTTGTCTCTCTTGATCTATCCGGCCATCTACGTTCTATGGAAATGGTGGGCAGAGGTCCGGCACGTGCGCACGCGGACATGAGGCACCAAGGAAGGTTGAGACGCCAATGATCACGGCTGTTTGAAACGGCTCCCGGACCGATGGCGGGCTATCCTCAGGCGCGCTCGTGACTGCGTATTCTTGCGAATGAAGTTGCAGCGCGCGAGCTGCATTGGTGGCCGGGAGGGTAATGGCTGCGCCCTCCAATGGGCGCTGATCGACGTTATTGAGAAGCTTGAGATCGCTTGATGCCGGAGCCGGCTACGTTGTTATCGAACGCTATCAACCGGTCGTGATAGCGGAGCGTGGCACCTGGCGGCGGCATGCTTGGGTAAGGCTGTCGTGGCCCTGCTCATGGGGTCCCCTCATTTTTGGTGCAATAACTGGCGGTAGGATTTCTCGGTAATTGCAGTGCGTCTCTGGATCTTTCCAAGGAAAAACAGCTACTTGCTGTTCGTGATTTGAGAGAAGCTATCGCGCCCAGCCTGAGGAGGGTGTGATGGACAACTGGCAATCGACGTTTTTGGGTCTCAAACAGCTTCCGCGGGAGCTGACCGCCTTTGAGATCGAAGCATTTTTTACGTTCACGCCGGCCGAACGCCTGATCATTGAAGAGCGCCGTCGGCCGGAGCTCAAACTGGGCCTCGCGCTGCAATTGAGCTTCCTGCGCACGAGATTGTAATCAGTGAACCAGGCACGCAGTTGAGCGAGTACGGTTGCGGC
>OBLU010002848.1_pt1 | contig 15770 bp, 10 predicted proteins | sample 1518681 | NCBI WGS metagenome assembly OBLU01 (sample SAMEA3539304, study PRJEB22396) | soil metagenome | biome: tundra; feature: field; material: soil | place: USA | collected 2010-05 | depth 0.15 m
AGCCAAACACCAACTTCAGTTACGCCGCGTAATGGCACGCTGGAGCCGCTACGATCTCATCGCGATTGACGAAGTCGGCTATGTGCCCCTGGCAGAGGTAGGCGCGGAGTTCCTGTTTCAGGTGATTGCCGAACGGGCCGAAAGAACGGCGGTAATTGTGACGACCAACTTGCCATTCTCTGAGTGGACGCAGGTGATTCCCAATGCGCGGCTGTGCAAGGCGCTGCTGGATCGCATTACCGACCGGGCGCACATTTTGGAGACCGGCAAGGAATCCTACCGATTCCGCCGCAGCATGGAAAAGCAAAAGAAGGGAGGAAAAGCTTCCGAGGCAACCCCATAGCTATGGAAATGCCGGCCCGTGGAAAGCATGGAAAGCCAAGAACAGGCTTTCCACCCTTTCCACCGCCCTTGGAAATCACGCAAACCCGGCGTGATTCCCACATTTCCACAGCTCCGACGACTACCTATATATAAGAGTTCAGAAGCAAAACCCTGACCTCAGGCCCAAACCAAAGGGGGTGGGCCAAATTAAACTGCCGAAGTGGGCCAAATATAGTTGCCAAACGCACATTTCAATGAAACCAAGGATCGGTGCGTGTCAACAACAATGAGACACACGGCGTGAAGGTTTAAGGAGTTTTCTCCTTGTCCTGGGGTTTATTAATCCAGACGGCGGTAGGAAGAGAAGGCGGTTTTGGAGGCTTGCGGACGAAGCGTTCCGGATGAGCCTGAAAAGCAGTATCCAAAACGGCTTGGCGCTGGACCAGGAGGTCGGCGGCCTTTCCCAGATGAACCACGGCGGGGGTCATCAAGCCCAGGCCGGAGTGATGGTGTTCAAAGTTGTACCAGCGGAAGAACGATTGGCAAAAGCCACGCGCGTCTTCGATGGAGCCGAAGCGGTCCGGGAAACCACGGCGGTATTTCAAGGTGCGAAACTGACTTTCCGAATAAGGGTTGTCGTCGGAAACATGAGGCCGGGAATGGGTTTTGGTGACGCCAAGGTCGGCCATTAGCAAAGCCACGGGCTTGGATTTCATCGAGGAACCACGGTCGGCATGAATGGTCAACTGTCCTGGCCCGATGAGTTGCTTGCGGCACGAGTGATCGATTAAGCGCTTGGCCAGTTCCCGGATGACTAACGTCTCTCCCGAATCGATGCTCAGCGCGCTCGTAAGGCCTGGGTTGCCCTTCCGGGAACGTTCTTTGAAACGATAGCTCTGTTCAGACCATTTACGTGATGCGATGACAAACCAGCAAATCTGCGCAGTTATTGTTGGCCTGCTTGTAGGGCATTTCCTCAACAAATGCATCTACAGGCTACCGAGGGACCTCTCTCCGCTCGGCGCAGGCTCGGTCTGCCCGCATTGTGGCGCCGAGATCGCCTGGTTCGACAGCATCCCAGTGGTCAGCTATCTGGCCCTGCGCGGCCACTGCAGGAGATGCCAGAAACGGGTCGGCGTTCGCTATCTTATCGTGGAACTTTTGACACCAGCGCTTTTTGTCTACTATGTGTCAATCTTCGGAGTGACCCTCCACGCGCTGAAGTATTGTGTCTTCTCGGCCATTCTAATCACGCTCACCTTTACTGGACTCGAGGAACGGATACTGCCAGACGAGTTCACTCTCGGCGGGGCTGTGTTGGGGTTGATTCTGTCCTAGTTCGTGGCTCCAGACGGAAGCCAATCTTCGGGATTTGCCGGCTTGGGCTATGCGTTCTCCGGGGCACTGTTGCCAAGTATGGGGCTCTGGTTCGTGGGAGCGTTGTATCGCAGAAAGCGAGGGAGGGCGGGCCTCGGCTTCGGAGATATCAAGATGCTGGCAATGATCGGCGCATTTATCGGTTTAGGTGGGGCGGCTCTCACCGTGTTGGTCTGGTTCGTGCTTTGCGTGGCTGTCGGCATCACATACATTCAGCTCGCTCGCAAAGATGCGTCGACATACGAGCTGCCGACTGGACCGTTCTGGAGCATCGGTGCACTGGTTGCCGCTACGGCCCCGCCGATGCGGTGGTTGTGGATCGGGATGAATGCCTGGTGGGCGTGGCTGATTGGGCACTTCTAAGTGGCGCAGTGCCTCTGGGCTTGCGGCCTACAGCCGACGTGGGTAGGCGGCAACGACACCAGAGAAAACGATTCGACTTCTCTGATTTCGTAGTTGCCATCATCTAGGGTTCCTCCAGAATGTCGCCCCAGTCGCGCCGGGGCGCTCACTGCGGGCGACTTCGGCATTCGTGAGAATGTGGGTCAGCGGTTCAAAGACTCCGTGTCCGGAGAAAGGTTCCCTGTTTCGCGGATCAACCGCTCGCCCCAGGGGCGAACAGGCAAAGTACTCCACCGCCTCGAAATGGTGTTCCAGGGCCATGATCGCGTTGCGGGCACCCCAACTGGTCAGCGCTTCACGGCATTTCTCCGGGGAGGCCACGCCCAAAGCCACATCGCCGATTGCATCCTTGACGATCTTTTCATCCGCTTTGGAGATCACCACCGCCACCCGGTAGGGCAGTTTGCGGCTTGGCGCCGCGATTGTGCTTGAACTGGCGGTAGCCACTGTCGAGGCGACGATCTTCTCAAAGGGTTTGGCGCCATGCGAAGTACCGTCGAAGTCCAGGGGATCGACCAGCATCACGAAGCCCTCCAGCAGGGGGAAGTACTGCTGCCTTGTCATTGATCCGATCGAGACGAACTCCTCTCCAGGTGCATCGTACAAGTACAACTGGCACTTCACCCCTCTCACCCGCGAATACAGCAGGAACGCGTTGGTCGTTTCGGCAGTCTTTGCCGCCGCCGTCCCGGTTTCGAGCTTTGCCCACTCGCGCCGAAACTCGCGTTCCTGGGCTGGGTCATCGATCTCGCCTCGAATGGACTGAGCGGCACCGTCTTGGGTCATCTGATGCACGGCCATTAGCAGGTAGTTGGTCTTGCCGCTCGCAGGTCCCCCCACAATAGCCACCAAGCGTTCCGGCGCCCTGCCCGCGTGACGGCCTAGAAGGGGCATGCCATCGCCGCCACACAGCTTTTCCAAACGCTTCCGGCCGAGAATATCCAACGTTGGCAGCTGCGTGGCGCAGCTTGTACAAGGGTGCCAGAGGAGCCCGATAAGGTTAGGCCATAGTTTGACATTTCCGGTTCCACACTTCGGGCATACATACTCGGGTAACCCACGATACGAGCATTGCCGCGAGGGACAGGTGAAGAAAATGCCCCGCCACAGTTGAATCAACCGCGTAGCTACGAACAGGACAAACAAAGGAATCAGTAGAAGCAGTTTCGCAAGGACGATGACGGCCTGCCACAAAGCGTAGACGGGCGTCCAGACGATTAGCGGGCCGAACAGCACGAGCGGCGTTACGAGCTTGATGAGTTTGTCCACGAGAGGAATCGCGAGCCAGACCAGAAGAGCAACCAGCGGACTGATCACGCCGCCTACCAGCGTGGCCGCAACCGCGCCCCCGGCGCCAACCTGGGCACCGTTGCCCTTGACCTTGCCACTAGCGAGTTCAATGAAGAACCACAACATCAACCCGGCCCAGATCAGTGCGGCGAGCCCAAAGATGAATGTCAATTTACGGCTCGCCAGCCACTTCGAGATGTCGTCCAGTCGGCGTTCGGTCGCTTGGACGGCCCCTCTACGCCAGTTTTCCGCGACAGAGAATCCGTGCTGCACGTTCGCACCGAAACGAACCACAGCGCGATGGATGAGGGTGTCCGGAGGCTTTGTCATAGTTCTTGCCCTCAGCGGTGGGCCCCCATTCGCTGAAACCACAATAAGAGGGCGGTGGCGACCTCAGGCGCGGGTCCCCAGATCCCGTCTCCAGTCGTTCGAAACCCTTTGTGACCCGAGTTGGCATGCCGACCGCACCAACGCACTGGTCTGCTGTCATTTGCAGATAATCGTCGGCGCCCAACCGCTGCTGGTGACCCACAACTCATCACAACGCAACACGCGTACCTGAAAAACCATCGCAAATAGCGCCGCACGAGCGACCAGGGCGAGATCGTCTCGGATTCGCGGGCAGCCCCACATAATGAACGAGCACATCCCATTGAATTTCTTTTCCTCGGAGCCTAAGAGTGCTATTTCCCCGCAGTCCGCCGCACTATGCACTCAACGCCGCTGCCGTCGGGCAGCAGCGCGAGTTCCAACCGCGCCGGGGTATCCGCCGAGAGCGGTGAGATGGCCGCCATGAGCACGGGGCTGACGAATTCGTCGATTGTTCGTTGAATATGCCTGGCCCCCTGGCTTTCGCGGGCCGCCTTCTCCGCCAACCATCGCAACGCGGCGGGCGACACTTCCACCGAGGCGCCGCAGAGTTGGCGAACGCGCGCCCCCAATTCACCGACCTTCAGGGCCGTGATCGCCTCGAGATCGGCGGCGCGGAGAGGATTAAAGGCAACGATCGCGTCAAGGCGATCAATCAGCTTTCCAGGCAGACGACGTTCGAGCAACCCACGCAACTCAGACTGTGACGCTTGGCCTGGTGGCATCGCACCTCCATCAGTAAAGCCGATCCGCCGCCCCTCCTGCGGTCCATTAAGCAGGTTGGAAGTCATTATGATGACGGTGTTTCTCGCATCCGCCACGACGCCGTCGTGGTCGACTATTGTGCCCTCGGACAGCAATCGTAACAGCACGCCGAGCACGTTCTCATGCGCGTGCTCAATCTCGTCGAAAAGGACTAGAGAATACGGTTGCCGGCGCAGCTTCTCGACTAACGGTGAGCCTTGATCGTAGCCGACGTATCCTGGTGGCGCGCCAATTAGTCGCGCTGTGGAGTGTGGCTCACTGAAGTCCGCCATGTCAAAGCGTATCAGCCCCTCGAGGCCCCCATATACCTGCTCAGCAATGACCTTTGCCAGTTCGGTTTTTCCGACACCAGGTGGTCCCACGAACAGGAAAACGCCCCAAGGCCGATTAGGACCAGCAAGCCCCTGTCTCCCACGCTTGATCGCGGCACCGACAGTCTTTATCGCGGTCTCCTGGCCCAAGATTCGCGTTGTAAGGTGCGCCTCGAGATTTTCCAGGGCGGCGAGATCACCTGAGGAAATTCGGTCCAAGGGTATGCCAGTCTGACGCGCAATAATAGCGGCTACGTGCCGTGGTGTGACTACGGGTTGCCCTTCAACGGGCCCTTGGCGCATGGCGAGCACGCACGCGCGCTCTAATACGTCCCGGGCCTTCGCGGGCCATTGCTTATCCAATATATAACGGCCAGACAGATCGACAGCGGCTTCTTTGGTCTCGGACAGGATCTTTACGCCGTGCTGCTGCTCGAATCGCGATTGGCGCGAGGACAATATCTCGATGGTTGCTCCCCGCGAGGGTGGACCGATCAACTGAGTTTGGAATCGACGCGCGAGAGCTCCGTCGCGAGCGATTGTGCGCTTGTACTCCGCGTGGGTCGTTGCCCCGATCAATCGAACCTCGCCGCGAGCTAGCGCCGTCTTCAGCATGTTGCCCGCGTCGGGTCCACTACCCTCGGCCGAGCCGGCGCCCACAATTGTGTGGATCTCGTCGATGAACAGAATGACTCCGCTGCGAGCCTCGGTGAGCACATCTTGAACGCGCTGCTCAAACTCGCCGCGCAACCGCGTGTTGGCAACTAAACGGCCGGCCGAAAGCTCGATAACGCGCATCGGCTCTAGCTTTTTCGGGCACCCGGGCCGGACGATCCGCTGTGCTATGCCTTCCACAATCGCCGTTTTGCCGACGCCGGCGTCACCAACCAATAAGGGGTTTGCGTTCTCAGTTAGCAACAAGGTCTCGAGCGCCGTGCTTATTTCGATGTCCCGGCCCACGATTTCAGGCAACTCGCCGCGGCGCGCCCTTTCGGTGAGGTCCACTCCGTATTTTGCGAGGGCGGATCCACCGGCGCCCGACTGTTGCCGAGCCTGGCCGGCGACGCCGACACTGGGTTCCCCGACTAGCAGTCCCAGGCTCTGCAGCATCTGGCCGACCATGCCACCGCCATTCTCGAAAAACGCGGCAGCCAAGTCGTCTCGAGTGGCGCGAGCACGCTTTTCGGCTGTGGCAAGCTCAGACGCGCGACGAACGATACCAAGGGCGTTCGCGCTCAGTGAAATCGGGGTGCTGGCGTCAAGGGGCGGCTGCGGCGGGGTGGCAGACAGAATCAGACTCTTGAGGTCTTCGATCGGAACCTGGTTCTGTTCAAACGACCGCTTAATGCGCGATTCGCCGGCAAGAAGGGCAACAAAAAGGTGCGGCGTTCTGATTTCCGCCCAACCAAGTTGTCGGGCGATGTGCTTGGCATCTGTAAGAGCCCGCCGCGCGTCCTCGTCAAACAACTCCATTGAAACCCCCAGCCCCCCCACGTCGCCTTGGCCACCATCGATAGTGGCTGGCGAGGGTGAAGTTGGAACGCAAGCCTCGGCTGCCGACCTCTGGTCGGAGCCAAGGGCATCCAGGTCGATCCTCAACTGCCTTCCGAGGAACTCCTTGAACTCCACGGGTGCCGTCACGCAAAACGCCTTGAACAATGTTCTTTCGGTGACTCTCTTGGTTTCGGCGGCCATCGCACGGGCTCTCTCGATGACAGGCGTGACGGCCTTTTCGCACGCAGCCCCATTCAGCGGGAAGGGTTTGGGTCCGCCTTGAGCGGACTGAACGAGCAGCCCATAAACGCGGCTTGTCGGGACCTGATTCTGCTGAAGCAACTGCGCCGTGCCGCCGCGGGGATCCATCAGGAAGGCCGCAAGCAAGAGTCGGTTAGAGATCGGGAAAGCGCCCCGTTCTTGGGCAAGTGCATGGGCTGTCTCGACGATCTTGCGTGCATCTAAATCCAGCCCTGCGAGGACCTCCTCACGATCCGGATCAACCTGACCTAACTGATCGAGATCCACGGGCAACGGAGGCTTGTCCAACCACGCTTTGAACTCTGGCGTGGCCCTCTCACAAAACGCCCGAAAAAGGTCGCGTTCCGTGACGGTGTGGTTACCAGCCAGCTTGGCTGCCGCCTCAAGGACCGGCAGCACGATCCGCTGGCACGCCTCAGTGCTCAGTCCGAAGGTTTGCGGCGAGCGTTCTTCGTCGGACGCCTCAGTTGCGGCGATCATCAGTACGAAGACCAGTTCCGGGTCAACCCCTACGCATCGGCACACTCTTGCAGCGTGTCCCTTACCACCCTCAAGCATGGCCGCGAACAGCAATCGGTGCGAGATCGGAAACATACCGCGCTGCTGAGACAAAGTGTGGGCAGATTCGATGATGCGCCTCGCGTCGCGTTCCAGGCCATCGAGCGATATCGCCCCATTTTCGTCGATTCTAGCTGACGCCGCTCTTTCCGATAGACGTGCGTTCAACGCAGCCGCAGAGGGAAGATCGATGTCGAGTGGGTACCTCCATCGTCCGTTCGCAGTTAGCAGCTCAAGTACGTCGTGCTCAGAGATCCGGCGGTCGCCTGACCGGTTATTGCCTTGCTGGGCGCCGAGATCAGCCTCCTCAAGCAAGCCAATGAGATCGGGGGCGAACTCCTCCTTCTTGCGGACAATCCATCTGGAAAGCGCCTCCCGCAAAGACCCCTCATCCCCCTCATCGGCATCCGGCAACTCAGAGTTCGTCGTGCCAGTCATAAGAGCTTCGTAGAGTTCATCAGGCTGGGCCCCCGCTTGGCGAAGCAACCAGCGTGTGAGGTCGCCTTTTCGAATAAGTCCGCCGACAAAGTCCGTCACGTTTACTTGAGTTCGGTCTTGCAGGTTTCGCCGACGCGCTGCACGAATAAGAACCTCTTCGACTGCAAATGAGAAGACCTCGGTGTTCAGCCGCGACTTGGCATCGAAAACACGGGGCGGGAGTGCCTTGGTTTCGCCCGGCTGAGCCGCAAGAAGATGTTCTGCAGACGCCGGTAGCGTGTTGTTCGGGTCTCCGAAGTACCGGTACGCCATCCAAGCAACATGTGGCTCCCCCGATTCGTATCGCGAAAAGCTCATCTTTCTGGCGCCCGCCAAGGCCTCGGCGAGCGGCCGAGACGGACTGGCACTACGAAAAAACTCGATAGCGGTCTCAGCGGCTTGAACGTTCACGACTGGCCAAATCGGCGCAATGACAACTTTGCCCCTTCCACCGCGTGCGAAGGCGTGCGCGACGCTACGAGATCTTTTCTCGAGGTCCCAGTCGCGCCCGGTGGCTGCGCCCTCGCAAGCATTTAGGAACACCAGCTTCGCTGATGGACCAGCCTCTTCGATCTGACTGGCAAACAACATGCCGTCACTCAAGACCAGTCGGCCTTCATCGCCGTCGCGAGGAAAGAAGCCGTGACCGAAGTAATAGATGCCCGCTAGAGCTGGGTCCGAAATTGCTCGCAACACGCGCTGGACCGTTGCGTTAGACCTGCGGAGAAGATTGATTGTAAAGCCATGAGTCTCAACAATCTTGTGCAACTCCTCAAGATGTTGAGCGCAGATGCCTGCCGGGTCCTTTTCGGGAAGGCAGAGGTCGCCACTCGGATCCTCGATGAAAAGAAAGACCCTTCCTTCTCCGGCGGGGCGACCACGTCCGCGTACAAGGTGCGTGATGTGGTAGCGCAAAGCGAGTTTCCCACCAGAGCGGCGCATTCGTTCGCCACACGAGCTGCAATGTGGGGCACCTGGACGGGCGACGTGCTCCGGGAAGAGTATTGCGTGGCAGCGTGGACATTGGAAGTACACCTCTTCGAGAACTTCCCAGGGGATTTCCGAGGCGGCGTCCTGTACAAGGTCGAGTTGGGGATGCACACCCTCGCCCATGAGACCGACGAACCCCATGGATGGCAGTGCTTGCCGCGCCAGGTTCCCGGCCACCTCCTCGATACCGATGTTCCCGCGTGCTTGGCCGACGAGCGCACGGCGCGTAAGGTCCTCGACTCTTCGTCGAACCTCTTGAACCTGGGCCTGCAGGATTTGTGCCTTCGCCGGCGTGAACACGGGCTCTGGCGCCATATCCGCACCTGCCAGAGGTACCAAAGCGTAGATAAGCCCCTCCTTGCCTTTGTCGTCGCGGCGATGAGACACACCGACAATTTGGGTTACGATACTCTGTACGGGAGGATCCGACACAATGTCCCGTCGTATCTGGATCGGTGATTCCGCCGCGACATCCGGAGCTGTTGCAGGTTCGTGAGGAACCGGTCGCTCTTTTATAGGCTTCGCCGCGCGTCGCGGCCTGCGCTTCCCGGGCACGAACGGATTGCCGACCTCCCCGTCGAACAGGTTATAGAGGTGCAGACGGCCTTCTTTGGCCTTACGCTCCCCAAGGTCGTGCAGCCGTTCGATCCAGCCGCCTACCTGGATCAAAAAATCCGCTACCGATTGGGTAAGCAGGATGTGCCCTGGATCCCCGTTGTCCATCGCCATCTGCGCCCCAGCGATTCCGCCGCCCGGAAGATTGCGGTTGAGGTTCAAGTCAGCACCCCGATAAACAGGACCGGTGTGGATTCCCATTCGCACTTTCATCTCAGGCTGGTCTTTGAGTGCCTGGGCAACTTCCATCGCACATTGCACGGGAGCGAGCGGATCGCGAAAGAACACCAGTGCCCGGCCAGCGCCGCTTGAAAGCACAATAAGCTGGTTGGTCGCCTGCCCCTGATTGAATTCGGTGCCACCCGCAATGAGCTGTTCAAACACCTCAAGCAGGCGCACCTGCTGTGCGACGGGAAGTCCGGAATGGCCTACCAGCTCAAGAAACAGCACGTGGGCGATCTGCAGCTTGGAGTGGGATAGGGCAGTCTGCCCACTGTCAGGCTTCACCCTTGGCAATTGTTGCGAGGGCGGCGCTGGACTCTCGGATGCGCTCATGAGTGCCTTGCTCAATTCGTCCCCAAATTCACGAGAGCTCTTTGGTCGCTCTTCCGCGTCGTACGCGAGCGCACTGACGATTACCTGATCAGCCTGCACTGGCAAGCTGGGGCGTAAGTCTCTCGGTCTTACAACGACCCCGGCTTGTTGCATGGCGATCAATTGGAGTGGCTGCTCGGGGTTGAACGGCCGTCTGCCTGTGACCAGTTCGTACGCGATTACGCCCAACGCATAAGTGTCGCTGGCAGCGGTCTGCTTACCCTGAAAGCGCTCCGGAGCCATGTAAGCCATGGTGCCCGCGATAACCCCGGTAGTCTCTCCCGGTAGCGCAGATCCAACTACCTTTGCAACGTCGAAATCCACCAGCCTTACGATCTCTTCACCGTCGCCGTACTTTTGGAGCATCATGTTCGCAGGCTTGAGATCGCAATGGAAGACGCCCTTTTCGTGCGCGGCGCTAAGCGCCTGTCCTGCTTGGCGAATGATGTTCGCAACACGATCTAGATCGACGCCGTCTGGCTTGATGATGTCCTCCACCTGGATACCATCGACGAAGTCCATGACCAGGAATGGACTCCCGTCTGGTAGTTGGCCTATGTCGAGCGCCCGGACCACACCGGGATGGTCCACGCGGCTCAGCGCCTCAATGCCACGGGAGAATTTCCGCATTACCCATTGGTCTTTCCATTTATCCTCGAATAGGATCTTGACTACCACCTTTTTGGAGAGCAGTTGCTGGTCCCGGGCCAGATAGACTCTCCCGAACCCACCTCGGCCCAGCAACTTCTCTATCGAGTAGCGCTCTTTGACCAGTGTTCCCAAGTAGGGATCTTCGCTTGCCATTAATACTCCTTTCACGACTCCGCGTCTTCGGAAGGCCCCCCGCCGAATTCGATGGTCAACGGAACCTCCCAAATGCGCTCGCCCGCGTCATCGGCGACCCGCAGCCGTAGAATCCACGAGCCCTCGGACAGTAACATCGGCTCCGTCTCAAAATCGGCGAGACGCCCCCCAAGAAACAGGGCATCCGTCTTCTGGTCGCGAACTTCGAGACGCACCGGCGGCGGTGGGATGCCCCGGGTGCCGCTATCGAATGAACATACGACTGCAGCCGCATGATCTTCCATCCGCGCAGTGACCGATAGCCGAATGACGAAACCGCCCTCATCATCGCGCAGCACCCACTGTTTAGCGCTAAGAGCGTCGGCACCAGGCAACGCAGCAGTCGAGGCGACCAGACGCGGCTCTACCGCCGCCGGCCCGAGTCCCAACTCGAAGAGACGGCCAGCCGCGTCGGCCGCAATTCGAATCTGTTCCCCTAACACCCGACGGAGGGAGGAAGCCCTCGCCCTGATATCATCGGCCGCACGCCACGTCCAGAGCGGACGTATGTTCCAAAACACCTCACGACACGCCGGGCACCGCTCAACGTGTCGTGACAACTCGGGCATGCGGTGTTCGCGTTCCACTGCCGTCAACTCGCAGAACTCAGCGGCGCGTGAGAGAAAAAGGTCACAGCCGCTGACCCACTCGCCACCCCCGAGCTCTTCGTCCAAGAAACGCATATGTCCCGAATCGGAACGAAGCGTTTCAGAGGCTGCCGACAATTGTTCGCCGGAAACCGGCCTGCCCGCGAGGTACGCGGCTATAATCCTCCTAGCATCGGCAGGACTCATCGCAGCCCCCTTCTTAATGGCGTGCGCGCGGATTGTGTTTCACCTGCCGCGAGCATCATGCGGACCAAATCACTGATCTGCGCGTTTTCATGGGCGTCTGGCTGCAGACGGGAAGGGACGTCCGCCGGATCGCACTGCTCAATAAACAGCAGGTACCACACCGGAACGATCCAGTGGTTTGGGGCAACACCGCGCCATTGCCGTAATGAGCGCTCAGACCAAGCACGCAAGCCCGGGGCAGCCACCGTCTCCAACAGCTTACGAGCAGCGCGCCTCTCGTCGCCGAACTCGCGCGATCGAACCCAAGCGTTCACGTCAGCCTCTTCATTCTGGGAGCGCAACGCGGCGACAAGCTCGCGGAATGGGCTCTCGCGCAATGCGGCGTTAGCGAGCAGATCGGATCGCCTGCCTTCAGCGGCACCCCGTGCCAGAGCCTCATCGAAATTCGGGTCTTTCACCCAGTGCCACAGCTCTACAAGATAGCGTTCAAAGGACCAAGGATCAGGACGCTGCGGTTCGACTGAGGAATGCAGGAACAAGCGGGCAGTCAACGCCCACAACAGGGTGTGGCGAGGAGCTGCCAGACGTGCCAACGAGGCGATTGCGTCAACGCCACTCTCGCGCGCCAAAGGGAACTCTCCAGTTCCGATACGGCCCTCACGTGGACGATGGGCCGACCGGATCTGGGAATTGCGCCAGGACCGAAAGCGCGCAAGCTCGTAAGCCCACATCCGGCGGCGCAGGCGGTGGCTCAAGTTGTTGACAACATCTTCCGAGAAGTCGTTGCCATACAGTGAAGCAATGTCTTTGACCATAGCCGGTGGGAGATCCGCCTCGATTCCGCTGGCCAAGCGGGCATACCACAGCTCATCAAGGACCGTTCGCAAGAAATCGTTGCGTTCGGCTGGAGACTTGCGGCCTCCTAGGCCCTGGTCCGCGCGGGGGAAGAACGTAGTTCGAAGTAAACGATAGCCCTCGCGAATGGAGCGTATACGCACAGGATCAAGTTGGTCGGGAGGCCGAGGTGGAGGAGGATGGCCAACATCGTCGTCAAGGGGCTCCACTTCAGCACTGCTAAATCGGAAGCGCGCGAGGCACTGCTTCCACCAATGGGGAAACCGGCTAAGGAAGGCGTAGTATGGAAAACCGGAGCTCAGCTTGTCCCACTGCCGATCCCAGAATTCCAGTACCCTCTCCGGAATTCGGTTTTGATGAACCCATCGACCCGCTTCGTTCCACACTGCCTGTTCAAGCATGATTGCTCGGTCGTAATGCTCGGCCGGCAAACCCGGGTAAAGGCGCTCAAGCTGCAAGCGAACTGAGGTCCAATTGGGCCGGAACTGTTCCCGCTGATCCTCTCGCGCAAGATACGATGGCGGAGTTGGCAAGTAGCGGCGAAAGCACCGAAGGAAAGCGGCCTCCTCAGCCCAGTAGTTGCAGGTAATCCCAATCAGCTCGGGCGAGCAGCTGCCCAAATAGATCGCCGCACCGGTACGGCGCCGCTCGCGTTCGGCGGGCATAGCATCGGGTCCGAAGGACTCGGCGGATAGATCCGAGACGCAGGCGCCAAGTTGGTCTGGGGTAATGCTATTGTGCCGCGACTGGAGGACGTCGAGTATGCGTGACGGCTGAAAACTCTGCTCCGTCGCGGCTTCCGCCTCCAAACGGCGATAAATCTCGATAAAAGAGGCGAAACGCGGACCGATCTCCTCAGGAGCAAGTTGATAGGCTCGCATCGGGTAGATGGATGCCGCGAAGCACACGGCGATCGCCGCATCCTCCCAAGAAACCACGTCCGCAGGAGCGCGGTGCCTTCGGCAGACGTCGAGCAACTTTCCGGGAATCAACTTCGCCGTGTGGATGGCCCGCAGCACGTCCGCAGCCGTTCCGAGACCTGCTAGCGCATCCTCATCCAGGACGTGCCCGAGCACGCGCACTACCTGGACAACGTATTCCTCAGGGCACTGGGGCCCAAGCAGCTGACGACAAACCGAGAGAATCGAGATACTCACACGACTTGCCTCACTCTATCCTTCAAGGCCACTCGCCCCGAGCCGACGCGAAATGGGACGCGTAGTTGCCTCGCGGCTTAACCCTTTCGACACGGCCAACACGCCCTTGTCGGCCCGCACGACATCCGACCCAATCCACGCCCCAACGACGCGTGGTTCCGTCGTCCGGAGAAGCACCCGCACACCTGACGACGTACTTTGCGGCGTGCACCGGTGGCGACAACGCGTCCCGGCCGAGCACGGCAGACCCCAACCCCCCGCGAATGCACGGAAGTCGCGTAGGCCCCAGACGGCGGCTATGGACGCCTTCGGCACGCGGAATCTATCGGAAAAATGCCTCGCCGCCGTCCGCGCATCAAACCGCCTCTGCTCCCGCGGGCCGAGTCTCGCCTTCACACAGCCCCCGAGGCCCAGCCCAGCACCTGGTACGCCATAGCGGCGGACGCCCATGTCCTCGATTTGATCCGTGTCGACAACCGCGCCACGTCTTTCCTCCTCGCTGAGGGAGCGCCCTCAAAGAGATTTCTTTCACTCGCGGCCCCCAACTCCACGCAGGAGGCGAACGTACACCCAATGTGCGCATCGTCCCGGGCGCGAGGGCAGCGCCCAATGCTCAAATGGTCTGAACCGGCAAACCATTTCGGAGATCTGCTTCCCGCACACGGACCTGCGCTCGCCGACGGCCACTGAAGACCCCGCCAAAAGGGCCGACGAATAATCCTTGAATACCAGTCACGCCGATCAGCTAATCTCAGCCGCTTAAATCCCGCCGAAAGGTCAGTGGACCACAACATCGATCACCAGAGCAAGGACGATTGCAGACCAGAGCACGATCGCCAGCGCAACCCCCAGCTTTAAACCACGTGCATCGTGGGCGGGTGCCGCCAACTCGAGCGGAAACCCGAGGTTGCGATAGAACTCCACGTGTTCTCGCTCTCTCTGCTTAGCCCGCATAATGCCAAGAGGCCCGAGCAGCATACCGAGGCGGATTCCCTTCGCGATGTCTTCTTGCATATCAATCGCGCGCGCCTGTAGCGTTTCGACCACGACAAAAGCAAACCATATTGATGCAGACACAAACCAGTGATTGCCAACAGCGAACCGCACTCAACGAAGGCTATATAACCCGCCAGCGGCACGCATGTGAACCCGGCGAGGAAAGCCGGGGTATGCCCAGCGAACAGCCCGAAGAATCCCGCGACCAGCGCCAGGCTAACACCGAACACCAGCCCCCACCCTACATACGCAAAAAATTGGCGCAAAAAACTCAGCGGCGCGAATGGCCGAAGCGCCTCCTTTTGCACGCTCGGTTTGGCGCCCGCTGTGCTTATTATGACGCTGAATGCCTCCTTGCGGCGCACCGGATCGCTGCTCGTCGTTGTACCATGGCACCCAAATGGGATTTGTACCTCGTAGGTGTCCGGGGAATCGGCGCGAGCGACAACCTCTGTTTTGCCTGCGCCCATCCAACCGAAGAGCCTGTCCCGCCCGAAAACGCGGAAGCGCGTGAGTCCCCATGCGGCATCGTTCACGTTGCCGAAGATCGCCAGGGGCGGCTATGGATGAGCGCCACGGACTACGTGCTGGAACTCGCGGGCAAAACCTGGACGCGTCACGCCCTACCGGCAGGCTTCCAAACTGAAACGGTCCAGACCAGTAGCTTGGCCCTTCTTCCCGACGGCAGGATTCTGGTCAAGACGGTCCGCGGCGACCGCGGGGATGCCATCCTGGTGATGGATCCGAAGAGCGGCCGGTTTACGCAGTTCTTGCATCCCGAAGGCCGGCTGATCACGACGCTCATATCGCGTTCGGCCGGCGGTGTCTGGGTGGGCAGCGAGGTGAAAGGCACGCCAGGGTTCCGGCTGGAGGTCTACGATGGCGCGAGTTTCCGCAAGGTCCTAGAACTGGGCCAGGAATGGCAGGGAGGTTTCGTGCGGTCGGTGCTGGAGCGCGGAGGCGGAGAGATATGGCTGGGCGGTACCGCCGACGGCGTCCTCTATCGGGACGGCAAGTTCTCGAATCCCTTTCAGCCTAACTGCGGGTACACGGACTCTGGCGTCTTCGTCCTGGGTAGCTTGCCTACGGGCGAACTGGTGGCCGGCGGCCGGGACAGGCTTTTGAAATACGACGGCAAATCCTGGACCGCGATGCGCGACGGGCTGGACAGGATCCGGAAGTTGACCACCACGCGCAACGGCGCCCTATGGGTGGCTTCCGCCTCGGGCGTCCACCGCCTTAAACTCATCTTCTACACCATGCCGGCGGAAGTTGTCCATTTCCAATAGGTTGCAATT
>OBLU010002849.1_pt1 | contig 15768 bp, 10 predicted proteins | sample 1518681 | NCBI WGS metagenome assembly OBLU01 (sample SAMEA3539304, study PRJEB22396) | soil metagenome | biome: tundra; feature: field; material: soil | place: USA | collected 2010-05 | depth 0.15 m
AATGTGGAGATGCACGCGGTAGTCATGCGGGTTCTATCCCGGCTCGGTGGCCGCTCGGCCCTTCCACAAAGTCCATGAACTCTTGTACAAGGTCTGCATGGAAAAGCCAAGGGGCCGAAGTTGGCTTCACTTCGACCCCAGGGATAGTTGGTTGCAGATGGGAATGTGAGTCATACGGCAACTTGCCGGTTAGAAGTTGAATTTGGCCGTCAACTGCATGGTTCGCGGGCCGTAATCTGTGCCGGTTGGAATTCCGAAACCATTCCCAGTTGAAGCGCTTGGCGACAGGTTTGGCAGGGCAAAGCGATGGCGATTGAAGAGATCGAATGCTTCCGCCTTGATCTGGAGCGTCTGTCTCTCCGTGACGTGGAAGTCCTTCAGCAAGCTAAGGTCCTCCGCTTTGTACGCAGGCCCTGTGACTGCCTGGGTCACGCGGGGAATATTGCCGAAGGAGAATGGGGCGAAGGAGCATGAGCCGCCGCCGCACGCCGGATCAAGAGGGCGGGGACGGTTCGGACCCTCCGCGTTCTGATCGACGAAGGCCGCCTGGGCCATCGGAACCCCGGGGTCGGTTCCGCCGTTGGTTCCAGCGGGCCGGTAAGCTGGCTTGAACCAGGACTGTCCGTTGAACTGGTTGGGCCCATTCTTGTTGGCTTTGAATGCCGCACTCGTGTAGTCATGAAACGCGCCTGCTGCAGGACCTTCCGTGAAGCTGATGCAGTTCTGGTAGTACGGAATCCCACTGGCACAACCAAACGAGATGTTATTTCCACTCTGGTACCGCTGAATGGCACCCACTTCCCAACCTCCAATGACCAGGTCAAGTGCGCGGTTGTGGTTGAGGAAATGTCGGCCCTTGCCGAACGGCAATTGGTACAGATAGCTGAGCGAGAAGGTCTGGGGGATATTCTGCACGCTGACCGCTTTATCCTGCTTGAGGTTCTGCGCGCCCTGACCCTGCTCCAACTCGTTACCTGTCACATAACTGAACGGGATCGCCGAGTCGGCATCTGTGATGGACTTCGACCAGGTGTAGGAAGCTTGCAGATTCAAGCCATTCCGGAAGCGGCGCTCCAGGGACACGACCATTGCGTTGTAGGTAGAGTGGCCGAGGTTTTCGAGGCAGCAATCTCCCGCGATGAAGTCATATTGCGGGTAAGGACGCAGCGCCTGCCCGAGGTTGCCTTGGAAAGTGGAGTACGGAGCCTTCACGCCATTATTGGATCCCCCCAGCGGGATATAGAACTGGCTCGCATTGAGCCGGTCTCCCAGGGCGAAGTATTGCGGCGAGATATTGTTGATGTTGGTAAGAAAGCCGGAGTGGAGATTTTGCGATGCCTGACCGATGTACCCCATTTTGAAGATAAGGTCCTGGGCCACTTCTTGCTGCAACTGGAGGCTCCAGCTGCTGGTCATTGAAGGCCGGCCTTCGCTGGGAAGAATCAGCTCGCCGCCCACGGCATTGAACTGCCCCGAGGCTGCTGTGAGTTGAGTGGGATCCAGGCTTGGCGCGAAGCTGAGAGCAGATCCGTCGGCATTCTTGAAGCCGCTATCCAGTTGGAAAGAGTGTCCAAAAATTCCTCTGTCGGGGAAGAATCGGTTCGGGCTGCGCGACTGGGTGTATCCAGCATCCATAGCTGCACCGAAGTCACTGTACTGCAACGGGCCGTAGATGATCGCTCCGCCAGCCCTGATGACAGCCTTGCCGTTGGTGCCTGGTAAAACGTAGGCTAGGCCGACGCGCGGGGCGATGTCTTTATACCAGGTGTCCGCCCACGCCGTGTTGCAGTTACAGTTGACCCCGAAGACCAAGGCCCCCGGCAGCCCGCCGGCCGCAGCGTCCGGAGCGGTCAAGCTGAGGTTCGAGGTCCGGTTGTGTGCCTCGTTCCGAGGCACGTCCACATCGTAGCGAAGCCCAAGGTTGACAGTCAGATTGCTGGTGAATTTGATGTCGTCCTGCACAAAGCCAGCAAGGTAGTGCGAGTTCCATCGTGGGTGGTCGTTGAAGACTGTCTGACCGGAGTCGCCCACATAGCCGAGCAGAAAGCTGGCAACGGTGCTGCCATCATACAGAAACTGGGGCCCAAAATTCTGGACTGCTGTCTGGTCCCGATAGAAGGTGAGGGAGTCGGTGTTGTAATTAATCGTCGAGTACTGCTGGAATCGGATGTCTGCGCCAAACTTGAAGCTGTTGCGACCTTTCTGCCAACTTACACTGTCATTGAGGCGAGCGCCGTTGTCGATGTTTTGGCCGTTTTGCTGCTGGCCCAGCGAAGACACGTTTTCCGGCCCAACAAATCTCAGGATCGGGAAGAATGGCGCCAACAGGCCGGAGATGTTTGCCGAGTTGGCATTGGGAGAATTGAAGCCCGCTCCCAGATTAATGCTGTTAGTGCGGTTATACCCAAGATTCAGATGGTTCAGCAGCGTGGGTCCGAACGTATAGTCCCAGCCCGCGCGCATGTAGTGGGTAGTGAAATCCTGGTTGAAGCCGCTGTTGTTGAACGGTGCTGGAAAATCGGGGGCAGCGGTAAGTTTCGTATTTTCGCGAGTGTTATAGGAGGCGAAAATCTTGCTCTTTGTTCCAAAGTTCTGGTCAATTCGAATCGTATAAGTCGTGTTGTTGTTCGGCACAGTCCCTGACGTTGCGTAGTTGTTGTAGTTTGGAAACGGCGCATTCGCCGTTCCCGTTTGATTCGGCAGGGGCAGACCTGCAAGGAGCTTCTGCGCGGCCGGGCTTAACAGGTTCGTCGGAATAACGTTGATTGTGGAGAACGGGGACCGGCAGTACTGACCCGTTGCCGGTCCGGATCTATCCGTAGTCGGATCGAAGATTTCGTTGTAAAAAACCTGCTGCCCCGTGCAGGGATTGACGTTATAAGGCGCCAGGGAGGCTGGGATGGGTCCGCCAAGAATGTCCCTGAAGTCGCCCGTGCGTTCGGCCGCCGTTGGCACGGTCGATTGGATCGGATAGCTCTGGTGATACTGGAACTTTTCCCACGCGAACAGAAAGAATGTGCGATCCTTTCCGTTGTATATTTTCGGAATCCGTACCGGACCGCTGAATGTCCCACCGTAATCGAATTTGCTGTCCTGGCCCTTCTTGTAATTGCAGTTGATCTCAGAAATACCGACGCAGTTGATCTTGGCGAATGCATCATTGAACCAGGTATTCGCGTCGACAGCCCTGTTTTTCATGATCAAATAGGCAGTCCCGTGAAATGCGTTGGTTCCGCTCTTGACCGCGAAACTCTCAATACCGGATGTGGTGCGGCCAAACTCTGCCTGCGGTGTCGCGGTCGTGACCTTGAACTCCTGCAGAGCCTCGATGGAGGGTGACGTCTCGTCGAATGAGGAGCCGTTCTCGCTGCGCTGAATGCTGGCACCATCCAGGAGCACCTCGTTTCCGTATGCCTGACCGCCGCCTAGTCTGGCAAAAAAGGTTCCATTGGGGCTGTTGCTCTGGGTGGCACTCCCCGGCCCTGTCGTTCCTGGCACAAGGAAAATGAAGGATTCCGGCGAGCGCATACCACCGACACCCGACACAATCGACAGGGGCAAATCTTCAATTTGCTTGTTCGAAACAGTGCCGCTGATGTCTGAGGACTCCGTCTCGAGCCGGAGACCGCTGGCGTCGACGTTTACCACCTCGGTCACAGATCCGGCCTTCAGCACTACATTCAGCGCGGTGGTGCTGTTGATCTGAACCTGAACCCCGGTGCTGGTAGTGGTGGAGAAGCCGGGAGCGGTCGCCGTTACCGTATAGGGGCCGATGGGCAGACCGGCGAAGCGGTATGACCCGGCGGAGGTCGATTTGGTTTCGTTCTTGCCTCCGGTAGCCTCGTTGGTCGCGCTGATGCTGGCGCCGGATATCACCGCACCGGTTGAATCACTCACGCTGCCGGCAAGTTCCCCACGGGTGGACTGAGCGTGGGCGCTGCCGGTGAAGGATCCGATCAGCAGCAACAGCACGGGCGCTGACAGCCATTTCTTAATGGACTCTGGCATTTGAAGTTCTCCTGTAAAGAGTTGCATTTGCGTGAATCAAAGTCCCTCTTTGGGGACTTTATGAAACCGGTTACATCATTTAGGACCTATATGGTCTTGGTTCAATCTCAGGAAGCTATCTAACTTTTGCGAGGAATGTCAACAAAAATATTTCAACAGGCTCATTTGCTGCAATATTGCCCTCCCGCGCACGTCTTATCTGGCTCAATCGCGCTTCGGTGCTGCCGAGTCATGAGCCAGCCGGGCGGCTGCGTCGAACTCTGTCTTTGCCTCCTGCTCGCGTCCAAGGTGCCGGTACGCCTGGCCAAGGAGGAAGTGCAGGTTTGATTTTTGTGGATCGAGACGCGTGGCTGTTTCCAGATACTTCTGGGCTTCGAGAAAGTCGCCCTGTTGCATGTAAAGCTGACCTAACTGTTCGTGAATCCGCGGATCCTGCGGTGCGATTGCCAGGGCGCGCAGCAGCAGCGGCTGAGCCTCTGCGAGCTCTGCTCGATGCACCAGCACGATCGCCAGGTTCAGGAGTGGCTGCTCGCTGACCTTCTCGGGCAAGCCAGCATCCTGCCAGGCAATCGCTTGCCGATACGCAACCACCGCATCTTCTGTGCGATTCAGGCCCTCATAAGCGAGTCCCAGATTGTTCTCTACCTTGATACTTCCCGGAGCCAGAACGAGAGAGTGCTTGAAGCAATCGGCGGCATCGCCAAACCGCTGTTCCGTGTAACGAAGTCTGCCGAGGCTATACCAGCCATCCGGGTCTGCATCGCTCATCTGTATGGAGCGCAAAATCCATTTCTCGGCGTCGGAGTAATCGCCTAGGAGGACATAGTCTTGTCCGACTTCCCGGAGTTGTTCGGCGGTCGGAGTCTGTAGCGCCGCCGCGCGGGTGTACTCCTCCAGAGAATCCTTCGGATCGTTCTGCCGCAGCAGAGCATAGGCCAGAAGGTACAGGGCCTCGCCTGACCTTGGGTCCGTCACCAGATAGGCACGGAGCGACCTTTCCGCCTCCTTGAAATTGCCCGCCGCCATGAGCTTCCGCTGCTCTGCCAGTGGCATCGGCGAGTTCGCGGGCGCCGGCATAGCACCAAGATCCGAAAGCTTGGGCTGTTGCGCGCCGGCCATAGGAGCGGCGGCGAGCATGAGCATCGCGACTATCGGCTTCACGCCGGGCCAGACACGCTTCCTTGCAGGTCCATCTGCCGCACTCAATGCGCACCGGCCTTGCCCTGGATACTCGGCGAAGCGGAAGGCTCGTCGATCTTGACGACGCGGTCTCCTGCGACATCGGTGAGGGTCTGCCGAATGCCGCTCGGCCATCGGATCTCAATGGAGTGTGCCACGGAGTCCGCGCCCAGGCCGAAGTGTGCACGTTTGTCGTTGGAAGAGAGATAGCTTCCGGCCGTCGAGACTGTCCAGTACTGCGCTCCGTGGGAAGTGACAACCTTCACCTCCGCGCCCACCGCGTCACGGTTGCTCTTGTGACCTACCAGCAAAAGCGTCAGCCAGTGGTTCCGCGTCGCCGTCTCATTGCGGAGAACGTAGGCGGGGCCGCCGTTTGTGGTGACCACCGCATCGAGCCGCCCATCGTTGTCCAGATCCCCTACAGCCATGCCACGACCGACCCAACGCTGCGTGAACACATCGCCGGATTGTGCCGAGACGTCCACAAAGGTACCGTTGCCCATATTCCGCGCCAGCAGCAGCGGCTCCTTGTAGTGGAGCTGCGGATAATTCAATTCGACGGTATCCAGATCGTGGCCTTGCGCAATCAGCAGGTCTTTGAGGCCGTCGTTGTCATAGTCGAGAAAGTGGATTCCCCATCCGGAATGCAGGAGAGTCATCGGTGCAAGGCCCGAAACATACGTGTCATACGTGAACGAGCCGTCCCCACTGTTGCGGTACAGCGCATACTTCTGGTTTGCGAGGTTCGTGATGACCAGGTCCGGCAAACCGTCGTTGTCGAAGTCCTGGAAGTCGATCCCCATGCCCGCATAGGTGCGGCCATCGCCATCTACAGCGATCTCCGCGGTCAGGCCCGTCTCCTCGAAGGTGCCATCTCCCTTGTTGTGGTACAGAAACTCCGGCATGGAGTCGTTGGCTATTGCCAGATCAATCCTCCCGTCGCGGTCGAAGTCGGCGATAGCTATCCCCAACCCTTTACCCGGGATGCCCAGGCCGATCTTGTTCGCCACTTCAGTAAACGTCCCGTCGCCGTTGTTGTGGTACACCAGCGGAGCGATCGCCGGGAAAATGTCGGGGTGACAGTAAGCGCGATAACCTTCGCGATGCTCGCCGCACCACACATCGTTGAAATTCCAGCGAACATACCGCAGTACGACCAGATCGAGCAGACCGTCATTGTCCAGATCGACCCAGGCCGCGCTGGTCGACCACGAGTTCCCCGGCGTCTTGTCACCGCCAGTCCCAGAACGCTCGGTCACGTCCGTGAACGTGCCGTTACCGTTGTTATGGTAAAGGTGGTTCCCGCCGTAGCCCGTCACGTACAGATCTTCGTAACCGTCGTTGTCGTAGTCGCCGACGGCCACTCCCATCCCGTATCCAACGCCCTTCAATCCGGCCTTCTCAGTCACATCCTCGAACGTGCCGTCCTTGCGTTGGCGATACAGCCTGTTCCAGTCTTTTGGTGAGCGTTTCTCGGGAATCGCGTCCTTCGCCGTGGGGTCGTCCAAGGGAGCGCCGTTGACGAGGAATATGTCCAGCAGACCGTCGTTGTCGTAGTCGAAAACGGCGACGCCGGATCCCATCGTCTCCAATAAATACTTATGGCTGGTGTGCGAAGCCACGCCGGTGAAGCGCACGCCGCTGGCGGATGTCACGTCTTCAAATTTTCCGGGGACAATCGGAGCCTTGACCACGGGCGGAGAAACGGTAGCGGCCGCGGCGACCTGCGCGTACGAATTCGAACTGGCCAGGCCTGCCACCAGGGCGGCTAGACTGATCAGGCGCACTCGGGTCATTGCGCTGCACCCGCAACGGCTGCCGGGGGCGGCGTTCCGCGTCCGGTCAACTCGCGAATCAGGTCAACTTCACGCTGGCGATAGGGCGTATCGTCCTGCCGGAACACCTCGTGAAACCACACCGCCGGCTGCGTCAGTACGTAAGGCCGCTGCCACGAATCCCACGGCAGATAAGTTTGGGTCTTACCGGCCACAAATCCCCAGTTGATCGCGGCGACGTGGTATTGCTTCGCAATTGGGAGAATGGTGTCGAAGGTGCTGCCGTTGCCGCGGGCCATGTATTCCGTGCAAAAGACCGGTCGATGCAAGGACAGTAAACCCTTGATGCGTGCCTCGAAGACTTCGGGCCAGTCGTAGCTGTGAAACGAGATGACGTCCGACTCCGCAAGTTGAATCTTCGTCGTCGCACTTTCGGCTTCCGGATGCATCCAGTCACCAGTCCACACACCGCTGGTGAGCGGTTGCACCGGATGCATCGAGCGGGCCCACGCGAATGCCTTCGGCAGCAGCTCATCCACACGCGTTTCCTTGGCGGCGACGTCTTTCTCACGATCGCCGCCGCGATTGTCCGGCTCGTTCCAGACATCCCACCCGAGGATGCGATTGTCCTTCGCGAACGCGCCGACGACACCCTGCACATAAGACTTCAACTGGGGTTCGTAAGCAGGATCGAGCAGACGCTGCTTGCCCGGGCTCTGCACCCAACCAGAATTGTGGACTCCGGGAATGGGTGGATGTTGAGGGCCGAGATGCGGATCGGTCTCCCAGCACGAGTCGAACAGTACGAGCAGCGGCCGGATGTGATGTTTGGCCGCGATGTTCAGGAACGTGTCCAGACGCTGTCTGAATCCTTCGGGATCCTGCGCCCAGAGCTGGTCCTGGAGAAACACGCGCATCGTGTTCATCCCGATGGATTCCGCCATCCCCAGTTCCTTGTCGTTCAATGCCGGATTGAATGTTGCCGCCTGAAACATCTCCAATTGATTGATCGCGTCCGAAGGCACGAAGTTGGCTCCGACCAGCCAGGGCTGTTGCGCGTACCAGGTGTTAGCCTTTTCCTGGGACCACCGATCGGATGCGGTCTGCGCATGGCAGACCGTCGTAGTCAGGGCCAAAACCAGGACGGACAGAAATCTGTTTTTCAACGGGCGCGCTCCTTGGGGTGCTGTCCAGCATGCACTATACGGCACAGGATGTGCAACCGATTACATCGCGCCAAAAATGCCTCGCCGGCTAGACACTCGACCGTTTACGGGGTGTGCGGGCCTGGACGCTGCACGTAGGTGCTTGCGCGGTGGAACGGCGGACAATCAGCCACGGCCGGATCACATGTTCCAACTTGAGCCCGGACATACTTGCGACGCCGTCGCGGTCGCGGAAAAGACTCCGGAATGCGGTCGCCGCGAGTTCGCGACGAGGTACGTGCAACGTAGTCAGTGAAGGCTGCGTGTATGCGCTGAGTTCGATGTCGTCGAAACCGATGATGGAGATGTCCTCCGGAATCCGCAGGCCCGCCTCATGGATCGCGCCAATCGCGCCAATCGCCGTCAGGTCGTTTGAAGCCAGCACAGCCGTGGGTCGCTCGCTTGCTATCAGAATCCGTTGCATCGCGGCATGACCGCCTTCCACACGATGATCGCCCTCCTGCACCATGTGCGGTTCCCTCGCCAGCCCGTTCTGCCGAAGAGACTTTGTGAATGCCTCTGCCCGGACCTGCGCGGAACTCAGTGCCAGAGGTCCACTGATGAACGCAATGCGCTGATGACCGAAATCGAACAGGTGCTGCATGGCTTGCTTCACACCGGCTGCGTAGTCGACGCGTACCGTACTCACGCCCTTAACTCCCTTTCGGGTGTCCATGAAGACCGTGGGAATCTGGCGATTGCTGAACGTATGGATCAGCCGATCCTCCATCTCCGAGGTCATGATTGCGACGCCATCGACCTTGCGCTGCAACATGCGGATCACGCAGGCTTCCATGCGCTTTGGATCGTAGTCGGTGTTTGCGATCAACACATCCTGACCGTGCTCAACGGCGATGTCCTCGAAGGCCTTCACCAACTCCGGGAAGTAAGGATTAGTGATATCCGAGATGATGAGACCGTATAGGCCGCTCCGCCCCGACCCCAGCGTTCGCGCGCTGATGTCCGGGTAGAAGTCCAGTGTCTGGATCGCTTCGCGCACGCGCTCCGCGGTTTCGGGACTGACATTCGCCGTGCCGTTGATGACTCGCGACACCGTTGCGGTGGAAACTCGCGCCCGTTCTGCAACCGCAGTGATGTTCATACTCCTATAAATCCTGAAATTTAGGATTTTGGCAAGCGGAAGTATGTCACAGGGAGGTCGGCCGGTACGACTTTCGTTACTCCTCGCCAAGCGTGGCGACTGGCCAGCCGTCCCGCCAGACGAGGCTGGAGATCTGCAGCGCGGGTCTGCCGGTGGTCGCGTCGTACGCATGGAAGACGATCAGGTCGCTTCCATCAGCCTGATGCAGGATCGACTCGCCCCCGGGCCCAAGCCAACGCTGATTGGGCCCGAGTAGAAGAGTTCCGCCGCCCTGAAGCAGCGGGATTCCCGCCTTGTCCAAGTATGGTCCGGTGACGGACTTCGAGCGCCCTACCATGGTCCGGTAGTTGCTCCTGGTGCCGCGGCAGCACAGGTCGAACGAGACAAACAGATAGTAGAAGCCGTGGTGCGAGACGATGAATGGCGCCTCGATCGCCTGCCAGTCGGGAGGCAGTGTCGGGTGCTCCGGATCGAACTTCTGCGGTGCAGGATGTTCCGGTCGTAAGCGGGTTGCCAGGGAGTATAGCTTGCTGTCGCTCTTCGAAAGCATTCCCGTAACCGCGTCGAGCGCGCGCATTTTGATTCCACCCCAGAAGCTGCCGAACGAGAGCCAGGCGTGGTGATGCGCATCTTCTATGTAGTTCGGATCGATCGCATTGAAATCGTCTTCGGCCTTCGACTCCAGCACCAGACCATGGTCCACCCACTTGTAATCTGGACTCTTGAAGTCGAGCGTCTTGTTGGTGGCGAGCGCTATGCCGGAGGTGTTTTTTCCGAAGAGCGAGTAGGCGTAGTAAAGGCGGTACTCGCCGTGCTCAAGGGAGATGTCCGGAGCCCACAGATCCGTGGTGCCGGGGCTTCGCTCGTGGATCCATTGCGGTATGGCGTCGAACACATGCCCGCACATTCGCCAATGTTCCAGATCTTCAGAGCAGCGGACTGCGAACTGTCCTCCGCCGGGGGCCTTGCCGGTCGCAAAGACGTAGTACGTTGCGCCGTCCTTGGCGATCGAAGGATCGTGAGTGAATGGGTAGTCGCCCTGAAGGTGATAGACGCGGGGCGCCTGCGCCGTGACGCCCGCCCCCAGCGCGAGCAAAGCGAATGGCAGAAGGCGTGAAATGATTTTGCCGAGCGGCCGATGCATGGACAGCCTCCAGAACCAACTAGTTTTTCGAATCCGGTACACTTGCCGCGGTTGCGGGCTTCGCAACCTTCTTCTTTTTCGCCGCCAGATACTCGACCAACTGCTTGACCTCATCGTCGCTGAGCGCATTGCCGAATGCGGGCATCTGCTTGCCCCCGTTGTGAATCTGCCGCGCGATCTCCGGCTTGTGCAGGGCTCTTCCCACCCCGCTCAGGCTGGGAGCCCGCTCGGTGCCGATACCGTCGACGCCGTGACAGTGCTCGCATCCCTTTTGATGAAACAACGCGGCACCTTGGCGGCGCATGGCCTTCGAAGCAGCATGCGCCGCTGCTGGGGAAAAGAAATTGACCGATCCGAACACTAAACATATCGCCACAAAGACCAAAAGCAACCGGCCGATAGCACTGCGGACGGACGCGCGGCCAAGCTTCATCGCGTTTGGGCACCAGCGACATGACCTTGGTCCGCCGATGTGTCCGTTTTTACTGAATCGAGTTCATGCGCGTGCCACGGCACGCTTTCGTTGGCCAACTCCGTATGATTTCGCAGGAATTCCAGAGCATAGGTGCCGGCTGTGGGATCGTCCTTCTGGTCCGCAAATCGTGCAGCTTCCACTGCCGCCTTCTCCTTGTTCCCCAAGCGGCGGTACAGGATCGACAGGTTGTAATGCGCCGCAAGGTCGTCCGGATCGTTGCTCTGCAGCGCTTCATACTCGGTCAGCGCCTGCGGATACTTATGTTGTTGGTAGAAAGTGAAGCCAAGTTCACGGTGTGCATCGCGCGACAGCGGGAAACTCTTCAGTACGAGCTGCAGACCATGGATTGCCAGATCGAGATTGCCCTCGTTACGCTCAACCAGCGCACGATAGTAGAGTGCCCGCGAGTTATCAGGCGACAATCGCAGCGCCTGTTCCAGATGCGGCCGGGCGTCCCCATAACGTTCCCATTGGATCTCGACGATGGCCATGTTGGTGTACGCATCCACATAGTCGGGACGAAGTTGCGAGACGTGATGAAACGCGTCAAGCGAAGCGGCGTACTGCTGGGCATCGAGCAATGCGATGCCGTAATTATTCCAGCGCATCCACTCCTTGTTCTCGCTATCGGTGGGCGGAGAAGCAGGATTTTCTCCAACCCGGATCGTACGGCTCGCCGAGGCCATATCGACCACGGGCTCTTCGTAATGCTTGGCCATGCCGAAGTCCATGAAGTGCTGGTCGAAGCGCTTGTACTTCACGGTAGCGGTGACCGTCACCGAGTCCGTCGCGCCGGCAGGCATCGTGAAGGTGTAGCGCACCACTTGAGATCGTCCCGACTGGATCGTGTTGTTATAAGCCACGACTCGGTTGTCCCAGACTTGGTGTAGATCGTTGAGCGTACCCTTTGAGTTGATTAGACGATTGGTGAAACTGTGCGCGCGGTCGTCGAGATCACCGCCAGGTTTCAGGAATCCGCTCTCGCTCAAGATCTTGCCGGTAGCGTCTTTGACTGTGAAACTCACCCAGGATTCGTACATATCGCGCTGCTCAGGCACATGACTGTGCGCGATGCCCTTGTTCTGAATCACAACATCGGCCGTGAGACGCTCACCGGGCGCTACGCTATAAGCCACCAGGCCAAGCGGCGCGGAGACCGTCTGCGGCACCGAGGTATCACTCGCATCGCCGTGTTCCAGTGCAAAGAGGTCCACATTGAACACGTTGTTCTGCAGGAACTGCACGATCCGCCTCGCCTGCTCATCGAAGCCGTAGAACTTCGGGATAATCGTGTTCGCACCCAGCCAGCGATGGGACGCCAACTGGCCTTTCTTCGCTCCCGGGTCCGGAGATTCAAGCGCTTCGCGTTGCATGTGACACGTCTGGCAAGTAGAAACCGAATCTTTGACATAGAAGGGCAAAGGCGATTGCTTCGAGAAGGCAGAACCCTGCCACTCGTCGTAGAGCGAGATAGCGCGTTGCCACTTGTAGTCGTTCAGCGAACGCGGCAGCGCGGCCTTGTGGCAGGAGCTACAGAACTCTGAAGTGCGATAGAAGTCCTTCATCACCGCTTTGCTGTGGCGATCGAGATTAGCCAAAATCTCCGCATCGCTGACGGAGTGGGTTACTGGCTTGCCCTCTTCGTCCACCAGAACCGCGGGAATGCCCATCACGTAACTTCCCGTTCCGCGCGTATCGACCTTTTGGATAGAGTGGCAGACGGTGCATGTGATGCCATCCTGATCGTAGGGTCGCTTGCCGGGGCCTCCCTCGGTCAAGACGCCGGCGAACAGAGCGATCGGATCGTGGCACCCCTCGCAGTGCCGCGTATACTCGACACCCTTCTGCGCCGTCAGTAGATTGACGTTGCGCAGATACCATATCGGCCGGTTGGAGTTGGAATGTGCCGACTGACGCCATTGCGCGTGTGCCTCTTGATGGCAGTGTCCGCAATACTTCGCTGTCGCAAAATTCTTCGGGTCGATGAACTCGCCCGTATCGGTCGTAGCAAGGGATGGCAGAAAGTGGGTCGTGGCCCCAAAGCGATTGTTGTAACCTGCCGCAATCTTCTCGCTGTACGCGTGGCGTGCTAGTTCGGCGGTGTCTGCTTCACTACCCGCACGCACGCCTCGCAACAGAGAGCTGGCGCCTGCCACAGTCAGCAGGACCAGCACCCCCCGGAGCACCCACCTCGAAATTGTTCGTCGATCCATGTCCGAGATCCTGACCTCCACCGCCGCGACCTTCATGCGTCCCCGTCTACCCCCCGCCACCTCGAATCAGCGTAGCGGAACATCCACAATTTCAATGGTAAGGGCAGGGACGATGTGATTCCAGTTTCCAGCGGGAATCCGCACAGCCGCATCCACCGGATGGATTAGATTGGGATCATTCAAAGTATTGGTCGCCTCATAGGTCGCTCCGTGAAGCGAGGTCATTTTGGCGGTGTGTTCTCCGGTAACGCCTTTGAAATTCACGGTTATCGGCTGATCGACGCTCGATGCGTTCACCAGCTTCAGGTGAAGCACGTGATCGGTCGAGCTTACCGTGGCCGAGTAGAAGAAACGCTCTCCGGTGCCTGTAATGGAGGTACGTGCCGTGCCATCGCCCAGGTGCGCGGCAAACAGACACTGCGCATAATAGCTGGGCGAGGCATAGGTAGTCGATGCGTCGAAGCCAATCAGGTCGGTCGGCCACTGCATCGCGCCCGGGCTCACATTGACCAGCAGTGGAGCGTAGCTCGCCATCACGATCAGGTCGCTGTTCCGCTCCATGGAGGTCATCCACGCCGCGTCGCCGAGGGCATCGCCGAAGTTTGGCGTCGGCGTTCCCGAGCGGGTAGCCCACTCCCCGACGAATACCTTGGGCCCTGTGCGAGGCGCGTTGTCATAGTGATGGACGAAGTCCATCATCTCGTATGGCGGTTTGTAGTAATGGTCGTCCATGACGTCCGGCTGCTCCTCCGTCGCCTTCACCGGCGCCGTCGCAATCAGCTTGTATTGCGGATAATGCTTTCGGAGCGCACGGGCAATCTGCGCGAAGCGCGCATCGTAGCTGCCCGACTTGTCAAACCAGTCCTCATTGCCAATCTCGATATAGTGCAGCGGAAACGCCGCTGGATGACCGTTACGTGCGCGCTCAGCACCCCACTTCGTATTCACGTCTCCGGTAACGTACTCCACTTCGTCGACCGCCGCCTGCACGAACGGCTCAAGGTCGGCGCCGGGATTGATATGCTGGCCGCGTAGAGCGTACCCCGCATACACCGCCAAGACAGGCTCGATCTTCAGGTCTTCGCACCACTCAAGAAACTCAAGCAGGCCCAGGCCATCGGTCGACCAGTAGGTCCATGGAGCCTGGTGGCCAGGCCGGTCGACCAGCGGACCAAGGGTCTCCTTCCAGTTGTACCAATCGACGAGTCTGTCGCCTTCGAGATAGTTGCCACCCGGCAGGCGCAGGAAGTGCGGATGCATGGCCGCCATGCGCTCCATCAGGTCAGCCCGATTCCCATTGGGCCGGTTGTTGAATGTTGGCGGCATCAGAGACACAAGCTGCAACCAGAGCGTGCCGGGTTGTGCGACCGTGAGTTGCAGATGATTTGCCGCGGAGGCAGGCGACATCGCTGCGGTTGTGAGGGTGTACTCATAGCGGGACCACGGCCCAGTGTGTGGGGAAACTTGCGCCTCGGCCAGAACTGCTCCAGTCCGGTCACTGATCAGCCGTACTGTGATCGGGCCCACCATAGCGTCATCGAGCTTCGCATAGAACGACCCGCGGTATGCCGTGCGAGCCTTCAGCGCGATGCCCCAATAGCCCGGATTGCTCACCCCCGCTTCGCTCCCCGCCGAAGCAGTGTCGACATTCAGCTTCAGGCTGTATGGCAGCGCCTTGCTTGGGCCGACCGCCTTGTCGACCTCCATCGAAACTTTCGCATCGCCATGACGCACAAGCCCCCAGTGCTCGACGCCCTCCCAGCTCGCGCGGAAGGTGCGGTTCTGCACCAGCTCGGCATACAGGCCGCCGTCGTAAGAGTGATTGATCTCTTCGGTCATCATGCCATACAGCGTGGGACTGACCGGCGTCACGATCTCCCCCGGATCGATCGTGAGGTGCGCGGGCGCTGCGGCTTGGCTCTGCGATTGCGCTGAGAGACCCATGCACGCGAAAATTGCAACCATCAAAACTCCGGAGATGAAACGTCCTCGTTGGAAAGAAGACCTTAAGAGACAAATTGGCAGGGTGCAGTTCAGCGACTCCGCCGGGTCGGCGCAGCGGCTGTCAGGCGTTCCTTGGGAGGAGCCGGAACCGATTTGAGCGTAGGTGATTGCGATCAGTGCGCCCTGCATGAAACCCTCCTGTACGCTTCCCGATGAGTATATTTTGTCGGGATGGCCACTCTGAAAACGGTTACATTTCAGAATGCGCCCCTCGACCCAGATTGTTTTGACACGCCGATTGTATTAGAAACGAGTCACGCTTGACTGCTATGGCAGTCATTTTTCCAAGTGCTGAAGGAGATCATCGACATGGGAAACCGCTTCTGCCTCATCGTCAACGAGGTGGACGTCATCACGCCCGAACACGACCTGCCGAAACTCCCCGTGGCCCGGGCCGTCTGGCTGCCCAAGCCCAGCCTCAAGGTCGCGGCTGCCGCATGGATTTATGCAGGCGGAGCGCACCACGCCAGCTTCAGCCAGGCGCTTACCATGAAGCACCTGGAGGACTTCGCTGAAATTGCCGGCATCGAATTGATCCGCGTCGACTCCGATACCCGGCTCCACGAACTGCGCCGCGAACTCCTGTGGAGCGATGCCGCCTAAAGGCTTAGGTAGAGGTTCCGAACCCTCCGCAGCCCCAATGCTGCTCGACCTGCGCACTTG
>OBLU010002850.1_pt1 | contig 15763 bp, 10 predicted proteins | sample 1518681 | NCBI WGS metagenome assembly OBLU01 (sample SAMEA3539304, study PRJEB22396) | soil metagenome | biome: tundra; feature: field; material: soil | place: USA | collected 2010-05 | depth 0.15 m
TGGTACCTTTGCTCGGGGCGCTCGTCTATCAGATCAGGCCGCGGGTTACCGAGGTCGCCGGGGTGCTTGCGGCCACGCTCGGGATGGGGCTCATGACGTTGGAGGGCCCAATCGGGTCCATCGGCCGCGGCGACCTGCTGACGTTTGGCGGGGCAATTGCATTTGCGGCTCACGTGGTGGCCACCGGTCATTTCGCCGAGCAAATCGGGTATGAAGTGTTGAGTGTTACACAGGTTGGCGCGGCTGCTTTGGCGGCGCTATCCCTGGCCTGGGTGGTGGAGACGCCGCGCATCCATTGGCAGCCGCTGGTGGTCTGGGCGATACTGATTACAGGACTGTTGTGTACCGCCCTGGCGTTTACCATCCAGGCGTGGGCGCAACACTACACCACCTCGACGCGTACCGCGTTAATCTACGCGTTAGAGCCGGTGGTGGCCTGGATTACGTCGTATTGCATCGCGGGCGAAGGCCTGTCGGGGCAAGCCGCGGCGGGAGCTGCGCTCATCTTGAGCGGAGTGCTTCTGGTCGAGATGAAACCGTTCGAAGCGCGGCCACATCTATAGAAACAGAAGTTATTGAGGAGCAAGAACATTCCATGAATCTATTTGACAAGTTACGGACCCAGAAGGTGCTTTCGTTTACGTTGATTCTATTCACCCTGAGTGTGGGTATTGTCATCGGGACGCTGGTGAACCAAGGCGTCAAGGCGGCCAGAAGCGATGGTCCGGCGGCGCCGGGGGCGACCCCGCTGGTGATTCCCAACCCGGTGGAACTGTCGAATTCCTTCAGCCAGCTTGCCAAGCAGGTGGAGCCGAGTGTGGTCAACATCTCCACCGAGTACCTGCCGAAGGCGCAGGTGCATCCGCGCGGCAACGGGCGGCGGCAGGTCATCCCTCCCGACGACGATCAGGCGGATGGCAGCGGCGGAATGGACGACTTCATTTATCGCTTTTTCGGGAATGGCGGCGTTCCCGAGATGCCGCAGCGCAAGGGACAAGCGCTCGGTTCAGGCGTGGTGGTGGACCGCGCGGGCTACATTCTGACCAACAACCACGTGGTGGACAAGGCGGACCGCATCCGCGTGAAGTTCAACCACGATCCGGTGGAATATGACGCCAAGGTGGTGGGCGTGGACGTGGCGACCGACCTGGCGGTGATCCGCGTGGAAGGCAAGAAGGACCTGACGGTGGCGAAGATCGGCAATTCCGACGCCGTGCAGGTGGGCGATTGGGCGATTGCCATCGGTTCGCCGTTCGGGTATCAGGCCACGGTGACGGCGGGGATCATCAGCGCCAAGGAGCGCGATGTGGACCCCACGATGCAGTTCCAGCATTTCCTGCAAACCGACGCGGCCATCAACCCGGGCAATAGCGGCGGACCGCTGTTGAACATCCGCGGCGAGGTAATCGGCATCAATACGGCGATTGCGACGCGCAATGGCGGATACCAGGGGATCGGCTTCGCGCTGCCGGTGAACACGGCGGCGCAGGTGTACAACGACATCATCAAGAACGGCAGAGTGACGCGCGGTTCGATCGGCATCCGGTTCACGCCGAGCGACACCGACAGGGCGCGGACGAACCTGAAGGTGTCGGGCGCGAAGGAAGGCGTGTTCGTGGAGCAGGTGACGCCGGGCGGGCCGAGCGAGAAAGCCGGCATGAAGGAAGGCGACGTGATCACGGCCATCAACGGCAAGGCGATTGTCGACGGCAACCAGCTGATCTCCACGGTGACCTCGACGCCGCTGGGCGCATCGCTGAACATCGGCGTGGAGCGCGACGGCAAGCGTCACGACCTGAAAGTGGTGGTAGCGGACCTGGCGCAGATTTTCCCGGAGCAGTACGGCAACGGGCGCGAGGATTCGACGAAGAACGGCGAACCGACGACGGTGAAATTCGGCATGCAGATCCAGAACCTGACGGAACAGCAGGCCGATCGCCTGGGGATCAAGCAGAAGGGCGGCGTACAGGTGAAGGCGGTGGAGCCGAGCTCTTTCGCCGACGACATCGGGCTGCAAACCGGCGACGTGATCGTGTCGGTGAACCGGCAGCCGGTGAACTCCACCGAGGACATCGCGAAGTTCAGCGCCACGCTGAAACCGGGCGATGCGGTGCAGTTCCGGGTGTTGACCAAGGGGCCGAACAACGACTGGTCGCCGCGCTACGCGGCCGGCACGCTGCCGAACAACGGGCGGTAAGGAAGCAGGTATCCCGCAGGGAAACCAGGGACAGTCACCATATTTCCAGCAAAGCGCGCCGGAAATATGGTGACTGTCCCTGGTTTCTGGTTTTGATAAACTAGCGATTGAACCGATGAGGAAGATCTTGAGCTGCGGCGCCGTGGTCACGATGTTGGCGCTTGCCTGGAGCGCGAACGGCGCCGACACGCCGCCGAAGAAAGCGCCGGCCAAGAAATCGGCTGCCCATAAAACTGTGCCCGCGAAGAAGTCCGGGACAGCGGCGCCAGCCTCCGCGCACAAGCCCGGGACTACCGCCAAGAGCACTGCCACGCGCGGCAAGAAACCGGCTCCGGCTAAGCGCGTCAGCTGGCGCAACCGGCAAACCACTCCTTCGCCGGACCGGTACCGTGAGATTCAGGGGGCCTTGGCGGCCAAGGGATTTCTGAAGCCGGAGGACGCCACGGGGACCTGGAATCAGACATCCTCGGATGCCCTGAAGAAGTTCCAGACGGAGCAGAATCTGGAATCCAGCGGTAAGATCAACTCGCTCTCGCTGATCGCTCTGGGGCTAGGGCCGCACCGCGATGCCGCGCCGCCGCCCAAGAATCCGCCGCCACCCGGGCAATAAGGGAACACCTAAAGAGTGAAAACGTCCAAGCTTCGCTCGGATGGACAAGGCAGAGCCTTATCCCACCAGAGCTAGTCGATGGTCTCGGGCACTAGCTCGATGTTCTTCTCGCCTGCCGCCTTGCGTTCGGCGTACTTCTTGACCCAGGCTTCCCAGCTGCGTCCGTCGGCCATATCGCGGCCGGTAAAAGAAAGAGCAGCCACCTCGGCGTACTTGACCGCGATCCTGGCGCCGGCGGGCTTGGAGAGGATGCGCACGGTGGAAGCCGCCGGGTCGCGATCGAAGATGTAGCCTTCGATGGACTCGCCGTTATGGAGGGTTAGGGTGACGTCGCCGCGATAGTCGAACGCCTGCTCAAGCCCCGCGGGCAACCGGTCCGCGCCAGCGATTCCGCCGCCTTGCAGGCTGGGCCGGGGAGCACTCGCGTCGATCTGGACCAGCGATGCCGGCGGTTTTGGGGCCGCGCTGCCGCGGAGGGCATCGGGATCGCGATACTGCGAGAACAGCATGGCGCGAACCGTGGCGAAAACCCCCTTCCATGAGAAGGTATAATCCACCGCCGATGCCTCGTAGCCGGAGTGCAGCATGCAGTTGGCGCACTTTGGGTTACCGGATTCGAAGCCATACTTCGACCAATCGGTGGAATCGAGCAGTTCCTGAAACGTGTCCGTGTAGCCGTCCTGTAGCAGGTAGCAGGGCTTCTGCCAGCCGAAGATGCTGTATGCCGGCATGCCCCAGGGCGTGCACTCGAGATCGCGTTTCCCCATGAGGAACTCCAGAAAGAGCGGGGACATGTTGAATCGCCAGCGCGAGTCGCGGTTGGAGAGGATGGCGCGGAACATCGAGCGGTTGCCTTCGCGCCCGGCGAAGTGCTGCTGGTCCGGCGCCTTGTCGTATGAATAGCCGGGCGAGATCATCATGCCTTCCACCCCGGCATCCATCATCTCGGTGAAAAAGGCGCGGACGGATTGGCTATCGACGCCCTGGAACACGGTGGTGTTGGTGGTCACGCGGAAACCGGCCTGGACGGCCTGGCGAATGGCAGCGAGGGCGATTTCGTACCCGCCCTCCTTACATACGGACAGATCGTGATGCTCTTTCTGGCCATCCATGTGGACCGAGAATGTCAGGTACTTGCTTGGTTGGAAGAGGTGCAGCTTTTCTTTGAGCAGGAGAGCGTTGGTGCACAGGTAGACGTACTTGCGGCGGGCCACCAGGCCGCGAACGATCTCGTGGATGAGCGGGTGCATCAGAGGTTCCCCGCCGGGGATGGCGACGGTGGGCACGCCACACTCTTCCACCGCGCGGAAGCACTCCTCCGGGGTCAGCTCGCGCTTGAGAACATGACCCGGATACTGAATCTTTCCGCAGCCGGCGCAGGCCAGATTGCAGCGATAGAGCGGCTCCAGCATAAGCACCAGGGGATAGCGCTTGCGGCCCTTCAGCTTCTGCTTGAGGACGTAGCTGGCGACGGTCCACATCTGCGACGCGGGAACGGGCATATACCCTATAATACAAGATGAGAGGACGCGAATGCGAATCGCATTCGCGTTTGACCCATTGCGATGACCCCTCCAGCCAGCCGGAGAGCGCCGCTACAGGCGCGCAGCAACCAGACCGTGGAAGAGATTCTGGACGCGGCCTCGTGGCTGCTGGGGCGGGTACCTTTCGAACAGATCACCACCAGCCGGATTGCCGAACAGGCGGGAATTTCGGTGGGGGCGCTATACCGCTTCTACTCCGACCGGCAGGAGATTTTCGACGCGATCGCGGTGCGCGAATTGAATGCCTTCCGGGCCGAGATCGAACGCGCCTTCACGGCACGGCAGCTGATCTTCTCGCCGCGAAAATCGCTGGGGCGCGTGCTCGACGCCTATGTGAGTTTCCTGGAGAGCCGGCCGCACTTCCGCGAACTGGCGTTGGGCAAGCACATCAGCGAATGGACGCGGGAAAGCCAGTCGGATCCCCAGACCGGGCCGGGTGGGATCCTGGGCGATCTGCTGGTGAAGAAGTGCGGGTGGAAGCCGGGGAAGAAATTGCAGTTGCGGATCCGGATCGCGGCGGAGGCGGGCGACCGGGTGATTGCGTTCGCGTATAAGCAGGAGTCGGCGGAGGCGCGGCAAGCGGTGTTGAAGGAATTGAAGGAGATGTTGACGGGATATCTGCTGCCGTAGGCACAGTTTATTGATCCCCACGCAGCCTGTCAAATTGGTAAACTTCCGGAAGCGAATGACCCCTCTCACTCTTACCGGCAAGGTCGCCGTGGTCACGGGCGCGAGCCGCGGCATCGGACGCGCCATCGCCGAATTGTTCGCCCGGGAAGGCGCCACGGTGGCGATCTGCGGCCGCAAAGCGGAGACGCTGGCCCTGGCGGCGGCGGAAATGAAAGATTGCGCCGGCAGGGTTTACCCGCTGGTCTGCCATGTGGGCCGCGCCGCGGACATCCGGCAGTTGGTGGATACCACGCAGGGGGAATTCGGCAAGATCGATATCCTGGTCAACAACGCGGCCACCAACATCGCGCAAGAACCGGTATTGCAGGTGGACGAAGGCAAGTTCGACAAGATGATCGAGATCAACCTGAAGAGCGCATTCCGCTTGATTCAGGCGGTTGCGCCGGGAATGTGCCAGCGCGGCGGCGGATCGATTATCAACATCGCTTCCATTGCCGGCCTGCGGCCGCAGTTCCACGGCATGCTCTACAGCATGACCAAGGCCGCGCTGATCATGATGACGCAATCCTACGCGCTGGAACTGGGGCCGATGGGCGTGCGCGTCAACGCCATCGCTCCGGGCCTGGTGCAGACGGTGCTCAGCGAGTACTTCTGGAAGGACGAAGGGAAATTGCGCCAGGCGATCGACGGACAGTCCATCAAGCATCTCGGGCAGCCGTGCGAAATCGCCGAAGTCGCGCTCTTGCTGGCGAGCGATCGCGGATCGTATCTCACCGGCCAGACTCTGGTGGTGGATGGCGGGCGGCTGTTGGGGTGAGGGGCCGGCCTCCTGGACATGCCTACTTTGGACAGGCGGACCCAGAGGGTACCCCGGCCTGTCCTACGCCTTCTTGAGAGCCTCCAGAACGCGGGCCGGGGTCATCGGCAACTGCCGTAGCCTCACGCCGACGGCATCAAAGATGGCGTTGGCGATCACCGCGCCCACGGTAATGATGGGCGGCTCGCCGCCACCCACCGCGGGCATGCCGGGGTTGTCGATGAGGATGGTTTCCAGCTTGGGCATCCAGGAGAAGCGCGGGATCTGGTAGCTGTCGAAGTTGCGGTCGAGGACTTCCCCGTTCTTGAAGTGGACTTCCTCGGAGAGCGTGTAGCCCAGTCCCATGGCGATGCAGCCTTCCATCTGCTGGCGAAGGCCGTCGGGATTGACCACCAGGCCGACGTCCATGGCGCTGACCACGCGCTTTACCTGCACGTGCCCGGTCTTGCGGTCTACCGCCACCTCCGCCATGCTGGCGGCATAGGCGTTGGAGTAAATCCCACAGGCGATTCCGGCGCCGCGCCCGCTAGGCGCCTTTGCGGCCTTCCATGCGAACTGTTTGGCAACCGCCTCCAGCACGCGAATCATGCGGGCATCGGAGAGGTGCTTGAGGCGGAACTCCAGCGGGTCGATGCCGGCTTTGGCGGCCAGGGCATCCATGTGCGATTCGCGCGCGAAGGAGTTGGTGTTGACGGAAGGCGCGCGCCACGGGCCCACGGCGGACAGGTGCATCCCGGGAGGGTTCCCGCCCTGCCAGCCTCCGGCCGATTGCGTGTGCTGGTTCGGAACATCGTAATAGGTCTTCGCCTCCCGCTCGCCCGCGCCGTAGACCTGGTAGTCCCAGAGCGCGATCTTTCCGGCGCTGCTCAGTCCCGAACGGATCTTGACCACCGCCGCGGGGCGGAAGGTATCGTAAAAGAATTCCTCGGCGCGGCTCCACACCACCTGCACCGGCTTGCCGGTGGCTTTGGCCAGACGCGCCGCCTCCACCGCCTGTGCGGCGGCACTCTTCCCGCCGAAACCGCCGCCCACATAGGAAGCGACGATGCGAACGTTTTGCGGCGTGAGACCGACGGCCTGCGCCACCTGCTGCCTGACGGAAAACGGCGCCTGCGTGCTGGCCCACACGGTAGCCTTGCCGTTCTCCACGATGGCGGTAGCCGAATGGGTTTCCATCGGCGCATGCGCCACGTAGCTGTTGAGGTAGGTTGCTTCCACGAATACCGCTGAGGATTTCTCCCCCACCGCGAGATCCCCGCCGGCGCCCGCATTCTGCAAGGGTGGCGCGGTCTTCAGCAGGTGGTCGAAGATGGTCTTGTCGTCCATGGTGGGCTGGGGAAGCTCGAAGCGCGCCTTCACCAGGCCGAGGGCTTTATCGGCGAGGTCGGGCCGCTCGTGCAGCACGGCGACGAGTTCGCCATCCCTCACAACGCGGGCCCCGGCCTTTTCCGCGGCGCTGGTGTCGGCATCCTGGAACTTGGCACCGTGCGCCGGCGGGCGTACCAGGCGGGCGTGAAGCATTCCCGGAAACGTGAAATCGCCAGAGTACCTCGCCTTGCCGGTGACTTTGTCGAGCGCGTCCTTGCGCGGCGCCGCGCGGCCGGCAACCGTATAGGCCGTAACCGGCTTCACGGGCACGCCCTCGATGTGACGTTCGATGCGTTTTCCCTGGACCAATTGACCGTAGGTCACGCTCTTGCCGGGCGTGGGAGGGTCCGTCACCACGCCGCCCTTAACCTGCAAGCGGGCGGCCGGCGCGTGCAGTTGCTCGCCCGCCATTTGCAGCAGGATGGCTTTCGCCTCCGCGCCCGCGCCGCGCAGGGCCGGGCCGAAATTGCGCACGTTCATGGAGCCGAAGGTCCCCATATCGTACGGGCACAGCTCGGTATCGCCCAGCACCATGTCCACCGAGTCGTATGCCACGTCGAGTTCCTCGGCGAGAATCTGCGCCAGCACGGTCATCGCGCCCTGGCCGAGTTCCACCTTGCCGGAAAAGCAGGTCACCCGTCCGTCGGGAGTGATGCGCAAGTAAGCGTTGAGGTCGGTTGGATAGCCCTGTCTCACCGGCAGCCGGGCGGGTTCCTGCGCGGCGAGCCAATCGACGCCGAAAGAGAGGAAAAGGCCCGGGCCCGCCAGGGCCAGGAGTTCGCGGCGGCTCGGTTTCATCGGGCGCCTCCGCGCGGTGTGCCGGCGGCTTCGCCGACGGCGGCCAGGATTCGGGTATGCGCGCCGCAGCGGCAGAGGTTATCTTCCATGTGTTGCGCGATCTGCTCGGGCGTCGGCTTGGGGGTCTGCAGGAGCAACGCGTAGGCGTTGAGGATCATGCCCGGCGTGCAGTATCCGCACTGGAAGGCGTGGTGTTTCACGAAGGCCGCCTGAATGGCATGAAGCCCGGATTGCCCGAGCCCTTCAATGGTGATGACCTGCTTGCCGGCAATCTCCTTGACCGGAACAGAACAGGAACGGACGGCCTGCCGGTTGACAATCACGGTGCAGGCCCCGCACAAGCCTTCGCCGCAGCCGAACTTGGCGCCGGTGAGTCCCAGGTCGCTGCGCAATACCCAGAGCAGCATGCGCTCGTCTTCCACCTTAACGCTCGCGGGCTTGCCGTTGAGTGTGAAGGAAATGGTTCGCTCCATGAATACCTCCAGTGCCCGCGCGTTTGCCGCGAGTCATTCGATTTGAAGATCTTTAGTTCTTTTAATAGTGTAACCGGCGGCGGGCGCGGCGGAAAGAAGTCCGAGCTTCGCTCGGATGCACAAGGCGGAGCCTTATGCCACCATGGAGGCGGAGCAACCATGACTTACACAAGGCGTGAGATGGGCAAACTGGCTTTGGTGGCGATGCCCGCGGCGCGCGTGTGGGCTGCCAGGCCCAATTCGGTATTCGGCGGCGTGCAGGTGGGCATCAATGCGCCCTACAGCTTCCATAACATCCCGGGAGGGGCCGACGACATCCTCAGTTACATGACGCAGACCAACATTAGCGCGGCCGAGCTCCGGCTACAGCCCGTCGAGGCCTTTCTCAAAGCGCCGGCGCCGTGGATCGCACCGCGCGGGGAAGGCCGCGGCGCCGCCCGCCCGCCGTTGACACCGGAACAGAAGGCCGAACAGAGCGCTGCCGGCGAGGCCATCCAGAAGTGGCGTCTCGCGCAATCGATGGAGCCGTTCAAAGCGTTCCGCAAGAAGTACGAAGACGCCGGGGTGCTGATCCAGATCGTCAAGTACGATGGCATCAACACCTTCACCGACGATGTGGTGGACTATTGCTTCCAGGTGGCGAAGGCGCTGGGCGCTTATGCCATCTCGTGCGAAATCCCCGTCAGCCAGACCGAGCGCCTCGGACAATTCGCCGCCAAACACAAGATGATGGTGGGCTATCACGGGCACGGTAACCTGACGGACCCCGAAGCCTTCGGCCGTCTGGCGGCATGGGAGCAGGCGTTCGGCTATTCCACGTACAATGGCGCCAACGTGGATATCGGCCACTTCTTCGCGGCCACGGGAACATCTCCGGCGGCCTGGATCAAGGAGCATCACGAGCGCGTGACCCACGTGCATATTAAGGATCGCAAGGCCAACAACGGACCCAACATGCCGTTTGGCCAGGGCGACACGCCCATCAAAGAAATCCTCCTCATGATGAAGAAGGAGAAATACAAATTCCAGGCCACCATCGAGATGGAATATCCCGTGCCGGAAGGCTCGACGCTGCTGGCCGAAATCGGCAAGTGCGTGCGCTACTGCCAGGATATTCTCACGTCGTAGAGCGAAGGCACTTGGGGGGAGTATAATGGCCCCCTATGCCAGACAACGCCTCCCCCGAATTCAATCCGCTTTACACCGTCGAGGCGTGAGTAGCCATCACGCGGACTTGGAGGACCTGTCATGGACGCCAAGAAGGGCACGGCCGTGGTGCTTCTGCTGACCGCGGGCCTACTTTATCGTGGAGGAGCTCAGAATACCACCGCCCCGTCTCCAGCTGAGAGCGGCAGTAACAGCCACCTGGCCCCAGAGAAGAGCGGCGGCGCGGCCTCCGCGCCACTGGGTCCCTGGACTCCCGTCTGCAGGTACGTGGCGACCGCAGCGAAGGAGGCGCGGGGCAAATCTGTCGAGCAGGGAGAGGAGGAAGGAAAAACGAAGGAGCAGTTCTGTCTGGCGCCCACCGATGCCGGCGGCATAAGCGTAACCACCATGATCGCGACGGTCCCCGATCCGGAACTGACGCACCTGTCGCTGTCTTTCGACCGTTACGTGGAGAGTATTACGTGGGCCGTCTCCGACGGAGACTTGAAAGATGAACGCTACTCTTTCGACGGCTACTGGTTTCCCTGGCGGCCCGATCAGAAAGAGGAGACCGATTCCGAGAAGCGCACGGCCGCGGAGAAGGAGCGGGAGCAACGTTCCAACACGCCGGGGATTTTGCTCTTCCGCCGGAACCCTCCACATCCCAGCCCGAGTCACCCGCACCCGGAAAAGGAACTGCTTCTGGTGTTCCTGGTAGGAGAAACACCGACGTCCGGCATCAACCGAGTGGCATTCGATAGAGCCTGGACTTATGCCACCAAGTTGGCGGATACGCCGCTGCCGGTTTGCGAAGCGGCGAATCGCAACTCCCGGACGTGCGTTGGTATCCTGGGTCCGAGTTTCACCGGTTCGGTCGCTTCGCTCAAGTTCCTGCTGGAAAGGAAATCCGCCGAAGCGGACCCGCTCACCGGCGGGAAGACGCGCTATGAAACGTTTGCGATCAGCGGCGCGGTGACGGGCGAAGACGCGAGCACGCGCCAGCTGACGGACGACAACCACTTTTGCACGACGATCGAAACGGACCGGAACCGGTGGGCGGTATCCAGTCAATTCCTCAACAACCTGTCGCAGTTTTTCTGGGGCGCCGGGCGCGATATCCAGGAGCATTTTGCGGTGCTCGCGGAGGATGAAACCGCATACGGAGAGGCGGCCGAAAAACCACTGGACGGGGAGAAGAGGGTGTCTCTGGTTCTGCGTTTCCCGCGCGGCATCGCACGCATCCGGAACTCGTCCGAGGAATTTGCCGGGGCGGTCAATCCTGCGCGGAGCGCGGCCTATCCGGCACTGCCTCTGATTCTGCGCGATGCCGGCCAGGACACGATTCCGTCGTTCTCGCAGCAGCAGAGCCCGGTTTCGCAGGAGGCGGTTCTCCTGGAGCTTGCGTCCGCGTTGCGGCGCGAACACATCCGATATGTCGGTATCGTCGCCACCGATCCGCTGGACGCCTTGTTTCTCACCCGCGCCATCCGCGCCCTGGCGCCGAATATCCGGATTGTCCTGTTCAACGCCGACCTGCTTTTAGCGCGTGCGTCGCGCACTTGGGGACTGAGCGGCGTGCTGGCCGTGACATCGTACCCGTTGATATCACGCACCCAGTATTATGCCGGCGCGGTTCCTCCCAGGCGCACGCAATTTGCCAGCGACAGCGCGGAAGGCGAATACAATGCGTGCCGCCGCATGCTCTTGCAAGCCTCCGAAACGGCCGACCAGCCGTGCAGCGCCGCCAAACAACCGCAAGACCGGCAACCTGTAAAGCAAGACTATCTTCTCGACTATTCCGCTCCCTTCGCCAAGCCGAGCGACATTCACAAGCCCTCGGTGTGGCTGACGATTCTGGGGCGCAACGAGTGGTGGCCGGTGGCCGCTTTGGCGGGCGGCACAAACAGCCCGCTGCTGGAGGGCCCTGCGCCAGGCGCGCACAATGCGGAGCACTTCTCGGCGGAACCGAATCCGCAACCCTGGTCTCTGTTCTTTTGGCTGATCTCGGTTCTGTGCACCCTGCACGTGGTGCTCGTCTTCGGCATGAACATCGGGCACGCCAGGTTTGTGCCCTGGTGGCGGCACAGCCTCTTACGGCGCCTGGGCTGGGAATACAAACCGGACCTGGGTCCGCAGCGGCGCGGCACGCTGACGGCGGCTTCGCTGACCGTTGCCTTTGGATGCGGTTCGCTGGCGGAGGCGGTCTCGGCGAGCGGACTGAATGGCTGGGGTTACGTGCAACTCATGGTTGCCATAGCGGTGGGCGCCGTGGCCATGGCAGAGGGGCTGTGGGCTGCATGGGGGATCAAGGAATCGCGGCCAAGGCTGTTGTGGCTATCCGCGGTGGCGGCAGCCGCCCTCGCGGAGATTGCGGGCGCCTGCTACGCCGTGTTTTCCGCCACCGCCGGCCACGCTCGTGAATTCGCCGGATACCGTGCCGTTCATATCGAGAGCGGCGCATCGCCGGTGTTGCCCGTCATCCTGATGCTGATGACCCTGTATCTGTTCTGTTGGCTCCGCTTGTCCCGTCTGCGGATGTCGGAGGAGCGCGAAGCGCAGCCGCCCGCCGGCAAAGACTCGGAAGCGTTCCCGGACTTTGTGATCCCCGAAAGAGCGGTGCAGGAACTGGGGCGCGGGCAATGGACGTTTGTCGCCGCGGCCGTGCTCGGGTGGTGGATCGTTTTCAGTCCGCTGCAGACGCTTGCCACCATTGAGGGCTCCCTCTACGATGCCGTTCTGGCCGGTCTTTCGTCAATCGTGATATTCACGCTGGCATTTGTTCTGGTTCGATTCCTGATGACCTGGCGCGTGCTGCGGAAATTGCTCCAGAATCTCGAGCGCCACCCCCTGCGTTACGCGTTCTCCCGTTTACCGAAGGATTTCAGCTGGACCACGGTGTGGGCCGGCGATCCCCGGCCTCAGTTGATTATGCCGGCTCGCTCACTGGATGTCTTGAGGACCATACGCGAGGTGGACGTGCGAGCGCAGGTGGATGAGATCGAGCACGAATTCAAGTTCCTCAAGAACCCGGGCCGGCCGTTTGATAAAGTGCCCCACCGGGTGGAGAACCTCAACCGGGCTTTGAACGAAGCCTTCGGCAAGCTCTCCCGGCACATGCAGAGCCTCTGGCTCAAAGGGGTGTCCGATACCATCGCATCGCGGGAAAAGAAAGCCGAAGCGCCCGCGGAGTGGACAGGAGACCTGCGGATTGCGGCGGAAGAATTCCTGGCACTTCGTTTCGTGACATTCATCTCGTACGCCCTGCGGATCATGCGGGGCTTTCTGCAATTCATCACCTATGCATTCATCATGCTGGTACTGGCTCTGGACGTCTATCCATTCGAAGGGCGGCGGTACATCGAGGCCGCACTGGTGTTCATCTTTGTGGCGGCGGGCGCCAGCGTGGTGCTGGTCTTCGCGCAGATGGATCGCGATCCGCTGCTCAGCCGCCTGAGCGAAACCAAGCCCAACCAGTTAGGCATCAACTTCGTCATCCGTCTGGCGTCGTTCGGAGCGCTGCCCCTGCTGACGCTGCTCGCCTCGCAGGTGCCCGATATCGGCAATTTTCTCCAGACGTGGCTGCAGCCGGCGCTACAGGCGGCGAAATGAGTCCGAGCTTCGCTCGGATGGCAAGCTGAAGCATGCCCCACCTAACGCTCGGATGGACAAGGCGGAGCCTTATCCCACCTGGACGGTCCAGTTGCCGGCCTGCAGCTTGCCGGTCGCGCCGGCCGGCGAACCCGCGCTCCAGAACAGGGTCACCATACCCCACGGCTCGCCGAAGCGCGCCTGGCTCTTCGCCGCCACGCTCATCATCTGCTTCTGTAGAGCCTGGCAGTTTCGTTGGAACTCCGGGTCGTCCTTCAAGCCTACAGGGTCGCGACCGTTGAGGAATTGCCGCATTTCGAGCAGCGCCGCGCCCGCTTTCGTCATGCTCTCGGTCCACCACACGATGTCGTAGAGATCGCCCGTGACGTCCGCCAGCACCTGGTCGAACCGGGCATCGCCGGGGTTGAGCGGAATCAGGTCGCGCAGTTCCGAAGTAGGGCCGAATTGTACCGCCCGCGCCCACGTCGCCGGGTCGTCCAGGACGCGGTAGCGCGCCGCATCGATCTCATCCGTATCCGGATGGAGCAGCGCGCGCAACGCATACCGCGCGAACTCGCGGTAATACGCTGCCTCGCGCGGCTTGCCATTCGCGAGGAAGAGAGCCTCGCAGGCCTTGTCGTCCAACTCCGTGCGCAGCAGGCAGGTGGACTCCTTGTCGCCAGTGTAGCCGGCAAGGGCCGCCGACACGGCATCTTTCGACATCAGGTTCAGCACCGCAAACCAGTTGAGATAGCCGCGCACGGTAGCCGCGGCGGTGTTCCGATTGACCACGAAATGCAGATTGGCGCAGCGCAGTTCGGGCATCGCCACCGCCCCGCTGGCGCGGTAAGTGGTGGTGGCCAGCACGGATTCGAAGATCGCCTTGCGGAGCGCTTCCTGCCGGAGATATGGGTCGCCGATGGCCCCGATGCGGTCGCTCTGCGCCGTCTCCTTGATGGTCACTGTTCCGCTCGCCAGATCGTTGAGGATCTCGCACTTGGCCACCAGCTTCGACACGGAAATCAGGTTCACGATGCCCAGCAGGTTGACCTTGAGCGAGACGCCCTGGGTGCGCATGCGTGTCAGCACGCTATTGCGCAGCGTCACGCCGGCAAGCGATTCCGATTCGGTCAGGGCCCCCAGATCGCCGCGCAGCGCCCGGTTGACGGCAGCGGTGGATGCGGCGTCGAGCGCGTCCGGACGGATCTCGTACTCGAAAAGCGCATCGTCCTCGGTAGCGGTGGAAAGCGCCAAATCGAGCGATGCCTGCAAACTGTGATCCACACAATCCTGCAGCGCCGCGTTGAAGGTCTTCTTTTCTTCCTCGGTCAGGCCCGCCAGCACTTTCGGATCCGGGTCGCTCTTGCCGATGGCACCCAGCAGGCCGGACAGCAGATCCGTAGTGCCGAGCTTCACGCTGGCGCAAGCGGTCGCCGTGAAATCGCCGCGCAAAGTGGCGCCCTTCTGCTTCTCAAAGCGCAGCCCGACGGCGCCGCCGGCCAGCCCGCAAGCGCGAATCTTGTAGGCGCCCGAAATGGTGACGGCCGCCGACACGCCGGCCATCACGCCATCCTTCACGTCGATGCTGCCGGCGTTCAGCGGCAGATTCACCGACGCCAGCGGATTCACCGGAGTGGCAATCGAGAAGCCGCCGGTCAGCTTGAGGCTACCCTGCCCGGACACCGCGCACACATCGTCCAAATGCAACAGCGCAAGGTCGGCCACGCTCGCCGGGATGACGAATCCCGACAGCATCTGGCCCACCGCGCCGCCCAGCGTTGGCTCCGCCGCCGCGGGGGCAAACGCTTTGTCGAACGCGAGGGTTACACTACTCTGGGCGTTCAGGCCGAAGGTCAGATCGCCGGCGGACCCGCTGACACCCAGCCCGAGGGTCCCGGTCACCTCAAGCCCGGCATGCGCCGCGTCGGCGCGCAGCGTCGCCTGCGCCTTCGGCGTCAGCGTGATCGCCGGTGTGGTCGTGCCCAGTTGGAACCCGTTGCCGAGCGTCGCCTGAAACTGGACCGGCTTCGGCGCGGCCACGGGAAGGGCTTTGTCCTGGAGCGCGAGGAAATCCGGCGCCACCAGCACGTGCAGCAGTTGCGTTTGTGCATAGCTCACCAGCGACGAGGGCTGGGAGGGATCGATTTTTACGGTTGCGACGGGCGTACCCAGATTGTCTGTAAGGGAAATATCGGGCATAGTGGTTTACCTTGCTCCGGCGCGACCTGCCTGAACGGACTCCCGGCAACAGAAACAGCAGCACCCAGGCATCGCACCATGGGGCCTATTGTACACATTGCGCGCCGGTGCGGGCGGGAAAAATGCGGGTTAGTGTGCGGCAGGTTGGAGACCTGCCCCAGCCAAACTATTCGTAGCGATAAACGGTCACGCGCAGGACGGTGTTGGCGCGCAGCGTCAGGATTTCGCCCTGTCCGGTGTCGTCGCCTCCCAACTGGCGCACCACCCGCCAGGTGCCATCCACGAACTTACCCTCTTGCACGTCGCCGAGCCCGACGGTGGAAGGTCCCGGCGTGTTTGGAGTAAAGGCGATGCGCAATCCGCCGCCGGCGGCGCCCAGATAGAACTCGTCGG
>OBLU010002851.1_pt1 | contig 15756 bp, 10 predicted proteins | sample 1518681 | NCBI WGS metagenome assembly OBLU01 (sample SAMEA3539304, study PRJEB22396) | soil metagenome | biome: tundra; feature: field; material: soil | place: USA | collected 2010-05 | depth 0.15 m
CTTGGCGGCGGGGTTCGCTGCCTCAGTATGGACGCCGGTTGAAGGGAAGATCGGGACGTACACGGCGGCGTGGACACGGGGCACTCAAGGCCATCCGCAAGATCGGCGGTACAGAGTGCGCCAGCAGAGCGGCCATGCCGGCTTCGATATAGATTGCGGAGCATCCGAGCAACCTGGGGCGCTGGGTGAGGGAGGTTGCGGTGAACGAATGGTTCTGAATCAAGCCTTCAATGCTGGATGGGTTGACGCTATCCAACCTTCAACCAAGTTCAAAAACGCCTTGGCGTGTAACAGCAGTTCGTCCGCTTCGGTGGTAGTGGCAATCGTCGCGCCGGTGTAATCGATCTCGTTTCGCTTGCGGCGGCAGGCATCGAAGTAGTCGGCCAGGTGTTCGGCGGGCTTACCGAGCGCCAGTTTGGCCCCCTCGAAGGTCAGCCGATGATGCCCTGGCACACTGGCGATGCGGTATCCGGCACAAGCTATGGCCATCTTGGCGGTTTGAAGCGCAGCGTTGTAGGCCGTGGCGAAGCGGCGGTCCTCAGAGAGAGCGGGAATCGCCGCATCCGTAAGATCGCGGGCAACAAGGCGGCGGATTTCATTCAGCTCTTGGGGGCTGGTCGTGTGCCGATGAACCTTATTGTCTTGAAGCAGTTTCTTCCAACTCATTGAGCGTTCCCTTCAGGGGGATAGTCTTGCCCTTCAAAACGGAATGGAGAAAGTGATCCTTCGCTTCCAACTTGCGGCGAAACTCTTCCGGGGAAAACAGAGTGACATTGACCTCGCGCCCAAAGCGGGCTTCCAACTTCCGTAAAGCCGGTAGAAGGTCTATCTGTTTCAATGTGCCTACAATTGCCAAGTCTACATCGCTGGCCGAGTGTTCCGCGCCGCGCGCGATGGAGCCGTAGAGGAAGGCGAGTTCAATCCGGTCGTCAAAGCGCTTCAGGGTAGTCGTGAGAGCCGGTACAAGGCCGCTGGTCTTGTCGAGCAGTCCGTGCAGGTCACGGAAAAGTGGGGAGTCGGTATTCGCCTTGAAGTAGGTGCGGCGTCCGTCCTGGCGGCGCAAAAGCAGTCCCACGGAAACCAGCGACTCAAGTTCTCGCTGAAGACTGGAGGGCGTCGTTTCCAGATGCCGGGCCAGCTCGGTCATGAACCACCAGTGCTCAGGCTGGAGCAGGGTGGCGGACAGCACACCAGCCCGAATCGTCGGGAAGAGCGCGTCGAGGATGCCACTGGTACGCATAATGAGTAAGTATAAGCGCAATATGCGTAAATGTGAAGCGGTATTTGCGGATCGAACAGGCTACAGGGGTGCGGCGGGAAACCGGCGGGGATTATCTCCGGTTGGCCGGGATCGCGCACTGCAAGCGCCGGGAAGCTGGGGACCAACCGTGTACTTGGCCGAACGGATTCGAACTACATAGAAAAGGCACCCCAACCAACGGAGTGCCTTCTGTAAAGTTCGATTCGCCTATTGGACCTGGTGCATAAGGCTCGCAAATGTTCGATTGATCTGGATCACATCATGAGGCAAGAGCACATACTTCCAAGGGCGGTCACTCACGGCTGATGCTCGTTCGCACCATTGAATCGCCGCCTTTGCCTTCTTCAATACGTTCGCTGACTCCATGTCGGTAGCTCGCTTGATCTCGCACAGATAACGCCCGCTGTGTGTCTCGACGATGAAATCTGGATTGTAGTTATCCTCCTCGGCGTACTGAATCTTCAGTAAGTCCTTCGGCGGCTTCAGCCACTTGAGCACATCCACATCGTCCTCAAGAATCGTAGCGAAACGGCGCTCCGGGTCCGAATCGAATTTCTGTGCTGGATACAAGCATTTTCTAAAACCACCAAAGACCATGCCCCGAATGAGCAGCTTCTCTTCGACCGGCTGCCGGAAATCTCTTGCACTCTTCCCAAGCTCGACTTCGGCACTGCTGGAACTGAGCCGCTGAAACCCCTTCGTCACAGATACCTGATACTCCGTAGCCTTCTCGATGTAGTGCTGGTTCATCTGCGTGTGGACGAGACGCACAAGCTCGCTCTGGTTATACTGGAGCACATTCCGCACATCGTCCTCGGAGGAAAGGTAAGACTGAAGGTGCCGGACGAGTTGCCCTGCCAGCTTGTAGAGCAAGACAGCATGATCGTCATAGCTGACATCGTCCTTGTCGATCAAACCACGGACAATGTAATCCTCCAGCCGCGCTTCCTGGACCACACCATCGCCGCTGATGATTCTGAATCGTTGGTTATCTGTCAACCGTTGGATGAGCAGGTCTTTGGCAACCGGCGGAAAACGAATGCTGGCGCAATCGAGGTCAAAGTCATGATAGCCAACTGTGATCTCGCCAGACGGGACGACGGTAATGCGCGGTATATCGATGGTGTTCTCGATATAAGCGTCCGTCGTCTTGTTTACGATTCCTGCTACATCGACAGGTTCAACCACGGCTGTCAACTCGCCTTGAACCGGGCGAATCTCTTCCATCACTCTGGCAATGATCTTCTGTTGCACATCGGGTGCCTTCAAATCGGCTGAGCGGTTGAGCCGCTCAAATTCTCGATGAATCACTTGAAGCGTAACCTCAGCCACCTTGCGTTCCGGCGCGGTCTTGAAGAGCGGTTCTTGCACGGCGCGTACTGGTTGCGTGTTATCCTCCGGCTCCGGTTGTGGCGCGATGCCCAATACGGAAAGGATCGTCGGCGCAATCGTCATGGCCTGCGTCGGCGTGTCCGGTATGTCGCGGCCAATCACCACGCCGGTCCGAATGATCGAATTCGGATCGTTGGCGTGATCCACAATTTCCTGAAAGCGATCGTGCGAAACGATGGTCAGCCGGTCCACCTCGGCCACACCCGTGCGCTTGCCATACGGTAAGCGGAGTCCGCGTCCAATCGACTGCTCAACCAGAGTCTTTGAGTTTGCGGCGCGCAATGGAACGATGGTGTAGAGGTTGGTCACATCCCAGCCCTCTTTCAGCATATTGACGTGGATGACGATCTCGGTCGGATTCGCCGGGTCCTCCACGCTCAACAATTGCTGCACGGTTTCGTCCTTCTCCTCGCCGCTCTGGTTGGAGTGGACGGTGATTACGCGGCCTTTGTATCGCCCTTCAAAGAAACCCGCATCTTCGATTTTCTTCAGCAGGTCTTCCGCATGGGTCGTGTCCTTTGCCACAACCAGCATGAACGGCTTGACCAATGGTCGGCCTGTCTCCCGCGCATAGATGTCGAGTTGCACCTTGGTATGCTCGTGGACTCGAATGCCGTCTTGCAGTTTGATCGTTTCCAGGCCGGCTTCGTCGTAATTCTCTGCGCGAAAGTTCTCTCGCGTCGCCACGGCTGGCTCTTTTACAAAGCCGTCTTTCAGGGCAGAGGCCAGTGGGTAGCTGTAGATCACGTTCTTGAAGTCGGCGGTCTTGCTGCCCATCTCTATCTGCGGCGTTGCCGTCAGTTCCAATCCAAGGATCGGCTTCAGTTCATTGATGGCACGCATTCCGGCCTTGCCCCGGTAGCGGTGGGACTCGTCCATCAGGATCACCAGGTCTTCGAGCTTCGAGAGGTAATCGAAGTAGCTCTCGCCGATGTACTCACTCAGGCGCTTGATGCGTGGGCTGGCTCCGCCGCGCACCTCGGCGTTGATCTTCGAGATGTTGAAGATGTTGATGTGGATGCCGCTCTCGCCGAAGAGGTCGGCGGCGCGGATGCCGCGCCCGCTCTCGTAGTTGTCGCCGGTAATGATCTCCGGGGGATGTAGGGCGAAGTCAGAAAGCCCCTGGAAGACGTACTTCGGTGTTCCCGGCGTAAAGTCGTCCCGGAGCTTGTTGTAGATGGTCAAGTTCGGAGCCAGCACAAAGAAGTGCCGAATTCCCCACGCCTGATTCAGGTAGGCGATGAATGCGCCCATCAAGCGCGTCTTGCCGACGCCGGTTGCGAGTGCGAAACAGAGCGACGCGAACTCACGCTCAAAGTCCGTGACCGAAGGAAACGCGCTTTGGATCGCCTGTAACGCCTGGGCCGCATCCGTATCTTTGCTCAGAGGGAGCAATTCGCAAACCGTGTCCAGAATTTCCAGCGAATCACGCTGCGGCTGGCGGAGGCTCAAACGATTGGCAATTGCCCAAAGTTGCTGCTTTGCGTTCACACTCATTCCGCGCCCCCATTTCCAGTATCGCCAAAGAGGCTCGGCATTGTTTCACTTCGTGCTCGCCGCTTTCGTGCTTGTTTCGGTTCAAGGGGCGCTTCGCCTGCAAGCCGCGCTGGGACTGGCTCCGGCGCTTGTGGAAGATTGGCGACATTCAGGCTGTAGTCGTCATGGCCCCATTCGCATTTTTGCAGCACGGCAAGCGGAATCTTTTTGAGCGTCAGGTTCGGGAAAGCATCGGCCTTGCCTCGGAAGGCCGCACAGCAGACCAGCAAGGAACGCTTCTTGCCGACTTCATCGCTCAATGCGGCCAGATGATCGCGGGTGAGCGTCTGTGTCGTCACATAGATGAAGTCGGTCTCGGTGGAGCGGCCCTGTTGCCAGTAGAGGTCGCCGGGAGCGTATTGAAAGCCCATGATCTTGCACATGGCCTCGGCCAGCATGGCCGGATTGTATTGCTTGCTGATGACGAGATTGTCGAAGGCATCATTTTCGAGAAGTGTTGGGGCAATGTGGTAGTAGCGGAAGCCGCCGCCGCCCTTCCATTCAACAGCCTTGGTGATGCCGCCTTCGTCTTCGCCGTCAATCACCTTCTTCAAGCGTGGGATGATGTGCGTGTGGCAGTGCTCGCCCAACTCGACCATGATCCAGCGGCGGCCCATCTTTTGAGCAACTGCGCCGGTTGTGCCAGAGCCTGCAAAGGAATCCAAGACTAACTCTCCAGAATTAGTCGCGATCAAAATAATCCTCTGGAGGAGAGCTTCCGGTTTGGGTGTTGCAAATGGTTCTACGTCCGTTAGCAGTTTCCTCAAATGATCCCTTCGTGCAGACTGGTTAGAACCAACCTCATCTGCGGGCCACCACGTTTTCGGCACAAAGCCATCCTGCACCTTATCCAAGTATGTTTTTATGATTGGTAAGCGATCTCCATCTTTCCCAAAATATACTCGTCCGTCTGCACGGGCCTCCCGCAACGTCTCCTCAGAGAATCGCCAGTAGTTGCCCGCTGGTGGAACGGCCATCCTCCCTGAGGGGAGCGCAATCGGGAAACGATTGCGCTCGCTCCCACTCTTTGCTGTGCTGCAAGCTCCCTGAAGCCAGGGACCTCTTGAGTCATTATCTGGGTTCTTGTACCGGATGTCTCCAGATGTCTCACGCGGCTGTAGATTTCTCACATTTCGCCAAGCGACTGCGTCCTTGGCGTACAGGAGAATTTGATCATGAGCGCTGGATATCAGTGCATCATTATGCCGCGCCTGATCCTTTTCCCATGCAAATGAACAAATGAAGTTCTGTCGTCCGAAAACCTCATCGCATATCACTTTCAAGTAATGTGCCTCATTGTCGTCAATCGTAATCCAGAGAGAGCCGTCACCTGAAAGCAAGCGGCGTAACATTTCCAAGCGGTCTCGCATGAGCGAGAGCCAGATGGAGTGCTCCACTCCATCGTCATAGTGCGTGAAGGCAGAGCCAGTGTTGTACGGCGGATCAATGAAGACGCACTTCACCTTGCCAGCGAACTCCTGCTCCAGCGCCTTGAGCGCGAGCAGGTTGTCGCCAAAGATGAGCCGGTTGTCGAAGATGTCCTTCTCGCTGACACGCTGCTTGGCGTGGTAGCTCTTCTCCGGGTCTTCAAGCAAGATGCGCGGCTCCAGCCGCGGCCGGTTCTCCTTGCCAATCCACGTCAGTTCCAACTTCTGCTTTTTGCTCATGCCTTGCTTTCATTGTCTACTACAGTTTCTTGCAGTCGCAATTGTGAAGATTTTTCCACAAAACTCCCACGTATGGCGCGTCCATTGAACGCGGTCGTCAACGAGTAGAACGCTCTTGATTCAAGGCGTATCCATCCGCGACCCTAGACAATACCAGGGTCAGAGCTTGGTGAAAGAGTAGCGGCTCTTGATGTTGGCATGGAAATATTGCCCCTTAGAACCTGCGTTTACTAATCCCTCGTACTCGCCTTCGGGCACTCCTGCGTATTGGTACACGCCGCCATGGTTGAACTCAATCTCAAGGGTCTGGCTATCTGCATCGTAGCCAACGCTGCACAGGTTGCTCGAACTAACCGGAATACGTTCCATTTTGTGAAGTCTCCCTTCAATTGGCGCCTCTTGCGCCTCTGTTCCGTTCCTTGTCACACTGCTTTGGGATCTTGCTTGCGCCATGCCTTAACAAGTGGTGCGAAATCTTCGCCTTCTACCGACTCGGTCCAACCGCCGCTTTTGATTCGCTTACCGTCTTGCCCCTTAGGTACTACAACCTTTGGGTCGTCGCTGTCCGGCCGTCTCCCCTCCGGAGGACGGTCAATGATTGCGCGGATAGGCATATTTACTGCCTCGCCAACGACTAACGCCTCACCTGTGCGGAGAATTGGAAGCATTGAGAACAGGCCTTTAAGGTTGTCCGAGGCACAAGAGGTAACTTGGGCACGGTCCGAGTCGTTAGTCAGACGTAGAGCAATTATGGTGCCGCATTGTGAGAGGATCGTCGGATCGACCTCTGAAGGACGCTGGCTGACGAGCATCAGCCCAACACCATATTTCCTTCCCTCTTTTGCGATGCGCCTTGCCGCAGTGGCCGCACGACTCTTTGATCCTGCTCCAAGATAGGCATGCGCTTCCTCTAACACAACAAGTAGCGGCCTTTCTCGGCCACCTTCCGGTTTCAACCTTCCCCAGAACAGAGCGTCGTATAGAATTCGCAGCACTGCCCCTACCAAATCATCGACTACCGCAGGGGGGACACCCGATAAATCAAATACCGAAATGGCAGCATCTGAACCTACCCATGTTGTCAACAGCGTGTCAAGATCAGACTGTGTTGTTCCGTCCTTCGCCACGGACCACTCGCCGGGTTTGAATAGAAACTGCATACGAGGGTCGCGGAGCTTGCTTTCGAGCACATCCAGGTGTGGGCGCGTCAGATCCATGTGCTGGCCCTTGTTTATCTTCTCCGTTCCTGCCGCTGTTGAGACTGGGCGAAATCGAGGACGGATAAGATTGTCAGCATCACCCACGACATTCGTCGGAGGGTTGCCTTCCTGCACATATGCTCGCGTCGCTTCCGACTGGTTTTGGTTCTTGCTGGTTTCAACGTGGGTCGCGCAGTGTAAGGAGTAAAGATCGTGCCAAAGCTGATATACCGAGAAGGGAAGTGGCGTATCGACCGTGACGGCAATATCTGGTAATCCGTGAGCAGCGCCACCTGGCTTTGAAGCGAGCTTGCTTGATAGCAACCTCTCTTGAAGGAGAGCAAGCTGCGTTCCAGAAACAGACCCCATAGACATGGCGATGAATTCCTCAGCCGTGAGCGCCCAAAATGGAACATGAAGTTCTCGCTCTCCGGCTTTGAGATTCTCACCGACCCTAAATATTTTTGCATGATCGCCAAATGCCTTGGCATATTCACCGTGGAGATCGAACAGTACGACTCGGGACGATTTGAAACGTGCTGGGTCCGAAACAACACGAAGCAGGCTGGCAACGGCAGTGGATTTGCCAGCACCGGTGCTGCCGACCACCGCAGAGTGACGACTGACGAGGCGGTTCAAGTCTAGATACGCCTTGATCGACTCCGCGCTGGCCACCCTTCCAATTGCAGCATAACCGTCGCCGTCACCGGGAGCGTACACGGTCTTCAGATCCGATTCTGTCGCTACATGGACAGAATCTCCTATCGACGGGTATTGCGAGATACCTCGCTCAAATGTCGCCCCTCGTCGTCCTTCGCCTACAAGTTCTACCCTGAGCCAACGATTTCCGAGTTGAGGGGCGAGTTCCGGTGGACCAGGGGCTGCTCCGGCGCCGACCTGTGAAATCACGCCGTACAGATCGACATAACCTGAAGGAATGCGGACAAAGCCGCCTACTTGTCCGATGCGGTACGCCTCGCCATTAACAAATAGAAGGCCGCCCGGTGTATTGTCGGACAGTTTCACACTAATGCTCGAACCATTCACGTCCTCTACAGTTCCGAGCTGTGAAGGATCGGAGCTAGACGATAGGCTGTGCATCGCTGCTCCTTGTTCCGCAGAGTTGTTCCAGAAAAAGTCCGAAGTAGTGGAAATCTCCCAGGCGACAACGTAGTTCATTCACGGATGCGCCGGAAGTCGTTACGACTTCCTCATATAACCAAGGCTCGTGTTCTTTGAGGTTAGGCGTACCTGGGCGATACAGCCCAACACGCGTTCCGATGACTGCGCCGTTCTTTGCAAGGACAGTTAGGTTTGCCTGTTTCTCGGCATATTTAACAACTCTTGGATGATCTTCCAGATTCGAGTACATCAGTGCAAAGCACTGAGCATTGCGGTTGCCACGCAATCCGTCAAGGAGGACCTCGTTGAGATGATCGTCAAGAAAGGAATAACCACAAATGATTAACCTCGGAGCGTCTTCCTCCTGCCTGCCAGAAATGCCACGGTTTTTCACGAGGCTTCCGTGAAAGAAGGCCCTCAGCCTGTCAAGCATCGCCAAGTAAGGCATACGTCGGCTCTGGTCATATTTCAGATGGGAGGGAAAGATCATCACTTTTCCCTCTTTTGCCTCTCCAGTCACACGTACTACGCGCGTTACCTGGGCACCGTCAACGGTCTCCTCTCGCCTCTCCCAATTTATTGACCCGTGTAGCTTCCAGAGTCGAGTCCAACGTGCCGGAATTGCGTCATGTTCAATCGAGGACAAATCGAACCACGGTTCGCGCGAACCAACAAATCCGTCGAAGTGTGGGTGGGACTGCTTCTCGAATGCTTCTTCAAAGAGCAAATCGTAATTCGGGGTGAATATCTCAACAGGTGATGTGCGGTACACTCCTCCGACCCATGAGGCGAAATGGTTATAGGAACAGCGGTGTAGTGGAAGTGTTTTGTTCATTCGCTCAGTAATGAGAGAACAAATCTTCTCGTCAAGGTCGGTCAGAGCTTTCTTCGACATCCCTAAGAATTCAGCGTTCCCCCTTCGATTGGCGATTGCGCGAAGCTCGGTTAGCACATCCTCTACTGTGGGTTCCTTGCCTCCATCTGTTTGGCACTCTTTGCACCATGAATCCCACTGAGTCCGGAATTGAGATTTGCCGCCTGAGGCGGTGTCGGCTGCGGCCAAACCCGAAGCAATTTGCTTGGTTAGCTCCACAACAGCCGGTATTAGCGTGATGCTTTTCGTTCCCGCAGCATCATAGATTCCGAGTGGGCAGCCTGCCCCGAGAAAGCAGCCGATACGCTGCTTGTCGTCTTGCATAACATGGCGCAGAATTCCCGCCTGCTGCGCCGCATCATGGAGAGGCTCCAGCGGAGGAGTCGTAGAACTGCTTGCGCCAGCAGCAATGCCAGCGATGGTCGTAGAACTTCCGGCGATTGGGGTAGTGGACACGACTATAAGCCTCCTCAGCTTTCATTCTCGGGGTTAGCTAACGCCAACAAACTCAAGCCCTCAATTTCTTGAATGGACTTGCCTGCAATTCCCTGTAAGTCGCCATGCATTCCAACGGTTGCACCCATTACGCGTTCAATTTGCTGCTGCCGCTTTGCCCACTGCTTCATAATCACTTTGCGCTCTTTGTCGAGGTCGTCCTGCATGGACGAGAATGCCTCGACGAGGGCTTCAACACGTTGACGGAAGAGCGGGCCGGTCAAATACTGGTAGACCATTTCAGCCTTCGTCTGCTGGCCTTCACTAATGAGCCTTGCATTGCTCACCTGAAGAAGCGTATGGCGCAGAATGGTGGCGACAGGCAAAAGTGAGCGCGGATGTGTGATCCATACACCATCAATCACATCGAATGTTTCAATGCCTTCTGGTAGGGTTTGGGAAACCAGTACAGATAGGTCGGCCTTGGCCGTTCTCTGATCGTCACGCAACTTGACCAGCCAGTTTTGATTCCAGTTCTTTGTGCGCTTCGACTCCCACAGGATTGTGCCGCTCATCAGGCCACTGGGGCTTACGACGCGCTGGAGGGCGTCGCCGCCGAACTCCCCCTTGGCGACAGGTTCAATCGTGTCGTATGGAAATCTGACCCGGAGCAGGTTTTCCAATTCAAGCTCCTGAACCTCGCCCTGCAACTGCTGGGAACCCTGCTCGGCCTTCTGCTTCAGTTCTTCGATCTTCTGTTGCATGGAGGCAATGGTCTGATCTTTCTCCATTACCTTGAGTTTGAGTCCGTCCTCTGCTTCTCGCTTGGCCTGGGAGCGAACTTCGGAGAGTCCTTCTTGCACACGCGTTTCAACGGTCAGTTCCAACTCGCGTTTTGCGTCGTCCAACTCGCGCTGCTTCTTGATTAGTTCCGCTTGGGCCTTCTGGGCTTCGGCCAGTTTTTCGTCGCGCACTTTCAGGACTTCTTGCAGCTCAGTCAGTTCTTGATTTTTCGTATCAATTTCCGCGGCACTGGCGAGCTTGGCCTTTTTCCGTTCATCTTCGATCAATCGTGCGCGTTCGGTATTGAGCTGCTCCGCAACCTGGTCTGTCACTTGCTGCGCAATAGCGCGCTTTTCTTCAAGAACTTGCTTTTCCTGATCGCGCACAGCCTGTTCGCGCTGAGCTATCTCCTCATTCTTTTGAGAGATCTTCTGCTCAAACTGTTGACGAGTTGCCTCAATCAACGGCGCGGCAAGAGATTCCGTCAACGGAAAGTCGGTTTTGCACTTCGGGCACGTAATTGTCAGTTCCGTCATGTCAGCCTCCAACGAATCTTGAAAACCTCTGTGTGTTGCTGGCCCTGAGCCATGCGCGCTTCAATGTCGGCAATTAACCCGTCGCGGCGGGTTTCTACCTCATCTTGAGCGACGAAGAGATCCTTGCGCTTTTGATTTCGAGTCGTCTGAAGCGTCTTAATTGTTCGCTGGTGGACGAGTTTGTCAGCAAGAGACGCGGCGGATGATGAGGCGCGTTTTGTGTCACGAATCTCTTTGTCGAGGTCTTTGATCTCCTGCTCTAAGCCCAGCTTGAGGTCTTCGCTCCAGCGGTCGAGTTTGGTGACTTCCTGGTCGAGCCAGCGGGTGTTGCGCAGACCAACTTCATCAAGAATCTGGCGCTGCTGGGCCTCGATTTGATCATCCAGGGACGATAATGGCATAGTGAGAATCGGCTGGCCAGACTCGGCAGGCAGGTCGAAAAGCCGCTTACAAGTGTCAGGATGGAGTGGTTCGCCGTCGTCGCGAACGCCGGCGAAAAGGATATGGTCTTCGACCTCGAAGGCTTCGACGGAGAACTTGGTGCAGAGGAGCCAGCCGGATTGGCCGGTGTGCGCCTCCAGTACGGCGAGCCGCTTGCCGCTTTGACTGAGGTTAAAGCGCAACTCTGCGGGCGGCGTCTCCAAAGCAAGGCACTGCTCCAACACGCGCTGTGCAAGCGGGTGACCGACGCGATAGGTGTTGGCGTCCTCCACATTGCGGCCCATACGATAGGGGCCGGGATGGATGGTTTCGCCCTTGAATGGGTTCCGTTCGAGTTGAAAGCCATATCCGGCGGAATCGAATCGCGCGTAAGGGGCCAAGTAAAACGTGGTCGCGCGCCAGAGCAGTTCCTCGAAGCGGTTGCGAGAGTTCCGGGCTTCAAGGCGCACTTTCTCGATTACTTCCTGGTCGAAGTTATTGAGGAGTTGCTCCTGAGCAACGGCCTTGGCCTCGGTGATTTCGGATTCGAGTTCCTGCTGGAGCTGGTCAAACTCGAATACGATCTGCTCGGGAGTCCGGCATCGCTGATAGATGCCGACGATGCGCTTTTCAAAATCCACGCCTGATTGGATGGCCCCAATTACTTCATCGGAGGCTCCAAAGACGCCGTCAAAGAGCTGAAACTTCTGGTCGAGTAGTTGATAGATTCGCACATCGGCGGCATTGGATCGATTGAGAAAGTTGACGACAACCACATCATACTTTTGTCCGTAACGATGGCAACGGCCGATTCGCTGCTCGATGCGCTGTGGATTCCAAGGCATATCGTAGTTGACTACAAGATTGCAGAATTGGAGGTTGATGCCTTCGGCAGCGGCCTCCGTGGCAATCATGATGCTGGCCTCATCGCGGAAATACTCGACGATGGCGGCGCGCTTGTCCGCGGTAGGCGAGCCGGTAGCGCGGTCTGTTTTGGCGTTGCGCTTTAGCCAGTCACGATAGATTTCGGCGCTCTTGGCGTCGTTGTTGGTGCCATTGAAGAGGACCACTTTCCCAACGAAGTCAGACGATTCCAGTAGCCGGTAGAGATACTCCTGGGTGCGGCGGGACTCTGTGAAGATGATGGCTTTCTGCTGAAGGCTCCCGTTGTGCTGGTTGGCGCGGGCTTTGTTGGCGGCCTCGAATCCCTTGCGGAGAGCGGTGAGCAGCACCTCCCCCTTCGAGTTTTTGTGAATGCTCTTCGCCAGTTCGTGAAACTCACGGAGCTTTTCTTTTTCTAGGCGTAGTTCCTCGCGCTGTTCTGGGGAAAGTTGCTGCGCAGTATTCGGCTGGGCAGCAACTTCGTCGGGTTCATCTTCCAACCATTCGTCTTCAAGTTCCTGAAGCGCCTCAAAGTTCTCGGCAAGATCGTCTGGCTGCGAATCAAGAGCAGTTTGCGCCTTCTCGACAGCTTCGAGCTTGTTGGCAAGGCCCAGCAGGGTATCGGAGATGGCATAGGTGGAGGAGGCCAGTAGCTTGCGCAGAATGAGCGTCATCAATTGACGCTGGCTTGCGGGGAGAGCATAGAGCCGTGGCGATTGCAGATATTCAGAGACGAGGGCATAGAGCCGCTGTTCGTCGGCGTTCGGAATAAACTCTTGAACCAAAGCGTGGCGATTGGTGTAGCTGACATAGGGGAGCACCTGCCGACGTAGAGTGCGCTGGCAGATGGGCCGGATGCGCTCTCGAAGTGCGCGATAGTCGTCCGGCGTGTTCATCCGTGAGAACTGGCTTCGGAAACTCTTTAGGTCACCGAAGGTGAATTCATCAATGATGCTAACGAGGCCGTACAACTCAAGGAGCGAATTCTGGAGCGGCGTCGCTGTGAGGAGCGTCTTCTGCCGGTCGGCGATTGCTGCCTTGATGGCGTTGGCGATTTTGTTGCTTGCCTTGTAGACGTTTCGCAGTCGGTGTGCTTCGTCAACGACAACCAGATCCCAAGGCGTTTGCCGAACGTAAGCCTCTTTGGTTCTGGCGAACTGGTAGGAGCAAAGAATAATCTTGGGTTGGTCGAATGGATTGAGGTTGCCGCTTTTGATTTCCTCGTTGAAGGTCTTGGATTCGAGGATCGCTGAGGGAAGGAAAAACTTGTCGGCCAGTTCCTGGCCCCACTGCTTGCGCAGGTTGGCTGGGCAGATGACAAGCAAACGGCGGCGGCGTTCCACCCAGCGTTGCGAGAGCAGAATACCCGCCTCAATGGTTTTGCCGAGGCCAACCTCGTCCGCCAGGATCGCTCCCCGTGAGAGAGGGGACCGGAAAGCAAAAAGCGCGGCCTCTACCTGGTGAGGATTCAGGTCCACTTGTGCGTCTGCCAAGGCGGACATGAGGCTATCAATCGAAGCCGAACTGGACCGCTTGGTCAGTTCATGGGCAAAATACCGGGCGTGGTATGCGGTCAGGTTCATGCGGTTTGCACCCGCAATACGTCAGACAAGAATATTCTCAACGGCATCACTTCCGTCTTGGCATCGAGATTGTATCTCTCATCGCCTGGGTAGAGCACTATCTGGCGCGTTGCCCGAATGTCCTCGCAGCCGATATAGAAGCCCTTTTTCGGCGCAGGATTGCTAATGGAACGTTTGATCTCGATGGCCCAGCGATCTTTCGCGTTGAACTCAATCACGAGGTCTATTTCTGCGCCCGCCGCACTGCGATAGAAGGTAGATCGAGCGGTGGCTGGCAGCGCAGCGAGGACGTTCTCGATGAGCATTCCCTCCCAGCTTGCACCCACCACCGGATGCCCCATGAGAGTTTCCATGTCGCGGATGTCGAGGAGAGAATGGAGCAGTCCGCTATCGCGGACATAGACTTTTGGTGTGCGGACAAGGCGCTTCTTCGCATTCGTAGCCCATGGCTGAAGGCGACGGACGAGCAGAAGATCCACCATGATGTCGAGATAGCGGGCGACGGTATGGCCGCTGACACCGAGACCGCTTGCGAGTTGTGCGGCATTCAGCATCTGGCTCTGGTTGTGAGCCAACATCTGCCAGTAGCGGCGCAGAGTCTCCGCTGGGATACGCGGGCCAAGCACAGGCACATCGCGCTCAAGATAGGTCTGGATGAAAGCTGCGCGCCAACGGAAACTCTTCTCGTCGCTGGCGGCGAGGAAGCTGTCCGGGAAGCCGCCGCGTACCCAGAGCAGGTTGGCAGCGTTCGGTCCAGAGTGGACGACCTCGGCAACGGTGAGAGGCGTTAGCTCCTCGTAGGCAATGCGTCCCGCCAAGGTCTCGGCTGACTGGTGCAACAGGTCCATGGAAGCTGATCCAAGCAAAAGGAAGTGACGGCTTCGATTTCCCTTGCGTCGTCGTCGGTCAATGAGACTTCGCAGGGTATTAAAGATGCCGGGGACACGATGAATCTCGTCCAGAATGACGAGCCGATCCTCGTGCTGGTTGAGGTACAACTCCGGGTCAGAGAGCTTGGCACGGTCTGAAGGCAGCTCCAGGTCAAGATAGAGGGCACTTTCACCCAACGCTTCCGTCAGTGACAGGGCGAGCGTCGTCTTGCCCACCTGTCGAGGACCGAGAAGCGCCACGGCGGGAAACTCTTCCAAGAGTTGAGCGACTTTAGGCTGGACAAGGCGCGGAATCATTACCATGTAATTATGCCACACAATCTCATATTTGTGCGGCATTATTTTAGCGGTTGCCGTCCTGTCGGACAGCGGAATATCACATTCCAGCTCAGAATTAGAGGCTGATGCCCTGGTCGTTATTGTTGTCGCCACTCCCGGACTGCACTTGGGCGTTATCGCCCATAGAGTGAGCCGAGGAATGGCCCGCTTGCTCAAGCGCGTTTTCTCGCGTGATAGGCTGTGCTTGCCGGTCATAGAACTGGCCTTGCGGGTCAATATGCAGCCAGCTTCCCGCGTTGGTGTGCTGATAGCTCTGGACTTCGCCGGTCTCGCGCTTCCACTCGTATTCAGACGCTTCATTTGGTAGGGCTGCTTGGATTGGAGCATTGTGCCGATGCTCGATGTCGGCAGTGGTGCTGATGTTTTCTGGGGCATGGATATTCGTCTCGGCAAGAATCTGGCGGCGCAGTTCCTCTTGCGAATGCTCTCTGCTGTTGGTCATGGGTGGCTCCTTGGTCTGGGTTTGCTGGTTGAGAGTCGGTTCGACCTGGACCGTTTGAATGTTCACGGCTGAGGTCTTTGTCACGTCGGTACTGAGACGTTCACTCAGGATCGCGACATCGTTGGTGTAGATCCGCACGTCTTCCGAAGCGCGGGATACGGAGACGTAGGCGAAGCGGGTATTGATGAGTTCGGGATGGACTTTCGTGTCCATATTGACCAAAACCCGGTCTGCGGTAAGCCCCTGGGAACTGTGCGAGGTCACGGCGTAGCCATGATCGAAGTGCCGCATTTGCGCGGCGTCGAAAGCGAAAGTGCGCTCTTTTGCGCCATCCATCTTCACGCTGACCTGATTGCTGTCGATCCGCTCGATGGTCCCCATATCGCGATTTGAAA
>OBLU010002852.1_pt1 | contig 15756 bp, 9 predicted proteins | sample 1518681 | NCBI WGS metagenome assembly OBLU01 (sample SAMEA3539304, study PRJEB22396) | soil metagenome | biome: tundra; feature: field; material: soil | place: USA | collected 2010-05 | depth 0.15 m
ATACAGAACAATCAGTTGCAGAAGGCTGATGGATCATTAGCCGGACACTAGTGACCAAGAGTTAATGAAAAGCGAGAATATCCCACAGGGAAGCTTCCCTCCGGGCTAGTTCGTTGTCGAAGCATCAGGCGTCGCTCACAATTAGAAGAGTGGCCGCAACGGACCCTGGCGAGTCAGGCGTGGGCAACAAAACGCCCGAGACCTGAACCTAACTGGCAACTTATTGAGTCGCATGTATCCCGTCGCAGCAACATGGTTGGACCAGATCGTCCTTTCAACGCACGTGCGAGATTGCCCCAGCAGTCTTCAGTGGCCCCCACATTCTGCTCAAAGGATCTCGCTGTTAAAAAAATCGCCGAAGATCTCTTTTTCCGTTGGCTTGTCTTCCGGGATTGGCTGGCTCACCCAGGTGACATTCATAAAGTGCTTCACCCCAATGTTTTCGCTGGTAATGTTGCCACCCCAGGTACCGCACCCGAGGCTGGCAGTCATTGGCATCCCATTCGTGAACGAGCCTGCATTGCCCCGAACCTGCGGTTGCCTCACCATAATCCGACTCACTGGAGCGACAAGCGCCAGTCGATGAATGTGCTTTTCATCGAAGGAGTAGATACCACAGGAATGCCCTTTACCCCCCACTTCAAATATCTGCTGAATCATATTCAGAGCAGTCTCGAATCCCGAATACCGGAAGATCGCAAGAACAGGGGAAAGCTTTTCGCCAGAAAATACGTGTTCCTTGCCGATATGGTCCTCCTTGACGATGATGAACGTCTTCCCGGTCGGCAAAGGGAATCCAGCCACGTCTGCAATCGTCGCAGCGGAACGCGCCACGGTTTCCAAAGTACGGTGGTTTTCCGCATCCCACATCACGGCCTTCAGGCGTGCCTTATCTTCCGGCGAGGCGAGATAGCCACCCTCCTTTTGCAACTGTTCCAGAAAGGCCTCATAGATCGAATCTTCGACAACCAGATTTCCGTCGCAGGAGCATCCGGAACCATTGTTGTGAGTCTTGCTGATCCGTGTATTGGCAGCAGCTTCAGCGATGTTTGCCGTCTCGTCGATGATCATCGTCGCATTCCCCGCACCAACGCCATAGGCTGGCTTCCCCGAGCCGTACGCCGCCTTCACCATCGCCGGCCCTCCGGTGGCAACGGTCAGATCACAGATAGACATCAATTCCTGAGCAAGCGGGATGCTCGGTTTTTCGATGCACTGAATGGCGTCTTCGGGAACTCCTTGCTTCTTCAATGCCGCGCGTAAAATTCGCGTAGCTTCCAGAGCGGTGCGCCGGCTCGCAGGATGAGGCGAGAAGATAACAGCATCTCTGCATTTAAGTGCATTGATGGCCATTGCGACCATGGTAACCACAGGGTTTGTCACGGGCAGAAGTCCTGCAATAACACCGGCTGGCTTCGCATACTTCACGATGCCTTTCTCCTGAACTTCCTCAATGATGCCGATGCTCTTTTGCCGCAGCGCATCGCGGAGAATGCCAACGATCTTGAAGCGTCGGGCCGGCCCACCGTCGGCGCTTCCCATCTTGCTTTCATCAACGCTCATCTGCGTCAGTGCTACGAATGTCTTCTCATTCGCAGCCGCCCATCCGACCCCACGACACAAGTTGTCGACTCTTGCCTGATCGTAGTCATACATTACCTTTAGCGCGGCTCGAGCCTTTCCCAACAACTCCTGCGCCAGCGCTTTCTCTTCATCTGTAACTGCTCTTGCCATTCGATCCCCCCAGAATTAGCCAACAGGTTAATGTTCTCGATAAAGTGAAATTAGATAGGCCTCGGTCAATCACGAGTCCTATTTGAATCCACCAGACCCTACGTCACGCCCGCGGCGGAGAGCGACGCATCTACTTGCCTTGGGTAGCTGGCCTGAATTCATAGCGCAAATTGTAAGCGTGCTCGAGTACAACAGTCTGCCCTTTCGAGAATGTTACGGTGTCGCACAGTTACCTACTCCATCCATGCGGCCTGGAAGAGGTCCAGCCTCCGTCCATCTAGAGACTTGTCCCATCGATACCGTAACAGCGTTGTTCAGTTGGGCTTCAAATGATAGTGTTTCTCCGATTGAGTGGAAGGAATATTTGCAACGGAAGAACGTAACTACAGGTCTTCGCCTGCTAGGGAGAAATACAAATGAAAGTAAACATCATTGCGACGTTAAGTCTGGCAACGGCTCTTTCACTGTTACCTCTGGCGGCTCAGATCACTGAAGTGGCGATCGCCCCGGTTCGCACCGACGAAGGATTGGTAGCTGGCATGGTGCTTCCATCTGGCGTAAAAGCCTGGCTGGGAGTGCCATTCGCAAAGCCTCCGGTCAACGACCTCCGCTGGAGGCCGCCACAGCCCATAGCGTGGAAAGGAGTCTGGAATGCGGACCGCAAGATGCCGGAATGCATGCAGGTCCTGCGCCCGCACAACATCAATAACTATTTCGGAGAAGAAGCTACGGCAGAAGACTGCCTCTACCTGAATATCTGGGCTCCAGCTGCCGTCCACGCAAATAGCAGATTGCCGGTGATCATATTCATCTATGGCGGTGGCGGCACGATTGGCTCTGCCGGCAGCGGAATGTATGACGGCGAAGCTATGGCAAACAAGGGCGTGATCTTCGTCACTATTGGCTACCGCCTCGGGATACTTGGTTGGATGGCTCATCCCGAACTGACTAAGGAGCAGGGCGGGCATTCCGGCAACTACGCCTACCTTGATCAGAACGCAGCGCTCAAGTGGATCCATTCGAACATCGCCCTTTTTGGTGGCGATCCTACGCACGTCGTGATTACTGGGCAGTCGGCCGGAGCAGGATCGGTTAGCGCGCGGATACACAGCTCCCTGTCCAAAGGCCTGTTTCAGGGCGCGATGATGTCTTCGACCTGCAGCATCGCCACGCCTGGAGCAGGAGCGAGCCTGGCGCAGGCGGAGCAAACCGGGCTTGAGATTCAGAAGCGCCTCGGTGTCCCCGATCTGCAGCACATGCGGTATGTAGCCGCCGATAAGATCGTCGCTATGCAGAGCGAGAACCAGCTAGGCTATAACAACAACTCCGGCATCCGTACTGGAGCGATCGCCGACAGCTATTTCACGACCAGTTCGAAAGAGGACATGGCCAAATCGCATGAGATGAGCGATGTCCCGGTCATTGCCAGCTTCAATAGTGGTGAATCTTCCAGTCTGCTGCAAAACGCAAAGACGGTCGCTGAATATAAACAGATCGCTACGCAGATGTATGGCAAGGACACCGATGCCTTCCTCGCTCTGTACCCTGTGTTCAAAGACTCCGAGGTTCAGGCTACCGCAAGCAAGGTTGCGCGCGAATCCAGTATCGCCAATGCATCCCGCAATTGCGGCGTCCTGCAAGCGAAGTACAACAAGTCGAGAGTCTACATCTATATGTACGATCGAAAGCATCCCTACGCCCCCGGCGTGGAGATCGCCGACCAGAACATCGCTTCTGTGGGGGCATATCACAATGCCGACATCATCTATTGGTTCGAGAATCTCGATGTCTTCAACAGAATCCGGCACACTCGCGACTGGACTGCCTGGGACCGCACTCTGGCCAACGACATGTCGGACTCGCTGATCACCTTTGCGAAAACTGGCAGTCCGGCAACACCGTCTGTGAAATGGCCTGCGTGGTCGCCAAGCAGCGATGTATTCGTTAAATTCGGGGACACCATCACGGTGGAGCAATTCAATACAGCCGGATTGGAGTGGCTCGCCTCTCATCCAGTGCAGGGCCAGCGCCGCGCAGGAGGTGGAACAGGGGCCCCGGGCACAGTCGTCGGAGCCGGTCCGCGTGACTAACTGGAACTGATATTTGTACGTGGCAGCACCAACTATGAGTGATACAACCCTGCGCGTGCCGAAGCAGACCGAATTGCCCATGCAGAATGGAAACCCGGCTCACTCCCACGTGCTTCGCGGCCGTATTCTAGGCCTTGCTCTCCTGTCGGCAGCCGCTCTCTTCATGGAGAATCTGGACGCAACAATCATGGCGACCGGGTTACCGGCCATGGCGCGCGATTTCGGCGTGACGCCGGTAGCTCTCAACGTCGGCATAACCGCCTACCTGCTTGCGCTCGCTGTATTCATTCCAATAAGCGGATGGATGGCTGGGCGCTTCGGGGAGCGTCGAGTATTCGCCTCAGCCGTCCTCATTTTTACAGTCGCATCCGTCTTTTGTGGCGTTAGCCGCAACCTACCAGCCTTCCTTCTATCTCGAATCCTTCAGGGACTGGGTGGTTCGATGATGGTCCCGGTGGGCAGGCTGATGCTGGTGCGTGCCGTGACCAAACCGCAATTGATGGGGGCGATTGCATACACAATCTGGCCGGCGCTTACGGCGCCAATATTGGGCCCCGTAGTCGGAGGCTACATTCTCCATGTAGCGTCCTGGCCCTGGATGTTTCTACTCAACGTACCGATTGGGGTCGTTCTCTTTGTTGTTTCGCTATTCCTAGTGCGCGACTCCGCGGAGAGATCCACCGAACCCCTCGACGGCACTGGATATCTGCTCGTGGTCGCATCCTGTCTGCTGCTCATGCTCGGGCTTGAACGAGTGCAGATGACCAACAACCGTTTCCAAGGTAGTCTGCTTCAGGCCGCAGTAGCCGTAGCCGCTTCCGCCGGGATGGCAGCCATTGCCGCATGGCACATGCGCCGGGTCTCACGTCCCCTCTTCCAAATGGAGGTCTTCAGAATCAAGAGCTTTCGTACGGTGATTGGATCGGGATCGCTATTCAGAATGGCCGTCTTTTCGGCACCTTTTTTATTGCCGCTGCTCTTCCAAACTTCCTTCGGGCTGGATGCATTGCGGTCGGGTTCGCTCGTAACGGCTGTCTTTGCTGGAAACCTGGCGATGAAGCCTCTAACGACGCCGATCCTGCGGCGCTTCGGCTTTCGCCTGGTGCTATTGGGCAATGGGGTTGCAACGGTACTTCTCCTCGCTGCATGCGGCTGGTTGCGGGTCGGCACTTCGACGTGGCTTGTGCTGATCGTCCTCTTCCTGGGCGGAGCAGGCCGCTCTATGGAATTCACTGCGCTAACCACCTTGGGCTTTGCCGACCTGCCACTTGAATTGACAAACTCCGGCACAACGCTGATAACCGTCGTCCAGCAGATGACGGTCAGTGTGGGGATTGCAGTCGCTGCGCTGACACTGCAATGGAGCACGCACCTGGGACATGCCGTCGGCGACTTTCGGATTACTTTTTTGGTAATGAGCGGCATTGCCGCCGTAAGTTTGCCGGCATTCTACAAACTTCCTCACGACGCCGGAGCCGCGGTCAATAGGCCGCAGAGACTACGCTCAGAGCAGAATTGGAGCGGAAGCAGCAAATAGCTTCTTATTATCAGCGGCGACTAGAATGCTGTCGGCAATTCAACGCGTGTCCAATGGCTGCGCCTCATCCGGTGGTCTATGCACGGTTGAATTCGTTCTGTTTCGAAGGCGTCAGTCAGGTGCAGGTCGCTTTGAAGTGGGGCCTTTAACTCTCCCGATTTCCGCAACATCGAGTTGCAGGAAAACTGATTTGTCGGAGATTGGAGACCTTGAGGGCGCAAGAGGGCGCGCCCTGTTTGCATATCCTCATACTTCCCCAGAAGAGTTACCGTAAAACCACGGTTCGGATACTGGCAGTCACTAAGACTCTGCTACTGTTGTCCTCTGCAGACGTGTTGCTTTTCGACGTGTTGCAATTCGGAGGTACTGGCCACGATGGTGAAACGAACGCTTTCAAGACGCGACATGGTGAAAGGCTTAGCGGTCGCGCCATTGCTCACCGGAGTTCCCTTACTAACGGGAGCAGGGCTGATGAGCGAGAGGGTCGCTACAGGGCAGGCTCTTCAGACCGGCCCTGGTGGAGATGGCCGCCTGATGGATGGCTGGGATGAGAACCCGCCACATACACGCAAGGTACTCATCGCCTGGGGCGATCACCAGGGCATCGGCCACTCGTCCACATCGCACGCGCAGTCAGTACTAGAACGCATTGGTTACGAGTCCGGGATATACGATACGTTCATCTTGTCCGATTCGGCGATGATCAAATACACAACTCCACCAACCACCCCAGGCCAGCGCACCAACCAGGGCCTGCTTGACGTAGCGCACTGCATCTTTTTCAACGGGCAGCGAGCAGTGAATCTATCCGAACAAGGAAAGATCGATCTCATGAAGTGGATCCGCGGCGGCGGGGGGTTCGTCGCGTCGCATCAGGCTCTGACTGCGTTCTCCGAGGAGTGGCCCGAGTTCGAGGAGATGATTGGTGGATTCTTCTTCGGACATCCGTGGAGCGGGCATGACGCGTTGGCGCATGTCATCAACGAAGACCCAAAATTCCCCGCCACAGAGTTCATGCCGCCCCAGTTTTACTTCGACGATGAGTACTACGGTGTCAAGAATCTAGACCGCAACAAAGCGCACGTAATACTGCGCATGGACGTGTCGCAGTTGCCTGCGCGACACGCATACATGGGCAAGGACAACGACCTGCCGATTGCGTGGGCAAAGATGCATGGGAAAGGCCGTGTGTTCTACTCGCAGTTCGGGCATTCAAATAGAGTGTGGGACGATAGCGACGTCCAGCGGCACTACTTTGAAGCCATCAAATGGGCGATGGGCCTGACAAGCGCCGACCTAACGCCAATGCCCTTGCCTAAAGGACTCAAAGGACCGTCGACACCACCGGCAACCACGCCTACTCCTACATCCCATCCGGGTTGGGGGGACGACCCCCCTGGCGGCATCATCTTGTAGCGGCCACTCGAAAAGCGGCGATGAACATAGAGACGCGCACTGGAAGAATCGACCTTAGGCTGACTCGGGCCGGCCTCAACTTATGCCAACAAGGTGTAGCGCGCTTGCAGAGCGAATGTCTCTCAAATCAAGCAATCGCGATTATGCACCAAATCGAGACCGAAGCGGTGCTTCGGCTCATGCTGGGCATCAAGCCGGCTGATTCCCTGAAATTAGATCGGCCCGCTTTGCGCTGGCAGCGCGCTTAGCATCGTATCCCTCGATCACTAACCCATTTTGCCTCCGTTTGGAATAGCACATCCTATCCCGCTGACAGGCCTTGAACTGTTATTGCAGGGTGATAGTTTTTTGAAGCGGTAGACTTTGCGATGAGCCACCGACCATGATCGTGTAGTTCCCAGCCACCTGTGTCCAACTCTTCGACGTTACGTCGAAGATCGCCAGACGATCTTTTTCTATCGGTACCGAAACCTGCTTCGATTCCCCGGGAGCCAAGACGACGCGCGCCCATCCTACAAGCCGCTTCGGTGGTTCTCCAGCCGCGTCCGGAAGCGAAGTGTAGACCTCTGCGATCTCGGTTCCCGCAGTCTTGCCCGAGTTCGTCACAGTAAACGACACTGACGTCGTCGTCCCTGGCTGCACAGTCAAACCCGAGTATTTATAGGACGTGTAGGACACGCCAAAGCCAAAGGGAAACAACACCGTCTTCTTCTCGGCGTCGTACCACTTGTAGCCCACCTTCAGCTTCTCGTCATAGTACGTCTGGAACGCCGGAAGGCCGGCGGCCCGGGCCCGGACCGTGGCCGGGTCAGGCGGTGTGGCAGGGCCAGCTCCTGCGGCAGCTGCGGCACGCTGCTGCGTCGACCCCGGAGGGGGCATGACGATGGTCGGATGAGGAAGATCGGCGTCGTCCTTCGGGAATGTGACAGCCAGTTTTCCGCTCGGGTTCACCTTCCCGGTCAGGATGTTTGCCAGCGCTTGCGCTCCACGGATTCCTGGATACCATGCCTCCACAACTCCGGCCACCTTGTCGATCCAAGGCATTGTTGCCGGGCTGCCGGTCTCAAGGACCACAATCGTGTGGGGATTCGCCGCAGCTACTGCTTCAATCAGCTTGTTTTGATCGTCTGCGAGAGCCAGAGTCCTGAGGTCGGACCCTTCGGATTCTCCCTGGTATCCAAAAACGATTGCAACTGCGGCCGACTTGGCGGCAGCGGCCGCATCGTCAACCTTGTCCCCCTCGATATACGTCACTTTCCCCGCGGGAAACTGGGCCTGCAATGCGCTCAACGGTGCGTCCCGCAGCCAGGTCTGCCGGCCGAAGCCAGCGCCGCCTGGCCCAGCGGCGCCCGCGCTGGGAGGCGGTGTCAATGCTGAGCCTCCCGGAGCGTTCACCTGAGCGGAACCGCCGCCAGTCAAAACCCCCTTGTCTGCATGCCCGCCAATCAAGACAACGGACCGCACAGTGCCCGGATTCAGCGGCAATACATTGTGGTCGTTCTTCAGGAGCACGATACTCTTCTCGGCAAGCTCCTGCGCGATCGCCAGGCCGCCCTCGACATCAGGAACTTGATCCACCACCGGGTTCTCATACAGCCCCGTTGCAAAGATCGTTCGCAGGATGCGGTGAACGTGGTCATTCAACTCATTCTGGGAGACTTCGCCGCTCTCGACCGCGTTCTTGAGTTCCGTTCCGAAAAATGTCTGTGCTGGCTCCTCCTGATCAAGACCCGCATGCGAAGCTTTTGCAGTCGAGTGGGTACCGCCCCAGTCCGAGAGCACGAATCCCTTGAAATGGAAATCGCTCTTCAACACATCGGTGAGCAGATACTTGTTCTCGCAGGCATAGTCCCCGTTTACCCGGTTGTAGGAGCACATAAACGCACCCGCATCGGAGATGTTCAGTGCGATCTGAAAGGCGAGAAGATCGGACTCGCGCATAGACCGTTCATCAATGTTGGCGTTGACGGCATTCCGGCCGCTCTCCTGGTCGTTGATCGCGTAGTGTTTCAGATCGCCGATGATATGCACCGATTGCACACCCTTGACAAAGTTTCCGACGAGCGTGCCGGCAAGCAGCGGATCTTCTCCCTGGTATTCGAAGGTGCGGCCGTTGCGGGGTTCGCGGGTCAGGTTCACGCCACCTCCCAGGGACATGTTGTAGCCCTGGTCGCGCAGTTCGCGGCCAATCAGTGCGCCGTACTCAAACGCCCCTTGAGGGTCCCACGCTGAAGCAGCAGCCAGATTGTTCGGCAACACGGTCGAGTACCGCCCCATTGCGGAGCCGCGCGTCACTCCGTAGGCTGAATCAGCCATCTGAATGGCTGGGATGTCCAACCTCGGGACGCCATTCGAAAATCCGGCTCCGCCGTTGGATACTGTTAGCCCACTGGAGGCATTCGGGCCGCCTTCCATACCAAACGCCCCGCCCCCCCTGCCTCCACCATGCAACATCAAAATCTTCTCGTCGAGCGTCATCTCCTTGATCACCTGGTCGGCGCGGGCGTCCGGTGAAAGGCTTGCGTCCGACCATGGATGCTGCTTCGGTTGCGGTTGCGCGCCGGGGAACTGTGCTATCACGCACTTTGCCGTTGTAAATCCAATGATCAAAAGAAAGGCGAAATTTACGAGCTTACTGCTCAAATGATTTTGCATGCGAGAGATCCCTTCGGGAAATTCAATTAGCGTTGCCAAGTTGCGTTTTGGTGACGGTAGACCAACCAGCCGTCAATTCATGGCATACTGCCTGAGCATCGAAGCCGGTGCTGCCATCAACTGCAGTTGCGACCATCGCACCGTGCCAAGCATCAGGGCAATGAAGTTACGGTTATCAAGGCGAGGCCTAATCAACCTGAATATGTGACGTGAACTCTGGCATTTGGCCGCGCGGGTTGTCAAGCCTCTGATCAATGACACAGCCCCTAAACGTCAAAGAGACAAGATTTCTTACGAGCCGGAATGTGACTTCCTCCATTTTCCCAATCATCTCGGAACGCAAAATCGCGGGCTAGGCAGTCGCGGCGTGGGTGTCAACTTGGACGCGTAGGCCAATTGGCGATAACAGGCCTTCTCGCTCATTGAGAGATAAAGTCCATAAAGAGGGCGGTTTCTTGGGCAAGCTCGCCGCCCGAGGTACGTTCCATTGGGGATCTTAGCTAGAGAAGAGTGCTTCCGAGGCTGCACGCAGCCAAACGCTGATCGCCTTCGCTCCGGGATCGGGATGGCCGAGCACCCGATCCCCAAGATAACTAGACCGCCCCAGACGGGGTTTCATTTGGGCCGTTGCGGCGACACCTCGTTCCGCTGCTTCGACAGCGGCCAGGACTGCTTCGCGCGACGACTTTCCCCCGGCTCCCTTTTTCAATGCCTTCACGAATGGATCGAGTGCATCCAGCATCGTCCGATCCCCGAGCTTCGCGCCACCCAACTCACTGATGGCCCGGCAGCCCTGATCGAGCGCTTCGACCCACTGCTCCAGCCCAGTCCCGCCGGAGTTCGCCAGTACGCTGCCGCAACGCAGGAAAAGCACCCCATAGAGTGGTCCTGAGGATCCGCCCAACTCGCGCCGAAGAGTATGACCGAGCGCTTTGAGTGTGGCCGGAACATCGTCCAAAGGATATGACCCTGCCGCGTCTTGCACAGCTCTGGCCGCACGTTCCATGTTGGTGCCAAGGTCGCCGTCGCCCGTAACCCGGTCCAACTCAGTAAGTTCACCTTCTGCGTCGATCAACGCCTTGCAGGCGGCGACGATGGCGCGCTTTGCTTTCCTGCCTGCTTCCGATTGCGCGTCCTTGCCGGTCGGCGAACTCGCTTGCGTGCTGACCGCTGCTACGATCTGAGCTTCCGGTTTGCCTGGGCGTTGTTTCAGCGCATTGGGCCATGCGGGTGCCGTGGTAGGTGCATCGAGCCAGCCCAGCCACTCGTCGTTAACACCAAGAACGGAGATCGAGATCCCCGTCATATCAAGGGATGATAGAAACGTTCCGGCATAGATTCGTTCCACCGTAAATCCCTTGCTTTCAAAAAAGGGAATTGCGTGGCGGGCCACAATTGCGAGTTCCATCTCCGTGGCTGCCCCCAGATTGTTGACCATCACGGCCACGCGCTTTTCGTCCCCAAACTTTCCGTGCTCCAGAATCTCTGTAAGCAACGTCTCTGTCAGCCCATCAGCGGGCTGCAGGTCCGTCCGTCTCACGCCGGGTTCTCCGTGAATACCGAGGCCCAGCTCCATCTCACGCTCGCCGAGCTCAAAGCTGGGCTTTCCCACTGCGGGCGAAGTTCCAGCAGAAAACGAAACACCCATGGTCGCCAGCGACTCAACCGCAGCTTTGCCCGTTGCAAGCACGTCGGCCACGCTCTTACCCGCAGCCGCGGCCGCTCCCACCAGCTTGTGAATGAAAACGGTGCCGGCGAGACCGCGCGCACCCGTGGCCAGCCCCGTTCCTCTCAGAGCCACGTCATCATCCACGACGACCATCTCGACCGAGATGCCTTGAGCGCGCGCCATTTCGACAGCCAGGCCGAAGTTAAGTCGGTCGCCGGTGTAATTCTTGACTACCAGCAGCGCGCCGGGCTTTCCTGAAACCGCCTGGATGGCGGCAAAGATTGAGTCGCTGCTTGGCGAGGTGAACACTTCTCCGAGCACAGCAGCACTCAGCATGCCCGCACCGATGTAGCCCGCGTGCGCCGGCTCATGGCCGCTTCCTCCGCCGGAGAGTATAGCGACCTGTTGGTCACGAACTCGCTCCGCGTCTGCGCGGACCAGGGCTTTATGTCCCAGCAAGCGGACCGAACCGGGATGAAGTACCACCAGCCCTTGGAGCATTTCTTCCACGACGTCTTCCGGGCGGTTAATGAACTTTTTCATGACAAACCAACCAATGTGCGGCGTTGGGCTGCAGCCCTATTCTACGGAAGGACTGGTCGCTGAAGGTGGCGTCGAGATTCGACTTGACTGTTCCCCCAGGCAGAGCGTCACTGTGTGTGCGCCTATTCTCTGTGTGGAGCACAGGGGCCCAGGAGACCCATGAAATCAGCACTTTCAGACCAGATTGCCAGCCTTCCGGCTATGAATAAGACAGAATCACTCTCGATCTGGGCAAAGAACTTCAGCCAGAAACTCCCAGCGTCTCTGCGGAAGGACCTCATGGTCCCCATCCTCGCCTATCGAATACAGGAACGAGAGTACGGAGGACTGGCGAACACGACGCGGAAGAAACTCCGAGAGATCGCGAAATCCCTTGACTCCAGCAAGCGAGGTTAAGGAACTTTGACGCCGGAGGCTGCGGTCGACGGGGGGGCGGTCCTGGCGTCGATACGGATGATATTCCCGAACTGGGCAACGAGCATCATCTCGGTGGTGTCGTCGACGAGGTTTGATGGCGGAGACTTTGCCGATCTTGGGGCTGGTCTTCATGGAGATGACGCCCTCGCCGCCGCGATATCGCCCCGGCAATTCAAATGAAACGCATCGTGCGCAACTCAAGTCTGTACAACTGATTCGGCCACCTTCTCGAACCCAGAGAGCGGCGCCGACGAACAATCGGCCTCAGGCTGGCCTCAATTCTCCGGCGTCCCCTTTTTCGCCACGACACCGGCATTTCCCCGCCAATGTCGCCACTATATATAGCTAACCTGAATATGCCGCCCCAGAGAAGACTGTATGGCGGTGGATGCAGTCTGGGGCGAACCGTTCTCTGGCTGCATTTCCCTGCTAACAGGGTATTTATCAGGGTAATTGCCGATTTTCGGGGCACGCCGATCGCATCGTTATCCCAGCAAGCCCCGCAATTTGTGTGGTTTAGTGGCCTTCTGAAAGCTACTGAGCCAAAAGAGAGCAGGGAATTTTTCCCTCGATATCAGGGAATTGAATTTCCCTGTTACGGGTCTGAACACCGACGCAATCAAAAGTTATTCTCGGCGCCCTGTCGCGAAAACGGCCGCATAGCACCACTATTGTAGTGGAGGGTTTAACTGTGCTGCCCAGGCCTGCACATTGCAGCGTGCGGCGGAGGGAGCAGGGGAGCGTTGCCGAGTTCCGTAGTGGCAATATTGTCAAAATAAGCCTTGTTGAGCCGTTGGCCGTCGGCGCCCGCCAATAGGCCGCTCCCATTCCATTCTCAAATAGGACGTCGCTTGGCGCCAAGGACCTATCTATGTCCACGAAGCCGCTGCCCCATACCCTTTGCCGGCGCCGTTGGCGCCTTCAATGACGGCCGCAGATTTTCCGGCGCCCGAATAGACGTCTGCGCTAACCTTTTAAACCTTCCTCCGCCCATCCCCCACGATTGAGTACGGCAGCTAGGCCGGACTTCCTGGACGTGCCGGATGCGGAGAACCCGGCGGACGACGAATGAAGCGCCCGATGGGGCCGTCAAAAACGTGGGTGGGGTATCGCCTGATTTTTCGCGGATGCGGCCACGGTCATCTATGTGCGATTGTAGGGTGTCATGGGGTCGCTTTCGCGGCCCCGGCAGCCGCACTGATTCTCGCCAGATGGATAAGGGAAAACTCCCCTGAATCGGCGATGCAATCGTGCCCCGGCTGGGCCTTGCAGTGCGGACATTCCACGGAAAGCGGGCTGATTGGCGGGCGGGCGGGATGGAATCGTTCGGCATGTCCCCCTCACCTTCCGGGTATCAATTAGGAAAGCCATCCCCGGCGTCTGCAAAGGGTGGCTCCCCAAATGGGGGAGATTGTGCGGAACTATGCCCGCTATGAATCCAAATGGTAGCCCTATTTGGGCGTGGGTCAATAGAACTCTGGTAACGCGATGGGGATGCCGTGACAGGGATTGAGATACTGAAGGGCTAAGCCCTCCGGGTGGAGGGCCCGCCTTCTGGTGTTGAGACTATCTCGTAGGCTTGGGGTAGCGTTGCGTACAGTAGAGAGGCCGAAAAGACTGCGCTCTTGCGATCCTCGAAACTGATGATTACGCCGTCTCTCAATCTCTCCGCCTCTACGATGCGGAGTTGAGGATCGGTTTTCATCGCCAGACTCTAACGGTATCGGTGGCCGTGTGTCTGTCCGCCAGTCAACCCAACTGCGGCAACCGAAGGCGAAATAATGCAAGGTAGCCGAGGGCGATTCCCGAGCTTGTGACTGGTCTATGAGGAACAGACCGCCGCAAGCTGTCCATGTATCTTTTGGAGGATGAAACCGAAGAATTCCGATAGCGGAAAGAAGTTGATAGCGGGCATCGCGAGAGAGATGAACCAGCCCCGTTTGACGGAATCAGTCCGCACCAACGGAAAGATGAGGTTGCACCGATGGCTAACAAACCTTCCCGCAGTTCTCCATAGCATGCCCGGCTACACTATGAGAATTTGGGAACTCGTGGTCAATATTGTACAGACATCTTCTGGCGCGATAGGTGAAACTCCCTCACGGGCCAAATACACTGAGCGAGGCGACCGATGTTCAATCAGACGAAACCCTCCTTCCGTCACAGGCATAACGGCGATGGTGTCATTTCCTCGATTTGTAGCGAGTGCCTAATGTCAGTCGCTACTGCAAGAATTGAGCAAGGACTGACTCAACGTGAGATCTCTCATGTTTGCGATCCGGTTCGTCTCTACCAAGTATGGGCCGACCCGGGCAGTCGTTTATCGTCCCATGCCAAGCCACGCTGGCCATAGCTTGCCGATGTGGGCCGACCCCGGCGCCATTCCCAAAGCCCTGAATCGCCCTTCTAAGCCGCGGCCATATTGAACTCCTGTTGGATCGGCTGAACGATCGTCCCATCCTCGCGCACCTCTTGGCTCTCCACGTAGAAGCTCACCAGGTTGGCGTTTCCGAACGATGTCGTAATCGCAACGTCGGCTGCGTCCCGCCCAGTCGCCATCAGCACGCGCCCCGGCCGAGCCTCGTTGTGGCGCGCGTCCATCGTCCACCAGCGCCCATCCAGCCAGACCTCGTACCAGGCGCTGAAGTCGCCAATCCCCGTGTATGGCCAACGGATGTCGCCCAGATAGCCAGTCACGTACCGCGCCGGAATGTTCTGGCAGCGTGACAGCGTCACCGCAAGGTGCTGGAAGTCACGGCACACGCCAATCTGTTCGGTGAACACATCCATCGCAGTTTTGGTCGGTCTTGCCGCCTGGTAGTCGAACCGCACCTTCTCATGCACCCAGTCGCGGATCGCCGTGGCACGCTCCCACCCAGGAGCCATCCAGCCGAAAAGATCCTGCGCGATCCTCACAAACCGGTCCACCTCGCAGTATCGGCTTGGCAGCAGGAATCTCAATATCTCCGACGGCAGATTTTCAATCGGCATCTGTTCCGCCTCCATTGGAATCTGCTTAGCCTCGCCGTCCACATCGATCGTGCTGGTCCCGCTCAGCCGCAGATGTCCAGTCGGCGCAACGAAGCGCGAGCACCGGTTGCCGAAGCTGTCGTGATACTCCCGCGTGCCGATCGACTCCCCATAACCCGACCGGTCACCCGGCACTAAGTGATCAATCACCAACACATTCCCCGTCCGGACATACCGCTCCAATGACGGGTGCAAGTGCAGTATCGCCACCATCGCCGTAGACTGGGAGAGCTGAAATTGAATATCGAATTCCGACTTGATGAGCATCCATAGCCCTCGTTTCTCAAGTTTGTTCCTGGCTGTTCAGATGCAGGCGTGCCGCGGATTAGCTGCCTCCGCTCCTCGTCGCTTCTTCGCAGTGCTTGGCGGCAGCGTCGCTTCGCAGGGGCCCCACGTGTGGGGACCATTGCCGAAAGCGGTTCATAAAGTAGCTGACGCGGGAGGGCGTTATGCCGATCATGTCGGCCAGCGCCTCCTGTGTGATCTTCGGGGTGAGGGATTCCGGTTCGCCCGGCTGACCGAACTCCGCCATCCCCAGCAGAGCAAACAACTCCTGAGGAAAGGCTCAGGCACTCTCAGACCTTGCCCGCCTAGCGAGAAGCATGCTCTTGAGACGCATAAACTGGGCGCGGTAGCCGCATTCTAAGGTGGGCCAGCCAATTTCG
>OBLU010002854.1_pt1 | contig 15750 bp, 4 predicted proteins | sample 1518681 | NCBI WGS metagenome assembly OBLU01 (sample SAMEA3539304, study PRJEB22396) | soil metagenome | biome: tundra; feature: field; material: soil | place: USA | collected 2010-05 | depth 0.15 m
TTGCTCGATACCGCCCAACCCGCCGGCCTATCGATCCCCGGTCATCTGCGCGCCCACGGCGACCCGGGCGCTTATGTGGTTCAATCCCGCGTGCCACTCGACGACGCCTTCCGCGCCGGCCTGAGTGCTGCAGGGGCCGACATCGTGGCCTACATTCCCAACCAGGCTTATCTTGTTCGCGCTTCCCAGGCCATCGCTCAGCAATTGCAGGCCGACCCGCGGACACAGGCTGTCCTGCCCTACGAACCATACTTCAAGCTCAAGCCACCTCTGCTGGCCCTGGCGGTCGAGCAACAGCCGTTGCCGGAGAATTCCACCCTCAACGTGTTGCTCTTCCCTGACGCCCGCGCCGCCGCCCTCGATGAACTGAACCGCCTCGGCGTCGAGGTCCTCGGTGAAGAACGCTCCCCCTTCGGGCCGATGCTCAGGGTGCGGCCCGGAAGCGCCGGCATCCCTTCTGGCCAAGCCGCTCCCTTGGCTCCGGACGGCGTTCTGGCCGCACTCGCCGGCCTGGCCAGTGTGCAGGAGCTGGAACTCTCCCACGCTCGCGTGCTGGCCAATGACCTGAGTCGCGCGCGCATTACCGTCTCCTCGAACACGGTCACCCCGGACAACTATCTTGGTCTGACGGGCAGCAACGTGCTGGTCAACGTCAACGACTCGGGCGTGGACGCCAGCCATCCCGATTTGGTGGGCCGGGTCTTTTACGATTTGCCGATTAGCGGGGTTGATACCAACGGTCACGGCACGCACGTGGCCGGCATCATCGCCGGCAGCGGCTTCGAATCTCTCACCGTCACCAACGCCAGCGGCTCAATCATGCCCGCCGTCCGCTTCCAATTCCGCGGCCAAGCCCCCGCTGCAAAGGTCTTTGCCCTGGCCGCCAATCCTGATCCTGGGCCCGCCTCCGACACCTACCTGCAGGAGACCGCCGCCCGCACCAATGCCTTCATCTCAAACAACAGTTGGCACTACGCCAATGACAGCACCTACGACCTCGCCGCCGCCCGCTATGATGCCGCGGTTCGAGATGCTCTGCCCGGGGCCCCCGGCTCCCAGCCGCTCCTCTTTGTCTTCGGTGCGGGCAACGCCGGCAATGGCTCGGACGACGGCACGGGCGGTGACGCGGACTCCGTCCAGTCCCCCGGCACCGCCAAGAACGTGATCACGGTCGGCGCAATTGATCAGCCACGCCATATCACCAACCAGGTCTGGCAGTGTTCGATTGTCAACGGCACCAACAACTGCCAGACGAACCAACCCTGGCTCGGCTTGACCGATAACAACAACGAGGTGGCCGCCTTCTCCAGCCGAGGCAATGTGGGCGTGGGCCTCGAAGGCGCTTTTGGCCGTTTCAAGCCGGACGTCGTCGCGCCCGGCACCTTCGTCGTCTCGGCCCGCTCCACGCAATGGGACCAACTGGCCTACTACGCCCCAACCAATGGCTCCGGCAACTACTTCGAAGTCCTCAGCAACTTGAACAACACGGTTGGGCCATTCTATCGCTACGAATCAGGCACCAGCCTGTCGGCGGCCGAGGTCTCCGGCGTCCTGGCCCTCATGCAGGAGTTCTTCCAATGCCTGGGCCGCACCAACAGCCCGGCCTTGATGAAGGCGCTCTTGATTAACGGCGCGCGCCCCCTGGCGTCCCCTCCCGTCCTCCAGGTTCACAGCCCGACCAATGCCCAGGGTTGGGGTTTGATCAACCTTACCAACAGCTTGCCTGTTGGCCTCTCCAACTCCTTCATCCAAGCCCCCGCGCCGATGCAGGTCTTCGACCAGAACCCGGCTGATGCCTTGGCGACCGGCCAAAGCCATACCCGCTTCGTCACCCTCTCACCCGCGGCGACCAATAAGCCACTACGCATAACGCTCGTTTGGACCGACCCTCCCGGCAACCCCGCCGCCAGCCTTAAACTCGTCAACAACCTGGACCTCGTCGTGACCAACCTCGCCTCCGGTGAAGTCTTCTTCGGGAATGACATTCCCCCGGGCAGCGGCTTCAACCAGTCCTGGGACACCAACACCCCACCTAACCTGGACGTGGTGGATAATGTTGAGAACGTTTATCTTGCTCCCCCACTCGCCACCAACTACTCGGTCACAGTGGTTGCCCGCAATGTCAACGTCAACGCCGTCACCGGCCAGACCAATGGGTTGGTCCAGGATTACGCGCTAGTGATCTCCAGCGGCGACGGGCAGGTGGCTGATGCCCTGACCGTCAGCGACGCTCCCATCGTCTCCGTGACTTCCGCCAGTGTGACGTTCGTCACCAATAGCTTTGACCCAGGCCAGGGCATCTCGGGTGAGCTATTGTTGAACCAGCGGGTGGGGGCCCAGGCGCTGTCGCCGGACGGCAACACCATCCCCTGGCCCGGCGGAACCAACGGCGCCATCACGGTGGGCCTCACCAACCAGTGGCGCTTCTATGTTTTGACCAACGACCAGGACTACAACAACGCCGCCTTCCTGACCTTCCAGCCTGTGAATCTCTCGCTTCCGCGCCTCGGTGTGAACCAGACCAACCTGGACAATGCCACCCGGCCCGAGGCGGACATTGACCTCTATGTTTCTACCGATCCGGGCTTGACCAATTTGGACCCCGTAGCGCTCGCCGCAGCGGACAAGATGCTCGGTCGCAGGGGGACAGGAGCGCTCGTTTACGGCAACGTTGCGCCGGGAGCCCTCTATTACGTCGGCGTGAAGGCGGAGGACCAGGAGGCCGCCGAATATGCTTTCATGGGCGTGTTCAGCCTGCTGCCCTTCGGTGAGCAGGACCAGAACGGCAGTTGGATTCTGCGCGGCATCAACCTGCCTGCCGTGATCCCGGATGGCACCACAGGCGCGACCAATGTAGTCGCCCTGGCTCCGGTACCCATCGCAATCCGCCGCGTCGTGGTCACCAACGAACTCTGGCACGAGAGTTTTCCCGACCTCCTCGGCACGCTCAGTCATGGCCAGAAGTCGGCTGTGCTCAACAACCATACCCTTCCCCCGGTTGACCCCGTGCCTTACCAATACACCTATATTTACGAAGACAACGACGAAGGCGATATCCCCGGCTCGCAGAACACCGACAGCCCGGGCAGTTTGCGCAACTTCATCGGCGAGCAGGGAATGGGCGTCTGGCTGCTGACCCTGACGGACAATGCCCTTGGGCATACCGGCCTGGTCGAGAACCTCACCATCCGGCTTGACCCGCAAAACGTGGCGAACGCCAACCCGCGCGACGTGCTCACTAACGCCTTCTCCTTCGATTTCATTGACGTTCCCATTGGCGCGACGAACCTCACTGTCTGCCTTTACAATGACTCTGCCACGCCCCTGCCCATGGGACTGTACCTCCGCCGCGGCGATCTCCCCACCCAAACCACTTTCGACCATATGCTTTTTGTCAATCCCCCATCGGGGTGTTTGTCGGTCAACCTCTCACTGCTGCCGCCGCTCAACCCGGGCCGCTATTATATCGGCGTCCTCAACTCGAATGGAATCCCCCAGACCATTCGCCTGGACACAAGGGTGGACCTTGATCCCGGTGGCGTCGTCCCTGTCACTTGCGCCTCCGCCGGGCCCACACTGATCCTGGATGATGCAATCACCAACGCCAGCCTCTTCGTTTCCAACCGCCAACCCATCGCTTCTCTCGATGTGGGGTTGCTCGTGAACCACCCGCGCATCTCGGACATGGTGTTCACGCTCATCAGCCCCAGCGGCACGCGTGTGCTATTGTTCGAGGATCGCGGAGGCGCGACCGCTAACGGGCTGGGCGGGATCGTGCTCCGCACCAACCTCTTTCCCGCCAGATCCGCAGGCGACTACAACGCCAATACCAATGTCCTGTCCGTCGGCGCTAACCAGGGCACCTTGTTCGTGGACTATAATTTCTACGCAGCCCCTGACACCATGCATGTCTATTACGACGACGCGCTGATCTATGATTCCGGGCTGGTCAGTTTCACCAACGAGGTCTCCATCCCCTTCGGCCCCGGTCTTTCCACCAATATCGTTATCATCATGAACGAAGGGAACAACAGTGATACCAATACGCTGTGGGAGTACACTGCTACTGTCACCTGCCCGGGTCCAGCCTACCTGGTGTTTACCGAGAACACCAACCTAGCTCCGGTCCCCATCAAGTTTGCCTCGCCGCCGTTCTTGCCCACCGGCACGAACCTGGACCTCTATTGCTTGCCTGAACAAGCGCTCAACACCCTCATTGGCGAGACCGCTTACGGCACGTGGCAATTGGAAATGTGGGACACGCGCGCCGGAGCCACCAATCCCGCGCCGGAACTCGCCTCGTGGCAACTGCGCTTCGTTTTCCAGAACACTGTCCCCGTGCCCATTGGGTTGACGCGCGGCATCTCTTGGACCAACAGCGTTCCCCCCGGCCAGATCGCCCCCTTCTTCGTCAATGTGCCTGCGTGGGCAACCCGGGCTACCAACATGCTGGTCTATGCCTCCGCCCCCGTGAACCTGCTCTTCAACCAGACCGAGCCGCCCACGGGCACCAACGCCGGCGATGTCATGCTGCTGCCGGGCGCGACCGACGGATCCCTTACCCTATACACTAACGGGCCTCCTCCATTGGTTCCCGGCGCGCGTTATTACCTGGGGGTCCAGAACCCGGGAGCTGCCAGTGTGACTGCCGCCTTGCAGGTGGGTTTTGACGTCACGCCTCTATCCAACGGCGTGCCGTTCAATGCCACCCAGGCCGGCAACCTCCTCGCGCGATACTTCTCTTACGACGTGTCGTCAAACGTGACCGCCGTATCGTTCCAGCTCCTCAACCTGAACGGCAACATGAATCTTGTAGTTCGCGCAGGCGGGCCGTTCCCGACGCTCGCCAGCTTCGACTATGGCAGTTTCAACCCGGGCACCAACGACGAGGATATCCTCGTGTTCACCAATCCGACCCTCGTGGCGCTGGCGCCCGGTCGCTGGCATCTCGGGGTGTTTAATGCCGACCCGACTAACGTCAGTTACACGATCCTGGCCACCGAATACACCAACGCCTTCCCGAATATCACCACCCTGGTCAACGGGATTCCGTGTTCCGGCAACAACTCCGGCGTTGGTGATGCCACCGACTATTATCACTACCTCGTCACCACCAACGCCGTGCGCGCCCAATTCGAGATCGACGGTCCGACCGGGGACATGACCCTTGTGGCGCGCAAAGGTTTGCCGCTGCCAACCTTGACGAACTATGCCTGCCTGAGCGTGAATCCCGGCTTGAATGACGAGCTGATTACTTTGTTCGACTTTTCCAGCCCAGTTCCCTTGACGCCTGGCGATTGGTTCATCTCGGCCGTAAACGTTTCCGGCGGGCCGGCGGCTTATACGATAATGGCAACTGAGTTCCCGGCTCATGGGACCAATGTGTTCATCGCTAACTGTCAGGCTTTCAGCAACAGCTTCTGCCTCACCTGGACCTCGGTGCCCAGCATCCACTACTTCGTGCAAGGCAAAACCGAGGTGAACCACACCAACTGGGCGACGGTCTCCGCAACCATTACCGCCACCGACGTTCTGACCACGTATTGTATCTCTCTGCCTTCGGTGTACCACTTCTTCCGTGTCAGCGAGGGACTTGTGGTCACTCCTTATATCCCGCCCGTCCGCATCACCAGCATTACCGCCGACACCGACCGCGTGCTCTTGCAATGGCTTGCGTCGGCCAACAGCCAGTTCCAGGCGCAATGGACCCCCTCCCTCGCGCCCCCGGCCTGGACCAACTTCACCAATACCCTCACCTCGACCAACGGCGTCTTCTCGTTCCTGGACGACGGCTCCCAATCCGGCGGCCTGGCCGGAGCGCGCTACTACCGGCTCAAGCAGTTGCCTTAGGCGCGACTCTCCTATCTAATTGGAGGAATCTGAGTCCGTGAGTAAAGCATTCATCCGAATCGGCGGCGCCCGTGAGCACAATTTGAAGAACCTCACGCTGGACATCCCGCGCGATAAGCTCGTGGTCATCACCGGCTTGAGCGGTTCGGGCAAGTCCTCGCTTGCCTTCGACACCATCTACGCCGAGGGCCAGCGCAAATATGTCGAGTCCCTTTCCGCCTATGCCCGTCAGTTCCTCGACCAGATGCAAAAGCCGGACGTGGACTTCATTGAGGGCCTTTCCCCGGCCATCGCCATCGAGCAGCGCAGCTCCGGCTCCAGCCCCCGCTCCATCATCGCTACTACCACGGAGATTTACGACTACCTGCGCCTGCTTTATGCCCACGTCGGCCAGCCTTATTGCCCGGAAACCGGCGTCCCCATTGTGCGCCAAACCACCAGCGACATTGTCGATAGAATCCTCGCGCTGCCGCCGCGGACGCGCGTCATGCTGCTCGCCCCGGTCGTCCGCGACCAGAAGGGCGAGTTCCGCGACGTGGTTGAGCGGCTCTCCCGCGAGGGCTTTGTCCGCGCCCGCGTGGATGGAGAAATGGTCGAATTGGCCAACGGCGTTCGCATTAGATTGGACCCGAAGGAAAGGCATACCATCGAGGCGGTCGTGGATCGTCTGGTTATCGACGAGAAGATTCGCGTCCGGCTAAGCGACTCCGTCGAGACGGCCCTGCGCTGGGGGCAAGGCGTTTTGCGGACTTTACATCAGTTACCAGATCCGGAGTCCAAAGTCCAAAGTCCAAAGTCTAGAGTCAAGAGTCAGGCGACGGAAACCACCGCCCTGCCTCCTCCAGCTACGCTCAACCCTCAACCTTCAATCTCCAACCGCCCTGAGTGGCTCGAAACGCTCCACTCCAACCGCAACCTCAGTCCCGCGACGGGCAAGAGCTACGAGCCGCTCACACCCAAACACTTCTCCTTCAATGCTCCCGCAGGCGCCTGTCCGGTCTGTCATGGTCTGGGCCAGAAGCTGGTCTTCGACGAGAGTCTGATGGTGCCCGATTCGGAGAAGTCTCTCGAGCAAGGCGCAATTCTGCCGTGGCGGCGAGGCGGCAAACGGATGATAGTCTATTACAAGGGCCTGCTGCGCGGCGTGACGAGTCATTACCAGCAAAGCATGGAAGCGCCTTACAAAGCGCTTCCGGAGGATTTCCAGCGCGTGCTGCTGTGGGGTTCGGGCGAGACCGAAATTCAGTTCAGCTTCTGGCGCGCCGGCAAGACGAGCAAAGTCAGCCGTCCCTTCGAAGGCGTGATTCCCAACCTGCAACGGCTCTATCAGGAAAGTGAGAGCGAGTTCACCCGGAACCGGCTCAAAGGGTTCATGAGCCCGCAATTCTGCGATGCCTGCCAGGGGCAAAGGCTCAAACCGGAGATACTGGCGGTGACGCTGGGCGATGCCGCACTACGCACCACGCAACAGGCTCCTCTCATCCCTGGCTTGTCCATCATGGACCTCTGCTCGCTGTCGGTCGATCGGGCCGATGAGTTCTTCGCAACGCTGAGGCTGTCGGAGTTCCAGGAGAAGATCGCCCATGAGCTCATCAAGGAAATCCGTGCCCGGCTTGGCTTCCTGAGGAACGTGGGTCTGGGTTACCTGACGCTCAATCGAGAAAGCAGCACCTTGAGCGGCGGCGAGGCGCAGCGCATCCGGCTGGCGACCCAGATTGGCGCCGGCTTGGTGGGCGTGCTTTATATCCTCGACGAGCCCAGCATCGGCTTGCACCAGCGCGATAACGACCGCCTGCTGCGCACGCTGGCTGGCCTGCGCGACCTCGGCAACTCGGTGCTCGTCGTCGAGCACGACGCCGACACCATCCGCCACGCCGACTACATCCTGGACCTCGGCCCCGGCGCGGGCGTGCGCGGCGGCGAACTTGTTGCCGCGGGCACGCTGGCGGAGGTCCTCGCCCATCCCCATTCGCTCACGGCCAAGTATTTGCGAGACGAACTCTCCATTCCCATCCCCCGGCACCGCGTCAAACCATCCCCGGACCGGGGCTGGCTTGAGATCCTCGGCGCGAGAGAGAACAACCTCAAGAATATTGATGCCCGCATTCCCCTCGGCACGCTGACTTGTGTCACTGGGGTCAGTGGCTCGGGCAAGAGCACGCTTGTGGATGATATTCTGCGCCGGGCGCTGATGCGGAGATTCTTCGGCTCCAAGGAGCGCCCGGGTGTCCACCGCGCTCTTCAGGGCTTCGAGAACCTCGACAAGGTGATCGTCATCGACCAGACGCCGATTGGCCGCACCCCGCGCAGCAACCCGGCCACCTACACCGGCATGTTCAATCACATCCGGAACCTCTTCACGCGCCTGCCCGCCGCCAAGATTCGCGGCTACGGCCCGGGGCGCTTCAGCTTCAACGTCAAAGGCGGTCGCTGCGAGAAATGCCAGGGCGACGGCCTGATCAAGATCGAGATGCACTTCCTGCCGCCGGTGTATGTGACCTGCGAGTCCTGCAACGGACGCCGCTACAACCGCGAGACGCTCGAGATCAATTACAAGGGCAAGAACATCGCCGACGTGCTGGACATGACGGTGGACGAGGCGGTCACGTTCTTCCGCGCCGTGCCGCAGGTGTGTGATCCGCTGGCCACGCTGGCGGAGGTCGGCCTCGGTTACATTGGCCTGGGCCAGCCGGCCACGACGCTCAGCGGCGGCGAGGCGCAACGCGTGAAACTCGCCGCCGAGCTGAGCCGCAAGGCAACCGGGCGCACGCTTTACATCCTCGACGAGCCGACGACCGGCCTGCACTTCCACGACGTGGCGAAGCTGCTGGAAGTGCTGTTCAAACTCCGTGCCTCGGGCAACACCCTCCTGGTCATCGAGCACAACCTCGACGTGATCAAGACGGCGGATTGGATCATTGATTTAGGGCCGGAAGGCGGCGAGGCCGGCGGCCAAATCGTCGCGCAAGGCCCCCCCGAGACAGTCGCCCAGTGCCCGGCCAGCTACACCGGTCAATACCTCGCAAACACTCTGGCCCATCGCTGACGAGCAAAGGGCAGATCGGGGAATTCTTTGCCCGGTCTATAGCAGGAATCATCCTTCAGCGCCACTTTTCTCAATACTGAGCATCTTCTGCCCAGCCAGCCACCCTCAGGCGTGGGGGCACGGAGGGGGTATGGAGGGGGTGTGGAGGTGCTCCGATGTGGGTCGTACAACTAGCTGATACTGCTCAACTTACATAGGCATGAATACGGCCCCCAAAGGTGGCTTTTTGACCACCTGTCTGGCCCGTTTTTTCACACAAATGAGAAAACCTCCCCTCATCCAGCCCCGGAACCCCTGCCGCCGACTGGGCAATCTGACGCCTTTGCCATTTCAGCAGGCGGCTCTCGACATGCCGCAAACAGATGCGGAATCCTGTTTCCGAACCGGGTAAACTCCTCTAAGCTCCCGCCCCTGATGACGCCCGATCAAACGCTTTTATGAAGATTGCTCTGTTTGGCATCGCCGAGATCAAAGTCGGCAAACACAATTTGAAAGATCCGCGGCTCGACCAGGCTGACAAACTGGCCGAGGCGGACAAGAAAACTTATGCGCAAGCCGACGTGATCGGCGAAGACGAGTTGCTCGACGCTGATGGCATTCTCGCCACCCAGGATACGAAGGCGGATCTGATCCTTAAGGACCTGGAGTTCGTGGAGACGCGCTTGGGCCGCGACCCGGAGCCGGCTGAGCAAGCGGCGCTGAAGAAGATCCAGGGGTTGCTCGAGAGCGAGCAGTTCCTCTTAGGCTCGGCACTGACTGCGGAGGATCTGCAGGCGGTGGCGGCGCACAGTTTCTACACCAACAAACCGATCACAGTGGCGGCGCCAGCCGAGCTGCAAGACCCGGAGGCGCTGTTGCTGCGGGCCTTTGCGGACGCAGGCTACATCTCTTTCCTGACCGTGGGTGGCAAGGAAAACCGCGCGTGGCCGATTCGCAAGGGCACGACGGCGTGGGAGGCGGCGGGCACGATCCATACGGATATGCAGAAAGGTTTTATTCGGGCGGAGATCACCAGCTTCCAGGATTTCATCGAAGCGGGCGGCGAAACGCAGGCCAAGCGCGCCGGCAAGCAGCGTCTGGAACTCAAGCAATACGTCGTGCAGGACTACGACTTGGTGAACTTCCGCTTCAACAAAACGTGATGCGTGATGGGTGATCCGTGATCCGTGATGTGTGACACTCCCACCTGCCTCCCCCATCTGCTATCGCCACATTTATCACGCATCACACATCACGCATCACGCTCCCCATCGATTTCCCTCTTTCCGTAGTCAGCCCCCCGGGTTTACAGTCTGTGGTGATGGGCATCCTTTGCCGATGGATTCTGGTTTTGACCCTGCTGCCAGCCGCCGGGGCGCGGCTTTGGGCGGCGAGCGCCGCGGACCGCGCATTCGACCCCGCGTACCAGGCCTTCCAGGATAGATTCTACGACCGGGCGGAGGCGGGGTTTGCTGACTTTTGCCAGAAGTTCCCCACCTCACCCCGCCTGCCGGAGGCGATCCTGTTTCAGGCGGTAGCGCGACTGGAGCTTACGAATTACGCCGGCGCGATCGAGCTGCTGTCCACCCGCCAAGGCGCCGCAGGCACGAACGCGGATCAATATCTATTCTGGCTGGCGGAAGCCTACGCGCGCAAGGGGGACTACCGGGCGGCCAGCGACGGGTTTGCGAGAGTGGTCAAAGAATTCCCCGCGTCGTCCCGCTGCCTGGAGGCGGCGCTCGGGGAGGCGTCGGCGCGAGCGGCGCTGGCGCGCACGGAACCGTCTGAATGGCAGCGCGTGATCGAGTCGCTGCAGCGGACGAACGGAGTTTTCCAAGCTGCGGCGCGCACGAATGCGAGCAATGAGCGGGTAGTGTCGGGCTACTTGTTGCTGAGCGAAGCGCAGTTGGCGACGAAAGACTATCGCGGCGCCGAGGAGACGTTGCAGCCACTGGCCAAACGCCTGGTGCAGCCGAAGCTCGCGTGGCAGTGGCAGTTTCTATTGTGCCGCATTCAACTGGCTGACGGGCGGACGAATTCGGCGTTACAGAGCACGACGAATCTTCTGGTGCTGGCGGCCAATGCGGGTCAAACCAACCTGCAGGCGGAAAGCGCGGCGTTTCAAGCCGGCCTGCTGGAAAGCCTGGGCCGGACCGACGAAGCTCTGGGAGCTTACCAAATGAATCTGGCCGATGGCGTTCCGGCCGAGCGGCAGCGTCAGGCGCTGTTGAAGGTCGCGGAGTTGTCGCTCGCGCAGGGGAAGATTCCCCAGGCGACGAAAATGCTCGAAAAGTTCCTGGGCCAGTATCCGGAAGCGGCCGCGGCGGACCTGGCGCTGCTGACGCTGGGTGAACTGCGCCTCCGCCAATATGAGGCGGGCGCCGACACCAACGAGGTGGCGATTGTCACGACCAACGCGCCGGCGGCGACCAACGGGCTCCAACGGGCGCTGGCCTCATTCTGCGAGCTGACGAATAGGTTTCCGCGGAGCCCGTTATTCGGCAAAGCGCAACTGGATCTTGGGTGGTGTTATTGGCGGGAAGGCAAACTGCCGGAAGCACAGGCGGCCTTTCAGCTCGCGGTGGAGCGCCTGCCGGTCTCCCTCGATCTGGGCACCGCCTACCTGAGACTGGCGGACGCCCAGTTTCAGCAAGGCTATTTCACGAACGCGACCAGGAATTACCAGGCCATCATCGAGAAGCTTGCCGCACTGCCGGAGGCTAGAACGAATCTGTTCGAGCGCGCACTCTACCAGACGGTGCGCGCGGGGTTTGCGGGAGACTACCTGGCCGCCGCGACCAACGGCCTGCAGAAACTGCGGGCCTGGTATCCCACCAGCTTGAATACCGCGCAAGCGGTGTTGCTGAGCGGACAGGAGATCAGCCGCCGGGGAGAGCCGGCCCGGGCACGGGCGTTGTTTCTGGAGTTCGCCAAGAGCACGCCGAACACACCGTTGCTGCCGGAACTGGAGTTGGCCATTGCGGACACCTACATGCGGGAGAATCAATTGACCAACGCCATTGAGCAATACAATCGCTGGCTGGCGGAGAATACAAATTCCAGTGCGAAACCCCGGGCTGAGTATTACCTCGCCCAGGCGACCTATCTGGCCGGACAGGAGACGAATGCGCTGATGCTGTTCACGAATTTCATCGCGCACTTCCCGAAGAACGATTTGGCCCAGCGGGCGCAGTTATGGGTAGCCGACTATTACTACCGCACGGGCAATCCGGTGGAGGCGGAGCGGAATTATCAACTGCTATATCGGAGTACGAACTGGCCCCCCTCCGAGTTGACGTATCAGGCACAACTCAGCGCCGGCCTCGCCGCCGCGGCTCATCAGGGTTGGGGCGTGGCCAAGGCCTATTTCACCAACTTGTATAACAACGGCAACTGCCCAACGGATTTGCGCGTGCAGGCCCTGTTCGAGTATGGCAAGACGCTGATGCTGGTGGCGGACCCCGCGGAGACCAACAAACTCGCTAATTGCGAGCAAGCCACCCTGGTCTTCGGCAGGATATGCGAGGAATACGCGACCAACCGGCTGGCCATCCTGGCCTGGAACGAAAAGGCCAAATGCTACCTGCAGTGGGCTCTGGTCAGGCAACAGTATGATTCCCTTACCAATGCCATGAATGCGTACCAGCACGTCATTGACGCGCCGCACGCCGACGTGGCGGCCCGCAGCGAGGCCAAAGTCGGCCAGGCCACTGTGCTCGTGAAGTGGGCCGAACAAAAGACAGGCGCGGAGAAAACCGCACTGCTCAAGGCCGCGCTAAGCAATTGTCTGGATGTGGTGTACGGGACAATGCTGCGCGAGGCCGACGAGAGGCTGGACCCGTTCTGGAAGAAGGAAGCCGGGATGAAGGCCTTTGATCTGGCCGAGGCGTTGGAGGCCTGGTCGCAAGAGATCAACATCTATATGCGGCTAACGAACTCCGTGTGGTCCCAGTTGCCCGCCTCCTACCAGAAGCGCGCGTCGAAGGCGTTCGAGAATCTGGAGCGGGAGAAGTCGAGTCGCTGATTCGGGTGGCTGATTTGACAAACCGGCGTGCGGCGTGTAGCTTGAAGTGGCAGTGCAGCGGCAAGCCCTTTACGGCCCAGGCACCCAGTAATGCCTCGGCTGAGAAATGCCGTTCCGTGTGATGCGGAACGGCTTTTTCATTTCTGTTGGCGTTCGGGCATGTTTACTATCGTCGCTACTCCTCGTCCTTCAACAACGAATCATTGAGTCGTGCCCCACTTCCTTCAATAAATAAAGGGTAGGATCAAGATCAACTAGCTTGTCGCGGTGTGAATCTGTGTTACTGTTGGCGTCCTTGTGGACTTTATAAAGACGGTTCAGACGCGGCGCACGTTCGCCATCATCTCGCATCCGGATGCGGGCAAGACCACGTTGACGGAAAAGCTCCTGCTTTACGGCGGCGCGGTGCAGCTCGCCGGCTCGGTCACCGCGCGCAAAAACCAGCGCGCGACGACCTCCGACTGGATGGAACTGGAGAAGAAGCGCGGCATCTCAATCAGCTCCACCGTGCTGCAATTTGATTACGCCGGCTACCGACTAAATCTGTTGGACACCCCGGGCCACAAGGATTTTTCCGAGGACACCTATCGCGTGCTCACCGCGGTGGACTCGGTGGTGATGGTGATTGATGCCGCCAAAGGCATCGAGCCGCAGACCCGCAAGCTCTTCGAAGTTTGCCGCCAGCGCGGCGTGCCGATCTTCACCTTCATCAACAAGTGCGACCGCCCGATGAAAGACCCGCTCGCCTTGCTGGATGAACTGGAGCGCGTGCTCGGCATTGGCGCGTTCCCGGTGAACTGGCCCATCGGCAACGGCTTCGAGTTTCAGGGCGTCTTTGATCGCCAGACAGGGCAGATGCACCTGTTCGAGCGCACGGTCGGCGGACAATATCGCGCGCCCGTGCAGGTGGGCGGGTTGCACGACGAACGCATCCGCAGCCGGCTCGACGACGTGACCTTTCGCAAGACAGTCGAAGAGTTGGAAATGCTCGATCACGCTGGGCACGATTGGGACGATGCCGCCGTGCTCACGGACAAGACCACCCCGGTGTTTTTCGGCAGCGCCATCAACAACTTCGGCGTGCAGCTCTTGTTGGATGGCTTTTTGAAACACGCGCCCGGTCCATGCGGGCGACATTCGTCCGCCGCCGCAGGACCGGCGTCCCGCCGGGCTCAGGCTGAAATCCAGGACGACAATGGAGGCGGGCGCGAGGCCTCTCCTGCATTTATCGCGCCCGAGAATCCCGCGTTCTCTGGTTTCATCTTCAAGATTCAGGCGAACATGGACCCGAAGCATCGGGACCGTATCGCATTCGTCCGCGTGTGCTCCGGCAAGTTCGAGCGCGACATGACCGTGCATCACTCGCGCTCCAGCAAGAAGGTTCGCCTCTCCAGCTCCCACAAGATTTTCGGCAATGAGCGGGAAACGGTGGACGAGGCGTTCCCGGGCGACGTCATCGGTCTCGTCGGCCATGACGGCTTCGGCATCGGCGATACGCTGACGACCGACCCGAGCATCCTCTACAAGGAAATCCCGCGCTTCACGCCCGAAGCCTTCAGCTACCTGCACAATCCGAACACAGCGAAGTATAAGCAATTCCGGCAGGGTCTGGAGCAGTTGTTGCAGGAAGGCGTGATCCAGACGCTTTACCTGCGCAACTCGTCGGTGAAAACCCCGTTGCTCGCCGCCGTCGGCCCCTTGCAATTCGAGGTCGTGCAATTCCGGCTCGAAAACGAATACGGCGCTGCCTCCCGCCTCGAATCCGCCCCGTGGACCGTCGTGCGCTGGTTGCCCGCCGACATCAAGGAAGACGACCTTGACGCCATCTCATTGCCCACCGGTGCGCGCCTCGCTTACGACGTCGGCAGAAATCCCGTCGTGCTGTTCGAGAACGAATGGTCAGCGAATTACTTCAGCCAGACGAACAGCAATTGTCCGCTCTCCGCGCTGCCGGTACAGACGGCGAAGGGGTAACCCCGAATTTATACCAATGATCATGGGTCGCTAGTTAATTGCCGGGGGGCTTTGTCTCACTTGGCCGGGTAGCGCCAGACCCAGTCGCCTTGGTGCCAGTCGGGGCTGCCACTCTTCGTCAATCCAACTGTGCCGCCGTCGTCGGTTTCGTTCCACCCAACCGAGTAGAGGACGAACTGGCCGTCGTCGGTGCGGCGGTATTTGAGGGGCTGGCCGTTGATTAGATCGTGCGGCAGGGTCTCGATGAACTTGGGCGCGAGGGCGTCGAGCGTTTCTGGGAACTGCTCGTTCGCCAGCCGGTATCGCTCCAGCGCACAAGCGACCCGGGCCAGATCTGCGCAGGCTTGGCCGAGGGCGCACTTCTCGGCGACTCGGCTCAGACCGCCGGGCAGCAGTCTTGACAAGAGGTCGTGCAGCATCAGTTTCGAGAACATGTCGTAAGGCCGCCAGCCTTGCTGCTCGATGAATGACTCCGACTGACCGACGATGGCGGGCGGAACGACGCGCCGCCCCTTGTCCACGAGCGGCAGCATGTATTTCTCATGGATGAGGCAGAAAGTCAGTTTGTTCTGGTCAAACCAGCCACCCGGGATCAGTGGGAAGGTCGCCTTCTTCAAAAGCTGCTTCAGTTCGGCGTGCTCCTGAGACATGCCGAGCTGGCCCATTATGTCATTCATCTCATTCAGCCCGGAGATCCCCCTTTTGTGGAAATAATCCATCAGCCAAATATCGGCTGCCCGCTCGCTGCGCATGGACAAGTGGTAATCAGCCAGAAAGTCCAGCTCGCTGAGCTTGCTCGCGATGACATTCAAATCCGCTTCGGTCCATTGCCGGTCCGCCAGGCCCTCCCAGACCGGCTGCAAGGCGATTTGCAGCA
>OBLU010002856.1_pt1 | contig 15745 bp, 10 predicted proteins | sample 1518681 | NCBI WGS metagenome assembly OBLU01 (sample SAMEA3539304, study PRJEB22396) | soil metagenome | biome: tundra; feature: field; material: soil | place: USA | collected 2010-05 | depth 0.15 m
CTCCTTGCGCAGTTGCTCATTTTCCCCCCGCAGACGGTCAATCTCGCTTTCGGCTTGCTCCAACTGTTCGCGCAAACCCCGGTTCTCCGCCTCGTACTCCTTCAGTTGCCTGCGCAGGTCATCATGCTGGGAGCCTTCCATTGCTCCTTATCGTGACACGAAACCACCCAAATGTCCAGCCTTTTCCGCTAATCAATTACGTCCTTTTATTGGGAGATGATGCCGTAACAACGACTCACGGTGTCGAGAGCTACCGCCTCAAGTTCTACCTTTCACGCCAAAAAACCGCTTCCAACTGCCAAGACAGTACGCCCGCGAGGTTTTCGCGTCGACCGGTGCGGCAGGCTCAGGCAAGCTGGGAGCCCAACCGGGTTCCGAAACGGTTTCAACCTCCGTCGCCGAGCCGCCCGACAGTTCCCGAGCTTCTTGCGGTGAGTCGGCCACGGGAGGCGGAGACTCTATATGATCCGTCTCGGCTGAGAGTGGCTCCGACTGGGCTGCGAGTACGTCTATGACAATCGCGCTGCTGTTATCGTCTGCCTCATGCTCGGCGGCGAGTCGCAGGAGCGCGGAGGTCGCAGCGCGCGGCGTCGGCTCCTTCATGCTCTTGCTGATTTCCGCTTCCGGCACGGAGTTACTTAATCCGTCCGTACACAATAGAAACCGGTCGCCCGGCTCGCAGGCGCATTGCAGAGTGCTGACCTCGACATCCGGCCGAACTCCAACGGCTCGGCTGAGCATGTGGCTGTTATCCGGGTTGCGCCGGTGGTCCTCGGTCAGCAAACTCAGTTCTCCGCCACGCAGTCGGTAGGCGCGGCTGTCTCCGACGTGCGCAATCGTGGCTCGATTTGTCGAAACGGCGCAGGCCACTATGGTGCATCCCATGCCTTCCGTCTCGATGGCGTCGCCGGCGGCAACATAGATGCGCCGGCTGGCTTCGCGAATCACGTCCACAAGGCTCTCTTCTGGAGCACGCCCATCGGCATAATACCCGGACAGCACGGTCTGAACGGCCATTTTGCTGGCGATTTCGCCGGCCGCGTGTCCCCCCATCCCATCCGAGACGACGTACAGGCATCCCCGTTCCGTTCTCAGAACGGGGTCATTGGGCTCGCGTTTGCCCAGAGCGTCTTCGTTATTCTGACGCCGGCCAATATAAGAATCGCCGTAGGACCGCACCATCAGTCGTCCACTCGCCATAGCCGCCTACCTCAACGAGTCCATCAAACCCGTTTGAACACTAACTCCGCGTCACCCAAACCAATCCGGTCGCCGTCCTTCAAGACCACAGGTGCCGTTACCCGTTGGCCGTTTACATACGTGCCGTTAGTCGACGCCAAATCGTGGAGGACGAACTGAAAGGACCCGCCTCCTGCACTCTCGTACTTAATGGTAGCGTGCGATTTGCTGGCTTTGCGGTCATTAATCGAGATACCTACCTGTCCGCTCCCAATATCGTTACGCACCTGGTTGAGCTTAAACATGTCGCCGCGGCGGACCGACTGTGTTTTCGTGAGAACCAGCCAAGCGATGTCATCGACGACTCTGAGGTGCCTCTCGATTCCTTCCATGATCGTGCGATCTCCGTGGTCGGCCTCGCGGTCTGGCTCGGGTTGATCGACGAACGTCGCTTCCGGGTCGTCATCGCGCTGCGCCGGCCTCGACGAACCCGCGGCCGCGGGCGTCTCCACAAAACTGACGATGGTTTCTTCTTCGTTTTCCCAACCCGGTTTATCGTTGTTCATAACCTGCTCCTTTTCGTTGGTTCGAGCGCTTCAAACGGCCGCTCTCCGCACTCGCTTGTCGTGGAAAACCACTTTAGGGTCGGGGCCGCCCAGGCCAATTTGATCCCCGTTCTTGAGCGGTTCGTCTATTCCCATCTTGCTACCGTTGATATAAGTGCCGCCCTGGCCCTGGGTATTCTTCAGGACATAGCTGTCGCCCCGGCGGCGGATCTCGGCGTGATCCCGTGAGATAGAGCGCGCGCCATCCAACACTAGCGAGCGGTCGCTTCCCCGCCCGACGGTAAATATATCCACGGCTATCGGAACCGGTTTGCCCTTCTGCGATCCAACGAGGGCCTCGATCCATACGAGGCATTCCTCGGGAGGAGACGGCGGCTCGATATGCTCGGGCGGCGCCTCGCCCGAGCACTTGGAGCAGTAGTCTGTTTCGTCTTCGGTCAAGTCGGCGTGACAGTAAAGGCACTTTCTAACCTCCTTCGACCCTTTGGCAGGTTCTTGTCGGCGTTTCCTTTTCAACAGGAGCCAGAGCGCAGCCCCACCGGCAGTGAGCCCCAGGATGCCTGCGGCCACCCAAATCCAGGTGTGCGTGGGCGCGATGACGATCCTCTTATTAAGTTGAAACCCGCGCGTTTGAGTGATATGCAATCCCCGCGACTGCACTTCGACCGCAAGGGTATGCGAACCCGCGGGAATTGTTCCCGTAGGCGTCTCCAGGACGTATTGCGAAGCCGATTGCTTAAGCAGCGTCAGGTAGAGATCCACGAGATCGGCGTCCGCGGCGGCCGGTAGAAAGCGGCCTCCAGTCAGCGTGGCGACCTGCGCTAGAGCGCGGCTGTCGATTAGATTCCCGAAACCCAAGGTGTAGACTGGAACGCTACGCGGTTGCGCCTCGCGAGCCGCTTGGTCGAGACTGATGCTGCTGCCCTCGTCTACGCCATCGGTCAAGACCACTACTGCCACCTGCGCCGTCGGTGCTTTTTCGCCCTTCTGGACGGCCCGGAAGAACGCTTCGTTGAGAACCGTCTTGGCGTCGGTCGCCTGAATGTTCTCCAGCTTCGACCGCAATGCCCGCTTATCGTTGGTGAACTCCTCAACCAGCCAGGCCACATTGTTCCCGAAGGTCATGAGCGCGCAATAGTCGCGCTCTCCGAGCGTAGACAGGAAGCGATCCGCGCCCTGAAGCACCGCCTCGATCTTCCTTCCGCGCATGCTGCCGCTGATATCGATCGCCAGCACGACCGAAATGCCGCGATCGGCCTCCTGCACGTGGTGCACGGTGATCGCTCGCACCGGAGTGTTGTCCAACGCGACTTTGAAATTCGCCGGGCCAAGGCCCTTCACCGGTGCCCCGCGTTCGTCTACCACCGAGACAAACGCCTGCACGGTATCCGAATCGACTTTGAGCTGAGGGATCGTAACCTGATCCAGGGCCGTCTGTACGCTCGCGCCGTAACATCCGGCCACTAGAGCGACCAGCGAAAAAACACAACTCCGCATCATCCCTTCTTCTCCTCTGTTCCTCTCGAGCGTTTGACCAGCAAGCGCTTCGGAATTCGCAGCACCGAGCCGATCTTCATCCGGCTAAGTGTCTCCGCGTTCTCCTGGGAAAAGCTCCGAATCGCATCCAGGCGTCGGCCGCTCCCGCAGAGCCTGCGCGCGATCGATTCCGCAGCGTCGCCCGGCCGGATCGCGTACTCGATATAGTCGTCGGCCACGTGGATGCCGCTGTCGTCAACGGGCCTTGAGCCGGCGATGCCGGCCGCCAACTCCCGGATCAGCGACTTCACCTCCGGCATCGGCACCGTACCGGACAGCCGTACCTGCTCTCCGGAATCGGGAAGCACCGCGATCTGCGCGTGGTCTATAGCGCCGAGAATATCCTGTCCAACCCCTGGCACGCGCAATCTTAGCGTCTGTGGAAGCGAAGACAGCAATCGACTGAGTTCAGCTCCTATGTAAGCGTTGGTGACTCGCAGGCCGGCGGTTTCGATCTTCAGGCCGCCGGAAGCGTTACGCGCGATCATTTCAGCCAGTTCACGTTGCTCGGCGCCATTCACTTCGCCGGCCAGGGCTATCGCCCCGTCGGCCGGTGCGACTGTGAGGTGCAGTCCACGGATTGCGGGAGAACTCTCAAGCGCTATCTGAACAGCGCGCGCTCCTCTGCCGGGGGAAAGCGGCAAACGGACAACATACGCCGTCGCAAGCGCCGCGGCAATGGCAATCCCACCAATCAGCGCGGCCGTGATGAGACGGCGGCGCTGAACCGCGGATTCTTCCCGTTTCAGTTCCGCCAGGTGGCCGGCTTCCTCTTTGTCGCGTCGTTCACCCAGGATCTCTTCAATCCTGGCTATGGCTTTCTTCGCCTTTTCCAGCGTGGCGTCAGCCCCGGAACCGGTCTCCAGAGCTTGTTGTAGAGCCTGTAAGGCCTCCGCGTATTCGCCGCGTTGGGCTAGGAGTTTGCCAAGCACAACCCAGGATGCGGCGTGCTTCGGATCGATTCCGAGCGCAGCGTGAAGTTTGGATATAGCAGCCTCGGCATCTACGCCGTCTCTTACAAGCGACAGCGCTTCATTGAAGAAGCGCTGAGCAAGATGATCCAACTCTTCCAGAAGTGAGAGGTCGCTGCCGCAGCCCACACACGATTTTGCTTCGTCCAAGACTTGTGCGCTGCACACCGGGCACGATGTAGTCATGAGTCCTGTCCCCGCTTCTAGCTAGCCGCGAGCCGGTAGCTGCGCCGTAATCGTTTCGAGCAGGCGATCCGACGGCTCCGGTTCCGCCAGAAGCGCTGTCCTTAATTCCTCGGCGGTTTGAAACCGGCGCCCCGGATCTTTCTCCAGAGCGCGCAGGACCACTTCGTTGAGGTGCTCGGAGATGTTCGCGTTCAATGACCGGGGCCCAATCGCGGGCTGTTCCGTAATCTGGTCCGCCAGTTGCCTCTGGCTGTTCGCCCAGAACGGAAGTCTGCCCGTGAGCAGTTCGAACAGAATCACGCCGACGGCATAGAGATCCGCCCGATGATCGGCCCGCCCCTCCAAAACCTCCTTGGCCATGTAAGGCAGGGTACCTGAGACCTGGCTGATTAGATCTCCCGATCGCAACTGAACTGCGATCTGGAAATCGGCGATCTTGACCGCCGTTCGCTCACCGTCCAGCCAGATGTTGCTGGGCTTCAGATTACGATGAAAAATGTGCCGCTCATGCAACGCATGCAGACCGCTGCACACCTGGACCGCGAGCGGTACCAATACTTCCGCGGCGACCGGCTGCCGCTCGCGGCGGGTCCCCATCAAGGTCCGCAACGAGCCGCCGCCCGTGTATTCGGTTACCACGAAATAACCATCCGCAGCCGTGCCAAAATCGAGCACTCGCACAACGTTCGGATGGTCCACGTGCAGGGGTAGAAGAGAGTTCAGAAACGCGGACCTGGCGCGTTCGTCCTGGGAATTATATAAACAGAGAAGCGCGGGGGCACCGCTCTCGGGGTCGCGAGAACGAAAGGTTTGAGAATTGGATCCCGATTCGAGTGGCTCCAACTGCTCGTACAACCTATGCACCGAGGTTTGTGGGACGACCGGTTCGGCAGGCGCCACTGGGACTGCCGGTTCAGCAGGCGCCGCTGGAGTGGCCGGCTCAACGCTTTCGGCCGCTCGATCGGGCTCGACGGCTGTTTCCTCCGTCGCCTGGGGCTCGGTCGGAGCGGGTGTCCACGACATCCAGTTGTTGACAGATATGCTTTCTGCCGACCCGTCTCCAGAACCCTGGAAGGTGGCGGTCACGTAAGGGATTCCCGTACCTAGATCGACGCAAAGACTAATGTCGACCGCCATGCCCGGCAGTGCCCCCGGTGGCGTCGGCGCCGACACGGCGAGAGTCTCTTTGGCGTTGTCCAGCGTTAGCACCAAGGTGAGGTTGCCAGGCACAGGGTCATCCAGGTAGACACGAGTGTGGTCGAGAACCGGTTCATCCGTAGAGCGGGGCGTGGCCAGATGAAACACCGCGCCCTCAATGCGGACGTGGGCGATTTGCTCGAAGTCATGACGTTGATGCCGGACCTCCACGACTTGCCAGACGAGTTGGACGGCGGGCGCCGCAGACTCCGCCGGTGCTACGTCCAAAAGTGGGGTTTCGGCGGTCTGGACCTCTGAAATGGGTTTTGCCTCCTCGCCCTCCTGTTCTGACACAGCTTCGACTTCCTCTGGTACCATACTGGCCGCCGCCACGTCTTCCGCGGCATCGGTAACGGCGGGCTTGTCCTCCACCTCATCGGGCGGTGTGGTCGGGATCTCGTCTTCCGAGATCACCGGCTCGGGAGTAGGCACCGGCTCCGGGGGAACAGGCTTCGGGGCAGCGGGCTCCGGCGGGGCCGGTGCCGGAGCAGGAGGCGTTGCCTGCACTCCGATCGCCAGAGGGCCAGTTTGGAAAGCCGCGCCCAGCGCCACACATACTCTGACGTCCGCGCCACTCAGCTTCGCGGCGCCGAAAGCCTCGGAAAGCAATTCGCGCACCAAACGCACTCCGGTGGACGCCCCGACGGGAATGACTTGGTCGATGTCCTCGGCTTTCCACCCGACGGCATCCAGGAGTTTCTGGGTGGCCGTTAGGGTGGCGCGGACCAGGTGTTCGATCAAACGCTCGAACTCCTCCCGCTCGATGGCCAGATCTACATCCACCGCACCGCCGGCCAGCCCTCCGATAAACACCAGGTCCACGCTGCGGCTGCTGCTCAGTGCGATCTTGGCCCCGGTAGCCTCCTTGCGCAACTTCGTCATGAAGCGCGAGTCGGCCAGCGGGTCCACCTTATGCTGCCGCTGCGCCAGCACGGCGACATAATCCACAATCTGCTGGTCAAAAGCGGCTCCGCCCCCGCCACGCAGTTCGAGGGCCTTGACCAGGGTCAGATACTTGCCTTCCAGAGTCAGCAGGGCCGCCGCAAAATCGGAGGCGCCAAGATCGTATACCAGGATCCGGCGGATTTCAGAAGGCGGCCGACGCAACCCGGCGCCCACGGCAGCGGCTACAGCCGACGCGACTGGGGCGACAGACATCCCCGCCAGGTCTCCCGCTCGCCGTAGCGCCTCGCACGCCATCTCGCTCCACATGTTTGGATGTGCAACGACCGCTCCGGAAACAGCCTCGCCACAACGCATTTCGGCATCGGATTTAAGTCGCCGGAACAAATGCGCGAGCACCTCTTCGGGAGGCTTGTTCTTTGCGCCGATTCGGACCGACTTACCCCCCTCCAGCGCACTTAGGAGTTCGGATACGATCCACTCCGGGTGGGTCAAGCCCGTTGCAGCGGCGGCGCGTCCAACGAGTATCTTACCCTCCGGAGGCGCTACGATCAGAGTACTCATCACCTCCAACTGATCCCGGTTGACGATGATCTCGGCATCCTCCGGCGCTTTCAGCCGCGCCATCCGGCAGTTGGTCCTCCCTAGGTCGATTCCAATCGTCTGTCCCACCGAAAACCTCCCTTAACCCCCATCCGCCTACCGGCCGACACTCCGAAAACATCCGCGAGCCGCCGATGCATTACCTCGCCAAGGCAGCTTTTAGCCTGATTGCGTCCGCGTGCTTACTGTTGAGCAAGAGGCATGCTCTCAGTTCGCTTTTGCAGTCCTTCAAGGCGCTTCTGCGGTCGTCGTCTCGTTTTGCCGCTCGAGCCCGGTCGTATGCGTTCCGAGCCCGCCTGTAATAATAATCCGCAAGCGCGGCGCTAACCGCGTCCTTCCCCGCCGTGCTCGTCCCTTCCAGAAACCTCTCGAGCGTTGCAACGGCGTCCTTCGTTCTTCCAAGCCCATCTTGCCCTGATGCTTCGCGTATGCAGATATATGCCAGCTCTCGCCGGGCATCCTCCAGGAACTGATAGTACAACTCCAGCTTCTTACCACCCGAAGTCCCGCTCATTGCGGCATACGTCTTCATGGGGCCGTCCACGGCGGGAGGCATCGAAACCTGTATCCCAGGCTCGACATTCATCTGAAAACAGTCGCCCAGCCGCGAGGTAGCCACGATGGCAGCCCCGCGACACACCGCATCCTTCGAGAGGCGTTCGATCGGCGCGGGCGTCAGGTCCCTCAGCCGTCGTTTGACCATGGGAATCCGCGTCGAATCCCCGAGGAGGAGAACGCGATCGATCTCGTCCGGACTGGTTTGTCCATCCGCCAGGGTCTGTCGCACCAACGCAAGAGTCCTGCCGATCGACTCATCGAGCAAAGCTTCCAAATCGTCCCGCCGAAACGTGAAACACACTGGCTCTATAGCCGGTTCGGCCAGATCCTGTATGATCGCCTCCTCCTGAAAGGAGAGCAGCCTCTTGCACCTCTCAGCGAATTGGAGCAGCGGTTCCGTTTCAAGGTCCACGGCGGCCAGCCCGCGCCGGCGGATCTCCTCGGCCAGCAAGCCATCGAAATCGTCGCCACCGAACTGAACGTCGCCGTTATGAGCAATGACGGCGATCTTCTCTCGGGTATCGAGCAGGGTCGCAAAGAAGGTGCTTTTACCCAGCCCATAGACCAGCCACCGTCCACGCTCCACGATGGATCTCATATAGAACACAGCGCCCGCCACCGGCTCGTCGATGAGGGCAACGTTCTTGAAGCCGGCCCCCTCCGCACAGGCCTTGGCGGCGGCCTTCTGCCGGTCGCTGAAACAGGGCGGGACCGCGAGCATCCCGCCGGTGATCTTCGCTCGCAGTTGGCGCTTGGCTTCCTCTCTTGCAGAGCGCAGGATCTCCGTTGCGCGGGCATCGTTACCTGGACGCTGCATCCCGATATGCCGCTTCGGGGATTCCACGCCCCTCGGCGGCGGGATCGAGCAGACCACCCGCGAGGCCCCTTCCTGGACGGCCAGACGGCACCCCCCAGCCCCGAAGTCGATCCCGATCCCACGAGCCATGTTCGCCGGCATCTCAGCCCTTCTTGAGTATCAGCGGGTTGTTTCCGCAGTGCTCGCACTTCGGAGTCATTGGCGATGGCGGAGTACGCTTCTTTCCACAGGCGGCGCACGTCACCTTGCCGGCGTCGTTAAGACCCCCGAAAATCTCCTGCTTGAGGGCGGCGATGTCGGCACGCAATTTCTTCATGGGAGGGGACGCAGGGCTCTCGTTCTGCAGCGCACGCCGCTTGTACTCGTCCAGCATGCCGCCCAGTCGCTGACTCTGATCGAGTTGGCCGAGTCCCAACCGGCGAACCCAGGCGGCTTCCACCAGGTCCAGAATGCCACCGCAGTGCTGATTCATGGCGGCCTCCAGGGAAGTCTTCAGGACCCTGCCCCCGGCCTCGTCGCCCGTCTCCATGATTCGATCCGAGCGGGACACCAGCCTTTGAACCGCCTCGATTGAAGCGGGGGGCAAGCACCAATCGAATTCACGAATTGCCACGTTGGCGAAATTCACCCAAAAGAGCAAGTCCTGCTGCCACTCCGCCCGCTTCGGCCCGCCGCCACCGTCTCCACCGCCGGACTCCATCGGTTCGCCGCAGTGTTCGCAAACCGCTTTGCCCCGGGCCGTCATCTTCTTGCAGCTAGAGCAGGCCACTTGCGGCCGGACGGTGTCGCCGTCCCCGCCGCCCGCCGGTTTTGGCTGGTCCTCCCACGGTCGCACCACCTTCCCAACCTTGAGCCACTTGAGATCGCCCTTGCCGGATACCTGTATCGTAAGCGTGCCATTTTCGTTAATCTCGAAGCCAACGTCCACGGCGGTATCCTTCGGAACCCGCTTATCCTGCGGGATCGGACCATTTTCGGGTATCACGATTTCACCCTGCAGCTCATTTCGCGTAGCGGTCGGCTCCGAACCCTGGTAAATGGGTATGATGATCCAGTCCTGGAAATCCGAGACCGTCTTGAACTCCACTGAAATCGGCTCGGTGGCCGGATAACGAGTGCCTTTGGGAACCACGATCTCGAACCGATCGCCCTCCACCCCGATGCCGATCGGCTTCGCCGTCACGCTCTCAGGCGCGCCAACCAGGGACTTGCCCGTGGTCGGGCAGACGACCTCATACTTGGCGTGCAGTTCGTTGCAGTGCGGGCATTTGACCTGGGCCTCAACCTCAGCCAACGGCGCCTCGCAACCGACGCACTTAGCGGCGTCGGGCTCGTTCTCGTGGCCGCAGTTCCGCTTCGGGCAGAACTTCTTTTCCGAGCGGGACGCCAGAATGGCCGCCCCGAGCGCCACGCACTCCATCGGATTGACGGTGGCCCGAACCTTCTCGGCGCCGAACTTCTTGGCCAGCAACCGCTGCACCAGCGGCAGGCCGGTCGACCCGCCAACCAGGAGGACGTGGTCAATCTCGGCGACGCTCATATTTGCCCCGCGCAGCGCATCATCCACCTTAACGAGGCTGCCCGCGATATCCTCCTCAATCATCCGCTCGAATTCCTCGTTGCGGATTTCGACCTCGACATCCACCCTGCCCCGCAGGGCGGCCGCGATGGATATTTCGGTGGAGGGTGCGCCGCCGGCCAAGTCCTTCTTCGCCTGCTCGCTCTGTTGCTTGAGGTCCAGCATGAAGCCGGCGTCCTTGCGCAGATCCGCACTGTGTGCGGGGTATTTCTTGAGTACGAAATCGATGATGTAGTTGTCGAACTTGTCGCCCCCTAGCCAGATGTCGCCGTCAATACTCTCGACGGTCGGGACGCCCGCGCCAATGAAGATCACCGAGATATCGAAGGTGCCCCCGCCCAAGTCGTAAACGAGGATCGCTTTGGCCGCAGACGTGTCCAAATCGACTCCGAAGGCGTAGGCCGCGGCGGTGGGCTCGTCGATAATTCGCTTCACCTTCAGCCCCGCCAGGCCGCCAGCCTGGCGCGTAGCCTCGCGCTGGTTGTCGTCGAAGTAGGCCGGCACGGTGATTACGGCGTGGGTGACGGCGTCACCGAGCGCCAACTCCGCATCCTTCTTGATCTTCTCGAGGATCAGCGCCGATACCTCGATTGGGGAGTACAGTTTGTCCCCGATCATGACGTGCGCCATGCCGGTTCCGCCATCCTTCGGCGGAACGATCCGGTAAGAAACGTGCTTCTGAACGATCTCGACTTCCTTGTCGTTATAGCGCCTTCCCATAAGGCGCTTGATCGAGAAAATCACGTTCAGGGGATCCGACTTCGCGGTTCGCACCGCGGTGGTTCCCACCAACAGCGAACCATCCTTGTGCCGTGCGACGACCGACGGCGTCAACGTGCCACGCTCCCGGTTCGCCAAGACCCTCGTGACCCCGGCGACGGTGCAGGCGCAGACAGAATTCGTAGTTCCTAAGTCGATGCCGATACTTGCGGCCATTTCTATTCTCCTTATTCAGCAACCACCACTTCGGCCGGCCGAAGCACTTCCCCATGCCACAAGTAACTCGGCCTCAAAATCCGCACGATAGTGCCGCGCGCTAAACCGGTTCCGGCGACGGTGTCTTTGATATCGTCACGATCGGGAAGCGCCCCTCCGGAAGGTTCGTAGCGCGTGACGCCGTGTTTCGCCAGTGCGGCATCGAAAGACTGCTGGAACACCTCCAGCCGATGCACCCATTTCTCGGCTTCGGCTCGAACATTCGGATCGCCGCCTTCCATCGCGCCGCGCGCTCTCTCGGCGGCGACAAACTGGTCGCACCTTCGTTCTTTTGTGGCCAGCAACTGTTTGAGAAACTCGCCCTCCCGCCGAACCTGTTCCTCCCGACTCAGCTTCAGCTCTTGCAGAGTTCGGCGGATTTCCCACAATTGGCGCAGCAAAGCAATCAGAGCGTCGTGCAGTGCGCACTCAGCCCTTTCCGCCTCTTCGTCTACGATGAATTCGGGGTACATCGCCGTCTCTGTTCGTCTATTTCTCGAATGCGATCTCGATCGGCGGCAAATGCGCCTCGTCGTATCGCGTCAACTCGCTAAACGGTACGGGCCTATAGCGCAGCGGTTCCAGGAACTGGTCCTCCGACCCGGTCACGATTCGCAGAAAGCTGCCGTTGATGGGCAGATCCGGAACCGGAACCGGCTTGTCCCATTCCCACCCGGGTTCGGGCAGCGCCTCGTTGGAAGACGCTTGCTGCTCCTCCACCCAGTAGAAAAGAATGTCCTCCTCGAGCCTCTTTTCGACGACTGTTAGTTTGTCCCTGGCTTCCTGGAGTCCAGTCGGGTTCTTGGATTGCGCGCGCAGAGGTCCAAAAAGCCGCCGGATGTCCATCGGCTTGGTCTTGAGACCGACCTGGGGCGGCTTTCCCTGCGCCTGAGCCTCGTCGTTGAAGCGCTGGTAGGGGTCTTCGCGTTTGTCCAAAGGATCTTTCATGTTAGTTCATGCCACTTAGCAAAGTGCGGCCACCGTCGTGTAGTTGCTGCGAAATGCCGAATCACCGGGGGCCAATTGCACCGCGTTCGCGAAACAATCGCGGGCTTCGCGAAACTCCCACGGGCTAGGCCGGCCATACCCGCCCTTGTACCTATTTAGTATCGACATGCCCTTGGCGTTGTATGCGGCGGCCGCCATTTCCACGTATTTCTGCTGACGGTCCCGCTTGCAAGCCTCGGCTAGGTCCTCCAGCGCGCTGTCGTAGTTCGAGGCCTGGAGATAGTCTACGGCGCGGTTGGCGTAGAACAGGGCCTGCGGATACAGTCCGATTGCCGCCGTAAAGTCGGCGGTGGAATTTCTGTTCTCCTTATTGCAACCCCGTGAATTGTACGCCTGCGCCGCGCTCTGCTTGATGTTGTCGTCCGTCGGGTTCAACTTCCGCGCCTCATCCATGTCCCTGATCGCGGCGGTCTGGTTGGCGACGGTGGCGCCGGTCTGCAGGTGGCTGCGGCCGCGCTCCACCAGGAGAGCAGCCGTGGTCAGGACAAGCCGGTCCGTGCGGGAGATATCCATAGCCAGCTTGAGCGTCTCAATGCCAGCCGTCAGCATGGCGATCTCTTCAGTCCAGTTCTTGTCTGCCACGAACGGGCGGGACTGCTGTTTCAGTTCGTTGGCGGCGCCAATACTCACCGCCTCCACGCGGCTGGTAATCTCGTTGGCCAGCTCGGAATCGTCACTCCGGAATCGCAGTCCCCTTTTCCATACGTCCAGGGCTTGCTTGCGCGGCGACAAGTACTTGTCTACCGCCTGACGGCTTGGCTTGGACGCCAGGTCCGGAGCGGCGGAGACCAACTGGTTGCCTCGTTCCAGCGCAGCGTAGAGGCTGAGCACGCCTTTGGCATCGAAAGCTGCCTCGGTTCTTGCTTGAACGGCCATCGCGTTATGGTCCTCCGAGAGTCTATCACGGCATCAGAGCCAGGGCTTCCTCAAAGCGACGGTTCGCAACTAGCGCGAACGCGGTGGGTGAAGACGAAAGACAATACTTCAGGACATCCGCGTTAGTCTTGATAAAAGGCAGGCGCAGACGTTCCAGCGCACCCGAAAGAGCGCTGCCATTCGGCAACGACGGCGCCCTCTTCACCAACTGGGCCGCCTGCGAGGCCATTCCAAATTGCTCCAACCCCAGCGGACCTGCCGCCGGGACCGTGTGCGCGGGGAACCCGCGGAGCGGCTTGCCGCAGCCGGCGGCGGCGCAAACCGCCCCACCAGGCGCGGCGGCTGCCCGAACTATTTGGCGGCACGCCGGGCATTGCACCTTCTTCAACTCCGCGAGGACGCAAGCCGTGGCGTCTTCCAGCCACCACGAAAGTTCCAGCGCCCGGCAACGATCCGCGTCTTTCTTGCCGCCGTGGGAGTCGTAAGCCGCCGCGAGGGCTTTCAATTTCCGGCTCAATTGTTCCCCCCAACTTTCGCGCAGCTTTTCAATCGACCCATCCGAAATCGAGTAGACCGAACCACGCTCGCCGGCCCATTCCGCCCAGAAAGAATCGCTGTAGCGGGTCAGCACCCAATTCATGATCGCCTTGCGCCAAGGCTGCCCCGCCTGCGCTCCGCGCCGTTCTTCCTCGAGCGAGGATGCCCAGAAGGAACACGCCAACGCCAGGGAGTGAGCCAGCCTGCCGTTCTCCGGCTGAATTCGCTGCGCCTTCTCCCAGGCCTCGACGGCCTCCCGGCGCTTGTTCGAACGAAGCTGCACGATCGGGATCACATTTTCGATGCGGGAAAGCAGAGCGCGCAGTTGCGGATTTTGCGGATCGAGCTTGAGGGCGTCGCCCAGCGCGCCGGCCGCGGCGGCCGTGTCGCGCTTATTGATTGATCGCACCGCGTGGCGGTGGAGCAAGGCGACGGCCGCGCACCGCACGGTCTCGTTCTGCGGATCGCGGTCCAGAATCTGCAGGAAAGTGATGACGGCCTCGTCCACCTTTCCTTGCCGCGCATACGCCAGGGCTAAACTGAACTGGAGGTTGGAATTCTCGAGCTTCCCGCCCCCGGTCAGGAACTTCACGGCCTCGTCCGCACGGCCGGCGTTCAGCAGACAAACCGCCAGCAATTGCGTCCGTGGCGGATCGCTATGAGCAGACGACTGCGTCATCGAATACCTCCTGGAGTCCTCCCAAGGACGCACCAGTTTCCCAGTCTTGAGCCATTTGAGATCGCCCTTGCCGGATACCTGTATCGTAAGCGTGCCGGCTTCGTTAATCTGGAAGCCGACGTCCACAGCGGCGCCTTTCGGAACCCGCTTATCCTGCGGGATCGGACCATTTTCGGGTATCACGATTTCACCCTGCAGCTCATTTCGCGTAGCGGTCGGCTCCGAACCCTGGTAAATGGGTATGATGATCCAGTCCTGGAAATCCGAGACCGTCTTGAACTCCACTGAAATCGGCTCGGTGGCCGGATAACGAGTGCCTTTGGGAACCACGATCTCGAACCGATCGCCCTCCACCCCGATGCCGATCGGCTTCGCCGTCACGCTCTCAGGCGCGCCAACCAGGGACTTGCCCGTGGTCGGGCAGACGACCTCATACTTGGCGTGCAGTTCGTTGCAGTGCGGGCATTTGACCTGGGCCTCAACCTCAGCCAACGGCGCCTCGCAACCGACGCACTTAGCGGCGTCGGGCTCGTTCTCGTGGCCGCAGTTCCGCTTCGGGCAGAACTTCTTTTCCGAGCGGGACGCCAGAATGGCCGCCCCGAGCGCCACGCACTCCATCGGATTGACGGTGGCCCGAACCTTCTCGGCGCCGAACTTCTTGGCCAGCAACCGCTGCACCAGCGGCAGGCCGGTCGACCCGCCAACCAGGAGGACGTGGTCAATCTCGGCGACGCTCATATTTGCCCCGCGCAGCGCATCATCCACCTTAACGAGGCTGCCCGCGATATCCTCCTCAATCATCCGCTCGAATTCCTCGTTGCGGATTTCGACCTCGACATCCACCCTGCCCCGCAGGGCGGCCGCGATGGATATTTCGGTGGAGGGTGCGCCGCCGGCCAAGTCCTTCTTCGCCTGCTCGCTCTGTTGCTTGAGGTCCAGCATGAAGCCGGCGTCCTTGCGCAGATCCGCACTGTGTGCGGGGTATTTCTTGAGTACGAAATCGATGATGTAGTTGTCGAACTTGTCGCCCCCTAGCCAGATGTCGCCGTCAATACTCTCGACGGTCGGGACGCCCGCGCCAATGAAGATCACCGAGATATCGAAGGTGCCCCCGCCCAAGTCGTAAACGAGGATCGCTTTGGCCGCAGACGTGTCCAAATCGACTCCGAAGGCGTAGGCCGCGGCGGTGGGCTCGTCGATAATTCGCTTCACCTTCAGCCCCGCCAGGCCGCCAGCCTGGCGCGTAGCCTCGCGCTGGTTGTCGTCGAAGTAGGCCGGCACGGTGATTACGGCGTGGGTGACGGCGTCACCGAGCGCCAACTCCGCATCCTTCTTGATCTTCTCGAGGATCAGCGCCGATACCTCGATTGGGGAGTACAGTTTGTCCCCGATCATGACGTGCGCCATGCCGGTTCCGCCATCCTTCGGCGGAACGATCCGGTAAGAAACGTGCTTCTGAACGATCTCGACTTCCTTGTCGTTATAGCGCCTTCCCATAAGGCGCTTGATCGAGAAAATCACGTTCAGGGGATCCGACTTCGCGGTTCGCACCGCGGTGGTTCCCACCAACAGCGA
>OBLU010002857.1_pt1 | contig 15744 bp, 11 predicted proteins | sample 1518681 | NCBI WGS metagenome assembly OBLU01 (sample SAMEA3539304, study PRJEB22396) | soil metagenome | biome: tundra; feature: field; material: soil | place: USA | collected 2010-05 | depth 0.15 m
AGAGTACCCGCTGCCCATCCACCACCGCCTCGGCCTGCGGTGTGCGCCCCACCTGCGCGGCCAGCAGCTCCGGCAGCGTCCCCGTCGGAAACCTCGCCGCCGTCGCGTTCCAGCCCAGGAGCACTTGCTGGCGCTCTGCTTGCGTCAGCAGATTCAGCTCACCAATGTGTTGCTGATCGTTCGCCACCATGGCTTCCAGCACAGTGAGCAACTGCCCGGCCATGCGCTCGATGCTGGCACGGTCGAACAGATCGCTGGCGTAATTCAGGACGCCCACGATCTTCTCGCCGGCATCGCTCAGAATCAGGGCCAGATCAAACTGCGCGCTGGTATGCGTTTGCTCCAGATCGCTGGCCCGAAGTCCATGCAGGCGCAGCTCTCTCTCCGCCGGCGCATTGTCGAGCGTCAGCATGACCTGGAAGATCGGGTTGTAGCTGAGGCTATTCTGGGCTTGCAGGGCCTCCACCACCTGGGCGAACGGTATGTTCCGATGCGCGAACGTTGCCAAAGTGCTGGCCATGATCTGCACCAGCAGCTCGGCTATCGTCGGGTCCTGCTGCAGGCGCACGCGCAAAGCCAGCATGTTGACCAATGCGCCGGACCGCGGCTCGAATGCGTTGCGCTGGCGGTTTGCTACCGGTGTGCCGATAACGAGGTCGCTCTGCCCACTTAGGCGTGAAAGCAGCGCCGACCAACCGGCAAAAAGAGACACGAACAACGTGGCGCCGTGACGCTGGCTCAATCGCCGCAGCCCACCGGTCAGCGCAGCGCTGAGCGTCAATCCGACACTGCCGCCCGCGTAACTGAGCACCGTCGGACGCGGCCGGTCGCTCGGCAGCTCGAGCAACCTCGGCGCTCCCGCCAAGTGCCCCGTCCAGAACTCAACATCGGACTTGCCGCGCTGATCCCAATCACAGTCGAGAGTGCTTAACTCAGGTCTGACACGATTGCGGCCGATGCGGCGTGAAAATTGGATTTGACTCGGTGGAATCATCCGCGTGCTGCGAGCCTAGAATCTCAATGAAATCAGCGGTGTCACCCTGTCAAGAGCTGGACGCGAGAGAACATGGATGGTGACAGCCACAGGTAACCAGGAGACGGCGCTGATCGATATTCCAGCGCGCGCGGCACAAACCCTGTGTTCGTACATTCAACGGCTTGGCGCTCATTGCTAAGGCATTGAACGTTGCGCTGCTATGGTTAGACACTGACCTGTAACGAATCCTTAGGTTTCGATCAAACTGCCGCTGCGATTGTCGCCATGCGGCGGCGATGCGACTGTATCGCATGTGTCGCCTTCTCGAAATATTGTTTGCAGGTCAAACGCGTAATTTTTTGTGCAGATAATCCAGATCTGGAATATGTTCAATCCGGATGTCCAATTTCGATCCACGCGTTAATCTAAACCGGCTCCGCGCGCTAATTCCTGTACCGGCGAGCGCGCGGCAAATCGGGAGAATTTACCTCGCGCAATATCCTGAGGAAGCAGGCATCGCACATAGGCGCTTGCATTCCCAATGACGGCCGTGAGCAGCATCGATTCGACCAGCACCTGGGCCCGCAAATTGGCGTTCGGCGTGATGCTGAGTGTGGCTGCCGCGTGTCATAGGGAGCCGTCGGTAATTGCGGTCGCGCAATCATCCAGCGCTAACTCTGCACCGGTCCCGGCGCAGCAGGCGGGGTATTTGCTCAGGACGTACGGTCCCAAGCCAACGCTGGTAACGAGCGGTAGCGCCGCCGCCGACACCGCGCGCCTATTCACATGGAATTTCATCGGTCAGGAGCTCGGCGGCAGCGCCTCACGCAATGGCGATGGCAGCATCCGTATCCTGGGCGCGAATCCCGGCACCAATGCGCAATTGGCGAGCGCGAAATCCGGCTCCGCCGCGGGGAGCTTTGAGGGCATCGCCTTCGGCGGCGGCGCCTATTTCGAAGCCGTACTGAAGTTTGACGGCTGGCAAAATCAATCCGCGAATCCAAAGTCTCAGGCAGGGGGATGGCCTGCGTTCTGGGGCATGGCGGTCGAGCATTTGGCGGAGACTGGAGGCGCCCAGGTGCCGGGTCAGGCGGCGGGATATGAGAATTTCATTGAGATGGATTTCATGGAGTACAACATCGAGAACGCCCAGGGAAACGATCATGTGTACAGCGGCTCGCTGATCAATTGGTATGGTGTCTGGGGTCAGAGCTGCGACGGGCACTTTTGCATCATTCAGAACCCCTACGTGAGCAAGATTCGTCAGATCACCTACGCCGTCGATTTCTCCGAATATCATGCCTACGGAGCACTTTGGGTCCCCGCGACCGATACCTCGGATGGGTATATCCGCTGGTACTTCGATGGTGCCCCGGTCGGTCTACGAGTGACTTGGTCGAAGTTGACGAGTCAGTCGGCGGTGCCACCGTCGGCATTTGGGATTGGCGACCTGCAGCACCTGGCAATCATGCTGGGCACTGGCAGCCAATACCCCATGACCGTCAGCGCCGTGTCGGTCTGGCAAAAGTCGGGCGATAATAACCTGATCCACGGGCAGTGACCTGTGCCAGCGGGGCCGACCACGATGTCCAAGACCCTGATCTTTGTCGCCAGTCATCGCCGCGCGAATAAAGTTGCGGATCGAATGATCGGTGCGCTGGCCGCACACAGAAAGATTGAATTGTTTTCATTCGATCGCGGATTGGTAGATCACCCGGTCTATTCCGACGCCAATGTCTCACATACGTCTCTAGGGCCGATCAAGGACGGAGTCGCATTGTCCCGCCTTGCTTCACTGGCACGCGCCGCTTGGATCCTGTCACGGGCAAAGCGGCGCATTAAGGATTCCGATACGGTCGTTCTGGTCAATAATTTGGAGCTCCTGATCATAAGCTGGCTATGCGGGCTCACGCGCCTGCCCACTGTTTATGACGTTGCGGACATCCATCCACTTCAGCTCTCGAAGTCGGTCGTGGGACGATTCATGCGCTGGCTCGAGCGCAGAGTGTTAAAGCGCGTGCAATTACTGGTAGTCACCTCACCCTGGTACTCCTGGCAGTACTACACACGGTGGCTGGGGATTACCGTGCCGACATTGCTTATCGAGAACAAACTCGGCTTAAGTCGCGTGAATCGGCAATCCCGACCAACGCTCACCTTAAGCATAGCTTGGAGCGGACTACTGCGTTGTCCGACTTCGGCGAGCGTTCTACTGGAGTGTTTGCAAAGTGCGCCGACGTTTCATCTGTCACTGCACGGATCATTGGAACGGCTTGGAGCAATCGGCCTGAAGTTGATTGAACAATCGAATTGCCTGTTTACCGGACCATACGACCTGCAATCCCTTGGCCCGCGTCTGGCGGCTTCGAGTTTTGTCTGGGCCATCGACTTCGCCGAAGGCGAAAATTCCAAATGGCTTCTGCCCTATCGCCTGTACGAGTCGGTCGCCGCGGGAGTTCCGCTGATTGCTGTTGACGGCACCGCAACTGCCGAGGTTGTGCGCCGCTTCAACATTGGGATTGTGCTGCCTGAGTGCACTGCCCAAGAAGTGCTGCAAGCTCTGCAGAATTGCGACCCGGCAACCTATGAGTTGTGGTTGACCAACGTCAATGAGCTTCGGGATAGGGCGCTTCGACACAACGAGTGGGCGTTGGTTTTCGACGACGTAAGCCGCTGGAGCGAGTTCAAGCGTGTTCCCAGCGAGGTCGACGTAGGCATCGTGTTTGGCCCGAGCCGCTGAGACTCGGCGGCCCGCGTCATTTTAATGCACCGTGCTTGAATTCAGTGCGCGGCGTCGTTTGCGCAGGGCAGCGCTGTAGCGCAGGGGTCGCGCTCGATTCTCTCATCATCATCATCTGTCATGTCTACACGGATAAAGAACGTAAAATCAATAGGTTACAGTTTAGAGCCTCTGCGATCAGGGCACTACTCATTATTATTGGCCCGCTGCATAGCGACCTGGCAACAGGATTACGCTCAGGATAAAGTTCTCCCGCGGGCTGATGGGCCCGCAGCGTTAACCATCCATCGCCACTGCATTTGCGATGCTCTGAATTGCCTCTATCGCGTGCTGACCCCCCGCGATGGCAATGTGATTTGCAATTGCCGGTACGCATTAGCTCCAGCACTGTGATGTGTTGCGGCAATCTATGAGTTCAAGCGCTATTAAGTCAAACCGTAGTAGGCTTTTGGGCATATAACATGCTTAAAACACTATGCTGGTAGTAAGATGTCGCGAGAGGCGAACCATTACCGGTATCGGCGGCCTCGGTGTCGGAGGGTGAATAACTCGCTATGAGCCTGCAACAGTTTTTCCTGATCCTGCGAAGTCGCTGGCGCCTTGCACTGCAAATATTCTTCGGCGTGGTCGCCTTGATTATGGCGGTCAGCCTGCTGTTGCCCAATCAGTACACGGCTACGGCATCGGTCGTCGCCGACATCAATAAGCCTGATCCACTCGCGCCAACCGCTAATCCCACGGACCAGGCCACGACGGCGTACATGGCGACGCAGGTGGGCATCATCAACAGCGATCGCGTCGTCAAGGAAGTGGCGAACACGTTTCAATTCGATCCGGCATTCAATTTTCACCAGAAATGGGAAAAGTCCACGCACGGCAAAACCGATTTCATCGTTTGGTTCGCTAAGCGTCTGCGCAAAGCCGTGAAAGTCGCCCCCACGGGCGAAGGCAATGTCATCGAGATATCGGTCAAGTGGCCGGATGCCAAGGCTTCGGCGGCGCTCGCCAATGCCTTCGCCCAAAGTTACATCAACACCAATATTGCTCTGAGAGTCATACCAGCCAAGCAATACGCCGGCTGGTTTGATGAACAATCCCGTGCCATACGCACCGATCTGCAGGCCAAGCAGCAGCGTCTGGCGGATTTTCAGAACGAGAAAGGGATCATCCCAACCGATGAACGCGTCGATATCGAGAGCGCGCGGCTGTCCGAACTCTCAACCCAATTGGTAACGATTCAAGCCCAGCGGCAAGACAGCCAATCGCGTCAGCAGCAAGGCACTGGGCATAGCGATGCGACACCGGAGATTCTGCAGAGTCCACTGATCGCGAATCTGAAGGCTGATCTGGCCAAGGCTGAAGCCAAACAGCAAAACATTGAGACAAGTTTGGGCGCAAGCCATCCTGAATATAAAAGCAACGCTGCGGAAATTGACAGCTTGCGTAATCAAATTGCGAGTGAGAGTCAGAAAATCATCGCATCGTTCGGTGACACCACCCGGGTGGATCTGCGACGCGAAGCCGAAATCAACGCGGCGCTCGAAGCGCAGAAAAAACGCGTGCTCGAACTCAGGCATAGCCGTGACCAGGCAGCGTTGCTGCAAAATGACGTGTTGACGGCACAGCGCAATCTCGACGCCGTCATGCAACGTTTGGCGCAAAGCAGCCTCGAGGGTGCGACGCAGCAGAGCACTGTGGTGGTATTGGCAGCCGCCGCTCTACCGGATGAGCCCTCGTCGCCCAACTTGCCACTGAACGCTGTGTTGGGCGTGTTTTTTGGTCTGGTATTGAGCATAGGCACGGTACTGCTAAGCGAAATGTCGGACCGGCGCATCCGTGGCGGCAAGGAACTGGAGGAATTGCTGACGGGCGTGCCGCTGCTGGGAAGAATTGCCGCAATCGGGCCGCAAGACATGATTGCCACGACGGCACCCGCAGGGCTACTCAGGTTCGAGCCCTGAGCATATCGATATGAAAAAAGGTTTCCTGAACTCCAGGCTGCAGACCAACATAGCAACCCAATCGCCGCTTGGTGTACCGGACCGTGCGCTCGATCACAGCCGGGCCATCGGCATGATTCTCGTTGAAGAGGGACGTCTTGCTACCGGCGACGTTGATCGTATTCTGAGGTTCGCCATTGAGCGCAATGTCCGATTCGGCGACGCCGGCGTGCAGCTGAATCTGCTCAAGCCGGAAGATGTTCTGTTCGCCTTGGCCCGGCAATTTAACAATCCGCTGCTGCCGCGAGGCGCACCGGACGGCGTAGCCGACGACGTCATTGCCGGCTACAACCCTCAATGCGCACAGGTTGAGCCGCTGCGCGCTTTGCGCAGTCAGCTCATGCTGCGCTGGTATCCTGAGAGCAGGCGCCGGGTGCTTGCGGTTATCAGCCCGGAACGTGGTGAGGGCCGCAGCTGGCTCGTTGCGAACCTGGGTACCGCATTTTCACAGATCGGTGTGCGCACGCTCATCATAGACGCCGATTTACGGCATCCGCGCCAGCATCAAATGTTCAACCTCAATACCCAGGGCGGTCTGTGCGAAGTGCTGACCGGCCGTGGCGGCGGGGAAGTCGCCCGGCGCATCCACCCGCAGTTGCGCCTGTTCGTGCTTGCTGCCGGAGATTTGCCTCCGAACCCCCAGGAACTTCTTTCTCGCCCAATGTTTGAAGTCGTGGTCAGTCGCTTCGCAGAGCAATTCGATCTGGTATTGCTCGATACCCCGGCGGCAAGCGAGTCGGCCGATGCGCAGATTATCGCGGCGCACGGTGGCTCTGCGCTACTACTGGCTCGACAAAATCGTACGCGGCGCGAGCCACTGAGGGAGACGATGAAGAGCCTCCAGCAGGTTGGAGTAAATATTGTCGGCAGTATTATCAACGAGCATTGAGCAACGAATGCGTACTAAGAGGCCGCGGCATTAGTCAGGGCCGCCGCGGCGACTGCTCAGCGTGACGACCGCAAAGTCCAGAATTCTGTCCGGGGTAGTAGCCCATATCTACGCACAGGCAGTGACGGTGATGACGCAATTGGCGTCGCTGCCGATATTTCTATCGCGATGGGATCTGGACCTGTACGGGCAGTGGCTCATGATTGTAGCGATGCCCGCCTATCTCTCCATTTCGGACGTAGGCCTGCTCACCTCCGCAGGCAATCTGATGGCGATGCATCAGGCACGCCGTGAAACCGCGCAGGTCAACCGGATCTTCAATTCCAGTCTGGCCGCCATTTTGGTGCTGGTTCCCCTGCTTGCCGTGTGCGCCGGCGTCTTGCTTCTGGTGTTCACGTTCGGCTTGAGCGTAAATCAACGCACCGCGCTCTACGTCATGATACTCGCGGCTCTATTAACCGTGGCGAGTGGCTTGTTCGAAGCCGCCTACAGGCCATTCGGAAAATACCCCAGGGTAACTTTCCTTCTGACCACCGCTCGTGTCATTGAATGGGCCGGAAGCATTATCGGACTGTTCATCGGCGGCACTTTGACCAGCGCCGCGCTTGGGCTATTGATCGGCCGAGCCATATCTTCGCTTGCCATGCTCGCTTTGGCGCGGCGGGATATTCCCGAGATTCGAATCAATCTCCGAACCGCGGATACTGCCGAGATTCGTCGGCTCTTGAGCAGTGGAGTCGGCTTTCTGGCGTTTCCATTTGGCAATATCGTAACCGTTCAAGGCATGCTGCTGCTGGTCGGCGCGCAACTGGGCGCCAGTGCCGTGGCGTTATTCAGCTCAATTCGAACACTGACACGCATGTTGACGCAAATCTCCACTCTGACCGGCAGGTCCATGGCGCCGGAAATCTCACTGCTGTACGGTGCCGGCGATGAGCGCGGGGCCGCTGAGTTGAGTACTCGCGTTCTGTGGAGAATCGTACCCATAACCATTGGAGCCGCTCTGTTGCTGGCCCCGCTTGGGTCAACCATATTGCGGCTATGGAGTCACGGGAAACTTGCCATCGATGGCACTGCCTATGCGCTACTGCTGACTGCGGCCGTAGCCTCCTCCTTCTGGCAAATCAAATCCATACGGCTCACAGCCACCAACAGGCACGCATTTCTCGCGCTCATATTCGCGGTTATTTCTGTATTGGCGCTGCTGATCGCCGCCTTGGGGGACCGGCGCTTTGGTATCAGTGCCGCAGCCGCCGCGACCTGCCTGGTGGAGTTCTCGATGATCATCGGCACCAATGCAGCGTTGCGTCGAGTCTAAGCGCCAGGCCCCGAAGCCTCTTTGGCCCTGTGTTTGGCGACTGCCTTGGCGTGTACTGACAAGGACACGATGGACATGAGTACGAACAGTGACATGGGGTTGCCAATGCCCAGAAGATATCGGTTGAAAATGGATTCAACCAGCAGGAACACGAAGAAAGCTGGCGCCAATATGAGCTCTCGCCTGTCGTTGTCTGAAGATCTGGAGAGCGACATCGCCTTGATCGGGCAATAAAACACAACGGCGATCAGTGCGGCGCCGACGAACAGACCGCTGTCTAACAGGATCGTTATGTACGAATCCTCGGTGGAAAAGCCGATATTGGCGATGTCTGAGGACCTCAGGCCACCGCCGAATATGAGCAGCGATGGGTCTGAAGCCAACGTGGTGATGCCTTGTATCCATAGATCCGTTCGTCCCGTGCCGCCGGTTCCGACTCCTCGGGTATGCGAATTGAGCTCCATGATTCCTGCAAGATAGGTAATCGCCGAGCCGCCGATTACGGTCACCATGGCGACGATGGCTAGCGCCAGGCCACCGAAGGCTGTCAGCAACGCCGGCTTGCTGAGCCGGAAATCCCTGATCACGGCGAGGGTGGCCGCGAACCCCAGAGCCACTACCGAGGCGCGCGCCGATGCCGCCATGACAAAAATCCACGTGAGCACCGTGGCACTCAACATCACCGCGCGCTCAGGGGTGCTTCTGGTCACGAAGGCGCGTCGAGCCAGCAGGATCGATCCGGCGCCAAAGATGAAGCCCGTGAGATTGGGATGGTTGCCGAAGGGCGAAAAGCGAACCAGGCCGATGCGGGTGATCGTGATCGACAGAGCGGTGACGAACTGTGCCCTTTCGACGATTATGCTGCACAGTGCAAGCACCAGTACCATTGCTGCGCCGATGTCCAATATGTCTGGAAAGGAAACTACTCTGGCTAGAACGGAAATCAGGACCAAGGACGCCAGGAACGCGATGGAATAGAGCATGCTGGGTTCCGCGGCCTGCCAAAGGGACACTGCCGCCGAAAGAATGGCTACTGCGTAAAGGACCAGCTCAGGCACTGTCAAGGGGATAGCCGCGATCCGCCTTTGCAGCGCCGCAATCGCCGCCGCCACGAAGAAAAGCCCTAGGAACAGCGACTGAAAAGTGTTGCCGTAGCTCCCGGAAAACTGCCAGAACCCCGCGCAGCAACCTATTAATATGAGAAACTTAATCACCTGTCTGCAAAACTATGGTGTCAAACTGCGGCCTCGCGAAGCTCATTGTGCCGGCCGCGACGGCGCGCGTTGGTGGGAGTACATGCAACTTTCAGCCTAGCAATTCGTTGGTAAATTGCAACTATTGCAACTTCTGTCCCGGTCGCCGGCATCGGATCAGCCCCACGCATCGTGACTCGGCGGACTGAGATGGATATGATGATTGCACGCCGATCGCGTGCAAGCGAGTAGCTGCCGCTGCCTTCGTCGCACAAGTGTTGAATCGCAATCAGCAGACGCCTGCGGCGTCTCGCGGGCGCTTCGACACACAGATCAATTGTTTGACATATTGGAGCAGGTGCACGCGTTGCTGATCGATTTACACCAGAATAATCCTCCGAGTCACCTGGAAGCCGATGTAATCATCATCGGAGCAGGTGCCGTAGGATTGACGATGGGCGTTGAATTGGCCCGAAGTGGTGCTCGTGTTCTGTTGCTGGAAGCGGGCGGATCCTCGGTCACCTCGGAATCGCAGGCGTTCTTCAACTCTGCCAGGGCAATTGGTCGCCCGCTGGAGGGTTTGCATCTCGGCCGATTCAGGGCACTCGGTGGCAGCACCACTTTTTGGGGCGGCCAACTCGCTGCGCTGGAACCACTGATCTACCGGTATCGCCCCTGGGTCGCCGATGCGGTATGGCCGATTGGCGATGCCGACGTCGCGCCGTACTACGGCCGACTGTTCTCGTTGCTTGGGATGGATCAGCAGATTGCCGATGACGCCGAGGTCTGGCGTCGCATACGCGTGCTGCCACCGGAGGTTACGCCTGATCTCGAATATTTCTTTACCAGATGGGTCCCCGAGGCGAACTTTGCCCGGCTGTTCGCTGCGGAGATTCGCCGTTCTCAGATGCTTTCGGTGGCAGTCAACGCCCCGGTAACGGCGCTGCAGACCGATGCAAGCGGACGCCGGGTAACACAGGTCGAGATCCGCGGTGCTGGCAAAGCCGTCACAGTTGCTCGTGCCGCAGCATTTGTGATGGCCGCCGGCGCGATTGAGACGCCGCGGCTGTTGCTATTCAACCTGGCCAACGGACAGGCGGCTCCCTGGAGCCGCAATCCGTGGCTGGGCCGCGGATTCATGGATCATCTGGAATGTAAAGCCGCAATCGTGACGCCGGTTGATCGGCGCCGCTTCCATAATATTTTTGATAACGTTGTTCTGGACGGCATCAAATATCAACCCAAATTCAAACTGTCGGAGCAGGCGCAGGTATCACGCAGACTCCTGAGTATCTCGGCGCAATTCACCTTCAACTCATCGATCTCCGAACACATCAGTAATGCGAAGATCTTTTTCAAGGGCGTCCTTAGAGGTAAATTTGATTTAAATATCCTCAAATACCCGGCACAGCTTGCGTCGCTGGTGCGGTTTTCAGCGCCCATGATCGGCCGCTACCTTCGCGATCACCGGGTTTACAACCTGGCAGATCGTGGTATCGATCTGGAGCTTTCGGTGGAGCAGAGACCGATCGCCAGCAGCGCGGTCCTGCTGCGTAGTGACCGGGACGCGCTGGGCATGCCGATGATCGATCTCGACTGGAAAGTCGATGGAGGGGAAATCGAGACATTTGCCTCCTTTACCGAGCTGGTTGGCGAATATCTGGTGCGCAATGGGCTGGCCAGCTTGGAAATTGCCCCTGGGCTCTTGCAGCGCGACGCTTCGTATCTGACCAATGTTCGTGACACCTTCCACCATATTGGTACCACGCGGATGTCCTTAGACCCGGAATCAGGCGTCGTGGATGCAAACCTCAAAGTCCACGGAACCGACAATTTGTTTGTAGCGGGTGCCGGAGTTTATCCAACGGGCGGCTTCCAAAACCCCACTTTCACCGCTATGGCATTGGGCATTCGCTTGGCGGACACCCTGCGCCGCACAAAAGCATGAGGCAAGTCATCCTGCCGGGGGCTGATCACAGCACCACTTCCCTCGGCTTCGGCTGCGCTTATATTGCGGGCGGTTTCGAAACTTCGAATAACGTCAGACTGGTGCTGGCGGCTTACGATGCGGGAATACGCCACTTCGATGTGGCTCCCCTTTACGGGCTCGGGACGGCGGAGAATGTGCTCGGCCGATCGCTGCGGGGCAAGCGCCAGAGCGTGACCATCGCAACCAAAGTAGGTATCGGCAGACCCGCCAGCAGCCGCATCCGCAGTCTGATTAGAGTATCAACCGGACCGATCAGGCATGCGATCCGACGTTTTCGGACGCCGGAGGTAACTGAAACTTCGCCGGAGTTGGCACCCGCCACCGATTTTTCCGCGCTCTCTGTGAGCGCCAGCCTGGAGGAGAGCCTGAGACGGCTGCAAACCGATTATGTCGACCTGCTGCTGCTGCATGAGGTTCGGCTATCCGACCTGACTCACGAACTACTGACGCTTTTGGACAAGCAGCGACAACTCGGAGCGTTTCGAGCACTGGGGCTTGCCACCGGCCCGGCGGATATCACTGAGATTGCGCGTGAGCACCCGGCTGCGTTCGACGTCTTTCAATGTCGTTGGAGCGTTCTCGACTGGCGGCAAAAGTTGCCGTCGGGCGCCCGCCTCATGGTCACACACCGGGCTGTACTGCGAGCGTTTGTGCCATTGAAAAGATGGCTGAGCGCGGATTCCGCGGCTCGCGGCCGTTTGGAAGCCGTGACGGCACAGGATCTCAAAGACGACCGAATCCTGTCTCGGCTGCTGATCGGGGCCGCGCTGGCTGCCAACCCAACGGGCATCGTGCTGGCCGCTTCCCGTCGAAAGAATCGTGTCATCGGCAATGCCAGCGTTGCCCAAGATGAGAAAATCATCGCCGCCGGGGCACAACTCGCCGAAGCTCTTACCCACGAACCCTATTGCCCGTATCCCGTTTAATCGTGTCCATAGCTCAGTGTGGGAATGACGGCGCAGTACCGGTCTGCGGGATGACGTAACCCGGAGGTCCCCATCCGCCGACGATGGCGGCGAAGTTTACCGCTGAACTGAATACCGGGCTGCCGCCAGCGATGTCGTAAGTCCAGCCGGAGAGCTGAGGATCCTTGGTGATTGGGCTGCTGTCGCTGGTGACTGTTCCATTCGACCAGACCGAGCCGCCGGAGGCATAGTTCCAGTACGCATTGCCCTGGATCGTATAGCTGGACCCCATCGGGTCTGCTGGCGTGCTCTCAAAATAAGCGTGACCGGTAACGCCGGAGACGGTTGTGCGTAGGCCGCCGGTGAAGTTCGAGATGACGATGTTGCCGGTGAACGTGTCGCCTTCCATCCCAACGTCAACTGGCTCGGCGCTGTCATAATAAAAGACTACAGTGGAGACTGTTGCCGAGGAGCCGAGATCAACAATGTTCCCGCTGATGACGTTTTTGTTTCCGCTATTGTCAAGAAACGCACTGATGGCATTGGTGCCGTACCGGCTGCCGGAACCCGTCCCAGTGCCCACGCTCGGCGCCCTCACGACGTTGCCAGTGACCGTCACGTTGGATGAGAGGTCATCCAGGTAGATGCCATGCACGCCCCAGGTATTGGCCGAGCCCTGATCTGCGACGTAGTTGTTGATGATCGTCACGTAATCGGACTGGATACCACTGTGCATGTTGGTATAGATCGCGCCGCCGTCGCTCATGCGCTGCACGGCTCGCAACACCACGTTGTTTTTGATGACGGTGCCGTTGATGCTTTGCCCGGCGTAGTAGGCATAGGAGGCAATCCCCTGGCTGCCGATATCGTGAATGTAATTGTTGGCGATCGTAGCGTTGGGTCCCGAAAGGGATATGCCAGCAGAATGCCAGCTTGTTATCGTGTTGAAACCAATGTCGCAGTTTTCAATGGTGTTGCCCGTATCCTCGGCAACGGCGCCCCAGTTGGTGTTCTGGCCTCCGCCACCAAGGATGCCGTAGTCAACGAAATTCTCAAGCTTGAGGCCATTGATCGTGATGTTCGAACCGCCCTCAATGGCGATAAGGCCGCCAGAGACACTGTTGTTGCCATTCAGAACGGCTGAATCGACCCCATCGGGCGGATAGTATTGCCACGTCTCGCCATCGTCGGCGGAGCTCAGTGCAAGGGTCGAGGTAACAGTATAGGTTCCGGCCCGAAGGTAGGTGGTTTTCGTGCTCGAGCCTTTCATCGCGGATTGGGCCTTTTTCAGAGTCAAGAATGGCGCGCTCAGCGAGCCGGCATTGCTATCATTGCCGGTAGGGGCAACATAAAACGAGGGGCTATTCGAACCGCTGGACGATGACGAACTGCTCGATCCCCCCGAGGAGCTGGTGGAGCTACTGGAGCTACGAGAGCCGCTGGAGCTGCTCGAACCGCTGGAGCTGCTGGAACTGCTGGAACTTGACGACCCGCCTGAAATAGCGCCGCCAGAGCTGGAGCCGCTGGATGAGGGGGCCGCGACAGCGGCTGTGGCGACGGAAATTGTGGCCGCAGTTGGCGAGCCGAAATTCGCGGCGCCCGCCACCGATGTCAGCGAAATGTTGAAGTTCTTGCCGGCGGCGGCAGCCAAAACCGGCACGTGAATTGTTCGGGGCGAAGTATCGCCGGTGGCCCACGTCAGTGAACCACTTGCCGCAGAATAATCCGCGCCCGCGGTCGCCGTGCCGTTGAACGTCGTGTATTGGATGGTGGCTCCGCCCGCGGCGGCGTCGCCGCTGCGATTAACGGTGACCACGGCCATTGTGGCTTGCGGTGAAACGACATAATGCGATGCTGAGAGAGCGACGGTGTCCGCCGTGGTGAGAATTCCGCTGTTGCCCGATGGAGCACTGCTGCTCGAAGTGCCGCTACTGGCAGCCGTGCCGCTTGGCGAGCTAGTGCTTGTGCCATTGCAGCCAGCCAGCACAGTAAGCAGTGCAGCGAATGCGCCGGCAAGCAGAATTTTGATATGCATCTGTCAGATCCCCATCGAGCCAAGCCTTGTGGCGACGAGGATTCTTGACCCGATGTCCAGCTCCAGCAATCTGTCTGAGCACCGCGACGTGTCGCAAATTCGTGACAGAAATCTGTGACAGAACGCCATCACCACAGGCGGTGTAACGCTGCAATCTGCCGTACATTTCAGTGACGTGCGTAACACAGTTGATGCGTTAGGCTTGATCGGATTCACAGTAAACGCAGCATGCTTGGCCTGGCCCAACCCCTGGTGTCGAGGCAACCTTCAACGGGCCTGGCGATCTCTCATCGCTTGCAATCGATTTCGTAACACACTGCGTTAGAAACCCGTAAACGTTAGCAACGCATGTCTTTGGTTTGAATGCGCATCGCATTTCTCGCGGCTCCGTCAGTGCCGCTTCGGCCTCAATGTTGAGTGCTTGATTGCCGTCAGCGTGATAATTTCCACGTGACCCACGACGCGGAGATCAGATCAATGAATACGACGCGTTTGCCCCTAAATGGCGCGCTGGAGCTAGCGGTCGGCGCGTTCTTGGTGCTATCCGGATGCGCTGGTTCGTCCTCAACCTCAGCGGTACTTGTCTTAGCGCCGCCCGCAGTTGCGCCTGCGCCGGCACAGCAGGCGGGGTATCTGCTAAGGACGTACGGTCCGAACCCGGCTTTGGTGACGAGCACCAGCACCGCTGCCAACACGGCTGCGCTGTTCGCTTGGGATTTCAACGGTCAGCTGCTCGGCGGTAGCGCCTCGCCGAATAGCGACGGCAGCATCAGTATCGTCGGCGGGAATGCCGGCACCAACGCGCAACTGGCGAGCGCGAAATCCGGCTCTGCCGCAGGGAGCTTTGAGGGCATTGCCTTCGGCGGCGGCGGATATTTCGAGGCGGTGCTGAAGTTTGACGGCTGGCAGGGCCAGTCCTCAAATTCGAATTCCCTAGCCGGAGGATGGCCCGCGTTCTGGGGCATGGCGGTTGAGCATCTGGCGCAGACCGGGGGCGACCAGGTGCCGGATCAGGCAGCGGGATACGAGAATTTCATCGAGATGGATTTCATGGAGTACAACATCGAGAACCTTCAGGGAAATGACTTTGTGTATAACGGCTCGCTGAACAATTGGTATGGGGTGTTTGGACAAACCTGTCCTGGCGCAACGCCGTATTGCTCCGTCGACAATCCTTACCCGAGCAAGATTCGTCAGCTGGCCGATACCGTCAGTTTCTCCGACTACCATACCTACGGCGCACTCTGGGTTCCTGCCACCGATACTGCCGACGGGTATATCCAGTGGTACTTCGACGGCGCGCCGATTGGTCAGCAGGTCAGCTGGACGCAACTGACGAGTCTCTGGGCGACGCCGCCCTCGCCCTTCTCATTTGGGATTGGTGACCTGGAGCATCTGGTGGTCATCCTTGGCACGGGAACCCAATATCCCATGACCGTCGGCTCCGTGTCCGTCTGGCAGCAGGCGGGCGACAACAATCTGATCCATTAGGCTTCTGATGCGGCGCACGAGCGCGCAGCCGTACGCGATGCGATCCGACCCGGTACACTGGCCGGCCAGCCAGCGCCCGGTCTCTCCCAATGGAACCTGTTGACTCTCCCTCTCCCGTATCTTTCACCGATCTCGGTCTCAACGACGCCGTCGTACAGGCTTTGCGGGACGTCGGCTACGAATCCCCAACGCCGATCCAGGCTGCGA